>ENA-OURU01000089-OURU01000089.1-human-gut-metagenome-genome-assembly--contig:-NODE-89-length-126049-cov-4.165706_pt1 | contig 126049 bp, 118 predicted proteins | sample MGYA00242137_ERZ509064 | MGnify/ENA primary metagenome ERZ509064 (study PRJEB26280, sample SAMEA2338777) | human gut metagenome | biome: human gut; feature: human-associated habitat; material: faeces...
TCGTATTTCTTTTTCCAGTAAAACAAAGTCCTTCTGGAGATATTAAGATTTTGAGAAATAACATTAATTGGTATATTCCCCTCAATATACATAGTTTCCGCTTGTTTACAATATTTCATTTTAGTCATTATAACTCCTATTTGCACATTGAATTTTTTACACCATAATAAGGATTATACTTAATTAATCCTTGCTCAAACGCATATTTTAAAATACTTCCAAGTAATGTTACACCATTGCTCGCTGTTTTGGGTTTATATCTTTCTTTCATTTTCTGCATAAAATCAACAATCATTTCATACGTGATTTTAGTAATTTGAATCTCTCCAAAATATGGCAGAATATTATATTTTAGCTGTGATTTGTAACCCTTAAGAGTATCTTTGGTTAACTTTTTATTTGCAATATAATTCAAGGCAATATCTTGAAATAAAACCTTACTATTTATTTTTAATAATGGTTTGGGATACAATTCAAAAGTTTTCTCTTTAAAAACTTCTACATACTTATATAACCCTTGTTCAAAGACTATTTTACCCTCGTTCAAAAGCTGTTCAAGTTCTGTTTTACAATCACATTCTGCAATCATTTCGATTTCATCAAGCGTAAATTCTTTTAAATGCTTGGCGAGTTTTTCAATGTTCATATAATTTGCTCCATAATTTCTTTTGTGATTTCTGCTAAATTATTGTCTTTGGCAAATATTTCCATTTGATTGATAAGCTGAACAATTTGCCTGAATCTGTTGTATTTTGAATGGATATATTCAATAGCATCGGCGGTAAATGTAATTTCAGATAGTTGATTTATAATTTGCCCGATATCGTTTGCCCCGAATGTTTCAAATTTCAGGATTTCTGAAAACCTATCATACAGGTGCTTGTATCGTTCAAGTTTTCTATGTACCAAACCCATTCCGATAAAGATTATCGGACAGTCGGTTTCATCATGAATATCCCGCAAAGTTTCGATTGTTTTGTAATTATTCATCAGGTAATCAATCTCATCAATAAAAATCACCTGCGGATTTTGTTTCAGCTTTTTAACCACTAAATTGAAATTATCGGAAGTTAAATATCTTGGGATTTGATTTAATTCTTTTACTAACTCTTCTAACAGCCACCGACCTGTCATCAAGTTCGTTGCTCTTAAATAAATTCCGTCATATTTACACGCAAGCCATAAAGCCGTTTGAGATTTTCCAAGTCCCGGCTCACCATAAACTAATCCCATTTTAGGAATATTCTTTGGTTTGTTGATTAAATTTTCAACAAGTCCGATAAAATTTTTAACATTTTGCGTTTTTACAAAAATCTTATTCATAAAGCAGTTTATACTCCTTTGTATTTTTGAATTCTGTTATCCAAGAATTAGTTGGATCATTTTTTATCAGGTATTCATATTTTTCTGAATTATTTTTGAATAGTGTTTGAACGGCATTTAAACGAGGATTGAATTCAATTTCTTTTGGCTTAGCCATTTTCTGTTCAATGAATTTTACTTCTTCATTGTTTAAATATTGTTTTACTGAATTAATCGTTTTCTTTATTAATTGTCTTTGTTTTACAATTTTTTGTTTGTAATCCTCAAAATCTTTCACGTTTCCTAAGATTTTTGCCATCGGGTGTGTTTCAGTTACTCGCTCTGCGGTGCATAAGTATTCACCCTTCGGGGTAAAAACTTTCACATTAGCCAGGTCAAACAGGTTATATTTTACTAAAACTTTTCCTCTCAGTCCGTATAGTTTTTCATCAAAATAGTCACAGTTTAAGAACCTTATACCATTTCGCTGAATTGTTTTGACCTCAGCTGCCAGCATCAAATCATCAAGAGTATTAATATCAATATTTTGTCTTTTTCTTTCGGATAAAACTTCAGCGATTGTTTTATCCTGAGCATTCGGACAGAGTTGAGAATTTTTAAAACTTAACCACATATCAATCATCTTTATTGTTTCTTCAGTCGTCGGAATATAATTATTATGTAGTCGTTTGTGCAACTTTTCATTTCGCAGCATATAGGCTGGTTTATTATTTATTGATGAGCCAATATAGCTTGGCAATAATTTTTCAAAACCTTCCTGAAATTCTTTGAAAAATCTTTCAATAACTTTTGCTCTGGCATTATACGGACGAGCAAAAGCACTTTCTATACCAAGTTTTGAGTATAATCCCTGAAATCCTAATTCAGTAAATCCTTTATCATCAGTAAAGTATTTTGATCGAAATGCTCTGCCGTTATCTTGATAAACAACTTTAGGTATCATATCAAGATTTATAATTGCATTTCTGAGGGCACTTGCAATACACTGCGTATTTTCTTCTAACATTATTTCATAACCGACCAAAGCCATTGATTTCCAATCCAAAAAACCGACTAATGTTGCTCGACATGGTTTGCCCGTAAATGGATTAATTACTTGAAAGGCAAGTTTATGCCCATCTGCGACAAGAATATCACCGACCTCAAGCAAACTTGCATCACGCTTTATATATGGCTCTACTTTATCAGAAAGTGCTTTTTCTCCGTCACGAGCAAGAATCCATTTGTCATAATTATTATCTTTAAACCATTTTGCATAGCGTCTAAAAGTAATATCTGCTGGAATAAAACTTTGACCTTGCTCTTTTAACTTGTACTTGGTTAAAGCCGTTGCCTTGCCTATTGAAATCCTATTCGGGTGTAATAACAATCCCATAAATATTTTTATTTCTTCATCACTTAAGACTGTCCTATAATCGTCAACACTACTATACTTATATTGTGGCAGAAGTTTTGTGTAATCTTCTGTTCCGTTTAACATTGAAAACCAGCGGTGTAAACTGCCACGAGAAATTTTGCCTAGAATCTCATGTAAGTGTGAATTTGAACTATTGTGCAATTTAACAAAATCATAATCGGATTTAAGTTTATTTGTTGATTTCTTTCTAAATTCAAGCCATTGATAAACTATATCTAATCTTGCTAATGCGATTTGTTTCGATTTTTCTGATGTAAATTCTGCCATGTGTATTTCCTTTGTATACACATTCATCGCTCACCTTTTGGAATAAATCAAGTCCTAAATCTCAATCACAGAGACATTTCGACACATATCAATCTGAAAGACAATTCAAAACGGACAATTCTTGCACCAAAAGTATCATGGGTAAAATTAAAACACAAAGTTAAATAGAGGCAAAAATAAATTTAATATGCCAGAATATCCATGAAAATTAGTGCAAAAATTGAGACAAAAGTGCAAGAAAAGACCACCAAATCTCAATACTATAAATTAGCCTCAAAGTCCCAACAACTCGGCAATTTAGACTCAAAACCCTTATCTCAAATGTCCTGATAAACTATACCAGTCCAATAATAATTGCGGAACCCTAGAAAACTAATTATTACATTTTTATAAAAAACGGAGAGGGTGGGATTCGAACCCACGGTACAATTGCTTGCACACAGACTTTCGAGATCCGCACCTTAAACCACTCGGACACCTCTCCATAGCTTTATTTTATTATAAAATCATTTTTTTTAAAGCGAAATTAAACTTCTTCTTTTTTTGTTTCAACACCGGGTGCATCTTTGATAATAAACGGTCTTACAAATGCGTAAGTGCCGTATAATGAAGCTGCAAGACCTGCAAAAGAAAGTGCTTTTGATGTTTTTGCCAGGGTTTTGCCAAGAAGGCTGCCCACTGTTATTAATGTAGTGCCTGCCATTATACCAAGATAACCTTTAAATATTGTTCTTGGCACAACAATAGTATCTGTCATATCAGCACTGTTTTTTGTTTTTTCATGGAATTTTTCAAGAAGTCCTGTTTTTTTAACAGGCGCTTTTTCTGCTTGATCTTGTTTAAAATTTGTTTTGTAATTTGAATTGAATGAAGTATTAATAGAGTGCAGTTTCATGTTTCGGTTCCATTCCCTTTGTCTACACAATCATAATACTTCAAAAATCAGCGCCTGCAAGGGTTACATTCACATTCCTTAACAGTTTTTCCAAATAAAATCCTCAATCCGCCAAACCGTTTGGAAAGAGTTTGTCTTATGCCACAAGTTATTGCATTTGCGTTGCTGACAAGGCTTTGTGTTTCATAAAGCGTTGTATCTATTCTTGGCATAGCGGTATTGATGCTCTGCGTTGTACCGTTTAGGCTGCTTGTGAGAGTTTGTACGTTTTTAACGGATTCATCTATGCTGGTCATTGTGTTATCAAGCGATTTTTGTTTGATTGAACGGTCAAATTTTGATGTAATCTGGTTCAAATTTCCTGTTGTACCTGCAAGGTTTTTTGATAAGGATTTTATGCTTACCTGATTTTCTTTAATCACATCTTGAATAAGCACCAGAAGTTCTGTAAGCTGGCCTGTTGCATCGTCTAGGTTTTCGGATGCGCTTGCCAGATTTTCCTTAATCTGCTGTAAGTCGTCAGGATCTTGATTTGCCATAAAAGAATCTACATCAACTGTTGCTTTTCCCTTCAATTCTGTTCCGTCAGCTATCATTTTGTCGGAAGGCTCTTTGGGATAAATAAGCTCTAAAAAATCATGCTCTTTTTCGTTATTTCTTTTTTCTTTTTTTAACAGAACCTTGGTGTTGTCTGGCAGCATGAGATTTTTGGGATATAAGACGACATTTACGAGGGTATATTTGTAATCATCCGTATGGTTTCTGTCTAATGCTTTACCAACGACAATTCCTTTGTAATACACAGGAATACGATGATGAAATGGTCGCAGTTCGCTAAACTTGACTGTTATATAGGTATAAGTTGTGAGTTTATAAATGTAAAAGCCGAGCCCTAGCAAAATAGCTATAGAAGCTAAATAAAAGTATTTTTTCATAGTTCAAATAATATATCTAATTTTAATATGAATAAATACCCGATACGGCTAATTAATTGTTTTAATATTATTAAAAGCTCAGGTTTATCTGGAATTTTTTCAAATACATCTCCATGTCTTCTTTATCAAAGCGCAGTACGGTATTAGGAGTACCGTTGAAGTATCTTATTCCGTCTTCTTTCATTCCAAGGGATTTGTACAGTGCAATATTGCGCGGATTATCTGTTGCAAATTTTAGTGTGTCGTTGCCTGTTTCCAGACAAAAACTCACCATTCTGGCAATTACAGCTTTTGCACTGTTTTTCATAATTCTTTCCTTGCCCTGATTCCAGGGTGCTGTGTTAAGGCTTCTTCCCCATATACAGCCGTCATTTTGATTTTCTACATTAGCTATTGCTTGAATTTTATCTTCAGCCCTTAACACAAAATATTGCGCATCGGGGTATAATTTTCCTGACTTGTAGGGTGGTAAAATCTCTGCTTGTGGATATTTTTCCTGTTTCCATTGCTTTTTAATTTCTGCTGCCAGATCAGTATATGTTTTTTCGCTGCTAAAAGGCATAATATCATTTATTTCGCCGAAAACAGAGCGGCCTTCTTTTATATTTTGAAGATATACGCTCTGACCATCTTTTAGTATATTCCAAGGTAGTTTAACATCTTCTTTTGGCACAAGTGACAGGTATTTGGAGTCTTTGTTTTGTATTCTTTTTAAAAGCAGCTCTCTTTTTTGAGGTAAAAGTTTCATATATGCTTCAAAGTCTCTGTCTTCTTTCGGTTTTATAGAGTAAGAGCCGTCTGCCATTGCGGCAATCTCTTTTTGCAAGTCTTCGCTCAGGTCGTGTTTTGAAACATCAAATCTGATTCCTGATTTTTCAATTCTGTCAAATGCTTCGTTTATTTGTTTTTCATTTGCAGACATTACTATCCTGACATACCCGTCGCCGTTTGGGCCAAAAACATCACCGGGCGTGAATGCAATTTGTGATTTGTGTAAAACATATTTAAAAAATTCATCAGAGTTAAAATCAGGTGGAATTTTGGCCCATAGATAGTAAGTTCCGTCTGTGGGTTTTGCATCACTGCCAAGTTTGTGCAGTCTGTTTATAGCCGTATTTTTACGGTTCCTGTATATCTTGTTTACTTTTGAAATGTATCCTTCTTCGTCTTTTAAGGCCTCAATTGCAGCTGCCTGTACGGGAATATAAACACTTCCTCCTGAAAGATATTTAGCTTTTAAAAGGTTGTCGATATTTTCTTTTGCGCTTACGGCAAAGGCAACGCGAAGACCCGGCATACTCTGTGCTTTAGAAAAAGTGTGTATTTCAAAAGCAACATCTTTGGCTCCTTTAGCCTGCATAATTCCGGCAGGCTTTTTACCGGAATGAGTAATTTCGCTGTTATCCATATCGTGGATGATTAGGATTCCGTTTTCTTTTGCAAATTTTACTGCCTGTTCATAGATACTTTTGGGAGCGAAAGAACCCGTAGGATTGTGCGGGTAATTTAGAATCATTATTTTTGCATCTTTTGGCATTTTTGAAAAATCCGGCAGATATCCGTTTTGCGGATACAGCTTGTATGCTTCTTTTTTTAGGTCATGACGTGTTATAAGGTCATCGTACAAGGAATATCCCGGATCAGGAACAAGCACTTTATCGCCGTAATTTGCATAAGCTGTAAATATATGGTCAATAGCATCCGAGGAGCCGGATGTGGCCATTACTTCTTTTTTAGGGTCAATATCCACACCGAATCTTTTTTTCATCCAGCTGCTTACCGTATAAAAAAATGCGCCATCTCCTTTGGGACTGTTATATCTGTGTGACCAAAGGTCGTTAACTTTATCTTTTAGTGCCTGTTTTGCTTTTTCCGGCGGGGTTAAATCAGGATTGCCCATTGACATATCAACAACTGCTCTGTCTCCGTGCAGGTATCTTGCTTTGCTTATTTCTGCAATGTAATTTGAAATTTTGTAATCTGAATTTTCAAGTCTTGAAGACGGCTTTATTTTTTTGTCTCCATAAAAACTTATCAAAGCAAGTTTTGCGCTGACAATTGGAAAATCCGGTTTTTCTTCTTGAATTTTTTTCTGATAGTTGTTGTCTGTCTTAATATTTACGACATTAAGACTGTTTTTTATAAATTTATTGTGCAAAGTTACGGGATATATTTTCATAAAGTCTTTCTAAAATTAAATAGTTTTGTGACACCTGTGTTAAAATCTGTAAACTCAAAATCCGGCAGCTCTTTTAAAAGCAGTGAGTTATCGCCTGTGTATTCAAAATTAAGACCTTGTCCTTTGAATCTTATATCTGATTCAAATCCGCTTATTTTGTTGACAGTTTGTGCTATCTGCAGCAGTGAAATACTCTTTGTTGGTGTGACATTTATTACTCTGCTTTTGGGAAAGCTTGTTATAAATTTTTCCACAATTCTGCATAAATCATCGATATAAAGATAATCGAACACAACATTTTTGTTAATTATCACAGGCTCTTTTTTTAGGTTTTGAATAATCGCATACGATGGGAATCTGCTTTCTTTTTCATATTTTCCGTAGCATGCAAATATATTGAGGCACAACATATCTCTTCTTGATAAAGCCAGCTTACATAGCTCCATTTTTGATTTACCGTACTGATCTTCCGGTACAACCTCGCCTATTTGAGTTTCTTTTACTTTTTTTAAATCTCTTTTTTTTGAATATGCTGCTCCCGATCCGAAAATTATGACTTTTGTTGTTTCAGGCTTTGCAAACAGAATATTGTTTACCATTTTTATATTATCCTGTTCACAGTTTTCATGGTCGGCACAGCCTCTGACACCGCCTGTAGAGGCACAATGTATAACAAAATCAATACTGTTGTTTGAAAAAAAATTTTTTACACTTTCACAATCTGTCAAATCCAGTTCAAAACTTCTTGGACATAAAAGATTGTACTTAGAATTAAAATATTCTTTTAAATTTTTTCCGACAAAGCCCCCAGAGCCCGTTATTAAAATATTTTTAATCATAGGACAATGATATCATATAAAAGGCAAAAAAATTTTTTTACGTGTTTTCTAATTTGTATGAATCAGATTTTTTTTAACTCTTTAAATTCCTTTAAATATCCTTTTCATAAAAAGAAAGAACATTTGCCCCGTCAAAATGTAAGTTTTGCTCAACGACGCACAAGTGCTGATATTTATGAAAAAACGTACACAATTATCCCTTACGATATAAGAGAAGATTTGCATTCTCTTGAATATTCTTTTAAACAAATAAAAGAAATTCTTGATAAAAAAGACGGAGAAGGCGTTAAGGACTTGATTAAAAAATCCGGTCGTTTTAATACAGCTGACGGGTTAACATTTAAAAATGTAGGTAGTGAGCGAGACAATATTTCGTTTGATGCAGGTAGTTTTAAAAATCTTGGCAACACTATAAGAATTACGCAAAAGTCTGCCCTGGGAAAAATTAAAAAGGGCTGGCTGATTCATAACGACAGGGTTGTTAAAAATTACAATCCGTCAAATCCAAATTCTCTGCCGAATAATATTGAATATTATTCACTTGAAGAGCTTCAACAATCCGGCATAAATGACAAACTAAGAAATGTGCTGGCAAACCTTGACCCTGTGATGCTTAAGGTCAGGCAGCTGGCTGTTGCTCAAAAAGATACCCATCTAAAAATCCCGGCTGCTACCATTTCAGAGCAGGCTCTTAATTCTCTGCATAAAATTCTGGATTTGACTGATAAAGTTATAAAAACAGCTGATGAGATACCTCACTCCACTTTGTATAAACTTAATGTGAAGTTTCCTGATTATAAACAAATCTCCGGGCAGAGTTCTTATACTTTTCAAAATTTAGGCAATGATAAAATTCAAATAAATTATTCTACAATAGATAGCAAGAAACTCGGGTATCTACAAAGATTAATGGTTTATGATAAAGAAGGGCAGATTAAAACAGGATATTTGCTAAGTGATAACAAAATAGTTGCCAACTTTAATCCCAAAATCCCTGCGATGCTGCCTGAAAAATTTTATTATGTTGACGAGAGTAAAATTCAAAATGCTCATTATTCTCAAGCTTTTGAAGATTATCTAAACCTTTATTCCGATGCAATTAATGCTTATTTAAAACATATTACACCTGATAACAACCCTGCATCATTGCCACAGGAATATGCCCCTGTAATGGAATCTGTGCGCAATTGCTTTGAATCTATAGAAGATAAATTTGCAAAGATAAATAAAGTAAAAGTTTCCAAGCTAAAGACTTCTTATCCTGATTTTCTTAATATGGCCGGAAAGCGTGGCTATACCTTTAAAAATGCAGGTCCTAATAACGAAACTATCAATATTATGCGCTGCAAAACAAAGCAGTGTAATGATATCCTAAAAATAACAGTTTTTGATGATAAAGGTGACATAAAAGATTATCTGCTTGTACAGGATAATTTTGTAATAAGCAATTATAATCCAAAGTATCCGATGGATATACCTTCTGCGCCTAAGTTTTATAACAGCCGTGATATCTACAAATTATCAGCCTTTGATTACCTGGAGTCTCTTAATGCAAAGATTGCTGATTTTGAAAAATTTGTTGATGAAAAAATTACTAAAAAACAACAATCTAAAGAAGAAAAACGTTTACAACCAGAGAAGGTTGTTGAGCCTAAACCGATTTCTAAAAAGTTAGGATACAAAGGAATTGTTGCACAATGCAAGCGTGATTTTAAAGAAGCTGTTGCCAAACTACAACAGGGCAAAGAAGCAAAAGAAGACTTTTTTAAAGCACTTGATGACATTCGTGCAAAAGTAGAGGATTATTTTGGTGAATAATATCACGATAGTGTGAAATTATTCACAATTGTGTGCCGCTGTATTTCAAGCGTGGTATAATTGTTTACAGATAGAGAGAAGGGTACCATGTATAATCCAAAATCACATAAAGCGGAAGAATTTATAAATCATGAGGAAGTTTTAGAAACTTTAGAATACGCTGAAAAAAACAAAAATAATATTGCTGTTATAGATAAAATTCTGGAAAAAGCAAGGCTAAAAAAAGGCCTTACGCATAAAGAAGCTGCTGTTTTGCTTGATTGCGAAATAGAAGAGAAGAATAAAGAAATTTTTGAGCTTGCAATGGAAATCAAGCAAGATTACTACGGCAACAGAATTGTTCTGTTTGCTCCTTTGTATTTATCAAATTACTGTGTCAACGGCTGTGTATACTGTCCATACCACCATCAAAACAAACATATCCCCAGACGAAAACTCTCTCAAGAAGAAATCAGAAATGAAGTAATTGCTCTTCAGGATATGGGGCATAAACGTCTTGCTATAGAAGCAGGAGAAGACCCTGTTAACAATCCCATTGAATACATATTGGAATCTTTGAATACAATATATTCTGTTAAGCACAAAAACGGTGCAATCCGTCGTGTGAATGTGAATATAGCTGCAACTACCGTTGAAAATTACAAAAAACTCCATGAGGCAGGCATTGGAACTTATGTGCTTTTTCAGGAGACTTATAACAAAGAAACATATGAAAGACTTCACCCGACAGGGCCAAAACACAATTATGCATACCATACAGAGGCTATGGACAGGGCAATGGAGGCAGGTATTGATGATGTAAGCCTTGGTGTGTTGTTTGGTCTTGAGCTTTACAGATATGAGTTTACTGCTCTTATGATGCATGCAGAGCATCTTGAGGCAGCTTTCGGGGTTGGCCCGCACGCCATCAGTGTGCCGCGTATTAAAAAAGCTGATGATATTGATCCTTCTGCTTTTGACAACGGCATTGATGATGATACTTTTGCAAAAATTGTTGCCTGTATTCGTATAGCTGCGCCATACACAGGCATGATTGTTTCAACAAGAGAGTCTGAAGAATGCAGAAAAAGACTTTTGTCTTTGGGGGTATCTCAAATGTCAGGCGGTTCTAAAACAAGTGTTGGCGGATATTTTAACCCTATGCCCGAGACAGAAGATTCTGCGCAGTTTGATATTTCCGACAGACGTCCGCTGGACGAAGTTATAAAATGGTTAATGGAGCTCGGTTACCTTCCAAGCTTTTGTACAGCTTGCTATAGAGCCGGCAGAACAGGTGAACGGTTTATGGAAGTGTGCAAGCAACAGCAGATTCATAACTTCTGCCACCCTAATGCTATAATTACGTTAAAAGAGTATCTGGAAGACTATGCTTCGCCCGAGACAAAAGCACTTGGTGAAAAGTTTATAGCAAAAGAAATGAATATTCTCGAAAGTTCAGAGCAAATTAAGAATGCCGTAGTTGAAGATTTGATAAAAATTGAACATGGAGAAAGAGACTTCCGTTTTTAATTTTTTCCGTTTTTGACGGTAATTTTTAATGGCGGAGTCAACTTGTCCTTTGAGCCGAAATGGGAGAAGATAAATGTTTCCGGCAGAATCTGGTATTTAGAAACCTCGAAAACACCTCTTATCAATTCATAGCCGCCCAGGTTTTCAAACTGATATTTATAAAAATCAGTGTTGGTATCGTTCAGCAGCATAAATGTTTTTTGCTCAAGCCAGGGTTTATAAAGCGTGATTTTGTTGTTTTTGAATGAGGAAATCATTACTATTTCTAAATTAGGAAAAAGATTTTTAACTTCTTGCGCTGAAAGCTCAGTTGCTTCTATTTTGTCGTTTATGTAATCCAGTTTGTAAAATTTAAGTTGATGAGAATTGTAACTAATTAAATTTCCATTGTGTAAAAATTCGTATGTAGAGCCGTCTTTGCCCGCTTCATACTGCTTATTTTGATATTCATATTCTGAATATCCGCCTGAACCTTTTGTCATATATTTTGTGAAGGTTATGTCATTACTTTGAGCTTGTCTGGTCCATTTGTGGTCTTTTGGCGAGTACGATACCGTATCTTCAGGTTTTATTCCGTCTCTTATGAACGGTGGATAATCGTATGCAGATACAGTGTTAGCCGATAATATAAGTATTAATGTAATTAAAAGTTTTTTCATTTTGACCGTACTCCTATCAGATGCAAATTTATTATATATTATAAAATAATAAAAGACTATGCAATTAGCATTTTGCATAGTCTTTTTTATACTGTTTTATGAAATTTTTATTTAACTGATTTAGCCACTTCAGCTGTGATATCGCTGCCGCCGTATAATACAACGCCTTTTGCAATTACCATATCATAGCTTGCTGCTTTAGCTTTTTGAGCTATTACAGCAGAGATATTTTTGTCAACTTCAGCAAGTTTTTTTGCATAATCTTTTTGGATTGCATCTCTTTTTGCGTTGAGTTCTTTGTTATATTTAGCTTCAAGGGCTTTTTTCTTATCAGCATTAGTTTCTTTTTTAACAGCAGCTCTTGCATTGCTTACAAATGTTGTCAAGTCTTTTATTTTAGCTTCTCTATCTGCTTTAAGAGCTTTTACCTGTGCTGAAGAAGCAACAACTTTTTGTACATCAACAACTGCAATTTTTGAAGGTACGTTGGAAATAGCGTAATTGTTAACTGACATACCGATGATAAATGCGCTTAAACCTAAAGCCAAATACTTAATACTTTTGTTCATCATATAATCTCCTTTTCTTTATACAATTATTTTATAATAAAACAATCTATAAGCAACAAAAAGTATTGCAAGGTTAAATTTTGTATTGCGCTTTAAAATGAATATGCCTGTGTGTGCAGTCACAAAATGGTTTGTTTGATGATCTGCCGCATCTGCACAAGGTTTGTCGTGTACGTATCTGGTAGCTTTCATTTTCTTCGTTTTCTACTCTTATGCCACCTTTCAGCCACAATGGGCCGCTTATTCTTAGGTTTGTATCTTCCAAAATTCCTATTGATTTTTCAAGTTTTGTTTCAATTAGGTTGCCTTGTTTGTCAAAAACAATAAGTCTGCCGGAAGGGCACATATCTGCTTGTCTTTTTACTTCTGAGATGGAAAAATCGTCATCTTTAAATATAAGTTCCCATATTCCGCTGTTTGCATCACAAAATCTTGCAAATGCACAATATTTTTCGTTGTCAAAGAGGGTTAAAGTCGGGCCTTCATACTTTTGGGTTTTATCCAAAATGTCATTGAATTCTGCCTTTAATGTGCCGTCAAATTTGCTGTTAATATGGCTTCCGTCACAAAAAGGAGAGTTTTTGCTGTTGCCGCATCTGCACAACGCAACAGGAGATGTTTGTATCTCAAAGACGCCTTCATTTGCATATTCTATGCTTATGCCTTCTTCATCAACAATAATGGTTTGTTTGACCACGGGAGGCGTTCCATAAAGCATATATGGCCCGTTTTTTGTAACCTTTATGTAAATCTCTTTATTTGTTTCCATACTCAACTTTTAAAATAAAATATGGAAGAGTTTGTCAGACTTTTCAATGATTTTAAAGGTTAATTATTATTTTATTTATGATTTGAAAAGTAATTGTAATATTAGCTTACAGCTTCTTCTTCCTGCAAGTTGTTCATAGGGTTCCAGGCATCGCTTGAATTATTTTTTATAAGATTTTTGTAATATCCTTCTTTGTATTCCAAAATATCAAGCTGTTTTTTCAAGTCATTCATTTGTTGTTGAGCTTTTTGTTTTGTGGCTTTGATGATTTCAAAACGTTCTTTTATAGTGGAATCGCCTATGATGCAAAGGTCAATGTATCTTTTTATAGCTTTGTTTTCGGTTCCGACACTTCTCAGGCATTTAACAATTTTTACCCACTCAAGGTCGCTTTGCGAAAAAAGTCGTATATTATTTTCATCCCTTTTTATGAAAGGGAAAAAACCGCTTTTTGCCCAAAACCTGAGAGTGTGCTCTGATACGTCCATAATATTAGAAACTTCTTTTATTGTGTACATATTAACCTCCATGATTTTATACTAGCACAAAAGACTTTATACTTTTTTTAACTCCTGTATAATAACTGTATGTTTTCAAAAAAAGAGATTATTGATTTATTAAAAGATGATACACAAAATCAGTGGCTGTTTTCTTATGCGGATAATGTGAGAAAACAATATGTTGGTGATAGAGTTCACCTTAGAGGTTTAATTGAATTTTCTAACATTTGTAAGTGCCATTGCAAGTATTGCGGTTTGCGCTGTGAAAACAAAACTGTTGAAAGATACCGCATAATGCCTGATGATATTATGCTTCATGCTCAAAGAGCTGTACAAATGGGCTATAAAACAATTGTGCTTCAATCCGGAGAAGATAGTTATTTCACAAGAGATGTTATGTGTAAGCTTATTGAAAATATTAAAACCCTGGATGTAGCTCTCACATTAAGTATCGGCGAAAAATCTTATGATGACTTAAAGGCATACAAACAAAGCGGTGCAGACAGGTATCTTATCAGAATAGAAACAACTGATAAAAATTTGTATAAAAAAATGCATCCGTATATGGATTTTGAAAAAAGAATGCAATGTCTCAAGGATTTAAAAAAACTTGGATATGAAACAGGTTCCGGCTGTCTTGTAGGTTTGCCTGAACAGACTGTGGAATCTCTTGCTGATGATATATTGTTTTTTAAAGAGCTTGACGCGGATATGATAGGAATAGGGCCTTTTATTCCTCACCCTGATACTCCATTAAAAGATTGTGCGCAAGGAAATTTTATCCTTGCTTTAAAAGTGATGGCAATAGTTAGAATTATGTTGAAAAATATAAATATTCCCGCAACTACTGCAATGGAAACTTTGAACCCGAACGGAAGATTGATTGCTTTGCAAAGCGGAGCTAATGTTGTTATGCCAAATGTTACATCCACTGAATACAGAGCTAAATACGAAATTTATCCTGACAAAATATGTATTAATGACCAACCCTCAAAGTGCAGGAATTGTATCGAAACAAAGATAAAATCCATAGGTCGTGAAATTGCGAAGGATTATGGGTTTCGTTCTTCTTAATTATTGTTTAGGAGCTCAAACATAGCCTGTGCAATTTTTTGATGTTCTTCTGCTTTATAGTGCAAGCCGTCAGCTTCTGATACTTTTGTTATTTTATTCAAGTCAATAAAAATACAGTCTTCACTTTGTGCAATGGTTTTATAGATTGCAGGCATGTGCTTTGATTTTTCAATAGAATCCATATCAAAAAGGTTTATAAAATAACTGTGTAAAATGTCTGTTGTAATTACAGACGGTGCAGCGAGTACAATTTTTGCACATGGACAAGTTTCCTTGATAATTCTTATCAGGAGTTTTATTCCGTCTTCTACCTGTTGAAGCGTTGGTGCGTAGCTGTATTGAAGGTCGTTAAGTCCAATGGCCAGGATTATGTAATCCGGATTTTGCTGCAATAAATTAGGTAAAACTTTGTATCCAGTCTGCTCAATTCCTGCCGGATTGTCACTAAAAGCTGTCCTGTTATTGCAGCCTGCTTCTATAATTTCAAACTTTCCGTCACAAAGCTGCTTTAATATTCCGCTTCAACGGCTGTTTTTGTCATAGCGTATTGCTCTGCCAGGACAATAACCATAAGTATTGCTGTCTCCAAAACAGAGGACTTTTTTCATAATAACTCTTTCATCCGCATTGTTTGTTGTAATAAAGAGGAAAAATCGGAGAGGGGGGGATTCGAACCCCCGGTGGAGTTGCCCCCACACAAACGTTCCAGGTTTGCACCTTAAACCACTCGGACACCTCTCCATTGAATGATTCTTAACTATTATAAACAGCTAAATGTTTTTCATCAAGTGTAAACTAAATTATATGGTTAAGCTCAATTTTTAAGGTTGTTGTCAGTATTTCCGAATTTTTTGATGTGCGTATAAGTTTTGTCAAAATATTTTTTGCTTTCAAGCCACTGAAAAGCTGGGAATTTTTATATATATTTCCTATTACCTCAAGAGTATTACTGTAGGTTGATTTGCACCCTATGCCTATTTTTTTGTTTAAAAATTTAATTGGTTTAAAAAATAAAATATGTTCTCCGTGAGAAATTTCACAAACAGGTGTCAAAAGATTGTTAAATTCGTCTGTTAATATGTCTCCAAAGTATATAATTTGTCCGTTCTTGTCTCTTAATCCCAAAAACTCCATGTGCTCAAACTTGTTGAGATTATTCAATACTTCCCGTTCTGCGTCATTGTGATTCAGGGTAATTACGGATATAAGTTTTTTTAAATCAATCTCAAATTCCAGCGTAGTTTTATTTTTATTTATTTCGCATGCTCTGTATTTTAATATCTTATTCATACATATAACCTTCCTTCTTGGTAACGATAACTTAAACTCGGGGTGCGTTACATACAAAAAATTTATTATTATATTTATAGCAGTTACAAAGCTTTTCTTATACAGTTTGTAAATTCTTTGTAAATATAATCTAAAAGGAAAATACAGAGGCAATTTTTTGTAAATTCAGTAATTACTTTAAAAATTCTTTTTTCTTTGACACCTTAAAGGATGCAATAATATCAGGTTTTTTTGATATTGTTACTTAAGTTAAATTAACAACATAAATCGTTACAAAATCTATCTAGAAACTTTTTTGAAAAAAATATTGTATTTTTTTGTTGTTTATTTAATAATAATGATTACAGTTAAATATTTAAACAGATGGCATAGTAGCTCAGTTGGTCAGAGCGCTCGGCTCATACCCGGGAGGTCACTGGTTCGAACCCAGTCTATGCTATTTTTATTAGGGAGTTTCAGACTCCCTTTTTTAATGCAAATTTTGTCAATAGGATTTTAACAAAAATTATTACCCATTCGGGTACAATTAATTTGCTACAATAAACAGATAAGATATGTACTTCAAACACACAGGAGAAAATTAAATGAACCAAAACTACAAAACAGTCTTAAAGCTGCTATTCCCCGAAAAATCGACATTAAACAAAACCCCTTCACAACAATTTGAAGAGCAATTGAGAAATCAACTGCATTCAATGAGACAAGAAAGACAAAAACTCTTGAATCCAGAAGACATTTCTGCTGACTTTGAAAATGAAAACTACAAAGAAATAGCTGACTTTATCAAACAGCATGTTTTAACAGTTGGTAAGGAACAGGCTGTAAAAGACTTTCAAACAGGATTGAATTTTTTGCACAAAGATTTGATAGAACCGTTAAAAGAAGACGGAGATTTTGGAGAAAAAACTTTTCGTGCCTTTTATGACATTTTTAAATACTACGATATTGATATTATCAAAAATGCAATACGAAAAGGTGCTGTGAGCAATACTGTAATAGGCACATCAACTGACAAAAATGTGAACACCAAAGCAATGGTCAATCAGGTACAAAATAATTTAGGAGGAATAAAATAGTGGGAAATCTTGTTTTAAAAGGTCATATTAGTTATGCAACAAAAAGAAAATACAAATGGGTAGCTGAGTTTGGTAAAAATACATGTGAAAAATGTGCTGCGTTGCACGGTCAGGAGTTTGAGGAAGATGATGTTCCCTATTGGCCTCACCCGAATTGCCGCTGTAAAGTAGAAGAAATTAGCGTTGTAGATGAAATTGAATCGGAAATTAATGAATACAAAGAAGAACTTCAACAGTTAAAGCTTCAGGCGAATGAACTTCTGGGAGACACAAGAGTATTGAGAAAACAGATAGAAAAACTGATAAAAGAAGCACATAGCAAGGAAGCAAACTCGCTCGAAGGCAGGCTTACACGTCTTGAGTATGAGATTTATAAGCTTATTGATAAGATTAAGTCTTTGAATCGAGAAGATATTAATAAGCATGTGTTGGAGAGAATAGAGAAAGAAATAGAGAATATAAAAAAACACATGAACAAAATAAAAAGTAATATTGAATATAAAATTGTAAAAAATATAACCAAAAAAGAAACAGTTATAGGTGGAAAAATCTACTCATCAATTGCGGATATGCCTGAATCCTATAATTTGTTAAAAATTGGTCTGAATATTGAAAATTATAATGAAAAATATATCCAGAAAAATGGTAAATTGTACTCAAGTATTGATTCCTTAAATAATTATAAAATTCAGAAAGACATTAGAGATAGGATTAATAAAGAAATGAAAATAAAAGATTGTAAGGTGCTTGTTTTGAATACAGATAGTTCTATTTCCAATAAAATAATACTTAGTAATGCTTTTAAAAATTTTTTAGATAAAAATTATGAACAGTTAAAAACAAATAAAAAGACAAAAGATACAAAGATAGAATTTGAAAGTATAGATAAAGATTTATATAGCACTTTTCATGGTGCTGAAATCAAAAATATTTCTGTTGATAATCAGGGTAATATTAATTTAAGAATTGAAGATTTTTATAATTTTAATCCTGGCAGAACAAGTGTTAAAGGACGAATAGGCGAAAAACACCAAAATAGAGGAGAATTAGGACCATACTATATAATAACAGTTCTAAAAATACCTAAAGAGCAATGGCAAAAATAGTGTAAAAAAAGAAATAAGAATTCCATTATAATTCTTATTTCTTTTTTTGTATACTTATGCTTATGAGAACAAAAAATTATATTGAAAAGTTATTTTTTATTTCTATCAGTTTTTTATTCAGCTGTACTTATTTTGCATTTATGCTCATTCATTATTTAAGTTATTTTTTTGTAAAATATATAAATAAATCAGCCTCCATATCATACAACGAAAATGGTGATTTGCTTTATCTGTTATGGTTTCTTTTCTTTTATATAATTTTTGCATTTTTAAAAATATTTCTGTTTCAAATCTTTTGGAAGATAAAAAAACATTTACCTTATATTCATTTTATTTTGAATAACTTTCTTAATAATAAAAAGCTAAGAATCCAAATTTTTAAAAAAGCTTTTTTAACTGATTTCTGTTTCTTTTTTATACCAACATTATTAAAGAGTTTTAATTTTGAAAACTGTGATGATTTTTGGCTTAGTCTAATGCAAGGAACATTGTTTGATAGTTTTTTTGAAGCTTTTAATATCTCATTGTTAATTTATGTTTTTTCACTTGGTGGAGTTACTACAAGTTATATTTCTTTTTTATTAATTAACAAATGTTATGATTTATCAAAAAAGAACAATTGAAATAGCCGAACCAATTTCAAAGTATTTTAAAAAATAGCATTTTGTTCAGATAAAATTGTTTTAAATAAATTTTCAAAATTTTAATATTTATACTGCTGTCTCAAGTTAAGCGTAAAGATACATATATGGGACAATTTTTTGAAAGAATAAAAAACAATTGTAAATATAAGTTCAAAGTTATTTTATACGCATTATTATGTGACTTTTTATGTCTTTTCATCATTCCAACATGCCTGTGTATAATTAAGAAAACCGCAGTTGTTGATTTATTATTTTTCGATATTTTGGGCTCTGTATTTTGGGGTGGTGGCATTACATTGAGTTATGTATCATTAATTTTGTGGTTTAAAATAAAGGAAAAATTATCAAAAAACTGTGGGTAATCTGTGGGTAATTGGTATGTAGTTTGGGCATTTTTGTAAAATTTTTTAGCTGAATTTACTATTGATTATTTATAACAAGATTATTGCCAAACAGCTTGTTATATAGGGCGTTGATAAAGGTCTGATATGCACGTTTGAGAATAAATTTTCGACTTTAATATTTTTTGCAAAATCTCATCCATGTATATGATTTTGTGTGATTTGATTATTTTTTTTGACTTTTATGCCGACATCATTAAAGAGTAACTATGTAGAAGTAAAGGTGTAAATCATGAAATTACGCGGTGAAATAAACTTTTTTGAAAACGGTTTGACAACCAGTATTCGGGCTATGCACCTGCAAACAGAGATGCTGGGTATTATCAACGAAAACTACAACTCATTTGATAAAGTAGGGTTCCAAAGAAAAGAGCCTGTTGTTTCTTCGTTTGCCGAGTATATAGGCACTCACGCTTTGTCTACAGCAGTTGATGATTCCATCGGCAGAATCGGGCATTCAAACAATCCGCTCGACCTTGCTATTGCTAATAAAGGATACTTTCAATATCAGAGTCCCGACGGAATAAAAATTACACGTGACGGCCGTTTCAAACTTGATAAAGACGGCAATCTTCTGACATTGGAAAACGCACACGTTCTGGCCAACGACGGCACACCGATAAAACTGCCTGTTGTTCCTGAAAAACTGGAAGACGTTAAAGTTTATAAAAACGGTGATGTAAAGGTATTCAATAAAGCGACCAACCAGCTTGAATATGCCGGTACATTGTCAGTTGTTACAAATCAGGGCGTGGCGGTTCTTGACCCTAATATCAAGCAGGGTTACAACGAGTATTCAAATGTTTCTTTGAATACGGAAATTTTGCAGATTATTCCGGTAAGAAGAAACTTTGATGCAAACAGACAGCTGTTTATAATCCAGAACAATAATCTGTCAAAGGCAATACAATCATTGAGCAGCTCATAAACTAACTAAATAAGCAGCTTCATAAGAGCATACTTCAAGGTAAGGACGGTTAGGCAGGTTAGAAAGGTATTTTATGACAACATTACAAGGTTTAATCAGAAGAGGCATAATAAATACTAATGTACAGTTTGAAAGACTGGGATATATTTCAAACAACATTGGCAACCTCAATACAAACGCTTATAAACAGGTTCGTTTTGAGCAGATTCTTGACGAAAACGGATACCTTGACGGTGAAGTAAGATATGACTATTCGCAAGGCTCTTTTATGAGAACAGAACGCCCCTTGGATGTATGTCTTACAGGCCCGGGTTTTATCCCTGTTACATCGCCAAACGGAGATGTGCAATACACACGTGACGGTTCATTCAAGCTTGATAAAGACGGATATATTGTGACAAACGATGGTTATCTTGTAGGTGACGGTATCAAGGTTCCTGTAAACCATGAAGGTCTCAGAATCAAAAAAGACGGCACTGTCATGATTATTCAAAAAGGACATACAGAATATCAGACACTTGGAAAGATTCCCGTTGTCCAGTTTCAAAACCCTGAAGGGCTTAAAAGTGCAGAGTACAACAAAGTTGTGCCCACAGCAGAATCTGGCGAACCCCAGTTAATAAAAGAGCATGATTACGTTGCTCAAGGCGGACTTGAACGTTCTAACGCAAACTATATTGCAAACGTTAACGAAGTTTTGAGACTCAACTCTTCAATGATTGCAGGCACAAGGCTGATGAAGGTTGTTGATGACATGTATCAGCGCTCAATTAACCTTACACAGTAATAATTTGTCATTCTGAAATTTAAAAGGAAATTCAAAATGTACACTCCAAAGGACCCGATAATTAAAACAAACCTGATGCTGGATTTGATATCACAAAGACAGCGTGCCCTGTCCACAAACCTTGCAAACATGGACACGCCGAATTATGTGAGAAAAGATATTAGTTTTGACCAGTATCTCGGTACAATGAATAATCCTCTTGAAACAGAATTGTCTATAAAACTTGGCCCCTCCGGCCTGATAGAAGAGCAGGATGTCGGTGTAGACCCTACATTTGAACTTGCAGAGATGCAAAAGATGTCCATTATGTACGCAGTAGCTTCAAGAAAGATGTCTGCAATAATAAACGAAATGAAAACAGCTGCAAGTGTCGGCAAGTAATAAGTAAGAAGGTGACAAAATGAGTTTAATGGAAACAATGAACATAGGTGAAAAGAGCTTGCAGGCGCACGGTGCAAGAATTAAAATTCACGCAAAAAACATTGCAAACCTTGATACACCTAATTATGTAAGAAAAATTCCCGTGCTTAATGCAACTGATGATATCTCTTTTCACGGGCTCTTAAACTCCATGAAAGAAGATGTGTTCGGTGTTGGCACAATTCCTTTTCAACAGGGCGGCGTAAGACTCACTGGCGTAGTCGAAGACCCTTCTCTCGGTGAGAGAATTTATAAACCCGGTCACCCGGATGCTGATGCTAACGGTTACATCAGAACATCAAACGTAAACCCCATTGTTGATATTGCAGATGCAAATATTGCCCAAAGAGCATATGAAGCAAACCTTGCAGTAATAAATATCACAAAAAGTATGGCTCAAAGAGCAGTTGAAATCGGTAAATAATAAGTAAAATCAGGCAGGTAGTAAGTTAATGTTTTCACCCACAATACAAGGATTTATAGATCAAGGCGGTAAGGAAGCCGCAATGCAAAGGGTTCAATCAATCAGAGCCCATGTTGCAAATATTGAAAAACAAATAAATCCTGAATCTGTAAAAACCGAAAAGCAGACTTTTGCCGAGATTCTAAAAGCCAGCCAAAAAGGCGAGGGGCAGTTTAGAACAGGCGGTAACAATTTTCTTAGCTTAACTACAGCTGCAAATGTGCTTCAAAAAAATACAGTCAAAGCTGCAAATAACGTTCAAAACAATGTACAAAATACCATTGCAAACGTTGTGAACCCTACAAAAAAACAGATACTAGATATTATTTCAAAAGTGTCTCAAAAATACGGCGTGGATGAAAAACTTGTACAAGCTGTAATCAGACAGGAGTCAGGTTTTAATCCTAAAGCGCGCTCTCATTGCGGAGCAATGGGCCTTATGCAGCTTATGCCGGCCACAGCTAAAGGGCTTGGTGTAAAAGATGCCTACAACCCTGTACAGAACGTTGAAGGCGGTGTAAAACATCTCAAAGGTTTGCTTGCCAGATACAACGGAAACCTTGTGCTTGCACTGGCTGCATACAATGCCGGAGGCGGAAATGTAGATAAATACGGCGGTGTTCCCCCTTTTAAAGAAACACAAAACTATGTAAAAAGCATACTCGCAAATTACCTAAGCTAACACTTAAAAACGAAACGGAATTGAAATATGATAGAAAAAAAGTTTGCACCGAACATAAATTTATTTGAAAGAATGCAGCCGACAAAGCTTGACACTGGTGTTGGCGGAATAAGTCCTTTTCGTATGGGGCGTGTTGAAAAACTCGAGACAAACGATTTTAAATCCGTTTTTTCAGGCCTTGTTGAAAACTTTAACAGAGAATTAAACGCACCTGACCAGTTGATGAAAGACGTAATGGAAGAAAACGGAAATGCCGATATCCATGATGTTATGACTGCTATGGCAAAAGCCGAGCTCGGAGTGACTGTCGCTACTAATATCACAACAAAAGTGATACAGGCGTACGAAAAAATTACACAAATTCAGCTGTAACCTTTATGTAACAAATTTTTGTATAAAATAACAAAAAAAATTCTCCTTTTGCTTTATAATAAGTGGGCGCAAGGAGAATTTTTTATGAAAATTAATACAAATAAAACATACAAAGCAATAAAAGAGCAATTTGCACAGAAAAAAGCAAAGCTAAAACAAGAAGCACAGGAGAGAATTAAAGAAGCTCAAGAATATATTGAGCCAAAAGTAAAAGAAGCTGCATATCAAGCCAAACAAAAAGTGCAGCCTAAAGTTGATGAGTTTATTGCTTCTGCTGATTCTGCCTTGAACCCGCCAAAGGCTCAAGTGTTAAAAGAAAACGTTAAAAAACTTGAGAAAAAATTCTTCCAAAAACAAGCTTTTCTATCTGATCTAAAGACAAGATTTCCCGATAAACAGACCCTTATCTGGGAAAGAGAAAAAGAGCTTAAAAAATTGGAACAAAATGTATTATCAGCTATAGAAAAACTCAAAAATTTCACAGAAAAAGAATCTGCTGCACAAAGGGTTTTTAATTTAATGAACTTATAATTATACAATGGATTTTTTTTCATTTGAAAAATTAATAAGCTCAATTCCGGCCTGCTTCACAGCAAGTTTGAATTCTTCATTAATAAGTGCCTGATATTCCGTATAATGAAGGCTGTCATTAGTATCAAATGACGGGTGCAATATTGCTTCTGTTCTTTGTTTCACATTCTTAAGCGCATATAAAAGAGTATTTTTATCCATATAGCCTGTGTAATTAACACCTATAAAATTTTCGTTGGTGTTGATTTCGTTAAAATTGGCATACAGGTATTTTTTGTTTATGAGCGTAAATGTATTTAAAAGAGCTATTTTTATCAGATTGAGAGGGTATTTAATAGAAAGATATTTTTTTATATCAGGTACAAAATAAGGGTATTCAAACTGTGTGCGGATATTTTTTATGCCGTATTCCCGCGCAAGCTTGCATACAATTTTGAATATTTCTGGAATTGCATGTACATGGACATGCGAGTCTATATGGTCAACCGTAGTACTTGCCATAACCGTTTCAATCTGCAGCCTAAAGTCTTCTTCGACTTCGTTTAAAAAATCTTTGTTATATGACTTTTGTATCAACGCAAGATAATTGTTGTTGTAGTTGCCGTTTTTGTCGTATAGAAGCGATTTTTCTTTTGGATTTTCTTTTAAAGTAGCAAATTCTATAATGTTTAGATGTACACCAATGCTTATGCCTTTTAACTCAGGAATCAAATTAATAGCGTTTTCAAAAGCAGGTGCATTGGCCATAAGGCTTGTGGAAGTTAATACCCCATTTTTAAATGCAGCAAAAACAGCCTGGTTTGCGCTGTTTGAAATACCAAAATCATCGGCATTTATAATCAGTTGTTTTTTCTCTTCCATTAATATAAAATTTCCTTTGAGGAAATAATAACACAAAGGTTTTATATGGATAAGAAAAAGCTGGCGATTGTTGTACCTTGCTATAACGAGGAGGAATCTCTTTCTGTTAATATAGATGTATTTAAGCATACGCTTTTTGCTTTAATTGAAAAAGGCGTTATTAAAGATGACAGTTTTATCTGTTTTATTGATGACGGAAGCAAAGATAAAACATGGGAGTTGATAGAAAAGGCTCACGGTGTTGATTTTGCTCATATAAAAGGTTTGAGATTTACAAAAAATTATGGAAACCAAAAAGCTCTTATTGCGGGCCTTGAGTATGCTCTAAAAAAAGGCGTTGATTGTGCAGTTACCATTGATGCAGATTTGCAGCAGGACGAAACTAAAATTGAAGAATTCATTAATAAATTTAACGAAGGTTCTGAAATTGTATATGGAATAAGAAAAGACAGAAAATCTGATAATTTCATCAAAAAAATTACAGGCTATGCCTTCTATAAATTTATGAATCTTATGGGCGCAAATATTGTCCCTAATCATTCAGAATACAGACTAATGAGCAGAAAAGCTCTTGATACTCTGGCTCAATACAAAGAAAGAAATCTGTTCTTGAGAGGAATATTCTGTGATACAGGTCTTAAAAGCGATTATGTTGAATTTGATGTAAAAAAACGTGTTCATGGAGATTCCAAATTCAGCTTTTTATCTTTGTTTAAGCTTGCAGCGGAAGGCATCACGTCTTTTAGCGTAAGACCCCTTCGGCTTATCTTTTATATTGGCGTAATGATTTCTTTGATAAGTATCTGCTGGGGGTGCTGGACTTTGTATCGCCTGCTCAATGACTTGCCTGCCAGAATTGGTGCTATAGACTATTATGAAATATTTGAAATGTTTATGTCAGGTCTGCAAATGCTTTGTATAGGCATAATCGGCGAGTATGTCGGCCAAATTTTGCAGGAGGTTAAAGGCAGACCCCGCTCTATTATTGAAAAAGAGCTGGATTAATACGTAATAATTAAAGCTGAGTAGAAAAAATCCCGCGCAGTAAAATTTATTTTCTTAAAAAATTTACGAATTATTTTCATCATAAGCAATTCTTGTCCTTTCTGATATTGTCAAAGCATTGGATATTGGTATACCGCCTTTTTGTGCCGGATTGTTTACTACTTTGCCCTGTACATACATAACTGTGGAACCGCCTCCGTCCAGGTTCATTGCATTTATACAACCGAAACCTTTCATCATTCTGGCAAGTTCTCCAAGCGTCATACCAACAGACGCGTGCTCTCTGCCGTCAACGGTCACCATTATAAATTCGTTATGTGCAGTATAACCAATAGCTGTTCTTGGGTTTTTGCCTGTAATTGCACCGAGCTTTTGTGCAGTGACATCAATAAAGACTTCTCCGTCTTTGATAAGATAAGGGCCGCCGCTTATTATGTGGTCTATGTTCTCCCATTGCGGAACCATTTTTATATCGAGTTCAATCTTTTTAGCCATAAAAAACGGCTCCAACTTTGCTTTGGGTCCTGATATAACGTATCCGTTTTCAGGTATAGCTGTGGAGCCGTAAGATATTGCAGTGATTTTGTTGTCTTGTATGGCTATATTAACGCCGTATTTTGGTGGGGTCGGGGATGTGAGCCCCCAGTCTCTTGTATAGAGTAATGTGTATGTGGAAAGCATCCTGGGCTGGTTGATATTATCTATTTTGAGGCTTTGTCTTCCTGCTTTTAATGTGGAATTGAATTGTACCTGTGCCATTTTAAATTCGTTTTTGCCTATGCCCATAGCTACTCTGTTGTGGATAGGCCCTGTGTAGACTTTTTTGTCTATCATCAATGTGCCTAAAGGTACACCGTTCTGGGGCTTAAAATAAGTGCCGTTTACTGCGGCTATAGAATTATTGCGGCTTGCAATTGTTCTGATTGTTGCCCTGTGTTTTAAATTTGTGGATGCGAGTTGTGGAGCGATTTCAATGTTAGGATTTATTTTTGTATTAACTTCGACTATGTTTATTTTGACAGGCCTTGAGTTGATATACTTCACCATACGGATATGCTTAACCCCGTCTGCCAGTGTAAGGATTGCCCCGTTGCGGTATCGCTGCCTGAGCATAGATTCCCATCTTTGTTTTTCTTCCGTTAAACTCCTCGTTTGCTCTTCGACTTTATCTTGTGTAATATTTGCTCCGTTATTAATAATCGCTTCGTTTGCAAAAAGATTGTTGTTAACCAGCAAAGATTGAGAACAAAACAGACTCAACAATACAGTAAAGTATAAAGAATTATTGACTATCTTTCTTATACTTTTTTGATTGTAGGCTAATGCAGTGTTCATTGTGATTAACTCTTTTTTTATCCTTTCTACTACTATTGTAACATATATTGGAATCTACTACAATTGTAAAAGAGATTTATTTTTAAAAAATCAATCACATTGCACCTTTTCAGCTTAATATTTCTTAATCAAAGTCGGCACAAAAAACACCCTGAAATATAGGCTATATTTATTTATGGTAAGGTTTACACTTAATCTTCTTTTTTATAATTTATGCATCTAAACTAGCCGTTTTGGCTAACAGAATTATTTATTCTTTGTGTTCTAATACTTCCTGTAGAGTCAGAAAGGAGTTTATATGGGGTTATTTGGTGACAACGATGATTTTTCTAAATTTATCAACAAGAGTCTTGAAGGTTCTCAAACAGAGAAAAATTTAAAGGAAGCTTTTTGCGGAGAATCTCAAGCAAGAAATAAATACTCTTTTTTTGCAAAACAGGCAAGAAAAGACGGCTATGTGCAGATAGCAAGGATATTTGAAGATACTGCCAATAATGAAGCAGAACACGGAAAAATTTGGCTCAAACTTTTAAACGGTGGTAAAATTCCTCACACACTTGATAATTTAAAATCAGCTGCAAGTACCGAAAACTATGAATGGGAAGACATGTATGCCCGTTTTGCTCAAGACGCAAGAGAAGAGGGTTTTGATAAAATAGCCTGTCTTTTTGAGCTTGTACGCGGGGTTGAAAAAATGCATATGACCAGATACAACAAGCTTGCGCATGACATTGAAGAAAAAGCTGTTTTTAAAAGAGATGAAGCTGTAATGTGGGAATGCGCAAAATGCGGTTATACTTTTGAAGGCGAAGAAGCTCCTGAAACCTGTCCGTTTTGCAGACATCCGAGAGCATACTTTTTTGAAAAATGTTACAACTACTAAAATTTAACGTTTAAACTGTTTCGTCTTCCATATCTTCCGCTTTTTCAACGGGATTAATGGGGAGACGGAACCCGAACGTTGAGCCTTCGTTGGGTTTGCTTTTTACAAAAACCTGACCCTGATGGTGTTTTTCTATAGTTATTTTAACAAGGTGCAGGCCAAGACCTGTACCTTTTACTGTATGTGTATCATTTTCCACACGGTAGAAACGTTCAAATATTTTTTTCTGATGTTCTTCAGGAATACCGCAGCCCTGATCTTCGACAGACACTTCTACAAACTGAGGGTCACGAGCGATTTCTGCACGGACTTTGATTCTGCCGTTTTCCGGAGAGTATTTTATTGCATTGGAAAGAAGATTGTTTAATGCCCTTTCAATGCTGTCTGCATTGATTGGAATTTCTGGTAGATTTGGCTCTTTTATCAATGAGAAGGTAATATTTTTTTCTTCTGCCAGAACTTGCATAGATTTTATTTCACATTCAATTAGCGGGATAATGTTTGTGTTTTCTTTTACGACTTTTACATTGCCAGCCTCGAGTCTTGAGAAGTCTAAAATATCGTTAACCATTTTTTGGAGCCTTGCAGCCTCTTTGTTAATAACTTCAAAAAACTCTTTGTTTGTTTTTTCGTCAAAGTCGTCAGAGTGATTGTACAAAGTATCAATATATGTTCTTAAAACAGTAACAGGTGTTCTGAGCTCGTGGCTTACGTTAGAGATGAAGTTGCTTTTCATCTTGTCGATTTCAACTTCTTTTGTTACATCAATAAGGACAATTACATAGCCGACGTAATCCTGATTTTTTGAAAACATCGGGGAGATTACTGACTTGATTACTCTGTTATCCACTTCAATATTGAATTCAAGCGGCTTGTTTTCCATCACATCAAGAGGAGTGTCTTTAAACTGTTCGATTTTTTCTTTAAAACACAGCTCTCCGTCAGTGTCGCAGTACATCTGGATTTTTGTATTCAAGATTTGCTCGTCTTCAACTTCAAGCATTTTTTTAGCAGCGTTGTTTACAAGTACAACGTTGTCAAAGTTGTCGCAAACAACAACCCCGTTAACAATACTCATAAGCACTGCTTCAAACTTGTTGCGCTCAAGGGTAAGCTGGTCTATGTTTTGCTCTTCATACTGGTGAAGCCTCAAGGACATATCATTAAAAGCGTGAATAAGGTCTTTTATTTCACCGGAAGTGTTTTTGTCATCAAGAGTGTAACCAAACTGGCCTGTAGAAATCTTTTTTACACCGTGATGGAGCATACTCAACTCTCTTGTGATAAGAATGGTGTTTATGAGTATAACCAGTGTAAATACAAGCCACGCAACTGTGAACACAACCAGCATTGAGTTTCTTGTTGCATGAGAAATATCTTTTGTTGCTCCTCCGGAAAGCCCTACCGTAACTTTACCAATGTTTGTTTTTACCCCGTTGTCATTAACTATCATCTGAGATGAGCTCGTTATAAGCGCCTGTTTTGCGCGGTTGGGGTAATCATTTTTGCTTGAATAAATAATCTTATTGTCAGCGTCTTTAAACTCTATGAACGCTATTTCGTTGTTGCTGTTAATAATAGAACGTGTGTGTGCCTGAAGAGTAGAGAATTTATCAAATTCCTGAACATCTTTTGTGATTTCTACACTTTCAATGGCAAGAGTTTTTGTTAGTATTTCGCCGAATCCGGCATAAACTTCGGAAATTTTTTGCTGGATATTTGTTATGGCAAAAACAGCCAAACCTACAATCAGCACGGTGCTGATTACCAGACCCAGAAGTATTAGTTTATTTTGTGTGCTTATACTGATAGACTTTGTACTCATTGTAGAAAAATTATAGCATTAAATTAAAAATAGTAATATACATAAAAATAAAGGGCACATATTGTGCCCTTGAAAACCTACCATACCTATTATAAACCGAGGAATAAATTGTTTGTTTATTATTTTTATTAATTATTAGTCTTCGCCGTAGATGGACTTTTCCATTTTTGTGAGTTTATCAAGCAAGTCTTGATAGTTGCTGCTGATACCTTTTGCGCAATCAGATGACATATCAGTGCTCCACCAGGGGTATTTGATGTTTTCATCTTTGATAGAATCAGCTAATGTAGTGCAAGCGTTTTGAAGAGCTTTTTTGTCTTCGTCATTCATTTTAGGATTGTTTTTGATTAAATCTTCTGTTCTTTCAATGAGAGAGTTAGACAATTTGCTAACGTATGGTTTTGGATCATCATCTGTGTACCAGTGGTTTCCTCTGCCCCAGGAGTCACAATCTGCAAATATTGCATCAAGGACATTTTCACCATAGTCTTCGCCGTATCTTTCGTGGAAGTATTTAGAAAATTCTACTACATTGTTTTTGTCAATTTTTGATTTTACGTTATTTAATTTATCAGTATCTGTACCCCAGCAGTATAAAGCTTCTTTGAATTCAGTAGCCAATGATTCATAGTTGTCAGGTGCTCCAGCTAAAGCAGCATCCAATACAGCCTGATTCTTTTCAGGGCGAAGGCCTGCTTTTGAAACTTCTTCTTTTGTTTCTCTGTAAGCACCAGGGCCGCCAGGGTTTTTAGCTATTTCAATCAATTTTAAGTAATCAGCTCTTGATAAATCACCTTCAGATTTTGCATATCTGCCTGCAATATCCCAGAGTAATTCATAATTTTCATCGCTGATTTCTACTTTTTCAGGGTTGTCAGGGTTTTCCTGATAATCTTTTGATAATTGAATCAAACGTTTGAGAAGTTCAATTTCTTTTTTCTCACCTGTTTTAGGGTCGATGTATTCAATTTTTTTGTTGCCAACTCTTGAATCAAGAGCACCCATGCGTTCGAGTGTTGATTTTATTTGAGATTCTTTAATTTCTTTAGTTCCGTCAATATCTTTTGAGTCTTTCTCATCTGTTTCAGGTTTTGTTGTTTTATTTACAATATTAATGCTAGGGTTGCCTTTAGATATATTCATTGCAGCGATTTGAGCCCATTGTGCATTTTGTGCTTCAAGCATTTTTAAAAGTGGACCTACAAATGAGGAGAGTCTTGCTGTTTCATCAAGAAATAATGATGCAGTATTGTCAAACTTAAACAATGCTGTGTCATTTAATGCAGCCAGTGAGTCATTGGGATATGCACCGAACATATCATATTGCCAGAGGTTTTGATTAACTATTCTGGATGTATTGTTGGGTACTCTGATTGTCCAAACTTGATTGTTTACATTCATGTTGTCACTCATAATCTTATCCTCTGTAATTCCTTATTCCTCTAATAAACTAAGACTTTATTCAGTCTTATTGGATTCCTCGTTCCTGTATTAATATAAAAAATTTTTGAGTCAGGAAATTGCCTTTTTAGTCAAAATCTTGTTAACAAAACTTAACAATAATCCCTGAGCCCTTGATAATTGTTTTCATGCTAGAATCTTACATGTAATTGTTAAATAAAGTGAGGTTAGTAAAATTATGACAGAATTATCACCTTTGCAAAAAGCAAGACTTGGCTTTAAACCTGTACTTCCCGCTACATTGGCTGCCGGAATCAAAAAAGTGGCAGTTATTGAAGGCGAAAAAACAGAGTGCGTTAAAGACCAGGAGCAAATTAAAAAACTTTTTGCCAATACATACGGCAAATGCACTGTTACCTTCAAATCGGGCGAAGAACAAAGCTTTGCAGCAAGAAATATCGGCGTTATCCTATCCGGTGGTCAGGCTCCCGGCGGGCACAATGTTGTTGCCGGTTTGTATGATGCTTTGAAACAGGCTAACCCCCAGAGCAAATTATACGGTTTCTTAGGTGGCCCGTCCGGTATTATCGACGGTCAATATATAGAATTTACTGATGAAATCATCGACGCATACAGAAACACAGGCGGTTTTGATATCATCGGTTCCGGCAGAACAAAGCTTGAAACAGAAGAACAGTTTGAAAAATCACTTGCAAACTGCAAAAAGCTTGATATTTCGGGTATTGTAATCATCGGCGGTGACGACTCTAACACTAACGCTGCAATGCTTGCAGAATGGTTTGTTGCTAAAAATGCAGGTGTTCAGGTTATCGGCTGTCCCAAAACAATTGACGGCGACTTGAAAAACGAGCAAATCGAAATCTCTTTTGGTTTTGATACAGCTACAAAAACATACGCTGAGCTGGTTGGTAATATTCAAAGAGACGTAAATTCTGCTAAAAAATACTGGCACTTTGTCAAAGTTATGGGCAGAAGTGCTACTCACGTTGCTCTTGAAGTTGCTTTGCAAACTCAACCTAATATTACTTTGATTTCAGAAGAAGTTGAAGAAAAGAAAATGTCACTTAAACAAATTGTTGACTATATGGCTGACATCATTGCGAGACGTGCAAATGCAGGTAAAAACTTCGGTGTTGCATTGATTCCAGAAGGTTTAATTGAATTCATTCCTGAAATGAAAACAATGATTGCAAACCTCAATGATGTAATGTCTACTCTTGAACAGGATGCTTCGTACAACAAGTTGACTGTACCTGCTGACAAATTCAACTTTATTGAAAGCAGACTTGAACCTAATAACGCAAAAGTTTTTGAATCTTTGCCTGTATTGATTAAAGCACAACTGCTTATGGACAGAGACCCTCACGGAAATGTTCAGGTTTCCAAGATTGAAACAGAAAAACTTTTGATTGAAATGATTAAAGTTAAACTGGATGAAATGAAATCTCAAGGAGAATTTGCCGGTAAATTCTCTGACCAGTGCCACTTCTTTGGATACGAAGGCAGATGTGCATTCCCATCCAACTTTGACGCTAATTACTGCTATGCTTTAGGTTTTAATGCATATGCTCTTATGCAGTCAGGCATGACAGGTTACCTCTCATCTATAAGAAACACAACTGCTCCATCTACTGAATGGGTTGCAGGCGGTGTTCCTCTTACTATGATGATGAACATGGAAAAACGTCACGGTCATATGAAGCCTGTTATCCAAAAGGCACTTGTAAGACTCGACGGTCCTGTATTTAAAAAGCTCGAGGCCAACAGAGAAAACTGGGCGATGAATGACGAATACATCTTCCCCGGCTCTATTCAATACTGGGGTCCGAGCGAAGTTTGTGATATCACAACTCAAACACTCAAACTCGAGAGAGAAGCTGCTTTAGCTTCTGTATAGAGCTTTTAATTTCAATTTAAACGGGTTTCTCAAAAAAGAGGAACCCGTTTTTTAATAAACATTTGTAAATCTTATTCTTAAAATTCAACAAATTATTTTGTTTTTGTATTTTAATCCAATTGGTTATATGTGTTAATTAAAAAAGAGAGAGGTTATTAATGAAAATCAATTTAATTGCAGCTACAAATTATGCTTGCAAAAAGCCTAAAATGCAGTCTTTTAACGGTAGCTGGGAAGAAAAAACAATCTATAAACCGGATGGATATCACTCTTATCATCAAAAAACATACTTGCCTGATAAAGGTGAATCTACAACAGAAATTGCAAAAGCCTGGGAAAAAGAAACAGGATTGCTTCCTATTGATTGGGTAAAGGATGTAAATCCATACAATCAGCTTGGCTCAAAAACAAACAACGGCAAATATGAAAAGACAGAATACGTAATTAATGGACAAAAATATATGCCGGTTGACGTTTTGATTGCTTCTGCGAGGGAAAAATTAAACCGTAAAGATGAATATGATGGCTATGGCAAAATTAAAGATTGCATAGAACTTGCTCAACTTCATAGTCTGGAAGGTAATCAAAAGGCTGTTAAAGATGTTGAGAAACAAATAGCGCAGAATTTTGCAACCCAAATAATGATAAAAGAAAAAGTAGCTTCTGCTTCACTGGTCAATACTTATAAAGAAGGATGGGGTACTGCTATGTTAGCTTGTGAGGTGTATAAAAACTGTCCAAAAAATTCTTTATACGAAGAGTCTTTGAAAAATCTAAATAAAGAATAGAAAATAAAAAAGGCGGGTGTTTTATTAACCCGCCTTTTTTTATTTTTTATTCTTGAGATTCTTCTCTTACAACCTGAGCCATAATTTCGCTTATCACAAAACAAATATACATATTGATAAATGGTATAAATATTGCAAGAACAATGGTTTTTAGTAATAAAAAGCCAAGCAACCCTGCAAGACCATATAATACAGCGCTTGAGGCAAGGAAAATAATATATTTTACAGTATTCTTTTTAACAATAGCTGATATCAACTTGAAGTTGAAGAAAGATGAAAATTTAAGGTTAGTTAAAAAAGCAATGGTTGCAGCAGATGCAAAAAGAAGTGTTATAAAAAATAAAATTACTGATAACACAGTTAAGATTAAGAACGCGGCATTTTTTCCTGCCAATGCTCCGGTAAGGCCTCCAAGTATTATGAAGGAGATAAGTAATAAAATGGTATACAATACTCCGTATAAGAAAGAACCGCCAAATACCTTGAACCCTGAAAGGAATAAGTTTTTCCAGTTTGACCACTCGGGCAGTATTGCATCTTTTTTGTATATTCTTAAATTTGTGTTAACTGCAAAGTAACCGGTTACAAAAAGAGATGTAATCACACCTGTAATTGCAAAAATGAATGCGGCAATAATAACCAACCCCATATCTTGCATTGCCGTAGGTGAGGATTTTACAGATTGAAGTGTCTGGTTTAATACATTGCCGATTTCTACAGGGAGCAGCAAAGCTCCGCCTATCAACAATTTTTTTATCCAGTTGTTGTCTTTGAAAAAGTAAGTAAAAGCGTTTCCAATATTCATAATAAACTCCCAATTATTATAACTATTTGGAGTGTAGCATTTATCTTCTGCTTAAAGAATCATCTTTTTGATTTAAAATAATGATATGAAAAAAAATAAACTTGATGAAAAATGGAAGGTTTGCAGTTTTTGTAAGTATATTAAACGCTGCAAAACAGGACAGGGAAGGATAATTGACCTTGCCGACAATCCTGTTGCATATAATGATATCGGTTGTTTTGACTATGAAATTTATAAAAAACAATTCACAGGCAAACAGCTCGGGCTTTTTTAGCTTTCTTTGTATTCTGATAATGCAGAATTGAATGCTGATTCATCCACAGCGTCGTCTTCATCAACATCAAAATCTACAGAATTAAACATTGATTTAAGTTTTGTTAGCTCTGTACCAGAGAGTTTACCGTCATTGTCTACATCAAAGTAATCAAAATCATATTCTTGAGCAAGTTCTTTAATTTTTTCAGATTGCTTATCAACAGCCTGTGTTTTTTGTGTTGAGGTGCTGACAGAATTAATTGCATTGATTGATGTATCCATAATTTGATATCTCCTTTAATATTTTTTCTACTTATATATAAACAATTTTTTGGATTGAGAAAATCACTAAAGAGTACTATTTTTTACATTTTTAACAATAAATAACACCAAAGAGCTATACTAAATCTTTTTAATATAAATAAACGATATAAATCTTCTTGACATGTCATCATGTGCCTTATACTATATATAATACAGACGCAATGGGGCGTCGCCAAGTGGTAAGGCAGCTGGTTTTGGTCCAGCCATTCCGGAGGTTCGAATCCTTCCGCCCCAGCTTTATTTGATAAGACAATCCTTTGGCTAATATGTCGAAGGGTTTTTTGTATTCATAGCTTATCTTTCGACAGTCCAGTACAAAGTTCGAAGATACAATTTTTACTAATTTAACTTTTTCTTCATCATTTTGGCACAAGTATTGTGAATAAAGGTTTTGAGCCAGTTCTAAGATACGAATCCCCTCATTCATATAGGAACTATTAGCATTTTCATGGGAGTCTATTACCGATTTGAGCCGTGCATATTCTAATGTCCATTCCTCATTCTTAATTTTGTATAAGTCAATGTCAATCAACCCGTCTAATTTGTCCGTATAAAGTGCTGATATTCTGTTTTTTAACTTTTCGCAGGCGATTTGCAAGGTCTTTATTTGCTCTTTGTGATATCTTTGTTCTTCAATATGGCTTTCTTTCAGGGCTTTAACGATTGCCTGTTTGTGTTTTGGGGTGATTGTGATTTTGCGAACTATTTCATCCAGTTGTTCCATAATCTCCGATTCTTTAACATAAACGCTTTTATTCGGGCATTTATGGGTTTTGTTTGCACAGCGGTAATAGATGTATTTATCTTTTTTAATCTCACCAGTAATTGTTGAACCGCAGCATGCACAGGTAAACATGCCTGAAAACAAAAATTGGTGTTGTCTGTACATATCAGGCTTGCTATCTTTTTTAAATGCTTTTTGTACTTTGTTAAAGGTTTCAACATCAATCAAAGGCTCATGTGTGCCTGTGTAGTGCTGACCTTTGAAAACAAAATTGCCGATGTAAAAAGTGCTTTTGAGAATTTTTTCTAAAACACTAGGATAGATTTTATGCCTTGTATCGGAGTAGATAAGACCCTCATTGTGCAACTGTTCACACACTCCCTGCAACGATAAGTTGCCCTCTGCATAGATATTAAATGCACGAATCACAATTGGTGCGGTTTTTGTGTCGATTTTGATTGTCTTGCTGTTCTCCCGATAGTAGCCGTAAGGCGGTTTAGCGGGATATTCACCCTGTAAAGCCTTCTGTCTCATTCCTTTTTTAACTTCTTCTGACAGGTTATCAATATAGTTCTTTGCCATTAAAACCTTAATTCCATGCACAAACTTTTCGTGAGAGTGTGAGTTTTCGCTTAAAATTGTATTCTCTTTTACAAGGTGAACCTCCAAATCTTTGAATTCATCGATAGTTACGTAATCTCTAAAATTGCGATACAGGCGGTCGGTTTTTTCAACAAGCAGGATATTAACGCTTTTATATTTTTTCAAATACTTTAGCATACTGCTAAAATTCTTTCTGCCTGCTTTTTTAGCGGTTTCAACATCCTCAAATATTTCCACAATCTCAAAACTATTCTTTTGTGCATAGCTTTTAAGCAAAGCTATTTGCGCTTCTGTGGAATATCCGTGTTCCTTTTGTTCTCTGCTCGATACACGAGCGTAGATAACACATTTTTTCTTCATAGTGCTATTTCTCTCTTTTCTTTGTTATTCCAAGATTGCAGGCATGTTGCAAAATTTAGTAAATTGGTTTGAATTTCTTTGCCGTCATTATCTGTCAAAGTTTTTTTGTAGTGAGGCTGCCACGCTTCAAGCGTGTCTTTTACGATAATATTGTTTGTCATTTTAAATCCTTTTTAGTTATTTGTGGGATAAATCTTTTTCCTTCTCACCAAAAGTTATAACTCTTGTAATTTTTGTTCCGACAAGGTAAACAGTACGCTCTAATTCCAACAATGCAGTAAAATCTTCTTTGTTTTGAATAATTATTTCATCATCATTCAAAATGACGTGTTCTATCTCTTTATGTTTTTTAAGGTAGGATGTGAGCCTGCGAAATGAAGTTAAATAAATTTTTTCTTTACTTTTCTTTTCAATATAAACTTTAGACACTTTCAAAAGATTTCTAAAAGCTGTTCTTACAAGTGGATGAAATTTGAAATGAAAATATAACAAGTCTTTTGGCTTATTTGTTAGATTGGAAGTTAAATAAATAATAGCTTTTTGCATATACCCGTCCGTACATAGTGATGTATTACTTCACAGTATAAATTTAATTATACAGATAAGATTAAATTATGCAAGACGGTTTTGATAAATATCTCGAAAATGAACTTATAACCATAAGCAAGAACATCAAAAAGTTGAGAGAAGACAAAAATCTTTCTCAAGAGTCTCTTGCTGAATTGGCTGATTGTTCAAGAGAATTTATTAATAGAGTTGAAAACAGAAAAGAAGATGTAAGTTTAAAAATGTTGTTAAAGCTTGCTTTTGAATTGGATGTTAAACCGGAAAGATTTTTTGAATAAAACAAATAATTTTTGAGATAGCATTTTAAGTGTGTTTTTTGTTGACTATATTTCTTCCTCATCGTCTTCATATTCATCAAAAAAATCATTGTTATTTTTTAATGATTTCATTTGATTTGAAAATGGTGAAACATTATTAACTCTATTCCTGATTTCCAAATCTGATTTGTTGACCTTAATGCTGTTTAGTCTTAAACTTACTCCTACTGAATTTGTTTTATACATTGATAAATCAAAATGTATGCTTATGAGTGCCCCTTCTTGAATTGTTTTAAACGGTTCTGCGAAAGCTTTATTGTCTTCATCAAATATCCCGATTTGGTGCATTCCATTTTTTGAGTCAGTCGACAGGTTTAAAACCATTTTGTCAGGCGGACATAAGCGTCCGTCTGTTTCGTTTGTAATCCGTTTAAAGGTACGAAGTTCACATCCAAATATCTTTTGTGCTTTTATTTCTTCCTTTCTAATTTCAGATAACATATTGTTTGCCTGTGAACGGTTAATTAAAACGGACAAGCAATAATTCTTTTTCCCGTATTGGTCAGGTTTGAGGTCATAAAGCTTGTTAAAGCCTACAACCTCACAATTTTCTATCAGGCATGTTTTATGCCACAAATTGTTTTTTGTTTTCATTTTTGAAACTCCTTTTTGTGTATTTTTTTGCATAGCAAACAGATTCTTAAAAAGGTTTACACACTCAAAAATAAAAACTATCTCAAATTAAAATCTTGTTTATGTTTTCCTGCATTCTAACAACACTTGAAAACAACCATAAGTATGCTATTGCTCCATAGTTCTACTTCTTTATTCAATTGTCAATGTACAATGTTGAGTCCAAATATAAATTCTAAAATGAATTATTTTAATTCCTCTGTTATCCTAAGTTAGCAATCTAATATTAAAAAACAAGTAATTACTGTTATACAGTAAGTTAATGAATACTGATTATAGTTTATAAATACAGTATATTAAATATTGTTTACTGACTCATTGCTTTATTGCTTCTCTGTTTAAAGTGAATTGTATATTGGTTACAGAAATAGAAATTGATTGTTTTATTTGTTTTCTCTCCACTATTCATATAGGGGAATGAAATTGTTAGCCCTTGTGCAATAAAGATTTACAGGTTATGTTTTTTGTTTTTGAGAAAATTGGCTCTTTCCCTTACACAAAAAGATTTTAAGGACAACAAACTGAAGGCAATGGGGGGATTTTGCACGTGCACACGTATACGTTTAGCCTCTCACAAATTTTTAGCAAGATTTCATCAGATTTTGTTTGTTTAACTTTAAAATTAAATTACAGGCATGTGTGAGGCTTTTTAACATGAATAAAATTTGTTTTGGCAAGGTTTGTATGTCCAAAATCACAAATCATGTTGAATCGTCTGTTGTTGCCCTTAGAACGATAGGGGTACAGTTATCATTAATTAAGCTAATCTTTTGACAATCCTCAAATAGTCTTTCATTGATTCCAAAACCATTTCAGAGAGGAAGTTTAAAAACATTTCTTGCTTGCCATTTGTCTGCGCCTCACGAATTGAATTGATGTAATCCGCACGCACGACAGGGGGGATTATGATTATAGAATATCCTGCTTGAAGAAGTGCCAAATTTGTTAAGAGTCGTGCTGTTCTTCCGTTGCCGTAAGTGAACGGGTGAATGTTAACAAAATTCATATGCAACCAAGCTACAAACTCGACAGGGTGAAGTTTTGCTTTTTGTTCAGGTATCAGTGCACAAAAATCTTTCATCAATTTAGAAAGTGCATCAGGCGCAGGCGGTATGTATTCAGTGCCTGTGATGATAACTTTCTTATCTCTATATCTGCCTGCGTTTTCAGGGTCAATTTGTTCATAAAACAGCCTGTGTAATTCCAATATATTTTCTTCCGTGATTTCAGCCGTTTTAATGAGATTATATAAAAGGTCGTAGGCTTTTGAGTGTCCAATTGTTTCTTGAATTTCTTTAATCGGATGTCCGCCAATCGTCAATCCGTCTTCAATAATAACCTTTGTTTCAGTTTCAGTTAAAGTATTGCCCTCAAGCGCATTCGATGTGTATGTCAGAGAAATTCTATAGTATTCTTTTAACTGCTTAACTATGTTCTCATCAAAAGGTCTAAACTTATCAAGTTCCGCCTTTAATATGTCTATATCAGGTGTTCTGTTGATGTAATTCATTTAATAATTGTACTAAAAACATGATGTTTGTTCTAGTGTAAATGTAGATTTTTGCTTGATTCATATATAGTAATGTGTTTTTTCTATAGTTTCAGGCTTAGGGAGTATTCTTGTTATAGTTATATCCAAAAGCCATTTTATTGATAAATAAAGATTTGATATTGTTTTTATAGTATATAAAAGTTCAATTTCAATTTTCGTAGAATGCCCTAAAGAGGTAACTACCAATTATCCTGGTTATCTAACTTTGCTGGACAAGTTCTTCAACCATTCGGGCAACTTAAATCAAAAATAAAAGAAACAGCTTCAAACACCAAATTCACAAACAAAATTACATGCTTTTAGCACAGGATTTAAGCAACATAAACTTACTATGCCCCAAATTTCCCTCAGGATAAATCGAAAGCTACATGGCTGAAAATATTTTTTGTGTCAAATTAATCTTTTATATATCTCATATGATAAGCATGTTCAGCCTGATATAAATCATCGTTAGAAAAACCATTCATAAAATTTGCTTCATCAATAGAGATGCTTGTTATCAATTGATTTTGTTTATCATAAGTTAAATTAATTTTTAAACAAATATTTAAAACGCCAATATCAACGCCATTCCAGCCACCAATAGAAGAGTCTGCTTCACATTTTATAAAAAATTCTATATAAACTTCATTATCTTCAAGTTCTAAAAACTTAATACTATCATCCATTAGAGTAAATTCATAAAGAGAGTCTATTTGTACCTGATAACAGTAAAATTCAGAATAAATATCTAATGTATTTGTTATTGTTTCTAAATTATCAATTAAATAATTTTCAAAGTCTTTTAATTTATCATCTGAACATACATTCAAATTACCGTCTAAAAGTTCAGAAACTATGTTATTTACATCTTCTAAGCTTTTTTCTATATTATGTAACTTAATATATTCATCTAAGGTAAGTATTTTAATATTTTTTTTCAAGTCAAGTTGTTCAATATCTTCGATTAAATCATGATGTACATGGGTGTCTGAACAAAAATCCTTTTTGTTGTTGGTTATAAAAATTAATTCATCATCATTATCTTTTAAAATTTGAATAATTGTTTTCCAAATAATATAATCTTTTAATCCGCTATCACCACCGTCTTCTTTAAATGGTTTTTTACGATTTAACGCTCTATTCAAAATCTCTTCTAATGTTATTGACGATGGATAATTTTTTATTTCAATATCATTGCTTTTATAAAAGTTTTCAATCCGTTTCGAAAAAACTTCTATGGCTTCATCTATTTCATGCCCATTAAGTACTATGTAATGATAATCAAGACTCAACCCTATATCATCAATCTTTTTATTTTGGCTCACTACATTTTCATTTATAGAAACTAGTTTCTTTTTTACATTACTAACGATTTCTTCAATAATGACACTTGGAATAATTACTTTGTTATCTTTAATATATTTTAACAGGCGAAATTTAGGCTTTTTAAAAAAGAAGTCATTCTCAGATATAAAAACACAAGTATCAATAACAATTATGCTCATTTTAACCTTTCAGAATTATGAGTTAGAATGTGGTCTTTCGTTAGGCGTATCGCTAGGCTCTGAATTAGTTCCACCTCTTTCAGTAATCCAAGTATTGTCATGTACTACCGTTTTTTTAGGTCGGGCTTCTTGAAAATAAATTTCACTTTTACTATTGTCTACTTTAGGTGATTGACTGACTTTTTTCTCTTCGTTGTTTGACATTTTTTCCTCCTTTTTCTGATTTGTATCTATAATAATGCTTTGTTGGTTTAACTCTAAAAAATTCTATTGTAATATTGTCAGATTTTCTTGAAATATATAATGCCGGAGTTCTGTATAATTCATTGTCCTCAATGCCATATACGATTACATCTCTTAAAAATAGTTCATTATCTTTAACATTATCAGAAAATTTACTTACCCAGCCTTCATATTTTAGCTTTACATCATAATCTGTAATTAACACCCAATGATAACTTTGGTCAGGCATATCAAAAATTTCATTCCAGACGTCTATTCTGTCAAATTTCTTTGTAAAAGGCATTATTTTATACCAACTTAAATATGTTGGTAAATGTCTCTGTATAAATGCACTGTTTGTTATTTTAGCATTTAAATTGTATAGAATTCGCTGATTAGAAAACCAGGAATAAATAAACGCTAAAGCTATAGCTAACATTGAAACGAATGCAATTTCCTCATAATTGAAAGTTTTTGGTGTTGTAAATAAGTAATCAAAAAAATGAATAGTTGGAACTTTAAAAAAGATTTTTTGTATAAAAGCATATAATGCATATATCCCAAAACCAAATATAAATGAATACAAAAAAAACATATTAAACTCTTTTTTAGGTCTAAATGTAAATTTGTGGATTAGAATGCAATAAATAATTCCCGGCAGAAATAGAAATAAAATTTTGATTGTTAGTTCAGATAAATCCCCCATCTATAAAGCTACTCCTAATGTTAATATTTTCGTTTATTATAACATGAAAATACATGCAAATATAATTTATGAGGTAAGCTTTTTGGTATTTTTTATTTTTAAAATGTAACTAAAGTTTTATGATAAAATCTTTTCTATGGAAGTAAAAAATTATATTGATATATTTTGTGCCTTACTAACACCAACGATAGCTATATTGGCATCATATATTGCATACAACCAGTGGAAAACGAGTGAAGCCAAACGTCGTCATGAACTATTTAAATACAGATATGAAAATATTTATCTGCGAACAATTAATTTTTACAAATTGATTAGTATTTTTGTGTATAATAACCAATCTGATAAAATTGAAGAGGAAATGGTAAAATATCAACAAAAGTTTTATGAATTCAGATTTTATTTAAAAGAAAGCGATTTTGTTAAACTTAAAAATTTATTTAGTAATTTTATAGAAGATTTGAATTCTTATGAAATATTAAAAAGCAAAGAAGAACTTTCTGAGGACGAGAAAAAAGAAAAATCACGTTTTGAATTTAGTTTTGGCTACATGATAGAAGAAAAAATCTATAAAATTTTAAATAAATATCTTAGAATTGAAAAAGAAAACAATATTATATCTAAATTTATACAAAAGAAACTCGATTTTTTTAAACTAGAGAATCATGTTGATTTATATTGTTTGTTTCCAACATTTTGGCGAATATGTTCACAAATTAATAAAAAAATATTTAATAGACCTAAAATAGGTAGATTTGAAGACAAATTGCATGCTTATATTTTTAGGATGCTTTCGAAAAAACTTTTCTAAAACTTATATCATAATTTATAAAAAAACATATACTCTCTAATCAGAATATATTTTTACACTTTTGCCTGCACTTGTTCAAAAAACATCAAAAATAAACCTAATCCTATGCAGCATTCTCCAACAAATAATTTCTAAACATATCAACTAGCCCCAGCCAACTAAGACCCGAAAGGGTCTTTTTTGTTGCATTCGGAAGGTGCATTTGTATTTTTACGTTTAGTTTGAGAATATTGGCTTAATAGAGTTACTGCTTATTATATTTTAAAATCCTATGTCATTTAAATAGCTGATATTCTAATTATTCCTTAAAGATTAAATATTTAGATTCGTCAGCTAGATTGGTTATCAATACATTTTTGACATTTTGTATTGATATTAATGATGTTATAAAAAAAGAATGAGGGTATTTATGGCAGAGCTTTTTAATATTATTGATTTTCTGAAGAGTGCAGTTGCTTCAGGGGTTTCTGATGAACATTTAACAGTAGGAGAGCCTCCATTTGTTCGTAAAAATGGTGAAATGAGAAGGGTTGCTGGTAAAGACCCTTTAACCAGAGCAGAAATTACAAATGCATTGTTGGCTCTCGCTCCTGCAACGCTTTTACCAACATTTAATACAGAAAAAGATATTGACTTTGTTTATGAAATACCCGGATTATCCAGATTTAGAGTAAACTACAGCAGAGAATGCGGGGATCCTGCATGTGTTATCCGCAATATTCCTTTCAAAATACCTACATTAGAAGAATTAAAATTACCGGAAGTACTAAAGAATTTTACCAAAATGCATAATGGTATCATTCTTGTAACCGGTCCCACCGGTAGCGGTAAGTCAACAACATTGGCTTCTTTGATTTCTGAAATTAACAATACTCAAGCAAAACATATTATTACAATTGAAGAACCCATAGAGTATATGTTTCCGTCTAAAAAATCCCGTGTTTCTCAAAGACAAATAGGCATGGATACAAGTTGTTTTGAAGATGGTATCAAATATTCTTTAAGACAGGACCCCGATGTAATATTTATTGGCGAAATTAGAGATAAAGAAACAATGCAAGCCGCGCTCAAAGCTGCAGAAACAGGGCACCTTGTTTTAAGTACATTGCACACAAATGATGCAATTCAAACGATAAACAGAGTTATCAATATGTTCGATGAACAAAACCGACATATTATCAGAAGGCAGCTTTCTGAATGTTTGAGAGCTACAGTTGCACAAAAGTTGATATTTTCAGAAAAACATAAAAAAAGATTTCCCGCATTAGAAATTATGATTATGACTTCTACAATCAAAGATTATATGCAAAAAGATAATATAGAAGAAATTTACAATATTATACGAACCAATACAGACGGAATGATTTCTTTAAATAAATCTTTGTCAAATCTTGTTCAAGCAGGTTTTATTTCGAAAGAAGAGGCTTTAAATTCAACAGATGACGAAAATGAATTATCTAAATTACTAAGAGGTGCATATACAGGCTCCGGTCAAGTATAATTAATACGATAGAATGGATATTTATGAAAAGAGAAAGTCAACTTTGATTTAAATTGAACAAAAAAATAAAAAAATCGTTAAAGTAATAAATCCCAACTAAATAAATATTACAAAGACTCTGAAAGGAAAAAAATGAATAGAAGACAGATAAAACTTGTGATTATTTTGATAATAGCTGTGATTGCTCTGGTTTTGGCAATTATAGGATTAAAAAATATCAAGGTAGATGAGTTTAAACCTGCTTCAGTTATATTTGTTATAGATTCTTCTGCATCTAATCAAAAAAAATTATCTACTCAAATCAACACTTTAAAAACTATCTGTAAAAGGCTGGATCCGTAAGATCATATTAAAATAATTAGAGTGTCTGAAGATGCATATCTTATTTATGAAGGTCATGCTCATGCAACAGGTGCTATTTCAAAATCTTTAAATGAATTTACTAAATATTCTGCTGAAGAATACGGAACCGCTTATGGAGAAGGCATAACAAAGGCAATTAACTATTCTAAAAATATGCAAAAAGAAAACTATGTTCCCGCAATTGTTGTAATCGGTGATTTGGAAAACGAAGGCAATGCCGAAAAGCAAATCAATTGGTCAAAACTTCCAACACAAATTAAACAAGCTCAAAAAGATATGCCTGAATTATCAATGACATTTTTATATGCTCACCCTCAAAAGTTGGATAGAGTAAAAGAAATTCTATCGCCTGTTTTGGGTGAAGAAAAATTGGTAATTGCAACAGAACAAAATACTGATAATGCAATTAAGAAATTCATTTTAGCAATTGGAAGATAAATCAATTCATAAGAGGTAACAATGACAGTCATAATTTCAACAAGTAAAGTACAAAAACATTTCAAAAAAAATTATATCAAAATCGGTTCAAGCGTGAACTCTGATTTATGTCTGAGCCTTGGTTTCGATTTTCAATTAACTATGCAATACAGTGAAGAAAGAGCCGCATTCATACTGACCAATGCTACTGATTGCGATAAATTTTTTGTTAAAGACAAACCTTTGCCTAAACGCTGTTTATTAAAAAACGAAGGTATTATTAATATAAAAGATTCTGATGATTCTATTTCAATAAAAGTTGTAGAGGAAGAAGGTGTACTTGAAGAAATTTCAGAAAAAACATATTCTGCAGCAGAAAACCCGCAAATTAAAGTTGATATTACAGGAAAAATGGCTGAAAATAAACAAAATTTATTTATTCAATCAGAACCTAAAATAAAAGCAGCTATAAAACCAGAAGCATCAGAGCACATAATTAATGAAGAAATTATGCAAGAGAAGCCTCAAAACGTTTCTAAAACACCCTTTGAGAAGGACAAAACTAATATTGAAAAAGCCAGAACAACTGTAATAAAAGAGGTTGGTTTTATTGTAAATGACCTTAAAAAACGATTACAGATTAACTCAATGGGAAGTATAATATTGCACTGTGCAATGTTGTTTGCTTCTTTTGTTACTGCGTTTGGCATTGCTAATTTTTTAACAGGATTGAAAATTGAACAGGCTCAAAACTTTATTAATTTACCGGTTAATATTAAAATAACTCTTCTATTCACAGGGATAATTTACGGAGTTTGCTTAGTCCTTAAGCAAGGTGCTTTTTTATGGTATGAAAACAAAGTCAGACCTAATGCATCCAATAAAACCAGTCAAGCAGCAATGCTGTGGGCTTCTGTTCTTTGCTTCTCTGCTTTTTATCTAATTAATCTACTTTATTATGTAAATATTAATCCAGTATTTGGTATTCTGATTTCATTATTCTTTGTTGGCTTAACAGCAGTACTTGCCTGTGCAAACGGGTATTTCAAATATACTTTGCATTTGATGTCATATGAGTTGGACAAATATGAATACAGAGAAGATTTTGAAGAAATAATGACAGATTACAGATTTTGGATTGAGCAATTTATTAATAAATTAGGCAAAGGCAGAATTGAAAAAATTAAAGATAAATTATTTAATCTGCAAATCAAGTCGGCCGGCGAAATTATATTGGGAATTTGTACCGCACCATTTTTGGCTTATGGGGTCTCTAACACACTTGCGGGTTGTTTCCCTGAAGCTGCAGGTTGGGTAAGAATTTCCGGTTTGAGATTTAGTCCTGTATTCTTGGTATTGGCATCATTTATGATTATTTTTGCATTCTTTGCTTTTGTAAACGCTTTTGTATCAACCAGAAAAATTCAGGCATCATCTGTTATTAAACAAGACGGCTTTAGTGATTACTTAACACACGGTGTGGATATTTACGGCGTTCAGGGTGTGCAAAAGCTAGAAACTGAGAAAAAACACAGCTTGAGAATTGCAATGGCAATTGTATTTATCGAGTTTACAATGAACACATCTTATTTCTTCACAGAAATAGGCGGAGATTTGCAAGGCGTATTCCTAAGCTTAATTTCTGCAACAGTACCGACAGCTTTGTTGATAGCTGAAACTTATATGCTCAGCCAGACAAATTTCAACATTTATGCTTGTGAATCATTGCTTGATAAGAGAGAGGACTAGATTTTTACAATAGTTAACTATGAAAAACTTTCTGAAAACATTGTTCATAATATTTTCAAAAAATCACTATGTAATAACAGCATATTTTTCTAATAACGAAAAGAAAAAATTAATTATACAGGTAAGCTATGAACAAAATATTTATTTTAGCATTAACATTAGTCCTAATACTTTCAACTCTTTATATTGCTACAAAACCAGGTGAGTTGAGAGAGGTTAGCTTTGGTGGCAAGTCTTTAAAAGTCGTAGAAAAAGAAATAGAAACAAAGTCTCCTAAAACCCAAATTGAGACAAAAGAGCCTGTTCAACAAGCGAATTCGCCTAAAGCTACGCCCCAAAATAATATTGATGAAAAGATTATAGAGTGGAGAATTTCACAAAATCTAAAAGAACAGCAACAAATCAAAACAACATCTCAGCCTAAAAAAGTTACTGCACCCAAAGTTATGCCAGTAAAACAGGAAAAGGTTACTATCCAAACACAGACATCTAAAGTTGAACAAAAGCCAAAACCTCAATCCAAAGTGCAACCTCAACCTAAACCTCAATCCAAATCCCAAGTTCTGACACCAACTAAGCCCAAGGCTCAGCCAAAGCAAAAAGTTTTAACAGCATATGAAGAAACCATTGCTTGGAATCAATGGCATGCAAATGTTGTTAATGAGTTTGTTAGATTAAGCCAGAGCAGAAATACTGCTTTAGATCCTAAGAAAGGAACAAAAGTTTCGTTTGATTTTAGAGTTGATAAAAATGGCAACGTGTCTGATGTAAGAATACTTGTTGACAATCCGTCTGAGCTATATACTGCCTATCAGCAATTTGCTCCGTATATAAAAGCATTGAGCAAAAAAAGTGTATTAAAATTCCCTGCCGGTACGCAAAGAACAGTGACAACTGTGTCAGACAGCTTTATCTTGGAGTCCGGCCCAACTTCGCAACTGAATTCATCAAGATATAAGGATTACGAAACAGTGAAAAAATACAGATAAAAAAGGACAAAGCGAAGATTATGAAAAAGACCTTATGCACATTAATTATATTACTAACTACTGTGTCAATAGCAAAAGCAGCAGAACCTTTTCGTATGCAAACAGGACCGCAAACGCAGAAGCAGATATCCCAGCCGGCACAGTCTGCTCAACCTACGCAAAAGACTAGCTGTAACAACTATGTTTTGAATTGGCACCCTTGGAAAGAAATTATACACAATCAAATACTGGCTCTGCAAGCATCCATACCTCGTCGTGCAGCTGTGTCTTTTCCTAAAAAAGTGGAATACATTTTTGACGTAGACAAGAGCGGAAATATATCGAATATAAAAATAAAAAATTTGGATACAAACGGCTATATATCTGAATATACAGAACCTGGTAAATCTTTTTATAATATTGTAAGAAAATTATCTCACTCTCCAATTCTTAGATTCTTGCCTGATTCAAATCGCAGTACAATGCATGTAAATGTATCATCTAATTTAACAACAAATTCATTGTACTTGTATTCTGGAGGAGCCCCGGATCCTTCTGATACAGAAATCGTATATAAATGTACATACCCAAATAATTCGAATGTTTCTGCTAAAAATTCAGGAAGTTTAAAAAATACAAAAGGTTTGACAGAATACGAAGAAACCATTGCTTGGAATCAATGGCATGCGAATTTAGCAAATGAAATTCATAGATTAAGTAACTTGAGGCAAGAAGATTTTAAAGTAACCATATATAAAACAAAAGTGTATTATTCTTTTGATGTAGATAACAATAGAAATATCTCTAATATAATTATTACTGTAGAGAATTTACCTAGTAAGAATGATACTAACAAGGTAATAACTCATTTTAAAACAATTATTAATATGATGAATAATAAACCTATCTTAAAATTTGTTGAAGGTTCTCAAAGGACCAGTGTCCATGTTCAGGATTCTATAATATGGGTAAATCCCGGTGAAGAAAAAACTACTAATGCATCCAAATATTCTGACTACGAGACAGTAAAAAAATACAAATAAAGGTTTTAAAATATGAAAAAGATTTTATTAACACTTGCAATATATATAGTAGCAACAGCTCAAATTTCTTGTGCAATTGAGTGCAGTCCCACAGGAAAAGTTTGCTATGACCGCTATTCACCTAGTTCTGGTTGTAGTACTTGGCTTCCTGCTAACTCAACTGTCAGAGGCTATTGTCAAAAGGTTGGAGTAATATATGCCTGGGTGCTTTATACCGGTAATGGTAGAAGAGTAGATGGCCATTATGACCAAGTATGGTTAGAATCAGACTATATTAAAGTGGAAAGTGGCTTTTACGGAGCAGTGAGTTATGATGGAGATATTATTTTACCAGCCCAGTTCTCTCGACTTGAACGAATTAGAGACAATTTTGCTGTTCAATATAAAAATTATTGGGGCTTAACAAATTCAAAGGGTGAATTTCTCACAGATATAATTTATACATACATATACAATGCTGTTGGTGCGCCATTATTGAGAATAACATATGGAAATATTAATCACGGGATTATGGGTGATAATGGGAACGTTATTATCCAACCACAATATAATAAGCTTGATAATTTATACGATAATACATTGGATGGCAATATTTATTTTTGGGCAGAAAATCAAAAATTAATAAATATTGAAAACAAAAAACTTTTTGATGCAAATTTTGAAAAACTAAATATGGTTGGCCCCACGATTTTTGAATTTAAGCAAAACAACAAATGGGGGCTTATTGATGTTAATGGCAAAATTCTGGCTCAGCCCATATATGACAAAATTGATATAAGTAAAAATAATTGGCAGGGCACAGACAAAAATCCATTTTTTAAAGTTAAGCTTAATGGTAAATGGGGTGCTGTTGATTCGCTTGGTAATCTTGTAATCCCCTGCAATAAAGGTCCAATACAAATTACAAATGCTATCAAATCCCTTAGTATAAATCAGGAGCAAATTGCAAAACAAAATAGCGATATAGGCACTGCTCATATGAATGCAGCTCTTGTATTGGCTTTATCAGGCTATAGAGATAAAGCTAATGAATACATCAATGTTGCAAGAGCTTATCTTAATAACTCTGGTGAGAAAATTCAACAATTTACTTCAAAAGTAAACAAAATTAATACAGAAAACCAATCAATGTTAACAAATAAACAGTTATATGACAGAGCAAATTCCGCCTATAAATCAGGTAATTATACTCAAGCTGTTGATTATCTCTCCAAAATCATTAATTCAAATACTTTGGACAAACAACTTTTGCACGACGCATACAATCTTCGCTATATCATAAAAAACTACAATCTTAATGATGAAAAAGGTGCAGCAAGTGACTATGCAAAACTCTTAGAATTAGAAAAATAACAGGAGCTACAAATGACAGAAGAATTTAACCGTAAAACATTAAACGATAAAATCAATACTCTTATGAAAGCACAAAAGTATGATGAAGCCTTAGAAATTTGTAACACAGCATTAACCCAAAAAGATTTATATGATGATGTCTTTTCAGCAAAGCTTTATTATACAAAAGGTTTTATTTTATACAAACATCAGGATTATGAGAATTCAATTGATTATTTTGATGAGGCTATTGTTTTACAGTCAAATGAACCAGCATTTTATTTTTATAGAGGTTCTGCTAAAGTTGCCACTGAAAATTATTGGGGAGCCGTAAATGATTATACCCAGGCATTAGAACACATGTCTCAAGAACCTTTTTTATATAAAAAAAGAGGTTATGCATATGAATTATTATATGAAAATAAAAAAGCACAAGATGATTATATTAAAGCAATAGAATTAGGAATGAAAGAAAGTGACCTTTTTTATCATTTATCGGTTGTTGAAGATAGAGAAAAATTGTATACAGAAGCAATCAGTTCATTGACCTCTGCAATAGAACTAGAAAAAAACTCTCAAATCAAGTCTCATTTTTATTATAAAAGAGGAGAGATAAAACGGGCTATAGAAGATTTAGATGGTGCTGCAGAAGATTTTAAACTTGGTTTAGATTGTGATACAAACAATGAAGATTGCAAAAATGCGCTGGAATACTTAGTTTATCAGGCCGAATTAGAAAAGGACAATTTAGAACAAATACAAGCATTAACGGAAAAAATAAACAGTGGAAATGAGTTAGCCGAATCTTATTGTCAACGTGCTGATTTATATTATGACAAATCTATGTATAATGAAGCTATTAACGATTATTTGAAATTAAGTGAACTTGTACAAGAAGAAAATTTAGAATTTGTAAAAAAATATGCATTAAATAGAATTGCTCTTAGTTATCATTATATGAGAAATTATAATGCAGAATTGGATGCATACAACAATATTATTAAATATTATCCTAATGATATAGCAGCTTATGAACAAAAAGCCGAATTACAAAAAGATTATCTTGAAGATTTTGAAGGTGCAATAAACACCTATAATGCCGCAATTAATAATTGTTCAGAAATTAAAGATTTATACTATAAAATAGCTTATTTATTCTTTAAACTCGAAAGATATGACGAAGCAGAAAAAGAAGTGCTGAATGATTTAAGAATCAATAACGGGAAAGAGTGTCAAGATTCTTATCAACTACTTGGTGACATAAGATATAAACAGGGTCTGTATGAAGAGTCAATTGAATATTTTAATAAAGCCCTTGGCAAAGGTGATAGTGTAGACATTGCGGAAATTTCGGATATATACAACATCTTAGATTTCTTCATTATCGCAAAAATAGCAAAGGCTGAAATGCAATTGAAAGAATATGATAAAGCTCTGACAAAATTTAATGAATTACTAAAGATTGGCTCTTATAATAAAGAATTACTTTTTGAACGAGCAAAATTATATTCAATATTAGGCAGAAAACAAGAAGCCTTGCAAGATATAAGCAGAGCGATAAGTATGGATAGTGATAACAAAGAATTAATGGCTTTCAGAGAATCATTAATAAATGAAAAATAACGAAATAAAAGAACTTGCAGAATATCTTGCAGGTGATGTCGAAAAGAAAAAAGAAAATATTTAGCTGGTTTTATGGAATAACATTTTGATGATAGTGATTCTATTTTTAAATTTAGAAAAAATCTACTCGCAGTTATTCCCAAAGATTTTATATACATATATAACGTGCAATGTTTCAATGTGGATTTACATCTCCTCAAGAGCTTATAGATTCTATTGAAGAAGGTATTAAAAATCAAGTTGCTCCAGCTTATGCAATAAAACCATTTTTTATAGTTATGGTATAGAATCTTATGATGTTTCAAAACAAGCCATTGAAAAAGCAATTCTGCTTGAACCCTGTAATTTAGAATATAAAAAAATTCTTAAAGCATTAAATGTTAAAAACAATAAATAGTATCTACTATTACTCTTAAGACAATCCTGTCATATCAACCTTTTCATGTTCCAGTAATTTTACTTTTAAATGCAATCCTCCGGCATAACCGGTAAGTTTGCCGTTAGTGCCTATTACTCTGTGACAGGGGATTATTATTGAAATGGGGTTGTGTCCTACTGCACCTCCGACTGCCCTGGCTGACATTTTTGATATACCTCTTTTTAGTGCAATCTCTTTTGCAATTGCACCGTAGGTAGTGAGCTTTCCGTATGGTATTTTGCAAAGAATTTTCCATACTTCTTGCCTGAAATCATTACCGTAAGGTGCTAATGAAAGCTCTTTTAAGTCTGGTTGTTCTCCTTTAAAGTATCTGTCAAGCCAGTTTATAGTGTCTTTAAATATTGGCAGAGAATTGTTTTCTTGCATTTCTTTGTCTGCTGTTGCGCAAAAATATTTTTGACCTTCCAGCCATAACCCAACAAGATTTTTTCCATCTGCTACCAGAGTTATCTTACCTAAAGGAGAATCATAAAAAGTCTTATATTGCATAATACACTCTTATTTTTTAATAACCTTTAGTTATTATTGCATAGGTGTAGGACTGAGGCAATTTACTTTTTTGGATTTTTGAAAATAGCATCCATTACGGGATGGAGTATTATTTGCGAAAGTATTGGTGCACACAAAGCAAGAATGAATACTGTTGAAGCAATAGAGCTGAACTCTTTTAACCCCTTTCCAAAATGATAATCTTTATTTGTGTGTAAAAGATGACTTAACTGATTTTCCAATTTATTTTTTGTTGTTTTGTCTTTAGCTGTATTAATTTTGTTTTGGAAATTGTCAAAAAGATCTAATCTTCTTTTATCTTCAGGGTTTTTAGCTGCAAGCTTTTTGCTCAAAAAGCCATATGTTTTTTTGCTAAATGGTTTTATAAGGCTCAGGTATAAACCGAGACAAAAAGTTTGATAAAGCAATTCTTTTGTTGCTGCATATTTTTTAGATTGTTTGTTTGCGTGTTTGTCATAATAAATAAAAGCCGGTCGTCCTGATGCTTTAAGAGTTGTTTCTACGGCAATTGCACAAACCGTGCTTCTTGCAAATTCTGCAAACTTAGGATTTGATGCAACTTTTCTTATATTGATTAAAGTTTTTTGTACAGGTGTGACGTTCATATTCTACACTCTCATTCCAGCGCGAAAATAAGGAGAATTTTCTGATACGCGATATATATAGCTGCTTGATTTAAAAGCGGGTTTTGACGGTTGTGCAATAACATCCGGTGCCTTTGATATAGTGTCAAGGTTTTTTTGCTGCATTGATTCTCCGGGTGCGGGTGCATTAGGGTCATATGACGGCATTAGTTTTTTCATTATTGGTGGCATACCAATGTTGCAAAACTTTGGAACAAAGTATCCAGCTGCACAACAAATACCAAGAAAAGATAAAACAGAATTGGCATTTTTGTATTTTGTGCTGCCCTTTTTTGCAATCATTCCGGCAAGCCCCTCGCCTATTAAACCTAGCCCGAGAGTTGTCGGCACACCGATAAATTCTGTCATTAGTTCTCTTAGCGCAGCATATTTTCTTGCGTCAGGAGATTCTTTTTTATCAGTTATGCTCAAAATTGGCCTTACGGTACCTTTCCCGCAGGCGATTGCCATTACTGTGTAAATAGGCTTGTTGTTTTTTCCCAGAGCCTCACACAATTTATGTAAAAGTGTCATTTGTATTACGCTATCTGTTATTAATGTTCAGTTTTATTACACAATTAGTCTAAATCAAAAAAATCTGATTTCAACCCTTTTTTTTAAAAATTTTTTTAACCCCAAAATAGCATTAATGCTTGCCTTTTTCTGAAAATATATCAAAATAATAATTGTTTTCTATCGAAAAAAGCCTGTCATCGTGGTCTTTAAGCTTCAATTCCATTTGATATTGTGCTGATTTATTGTTTCTTCCTATTTTTTTTACACCCGCACTTCCCTGCAATGACGCAAAGTTTGTTAAAGCCTCTTCAAAAGAACGCATGTATTCAAGACAAACAGGATATTTATATTTATCAAGTATCTGTTGTTTTGCCCGGGCTGTAATTGTAGCTTTTATTAGCTCTGTTCCTTTTGCAACATCGCTTTTAACAGATTTGATCAACAAAGTAGTATCATTTTTTACATACAAATTTTCTATAATATGTTTTAAAACATACTTTTGTGTTGTGTCTTTGATATCAAACAAATCCTGAAACTTGGCAAGAGAGTTTTTGTCGGTGTTGTTCAATTCTGTATAATCATCAAACTTACAGAGACATTTTATTGCAGCTTCTTTATCATCTCCGGCTTTTTCCATTATTTTTGAAAGAACATCACTATTTCTTACATATTCAAGACTTTGCGGATAATTTTCAACAATTTCTGCATTAATAATATATTGTCCCGCTTTATCTATATCAGTTTTTCCCCCGGGTAATTGTGCATACTTGACTGCTTTTAAATATATAGGGTTGTCTGCTTCTGTTTTCTTATACAAATTGAATGTATCCCACCTCAAGAGTCCTGATTCAAGCTTTGCTTTATTGATAGACAATTCTTTTGTGTTTTGATTTATCAAACTCATCACTGTCTCTGCTTCACTTATTACATCTTGCTGCAAAGATTCCGGCCTGTATTTGAGACAGGAGTTTGCAATGTTGTTGAGGTTGTTTGCATACAATATATCAATTGCTGAATCAAACCTGTTTTTTATTACATTCAATTCTGCGTTTTTTTTCTGTTCTATTTTAAGAATTTGTTGCGCCTTTTGTTTTTCAACAGCATTGATTTTTTCTGTTTCGTGCGGGCTTAGTTTTTGATTTTTTATATTGTTTATCGCTTGTTCTACAGATATTTTGCCATCACTTAAATCATCAAGTTCTTTTAAAAATTTTATTAGCGGCTCAATATCTCCTTTTTCAAATTTGCAAGTATCGAATGCAACAATACCCTCAAAGATAGTTTCGTTGTTTCCGGGTTCTTTGTTTGCAAAATAATTCAAACGTTCTTTAAACTGTTCTACGTTAAAATGCTCGTAATCTCTTTGTGCTTTTTCTATTGCATCTGAAGATACCATAAGCTGTTTGATTTTTTCCGGAAGCTTTTCAAATTTATATTCTGGTTCATGAATCGATGAGATATTGAATGTTTGATTAGCATTTGTATATTGTATTTCATTCAGCTTTTGGGCATTGAGGTAGTGTTTTTTTATAACAGAGATTACAAAATCATCAAAATCCGTATACAGTAGTTTTATATCATTGTCTGTAATTTGCGCAATTTTATTTTTTCTTTGTTCTGGGATAAAAGAAAATCCAACTTCTACCTTTGCTTTTGCAAACCTGTCAATTATTTTTTTATTAAAGCTTTGTGCTGTTTTTTCATACAAAGATACTTCGCTTAATTTGTATTTTTGTGCGATTGGTTTTATCAACTCTTTGAGCTTTGAATCAACATACTTAAAAAGCAGCACGTCTTGTCCGCTGTCATATAAGTCATTAAATTTTTCGTAGAAGTCTCGTGTTAAAGATGATTCCAGCTTTTTGGCAACAATGTGGGCTGGATTTTGCGGTGTTTTTATTTTGGGGTACTTTTTATTGAGCTCTTCTATTGTTTGTATATTTTCAAGTTCTTTGTAAAAATCATTAAATACTGAATGTAGATTAAAATTATCTTCACTTATTGCTCTTCTAAATCTGTTAATGAGCCTGAAATCAATGTTTTCATCCTTTTGCTTTTGGTTTGGTTTGACTATGTTGTTTTTATCAATTTTAATTTTATTAACAAGATTCCATTCTTTTTGAATGGCTCTGGCTCGGTCACTTTTTTGCTGTTTTGTCAGAATTTTGCTTTCACTGACTTTTTGTATTTCTTCAAGTAGAACCTTTTTTCGTTTAAGAATGCTGCGAGCTCTGGCCAGTGATTTTTGTATTATATCAGTCAGTCTGTCTTCAAGGTCAGTTTCAGGTGTATCTGATTGCAATATTGTATCAATTTGTTTAAGAAGTTTGGCTTTTTCTGCCGCAATGTCAAATTTTTTTAATTTGATATTAGGCAGTGCACCAAATGTTATAAATTTATCCCGCTTGTGTGATAGTGCAAAGTTGTTTGCTTCATACTTTACAGGCACGGTTTTTTTATTTTTAACATTGTAGTTGTTATTAACAGTGTAAGATAGGCTTGTGATTTTCATATTAATTCCATGTGTTTATTTTAAAATCCATCAAAAAAATTTTTTGCGCATTATTAATTATTTCTACAATTTCTTTACACAATGTTCCATAAGCATATCAGGTATAGTAAAATTATAGAACTCTTTACTAAAAAGAAAGGATAGATATGAAAAGATTAACAGCTGTTGTTGCTGCTTTGGGTGCAGTTATCATGATGGGCTCTGCTGCATATTGTGCAGAGGTAAAAGATGCTCAATATTATTTTAAGCAAGGAAACGACATTGAGTGGAAAAATAACAGACTCGGGGCAATTGACTCATATACTGAAGCCTTAAAATTAAACCCTGATTATGTGGAAGCGCGTGTAGCAAGAGGCAAATTGTATTATTTTACAGGACAGTATGCTAAAGCATTAGAGGATTTTAATTATTTTTATAACAAACCGAACTATGGCCCGACTGTGTATTATGAGTTTCGTATCAACTGCAAAAAGAAACTGGGACAATATGCAGAAGCTGTTGATGATATGTATGAGGTAATTCTTGCATACGGTGGAAATTCCAGGCTTTTGCAAGATATGATGGATACTGTTAACCAGCATTCTGATCTTGAGTATAAACTCAAACCCGTGTCTCATCCTGAGCTGCTTGCAAAATATAAACCTAATGCAAAAAAACTGAGAGATTATGCAAAAAATTGTGCTGATGATAAATCAAATGCAAAAAACAAAGAGTATGCTGATTTCTTTATGGAGATGGCATCTGCAATGGATCCGGAAGTTACACATTATTCCAAAGTGATTTATGATACACCCGATAACAGTGCACCTGCCAGAATGTCACCCACTCAAGACGGTGCAGAAGTTATGGATGTTGATATTCAGGTAAAATAAAATTATCTGTTTTCTGAAATTAAGGCATTGCTCTTTGCAATGTCTTTTTTTAATGATTCAATAAACTCCGGTCTGTATAAGTATCCGAGATGTCCTCCGTTGCTCACAATTACTGTTTTTTTACCTGTGTAGTTTTTGAGTGTGCGCAATTGTTTTTTGTTTATCAAATAATCATCTAAAGTGTGATAGATTCTAAAGTTTTCTGCTTTTTTAAGATAATCTGAAATTGAATACAAGCTGCAATCATAAGCAAGAGATTTCAATGTCATATTGTCTGACAGAAGGTATTTTTTTGCATAGTCTTGAAAATTTGTATTGTGGATGCTTGCGTATAGCTCTTTTTTATCAGGAGATTTGCTATTTTCAATTGTAAAAATCAAATCAGAGAGTTTTTGATGCATGATAAAGCCGGTAATAAGCTTGGCTTCTTCTTGTGAAAACGGCAAAGATTCAAATTTGAAGTTTTTTTCGTCTTTTTTGTTATAAATTTGAATTACTTTTGCAGCTGTGAGAGCAACTCGTTCTTTTAGATTGGAGGGATTTTCGCTCCATTGTTCGCTGTTTCTATCCATGCTGTTCATCGCATACAAAAGCTCAATGGGAGGATTGATTGCAATGTATTTTGATATGTTGAGTGTGTTTTCCTGAGATTCCTTTGCTGCTACAAAAAGACTTGTTAACGCACCAAAAGATGTGCCAATCAGAATATTGTCCTGAAATTTGCATTTGTATTTAGTTTGAAGCGAATCGATTATTTGAGTTGTGACCATTCTCAAATGTTCGGCATCGTTTGATGGAATACCAGGTTTGTAGGTGTCAGGCATGCTTTTGACAAACTCCCATTGAAAATGGCTGCCCTGTATAATTACAGAATAACCCGCGTCAAAAAAGAGTTTTGCAAGCACCACACTGTGGTGGGATGTTATGCCTTCACCTGTTGATGGATAAACTATGGCAACAGGTGAATTTTTATCCTTTTGCATAATATATCTGTATTTGTAGTTTTCTTTATCAGGATCTATATTTACAGATCCGGTTCTTATCCTTTTTGCAAAACACCTGTTCCACAAAGAAAGTTCATTCCAAATAGAGTCGTTTATGCCAGGTAAATCAAAAAGTGCAGTTCTCATTGAGTCTGTAACGGGGTCCTGTGGGTTATAGTCTTCTAATACCATATCTGCTTTTAAATCATCCGGCTGAATAATTACCTTTTGTGCCTGAGCACTACCTTCGATTATGGTATTTTTTACTTTTACGATATTTTGTTCTTCTTCATTAATCTCTGTATGAGAAATTTCATTTTCGTCAAATGCTTTTTGCGTTTTTTCTATAACGTCAGCCCTGTCGAGATTTGCTGTTTTGATATGGTTTTCTATGCCGTAAAGTTTTTTCATTATGTCATAGGGGTCAGCATATGTGGATTCAATCATTTTGCTTATTGGCTGCATATAAGAAGTTCTGTTCACAAGAATGCCTGCTTTTACTGCCGCCAGCACAGGACTTGCTATGTATGATGACGGGTTAAGTCCTGCGTCTAGAATTCTCCCCGCAATGTTTCTGGGGCTTGTTGACATTAGTATTGGAATGACAAGATAAGGCCCTTGTTTCACTTTACATTTTGCAAGAGCTTGTTCCATATTTTCCTGTACAGGTTCAATTTTAAAAATTTTTTTTGCAGGGTCATAAAGACCGCCAAGCCCTATAGTAGTATTTGTTAAAAAACGTACAGTTTCTGTGCCAGACGCTTTAAAATCTCTTTGAACAAGTGTACTCACGAGTCTTATGGGGTATTCAATATTGTTTGTTGCGCTCATTATTCTGTCCATTCCATACTGCGGCATTACAGATGCCCAAACTGTATGGACAGGACGCAAAACACATTTGTTCAACCCTCCGTTAAATGTAAAAACCTTTCTGTTAAACTTTTCAAACTTATCATTACCGACAAACTCATAGCCGTAATCAGGATATTTGTTTTTTTGTACTCCAGCTTCCAATGCAATTACATTATTGGAATTTAGGCATAACAAAACGGCCCATACGGCCAGAGCTTTTTTGATATTAAGCATTTTTCTCCTCTTCTGATTTGCGTTATAATTTATATTCTTATATTGATAATTTATTTTATGAATATGAGAAAATATCTTCATTGCACAAAAGGGTATTATTGTAAGATATAAATTAAAAATGAAAACGAGGTGTATATGAACGAAAAAGAAAGAATGCTTGCAGGACTTATGTACGACGCAACTGATAAAGAGCTTGAAAAAGAACGTTTTGCTGCTGAGGAATTATATTTTAAATTTAACAACCTTCCCCCTTCAAAAAATGAAGAAAAGCTTGAAATATTAAAACAGCTCTTTGGAAAAATAGGCAAAAATTCTTACATTCGTTCTACATTATATTGCGACTATGGCTATAACATAGAAATAGGTGATAATTTTTATGCAAATCACAACCTTACAATTTTGGATTGTGCAAAAGTAAAATTTGGCGACAATGTTTTTATAGCACCTAATTGCGGTTTTTACTGCGCCGGACATCCGATTGATGCACAGGAAAGAAATACACTCGTAGAATATGCTAAACCTATTACCGTAGGCAACAATGTTTGGATAGGCGCAGATGTCTGTGTTATGCCCGGTGTAACAATCGGTGATAATACAGTAATAGGTGCCGGCAGTGTTGTTATAAAAGATATTCCCTCAAACGTACTGGCTGCAGGAAACCCGTGTAAAGTTATTAGAGAATTGACAGAAGCTGATAAATATAAATACGGAAAATATAAAGAATAATCGTTGCTTTATTCACATACGTGTTCCAGAGCTTTTTCAAGTATTGATTTTACATGGTGGTCGTTTAGGGCATAATAAACATTTTTGCCTTTTTTTTCGGCACGTACGAGTTTTGCTGTTCTTAAAACTTTGAGCTGGTGAGATACCGCTGATTTTGTCATATTTAAAAGTACTGCAAGGTCGCCAACGCACATTTCACTTTCTTCCAGCGCCCATAATAGTTGTATGCGTGTACCGTCACCCATTACTTTAAAAAAGTCTGAAAGCTCATATAAAAGGCTCATTTCAGGCATGTTAGGTTTAACTTTATTGACTATGTCTATGTTAATTGCTTCACAATCGGATTTTTTAATTTCCATTTTAAAAGCCTCTTTAATTAAAGTTTTTTTATTGTTTTATTATAGCACAATTGAACAATTATTCAATTATGTTAAGTTTATAAACAAATTGTCTGCTTTAGGGTTGACAATTGAACGGTTGTTCAATTATACTACAAATATACAGTTGAACAATTATTCAATTATGAGGTAATAAATATGTGCGATAACCATCATGATCACGGCCATTGCCACAGCCATGAAACGGCCCTGATTGACGTCAGAATAAGAGTTTTAGCGGCTATTACAGTTTTTGTTTTAGGTTTATTAATTGATTTATCAAGTTATGCAAAATTTATTGTGTTTTTAACAGCGTATATTATTGCAGGTGGGGATGTACTCTTTAAGGCTCTCAAAAATATTTTTAGAGGAAAAGTGTTTGACGAAAATTTTTTGATGGGTATTGCCACAATCGGTGCGTTTGCAATTAGAGAATATCCGGAAGCTGTTATGGTAATGATTTTGTATCAAATTGGAGAATATCTACAAGACAAGGCTGTTGAAAAATCTAAAGATTCTATTACTCAGTTGATGGATATCAGGCCTGATTATGCCAATATTGAAGCAGACGGAAAAATCATCCAAAAAACACCGTCGAGCATTAATATAGGTGATACAATAGTTGTGAGAACAGGAGAAAAAATCCCTCTGGACGGAACTGTTATAGATGGGACTGCTTTTATTGACACATCTGCTCTTACAGGTGAATCTGTTCCCCGACAAATCACTATCAATGACAAAGCTATAAGTGGCTGCATTAATACAAATGGGGTTATTAAAATTCGTGTAGAAAAAGCATTTGGCGAGTCTACAGTTTCAAAAATTCTTGAGCTTGTTGAACACGCAAGCTCCAAAAAGGCCAAAGCAGAGAATTTTATTACAAAATTTGCAAGATACTACACACCGGCCGTTGTTATAGGTGCAGTTATGCTGGCTTTAGTGCCCCCGTTTCTTTTTGGCGGTGGTTTTGAAATCTGGCTATCAAGAGCTTTGACTTTCCTTGTTATTTCTTGTCCTTGTGCTCTTGTAATTTCTGTGCCGTTAACATTTTTTGCCGGTATTGGCGGTGCTTCTAAAAAAGGTATACTTGTAAAAGGAAGCAGCTATTTGGAAGCTCTTTCAAAACCATATGCAGTTGTTTTTGATAAAACAGGCACTTTGACAAAAGGAACATTTTCCGTATCCGGGGTTGTTCCTTGTAACAACGTAACAGAACAAGAACTTATTGAATATACAGTAATGGCTGAAAATTACTCAAATCATCCTATTGCCGTTTCTCTAAAACAATATTATGCAAGAGAAATTGATACATCTTTAATTAAAAATGTGCAAGAAATTGCCGGAAACGGAGTAAGCGCATACGTAAATAATCATCATATTCTTGCGGGTAATGCTGCTTTGATGGAAAGATTTGATATTGCATATAAAAAAGTATGCGAAGAAGGAACAACTGTTTATGTTGCAAAGGATGGTCAATATATAGGTTATATAGTTATTTCCGATGAAATAAAAGATGATTCAAAAGTTGCAATTTGTGAGCTTAATCCTCTTGTTGAGCAAACATATTTGTTAACAGGAGATACTCAAAATGCAGGAGAAGCAGTTGCTAATAAATTAGGCATTGGAAAAGCCTATACAGGGCTTTTACCTGTGGATAAAGTAGCAAAACTCGAAGAAATAATGAACCATAGGCAAAGCTCTAAGAGTGTCATATTTGTTGGTGACGGTATTAATGATGCTCCGGTTCTTACACGTGCAGATGTTGGCATAGCTATGGGAGCACTTGGCTCTGATGCTGCTATTGAAGCTGCAGATGTTGTGATTATGGATGATCAGCCTTCAAAAATCCCGACTGCAATAAAAATAGCACAAAAAACTATGGCCATTGTAAAACAAAATATAGCTTTTGCTATAGGTGTAAAAATTGTTTTTCTTATACTTGGTGCAGCAGGTTTTATTACAATGTGGGGTGCTGTATTTGCGGATGTCGGGGTTACCCTTATCGCTGTAATAAATTCATTGCGTGCATTGCGTGTTTAAGTCATCTTAAGATATACTATATCAATAAGGAGGCTGAATGTGATGAAAAAGATTTTTATTTTATTTTTGAGCCTTATGGTCTCTTCTCCGGTTTTTGCCAAAAGTACTGTAATTGTACAAAGCTTAAGTAATTTTTCCAGCATGAATCCACAGTACACACTTTCTGTAAAAGTTGCAAAAACACATAAGTTTAAAAGCGGTTTTACTTTGCAGCAGGGCACTGTTATTAATTCAAAGGTTGTTAAAATTACCGAACCAAAACGCGGTAAAAGAAACGTTTATATAGTTGTCCAGCCTTCTACACTTACAATTCCGGCCAAAAAACAAAAACGTGCTTTTAAAAGTGTGCACCTTATGGCAAAAGTTACACCCCATAAAAAATTAAACAAAAAGCAGGCAGCACAAAAAGGGGCAGTAAGTGCAACGGGACTGGTAATACCTGGATTTTCTCAAGTTTATTATTTTTGCAAGGGTTATAACAATCCTGAAAAAGGCAAAACCAGACTTGCCTCAGGCGGAAGGTGCGCTTATAAGAATTCTCCCCTTGTATACGTTGAAAAGGGCGATGAGCTAAAAATAAAAAAAGGCGATTACCTTAAAATGAAATTTTATGATGAAAATAAGCCAAAGTGGAAGGTTTTTAAAAGCTTGTAGTATTGTTCAATATCTTGATACACTTTTTGGGGATTAATTTATAGACAATTCCTGTTAAAACTCTTAATAAAAAAAGAAAGGATTTTTTATGAAAAGAGTTTTGATAACAGGAGCTTCCTCAGGCATAGGTAAGGCTGCCAGCACGCTTTTTTTAGAAAGAGGCTGGCAAGTAATAATGGTTGATAAAGTAGAAGATGAACAGCTCAATGCTGATTTGAAAAAACAATACAAGGATAACGTATACTTTTATTTGGGCGATATTTCTCAAAATGATACAGTGATGCTTCTTTATGATTTTGTGCTGGAAAAAACAGCAGGAGTAGATTCTCTTATAAATAATGCAGGTATTATCCAGCACGGATATCTCCACAGCGCAGATGAATATGAGTGGGATGAGATTTTTAATACAGACGTAAAATCAATATATTTAACAACAAAATATTTTGTTCCTGACATGATAAAAAGAGGCAGCGGTACTATAGTAAATACAGCTTCAATTTCCGGATTGCTCGGTGATTTTAAAATGCCGATTTATAACGCAGCAAAGGGCGCTGTAGTTAATTTGACCAGAGCAATGGCACTTGATTATGCTGAATTTGGTATAAGAGTTAACAGCATTTGTCCCAGCGCAATTAGGACACCTCTGATTAAAGGCCCATTAGAGCCTCATATAGAGGTAAATCCTATGAAAAGAATAGGAGAACCGATAGAAGCGGCTAAGGCTATATATTTTCTTGCAAGTGATGAATCAAGCTTTATTAACGGTACAAACTTGCCTGTCACAGGCGGACTCGAAGCCCACACCGGACAGCCTAGAAAATAAACAACAAGCGGACTTTTATAGTCCGCTTTATATTCTTTGATTTTTTATATATTTTTCTTTCATATCAAAATATCTTTGGCACTGTTGTATTTTATCGTATCCGAGCATTGTGCCAAGCATAAAATCCTGTTCCGGTGTGAGCTTGTATAGTCTGCTGTCAAATGTAGAAACTACTTTGATACAATCTTTATTGCCAAAAAATACGTTTATATTTTTTCCATTTACTTCGTTAATGACATAGGGAATATTTTCTTTTTTTAGCCGATTTTCAATAATCTCTTTATTCGCTGCTTTTTCTGTTGTAAGAACCAGATTTCTTAAACCTTTCTTATATTCGTAAATATGGTGATAAAATACTCTTAATTCGTTGAATTGTCTGGTATTGGGCCGGTCAGATGCAGAAAAACTAACCACCTTTTTGTTTGTATTTATTACGTTTTTTTTTGTAAAAAATTGGTTTGTTCCAATAGATTGTATACTCATATAACTCCGATATTAAACTCTTATATTATAAATGTAAGTCTAGGCTAACTTTTTGTCAAGAAAAAATTATATTTTTATACAATGCCTGATTTTTAAATATTAGATTAAAAGGCAATGAAAAAATATTGTTGTCATACGAATATATGCTTATATCTTTTACAACAGGGAAAGGAATGCATATGTTAAAAAAACTTTTGCTGCCTGCATTATTGGCTGCAGCTGCTTATAAAATTTTGAACCATAAAAAGAAAAACAATATGCCGTTGTTGGGAGAAAAAGCCCCCTCTTTTCACGCAAAAAGTACGAAAGGGTTTATCCATTTTCCACGTGATTATAAAGGAAGCTGGACAGTATTTTTCTCTCATCCGGCAGACTTTACACCGGTTTGTACTACGGAATTTATGACGTTTGAGGCGATGAAAGATGAATTTTTGCAAATTAACACAAAACTGTTGGGGCTTTCAGTAGACAGCCTTTCATCGCATCTGGCGTGGCTAAAGGATATTAAAGACAATATCGATTATAACGGAATGAATGAAGTAGATGTGGACTTTCCTGTTATTGATGATTTGAACGGACATATTGCAAGAAAATATGGAATGATTCAGCCAAAAGCGGATGATACAAAAACGGTTAGAGCTGTATTCATTATAGACCCGCAAAGTATAATAAGGGCTATTTTGTATTACCCTCAATCTACCGGTAGAAATCTTGACGAGATAAAACGCATAATCGTTGCATTGCAAACAACCGATGAGTTTAATGTTGTAACTCCGTGCAACTGGGAAGCCGGCGATGAGGTTATTATTCCCCCTCCGGCCAATAAGGAAGAAGCCATAGAACGTCTTGAAAGTATGGATAGCGTAAAGTGTTATGACTGGTTTTTGTGTTTTAAAAAACTGCCAAAACAAGACATAGCTGAAAAATTGTTGTGCGAAGAATGTGATATTTGTAACAACTAGATTTAAGGAGATAATGATGTCTAATGTAAAAGAATTTACTGATGAGAATTTTGATATTGAATTAAAAAATACAACAGACCCTGTTATTGTTGATTTTTTTGCTCCGTGGTGCGGCCACTGCCGTACACAGGGCCCTATTATCGATAAACTTGCCGATGAATTAGACGGTAAAGCCGTAGTTGCCAAGCTAAATGTCGATGAAAACAGAGAAAAAGCAGCCGAGTTTTTTATCAGCGGAATACCGGCAATACTTGTATTTAAAAACGGCAAGCTTGTGGAGCAAAAAGCAGGTGTCCAACAGCTTGAAGAGCTTAAAAAACTTGTTTCAAAACACGAAAATAATTAAATATTCAAAATAAAAGCCGGTTGCAAACCGGCTTTTTGTTTATATTATTATTTATAAATTTCAGGTATTACATTAGAAATATCAGTGTTTTCAAGATTCTGTTTAAATTGATATATAAGATGCTCTTCGCTGTTTGTTTTTAGCATGTTAGGGTTGTGTCTGTTTTTTATGACTTCGCTTAGTGAAAATTGTGACAGATTTTTAACATCCTGCATTTTCTTTGCAACTATCAGGCGTCTCATCCAGCTTGTAACATCACTGGAAATTTTTATTAAGACCAAAGGAGAAAGTTCTGTAATACCTGCATATTTTGATTCCATAAGTGATTCAATCACAGCATTTGCTGATTTCATTGCGGAATGTTTGGCTTTTTCCAGATTCAGCTGTGTCGTGGATGGTATGATATTGTGTTCTCTCATTATATTTGATGTTAATATAAAGAATTCATTATTATTCATATAATTGATTTTTGTTTTTGTATCAAAGAACATTTTCTTAAGCTCTGATTCCATAATTTCAATGGATTGTTGTTTTGTCATTCCATCGGGCAATATTGCACCTTCCATGATATAAGAAGACAGATCTTTGATGTTGCCGTTTTTGATATATTGTGAAAGTTTTAAAGCGGTTTTTGATTGCTCCATTGTTATATCAACAGTGTTGCCTGTATCTATCAGGGTGATAACTTTGTTTTTACCTTCTTTAAGCGCTTTAATGTCCACAAATACGTTGCCAGGGTGAATATCTGCGTGAAGTGTCTTTCCGTTTTTATAAATGCTGTCAAATTGCTCTGTGACAACTTTTATATAATTAGAAAGAATTTTATTTATTTCTTCATGTGTGATATTGAGCTCTGCAAAATCAGGAGATTTCTTTTTGATTTCTTCAATTTTCTCATCAATATCTTTTAAACGTTCAATATTGGTAGTTTTTCCATATTTCTTGTCATAAGCGACTATATTTTTCTTTTCAGCTTCAAGATAAACTACATCTTCTAATGTTTTCAAGCTTATTCCGTTAGCTTTTTCCATTACATAAATATTATCCTTAACTTCCATAGGCTTGACCACAAAGGCTTCTTTTGTTATTTTGGCCAGCTTTTGTGCTGATTCCATTTCATTGGCAAAATCTACTTCTTTGCGTATGCCAGAGGCAAGATCTTCTATGTTTTTAATTAAGTATTCCTGTTCTTTTGGATTTTTTACTGTTGATTTTATTATATTAATCATTTTTTGCTTGTCAGCATCTATTTTGGCAGCTGTAATACCGTCTTTTAAGATTTTTATACATACTTCTTTGCCTGTTTCAGCATCTTTGGCAAGGTATGTTTCTGCAATAGTACCTACTCCAAGTTGTTTTGATAGCTGGAATCTGTTTCCGTAAGTTTTGGCTATAATATCTTTTGCCTGTTCGATTGTTCTGCTTGACGGGCAGTTTTCTCTTAGAGTTGTTGACAGTAAGCCAAAGTGATCAGATATCTGTATGAATTTAACAGCGAAAATATTTTCTTTTGTTAGTTGTTTGATTTGCTCAGCAACAGGAAGTAGTGGATCAGAAAGTATATTGTTTATATTGTCAGATTTTAAAAGGCTTTCTTCAAGCTGCTGATATGCTGTTTTATGCTCTTTGTAAGGTTGCGAAAGGTTTGTTTTTTTGAGTTTTGATACCACTTTGTTTAGGTTTTCAGTTAGCACTTTGTTATAGCTTGCTTTTTTTGCCAGCGGAAGAGCTGTTAACGCAATAAATGCAGAGTTTAATACAGCATTATCTTTAAATTTTTGAGCAAAATCTTTTAATGAAGCCTTATCATCACCTTTTTGAGAAGATAAATAACGGGTTGCAAGGTTGATTGCAAAAAACGCAGGTATACCGACGATACCTCCAGCAACTCCGATTAACGGTGCTAATGCGCCGTTTAGTGCTCCTGTGGCGATATTTTTAAAACCTTCTTTACGTTTAGCTTTTCTTAATTGTTTTCTTTCAAGCTTTCTTTCCTGTTTAGTTTGTTCACTCTTCTTCTTTTGAGATTTAAACTCTTTTGAGCCAATGCGGTTGATAGACATTGCTAATTTTTTAACAAACATGCCGGTGAATATAGCTGCTCCGACCGCTACTCCGATACGTTTTGTCGGACTTATTTCTTGGAGATTGTTTATAATAGCATCTATTTTTTTGTTATCTGTTTTGCTTTCAAGGAGAAACTTAATAAAGCTGCCGCCTGTTTTTCTCAGAGCTACTTCTTTTTTTATATTATTATTGATTGCAGAATACACGCTCATGCCTGCAACGGCAGAAAGTGTATCGCCTAAAAGCTGTTGTGATGTTTTTTGAGAAATTCTGTATTTTTGTATATCGCTTTTAACTTGCTCGTCTGTTCTTTTGCCTTCTTCATTCAGCTTTATGCTCTCTAAAACTTTCTTTGAGCCTGTGCCAAAGTTTGTGGAATTTTTTAAGAAGTTATAAAATCTTTCTATCAGCCCGTTTTTGCGATGTTGTTTTAAAAATTCATCTTTGAAGTTGGGTCTATTGATATTTTTAGTGTCGCCTGTGGGCACAATTGCCGGTTTTGGTTCTGTGGGTGTTTTGGCTACTGCTGCCTGAGCTTGATTATTAGCATTTTGTAATCTATAAACATCGTTAATTAAACTTCCCATTCTTTTTCCCTTATATTGGACCAATATATCTGAAAGAATGCGTCTAAATAATAATTTTTGACAATCAAATCAATAATTATGAAATTTTCTTTACAAAAAAAGCCGGTGACGGGGCCGAGCGGGCGTAAGCCTGCGATTCAGATTAGCCTGCGAAAAGTCGCAGGTGAGCAATATCTTAGTAAAAAAGCCGGTGACGGGGTTCGAACCTGCGACCTGATCATTACGAATGACCTGCTCTACCAGCTGAGCTACACCGGCTTTTTGGATTTTATTTCTCGTGAATTGATTTCAACTTATAAAAATTTAAATAATTTATTTTTGCTTCGCCCTGTGCAATGAATTTTATACCCGTTGCATTTTTATCAGGATAAATTCTGCTGCTCATAACCGCTTGTCCGTCATTTGCAAAAACTTCCAAAGAAGATTTGTCAGAGAAAATGCGTAATTTAAGAAGATTGTCGGTTAACGGCAGTGTGACTTCTCTTTCTCCGGTGAGAGCTTGTCCTGATTTGTCACGGTTCAATTTCAGTATTTTGCTATTTTTATCATAACTCAAAACAGTTTCTTGTGAAGGAGAAAAACGTAATTTTATACACAAGCTTTGAGCTTTGGTCATATCAATCTCTGTTTCCAATTCATAGACATCGCCTCTTATGTTGTTGAAGGCTTTTTCGCCGTTTAAGGCCTGATTTGTATAAGAGACTTTGTCATATCGCATACTTTTTAATTCTGTGACAGGTGTTGTTATGACTTTTCCATTAACAACTTTGAGCTCTCTTGGTATGCTCATCATGCCTGCCCATTGGTCAGCTTTTTCCGGCATTTTTGTATCCCACATGTCCAGCCAGCCTATTATAACGCTTCTGCCGTCAGGTGTTTTCATTACCTGTGGCGCGTAAAAATCAAAACCATGGTCAAACAAGCCAAAAGGTCCCTTTTGTTTGAATTTTCCTGTGTCATAATCAAGCTTACCTACAAACCAGCCGGATTGATATTTATTTAGAAACATTTTTCCATGAGTTTTTATGCCTTGAGGCGAAATCATTAAAACATCTTCTCCTCCTATATGGACAAAGTTTGGGCATTCCCACATATAACCCATTTCGCCTTTTGAACCTATTGCCGTGATGTTGATAAACACCCAGTTTCTTAAATCTTTGCTTTTAAATAACAAAACAGCACCATCTTTTGTTTTTTCATACTGTGTGCCGACAAGTGCAAAATAACTATCATCTTGCTTCCACACAAACGGGTCTCTGAAATTTTCAGAGGAAAAAACATAATTGGAATAATGCGGAGCCATTTTGATAACAGGATTATTAGCTGATTTGCCAAAATTTATTCCATCTTTGCTCATAGCAAGGTTCTGTGTTTGATGCACTTCTGTTTTATCGTTGTTCTTTATTTGCGCATTACCTGTGTATAAAAGGTATAATAAATCATCTTCTACTATTGCAGAGCCGGACCATACACCGTCTTTGTCATACGGCTTTGACGGAGCAAGCGCAATAGGCAGATGACGCCAGTTAATCATATCAGGGCTTACTGCATGCCCCCAATGCATAGGGCCCCATTCGGGTTTTTGTGGATTGTGCTGATAAAACAGGTGATATTCTCCTTTAAAAAACACAAGTCCATTCGGGTCATTGATCCAATTTGCCGGTGCAGCAAAATGAAAAGACGGATAATATGCTGATTTTGTAATTTCAAGGGCAGCAGCGCTGATTTGCATTGCCAAAAACATACATACAGCAAGGAAAGCAGAGAACTTTTTCATATATTAAACTCCGTTTTTTTGACTGTAACTATAATACCACAACCATATTTATTCTTATTAGCAAAAGAATGTTTTGTAGGTTTGTATACGGTTTTTGTCCATCAAAAATTGTTGTGACATTGCATTCACTTTCTTGTCACGATTGTATCTGTATTTTGTAAACAGGTTGGAGATTCCTGCAACAAAAAATCCCATAAAGCCTATGCTGAACAAAAATGGCACTCCTGATATGAGAACTTTTTGTTTTGCCAGTTTTTTAAATTCTGCTTCTGCCTTAGTGTTATTTTTTTTAGCAAGCTCTTTTGCCATTGTTTCAAGCTTATCAAAAGATGGAACTTCCAGATTGTTGCCGATTGTTTCTTTGCATTTTCCTGATTTTTTCAGTAATTTTTTAAAGCCTTTTTCAAAAAGCTCTGAACCTGTGATTATGTAAAAACCAACAACAGGAAGTCTAAAAAGGGTCTCGAGGAAATTTTGTTTGCCTCTGTCTTTTGCCGCGCCAAAGTATCCGCCCATTCCAATAAGCACGCACGAAGTCAGCTGCCCTTTGCTCAAAACGAGTTTTCCGTTTTCCACATCATGGTCAAGTGAAAAGTATTTGTTAAAAAAGTTTTTGGCTTTTTCATTCTTTTTAAAGAATTTTGTTCCCGGCTCAAGAACAGCTTCACTAATGTGTTGTAAGGTTTTAGAATTTGCTCCTTTTTTTGCAATCAATATGCCAAGCCCTACGCTTGCTGCAAATGCGGCTGCTGCTCTTTTTATATTTTTGTATGCGTTCTTTTCAATACGTTCGTGCAGTTTTTTATCTTCTTTTTTGTTATCAAGGCTGGCTATATTGTTAAAATCACCTTTTTTAAAAACCTTTAGTGTCATAAGGTTTTTAAAATAATTCAATGTGAATTCGGTCAAAGGAATAAATAAAGCACACAAAGCAATTGCAGCTTTTACGGATAGAACTTTTTTTGCCAGCGGATTTTTTGAATTTAAAAGTTTTGAGGTAGATTCACCGACAAGTTTTTTGCCTTCATCACTTAAGCCTCTTTGAAAAGCTTTTCTTGCAATATTTTCGCCGATTAGAGCCGGTGCAAAATATACAAGAGCACTTTCTGAAAGCTCAAGAAAAGTATTTTCTGCAAGATCCTCTTTGCTTCTTGCAAATACAGCCTTTGGTACAAGACAGGTTCCGGTGTCTTGTATAAATCGGGTAGTAGAGAGGCCTGAAGCCTGTTCGTTGTGGTTTACAAATTTTGCTGCTGATTTTAAAGGTTGTGCTAGTGTATTTATTAAATTGATAGACATTGTTGATGATTCCTTATAACTTAAACTCTGACTGATTTTTAAGTACAGGTCTAAATTATAAAAATCGGATAAATTAAAAATGAATTTTCGCGAAAAACATTAAGCCTGCACTATTAAAACAGGCGCCACCAACGATTATTCAATTTTACGTTATTTATGTTGTTCATGCTTTTCACTATACAGCTAAAAGAAAAACCCGTCAATAGCATTTTTTGCTATCAACGGATAATTTTTTTGTAAATATTTTTAAATACTTGCTAAATCGTCGATATTTTCAAAATTATCTTTCATCTGCCAGATACCGCAAGGGCATACTCCGGCGCATATACCGCAGCCAATACAGCGTTCTTCGTTTGACGCATAAACCGTATTGCCGTTTATGTCTTTAAATTTGCTGATAGCTTGTTGAGGACAGGCCTCCAAACACATCTCGCAATCTCTGCACAAGCCACAGGACATACATCTTTCTTTTTCATCCCAGGCATCAATTTCTTGTACCTTCATTGGTGAAAGACCTTGATAGTATTCTGTTTTAACTTTATCGCGAGCAAGCATTGGTGCTTTTTCAAAAGTTTCTAAAGGTTTACCTTCAAGCAGATTGATGACGTTTTTGGCTGCATTGTTGCCGTCCGCAATGGCATTTGTGAAAAGCCCCTGTTTTATAACATCTCCAGCTGCAAAAACCTTTTTATCTATTGTTTGTTTAAATTCATTCAGCTTGAGCATTCCTCGTTCATTCAACCAATCAGGCTCTACAAAATCGAGCTTAGGTCTGTCGCCTATGGAAATTATTACCGTGTCTGCCTCAAGCAAAGTGCCATCTTTTAACAGCACGCCTTTATCTGTCACTTTTTCTGTAAAACAAGGGTACAAAATTTCTGCACCCAGTGCTTTGCAATGGGCAATTTCTTTATCAAAAGCTGCCGGTTTTTGAATGTCTATTGCAGTAACTTTTTTTGCACCGCAGTTGTATGCCTCAATGATTACATCCATTGCTGCGTTACCCGCACCGATTACAACGATTTTTTCTCCTATATTTTGTTTAATTCCATTTTTGACATTTTTTAAGAAATCAAGACCTTTGGTAAGTTTTTCATGTCCTTCAAACGGAATTACAACAGGATTGTGTGCACCACAGGTGACTATCACAGCATTGTATTCGTTTTTGATGTTTTCAAACAGTTCTTTTGTTATTTTTGTATTAACGCTGAAATTTATGCCGGATTCTTTGATTCTTTCCAATTCTGCATCAAGACAGTCTTTTGACAATCTTTCGTAAGGAATAACCTGTCTTAGTTTGCCGCCTATTTCTTTGTCTTCTTCAAAAACAGTAACCCGATATCCCTGCTTTTTTAACATCCATGCAGCGGATAAACCTGCCACACCGGAACCTATTACGGCAACTGATTTGTCTTTTGTTGTTGCAAACTGTGGTATTTTTACATCTCTGCTCATCATACCCAGGGCATCAAACTTGATAGGTTCATCCACATAACCTCTGCTGCATTCTTCCATACAAAGATTTGGACAAAGTTTGCCGCATACACAAGCCGGAAACGGCGTGTAATCAAGCATCATCTCTAATGCTTCTTTTATCTTGTCATTTTTTATAAGGTTAATTCTTTTTTGTGTCGGAATCCCGATAGGGCAGTGACTTTCACAGGGTGCAGACTGAGTGTAATTGTCCCAACTGGGATAACGCAAGCGGTGATCACCCTTGTTTACAATAGAATAAACTTTAAAATCATCTTCATATACATCTGAAAATATACCGCCGTCATTTTCTTTAAACCATTTATTCAGCCTGAAATCTTTCATTGGAATAAGATGGTTGGCTTTTCTTTCTTCAAAAGTTTTTGCAATAATTTTTCTCCACTGTGAAAAATCAGTCAGAGTATCAAATAAATCAGTTCTCTCTATTTTTGTTAAAAATTCATTTAATCCGTTTGTTAAAAACTCTTTGTCATTATCATCAATATCTACAATGTAAACATCATCTGAAAGGCCGTTAACATTGCCTCTAACATAGATTGTTCCGCCAACCATTCCCACACAAGAGCGAGAACCTATTATGGAATCAAACCCTTCGCAGTCCAATCCGCATATTACTGCGGTTCCTCCACCCATAAATTCAAATGAGAAGGAGCCTGTGTTTTTTAACACCCAGAATTCCGGAGCAGGAAATTTGGGGTCATGTTTCATCAATGCACCGGAGCGGGTTCCTACTCTTCCGGCTACGTAAATTTTTCCGCTTGCAGCGCAGTGTGCGGTTGTGTCTCCGCCGTCTCCTTTTAATATGATTTCCGCACCGGAGTTTAACCAGCCTACATCAGCAGGAGCAGAGCCTTCAATTACAATTTTTGTATCTGGCATACCCATTGAGCCGATTCTCTGACCGGGATTTTTGACGTTAAATTCAAGCGGCAATCCGTCATTTGTCCACAAAGGCCCGCCAATGTTGTGCTGGCCTGAGGCTGTAATTTCGAAAGAGGTATAGCCTTCTGCCATTTTATCGTAGATGATTTGCAAAAGTTCTCTTGTCGAAAGTCTTTTATTGTCTTTTAAACTGTCTATAGTGTATTTTTTTAACATACGTGTTGAATATCCAATCTTGTTGCAACATTTTTGTCTACAGTTACGAGTGCATCCGAGCGGCCGACAGGCAGTGAGCTGTTTCCGATAGGAGCCAGAAGTTTTTTGAGCTCTGTATCTGTTGCAATAAAGTAATTAACAATATTTTGAGCCACTTTATCCACATCGAGCCTGTCCACAAGGGTTTTGTTTTGTGTTGTGATTCCGACAGGGCACAGGCCTGTGTTGCAGGCATTGCATCTGCCAAAGTCATTGCCTATGCAGCCAGCAATTTGTAAGATAAGTTTTCCCGTAAACACACCGTTTGCACCAAGACAAATCATTTTAAATGCATCTGCTGCAAGTGTCCCGTTCATACCAACACCTCCGGCAGCCCAAAGCGGTATTTGACCTTGTTTGCCCTGATGTACTGCAGCAAGGTAACAATCACGGAGCCTTGACACAATAGGATGTCCTGTGTGATCAAGTGATACCTCATGCGCTGCACCTGTTCCGCCGGCAATACCGTCCAAGAAAAAGCCCCCAACAATATTGTAAGGGTCGCGAAGAAGGTTGTTGTAAACACTTACGCTTGTAACTGAAGCCGCTACTTTAATTGCCACAGGCACTCTGAATTTGAAAGCAGAGTTCATGGACAAGAACATTTTTTGAACACTTTCTTCAATAGAGTATAATCCCTGATGATTTGGAGGTGAGAGCAAATCAGATTTTGGCACGCCCCTGATTTCCTGAATATGGCGTACAACTTTTTTGGCCATTAAAAGGCCTCCGTCTCCGGGTTTTGCACCCTGACCTATTTTTATTAAGACTCCGGCAGGGTCTTCAATCATTTCGGGCATTGCATTTATGATTCTGTCCCAGCCAAAATGTCCTGATGCAATCTGTAAAATCATATATTTTAGATATCTCGATTTTAACAGTTTTAAAGGCATACCTCCTTCGCCTGAGCACATTCTGACAGGCAGGCCCACAACTTCATTGAGGTAAGCAACTGCCATTGCTACTGCTTCCCACATGCGTGTAGAAAGTGCACCTATTGACATATCCCCTATAATTATCGGGTAAATCCACCGTGTATTTGGAGCAGCATCACTCATCTGTAAATCACCGTTTTCATCAACGGTAAACGGCAATTTTTCCGGAGGTAAAACACGTCCGAAAGGTGCAAGTATGTCAAAAGTATGGCGCATTGCATCCAGCGAGGGGTCTGTCATTTGAGAGATACGGCCGATTTTTATTTTATCAAGAGTCCTACCCTCTGTATGAAGGTTTGAACGACCGCCTCTTTTGGGTGATTCTGCATTTTCAGCTCTGTGAATAACATTTACTCTGTTATGCTCGTTATACACCGGTTTGATTGCTTCGTTTGGACAAACCTTCTGGCACATTCCGCAGCCTACGCAGTTTTTGTTTTTTCTTACAATCTGTTTTACCACAGGCTCTGCTTCCCACGTAACAGAAGGTTTTGGCAAGGCGCCTGTACTTTTTACTCTGCGTCGTCTTTCGACTTTAAATTCTATTGCATTGAATGTGCACGCTGCACAGCATTTTCCGCACAGTGTACATCTTTGCGGATTATATTCAATCTGCCATTTTAAATCGTTTTTGGCAACGTCATTTGTTTTTATTACACGGGTATCTATTGGTGCCACCTTTCAATATTGAGGTCGTTATCTACAACAACCATTTCTCTTTCGTTAGGATATATATCCTGTGAGATATCTCTGTCCGGCATAAGTTCATTTACGCCTGTAACTTCCGATGTGATAATAACAGTATCATCGGTTTTGCCTACCACAACAGGTCTCAGCTTTTTGGAATCACACGTTGTAAAAAGCGTTCCGTCCGGTGTTACTGCAATAATAGAATTCGGGCCGTTTACCTCTAGGTGAGCAAGTGAGGCTTTAATTCTCAGCAGAATTTCAGAATCTTTTCTTGCCTGTATTTCATCATAGGGCAGAGGTGTGATTACGTGTTTAAAATATTTTAACGGCCATTTAAGTATCTTGTTCACATAGTGCAGTGTGTACAAAAAGCATTGAGAATCGCTTTCAAATCCTATGTAACCTTTATGAAGCTTTTTTTGAAAAAGTTTATTCTTTTCATAAAAAGTATTTTCTCCGTTAGCCAGTGCTGTATAGCCCTGCAAAAAGAAAGGATGTGCCGCATAGCGTACAATGTCATAGTTTGTATTTTGCCTGCACTGTGCAGTTATTATTTTTGCACAAAAATCTTTGTTTTCTTTCCAAAGTCCAAAGTATGTTCCGATATCTCTGGGGTCACCTATTTCTTTGAGCATAAGCACATCCGGCCAGAAGGAGTATACATAGCCTTCATCTGCCTGCTCCAGCGCTTTTCTTAGTTTTAATCGGGTATCTAAAAGAAGAGCTTCTTTTTCTTCTTTAGGAGCATATTTGTATGAATGCGGATAGTTAAACACTTCGAATACATAATTGGGCATAGGCTCAATATTCAAGCCTTCCATATCATTGTGTACATCGGGTGCCCATTGCATTACGCGTACAAATCCTATGCTGTGAAGGATGTCTTCTGCTATGTGCATACCTTCATTTGTACAGGCCATAGAAAGAATCGGCAGGTCTTTATAATTTTCAAACACTCCGCCTAAATCTTGCATTACAAACGCAAAGCCTGAATTGTCGTGGCCTTTTTGCTGAGAACGCATAAGCTCAAGGGCTTTTGAGGGGTGTAGATACTTCTTTGATTTAATTGCACCTATTCTGCACATTCCAAAAATTCACCTTATTTGTCTGGCTTTTTTAGCATATTTTTATTTTTATTTCATGTCAATAAAATGAGGTGAATTTTAATAAAATCTTTATATGAGCTAAATACCGCGAGGGTCTGTTATACAGCCGGAAATTGCGCTGTAAGCCGCAATAGCAGGAGAAGAAAGGTAGATAAAGCCTTTTGTGTTGCCCATTCTGCCTTGAAAATTTCTGTTTTGGGTTGCCAGACAAACTTCACCGTCTCCTAAAATACCGGCGTGTACGCCAACACAAGGCCCGCAACCGGGGCCAAGAATCTGTGCGCCTGAATCTACAAGTGTTGTTATCAAGCCTTCTTCAATTGCCTGTTTGTAAACATCTTTTGAAGCGGGCACAACTATCATTCTTACATCCGGATGGACTTTTTTGTCTTTAAGAATTTCTGCTACGATTCTCAAATCTTCAATACGTCCGTTTGTGCATGTACCTACAAAAACCTGATTGACTTTAACGTCTTTTAGATCTTTTGCAAGCTTTGTGTTGTCCACAGTGTGTGGGCAAGATACAGTAGGTTCAAGCTTTGAAGCATCTATTTCTATTACCCTTTCGTATACGGCATCGGGGTCTGGTGTTATTTTGACAAACTTGTCTTCTCTGCCTCTTTCTTTAAGATATGCTTTTGTTTTTTCGTCAGTTACGAACAATCCCGCTTTTGCACCTGCTTCTACAGCCATATTTGCAAGAGTGAACCTGTCTGCCATTGTCATATTTTCAATGGTTGAGCCGTGAAACTCAAGGGCACGGTATGTTGCACCGTCTGCTCCGATAAGACCTATCAAATGCAGAATTAAATCTTTTGCATAAACGCCTTTTTGAAACTCTCCTTCAACAACAACTTTAAAAGTTGCAGGCACTTTAAGCCAGGTTTTGCCAAGAGCCATTGCAACAGCAACATCTGTAGAGCCCATGCCTGTAGCAAATGCACCTAATGCACCGGAAGTACAGGTGTGAGAATCAGCTCCGACGAGGATTTCGCCGGGATTTACAAAAGATTCTACAAGACGCTGGTGGCATACGCCGCAGCCTGTTTCAGAGAGCACTGCGCCGGTTTCTTTTGCAAATTCTCTTAACACCATGTGTGTATTAGAGAGTTCTTTTCTCGGGCTTGGAGAAGCGTGGTCAATAAACAATATGCAGCGTTGCGGATTAGCCGGTTTTGATTTGCCCAGTTTTTTAAATTCCTGTACCATCAAAGGGCCTGTGCCGTCTTGTACTGCTGCAACATCTACTTTTGCAATACACAGTTCGCCTGCTTTTACGTCATAGCCGGCGTGTTTGGAAATTATCTTTTCTGCAATTGTTTGACCCATATGATTATCTCTTTTCGTTAAACTCCAATACCACATTTAATATATCAAATTAAAGCACTGTTTGTACAGTAATAATATTTGCACAACAATGTTAATATATGTAAATATATATAAAATATATGTTTTGTAAATCATGTTTCGGGAATTATATTAATGTAGCCAATTCTCTTTATACTTTCTCTTCCACTCCTTTTCTCCATGATGAAAACTTTGCCGGCTGATGTGTAAATCGGGCGGCTTTTTCTTTGTCTTATTGACAACAGCGTACAAAATGCTAAAATTGTCATAATAAAGAATAAACATGTGGTTTAACTTTATTTTTAAGGAGGTTAGTGATGATTAATCCTATTGCATTTTCAAATGTCGGTAAAGTTAACTGTAAGGCAGTAGATACAAAACATTCTAATGCAAAACAATTTGATTTACCGTTTGCTAAAAATTTAACTTCACAGGCTTCAGACAGCTTTGTTAAAAGAGATGCTGTAAAAGGCCCTACCTGTGGTATTGATTGCTGCGCATTATAATGATTGCAAGTAAAACTGTTTACAAATTTGCAAACAATATACTAAAACGCTTTGAAACAGGTTATGACAGCGGAACATATTATTTATACAATGTCACTGACGATGTTTTATGGGCGGGAAATTATTCATGTAAATTGTTGTTGGATTTGTTAGATGGTGAAAAAAACACAGGCGAATTAAAAGAAGAATTTAAAAATATTCTGCAAATAGATGACATCAATGCTATCAATCATAGTGTTGATGTCATTTTGCAAGAACTTATTCAAAAGGGTATGATTGTTGAGGTATAAGACTTTTGTATACACAAAGTGAGTATGATAAGGTTTTAGATTATTATTTTGAGAATAAAAAATTTCCCACACCAAACAGAAGATTTTTTGAAGCTGTAACTGGCTCTATTGACCAAAAAGATTTTTTGTTTTCTACCCCCTGGACAGTATCCTGGCAGGTTGTTTCGCAGTGTAATTTGAGGTGCAGACATTGTTTTTTTGAAGGGAACAAAGACTTGTATAAGTCTGACTTTGACCTTGATTCCGATACATTATTGCAGTTAGCTAATGAATTAAATAATAAATTCAGTGTGGTGTCTTTGAGTATTACAGGCGGAGAGACCATGTTGAGAAAAGATATTTTTGAGCTTTTGAAAACACTAAAACGAAATAACGTTGCAATATCTCTTCAGACAAACGGTACTTTGATTGATAAAAATAAGGCACAATTGCTTTCAGATATTCTTAACGTTGATACAGACTTTGTTCAGGTAAGTCTTGACGGCTCAAAACCTGAAATTTATGACAAAATAAGGGGCGAAAAAACTTTTGATAAAGCATTAAACGGAATAAATCTGCTTATTGAAAAAGGTATAAAAGTCAATGTTAATGCTACTGCTCTGAGTCTTAATGTTTCTGATTTACCTGATTTGTATACCCTTTGCAATAATCTTGGTGTAAAGAAATTTTCTGTATCCAGATTTGTACCTTGTTATAAAGAACAGGAGTATCTGGCTTGTGAGTTTTCTTCTGTTTTGCCTTCAATATCGGCCATAATTGATAAATCTTTGATTTCAAAAACCTTTTTTGAAATGAATTACAGATTCTATGATTTTGTCTCAGATGCAACATTGAGAGCTTATGCTGATGAGTATTTGAAAAAAACTGATAAGAAAAGAACTTTGTGCAATGATATCTCCTGCCACAGGCACAATACGATTTATATAAACGCAAAAGGCGAGTTTTATCTGTGCTTTGCGTGTGAAAATGAGAAGGGGTGTTTGGGGACTTTTCCGAAAGATTCGCTTGAACAAATTTGGGAGAATAGAAAACATAATATTTTTTTTAAACCAAGAGAAGCAAAAGCTTCTGAATGCAAAAAGTGCAAGTATTTTCCTTTTTGCACAGGGGGCTGTATGGGGTCGGCATTCGGCACGTATGGCAATGTAAATGCTCCTGACGGTTTATGTGTTTATGCAAAATAAAGAAAAGATAGCAAAAATTTTCTATCTGATGTTTTAAAGCTGTCAGGTATTTCCGAAGGTAAACATGGAAGCACTAAACAACCTTAAACATATAAAAAATAACTGGGCTCCTTATAAAAGCTGGGAACAACAGCAAAAAAATGAAGAAGCCCGCATTGATGTGCTGAAAAAAATATCTCCGGCTTCAGAGCAAGAGCTTAATTATGCTAAAAATTACGGCTCAACTTTGATAAATGCAGTAAACATAATGGATCAGGTAAGTATCAATAAATCTGAAAACGCTCTTGTTTCAATAAGGGCTGCTTTTTCTTCAGCAGCTTTACTGTCTGGTGTTGTCGGTGCTGCATTAGGATCTGTTTTTTCATATTTTAGCAAGTCTTATAAAAATGTTCCAAAAACGGCTGCTTTTGTTGGATACAGCATAACTACACTTTTGAGCATATGTGTAATAGATTTTTTGAATGCACATTATGAAAAAATGGCTACAAGAATTGCCAGATTTCAGACAAGAAACAATGAGCTCAAGGATGTAAAAAACTTTATTGTATACAGTGATGCTCAAATTGCACAGGCAATGCAAAAAGCTCAAAATATGGATGATGTTGATGACATAACACAGGATTCTTCTTTTAAAGAAAGCTTTAATCCCATAAAGACATTTAAAAAATCAATTGCAACAGTGAAAGATTTAAAGAAAGACTATGCTGACTATAAAAAATGGCATAAGGCCTTTGTTGAGGAAGAAAAAAATAAAACTCAAAATTTCGAAAATATGGAGGCAACACAAGAGCAGCTCGAAGCTGCACAAAAAGACAGGGATAAAATCTTAAAAGTAATAAAACGTCTGGAAATTTCATCAAACAACTATGAAATTAATACGGATCTTGGTATTAGAACAATATCTGTTATTGCAAGTATGTTTACAATTGCAGGAGGTTTGACTCTGGGGTGGGCTTTGGGCAGATTGTCTAAAAATGCTGCAAAATATTCTAAAAAGACAGCTTTTCTTGATTATATGTCCAAACTGTCTGTGCCGGCAGGTATATTGAGTATGATTTTTCTGGCAGGGCCACTTGTCAAAATTGCCAAAGAATCTGCGCGAATAGGTAGACATAAAGAAAAAACAGAGCTTTTAAAAGACGCTTCCAATTTTATTGCCTTTTCGGATTCACAAAAAAATAGTGTAAAAGATACTGCATCACAAGAACCGGAGAAAAAATCCGCAATAAATACAGTTGCAGAGGATTTTTGCGATATTACCAAAATTAAAAAAGATTTTGAAGACTATAACAAATACAAAAATTCACAACTTAAAGAGGAGTTGAAACTCAGAGCCGCATTAAAAGACATTCCTGTCACCAAAAAACAGCTGGAAGATGCAGAGAAACTACAAAAACAGGTCTTTAGAGCTTTTGAAACCATAGATGATAAATCGGAAAGCTTTGTTGACGATACAGACGCTGCTGTTGAATCAATCTCAAGAACAATTACCGGAACAATTTGTACAGCTGCAAACCTTTTGACATTAAAACTGTTTGGAAATAAAATTTCAGCTTTCACAAGCAACAAAAAAATGCCGGGTTTTATGGAAGGTTTGAAACTCACACGTAACCTTAAACTCAAAGATTTAGCACTTATTTTTATTGCACCGTTTTTTGTGACAAGACTCCTTATACTCGGCATATCTGTTGTTGGCTCGGAAATCAAAAAGAAAGCCTGTAAAATAGGTGTGATGACTGCGGCAAATGATTTACACGACCCCAAAAATTTTATTGTACGGGAAAATAAGAAAAAGGAACCAACAAACAGAGTTTTTAAGGATTTTATAAAAGTCTAGTCAATTCTTTTGAACCATTTTGGTGATATTCCATCAATTTCATATTTAGGGCATATCTTTTTTAAAATGTCGTATAAAACCGCATCTTTAGGCAGATACATTATTACGTGATAAGAAGGATCAATTCTAGTACCTTTGCTTGTTTTTATTTTGTGTTTTTCAATATCCTCAAGGCTCACTTTGAGCGGTAAAAAACCGTATCTCAAATACAAATTAACAGGTGAGGCGCTGTCTTTGCCAAAGGCATTTGCTTTTATAATAATATTTTTATCCTTATTTTGATACAAACACCTTAAAACAGGAACAGAGACATATCTTGAGGCATTGTTGTATTCTTTTTTATAAACTATAAAATTTTGAATACACACAATGTCTTTGTTGTTATCAATTTTTTTATACCCGAGCTCTTGCGCTCTTTGAATTTCTTGTTTTTTGCATAAGGATGTATAGACAATTTCAGATATAGACAGGTCCTCAATATCTGCAGCTGTTTCTGGGGATATTTTTTTTATCTTTGATAACAACTCATCAGAAAATGAAAAACTATTGTTTTCATAGCTTTTATATAATTCTTTATTTGATTTAAAAAATCCGGCAATTTTTTGTATCTTTGTTTTGTCATTTTTTATTAATCTAAAACATCCGTTTTTGTTGTCATTTTGATATGTTATAAGGCAGTCTTCTGTTTTGCCTGTATTGTTGTTCCGTATTTTGGGAGTATCGATTACAAGCCCTATTCCTGTTATTTTGTCGCCGGTTTTTATTGCAGACAAATCTTTTATAAACTTATCATCAATGCCATGGAATGATAAGTTGTATGGCTTATTGCTTGTTGGATAGCTTTTTGTACGATTTATGCCTGTGTTTAATCCTAAAATTTTCATATTTATTTAAAACCTGTAAATGATTTTTTTTGCGGGGAAATTTTTGCTTCAAGTCAGTTTATACACAATTAAGATGATTACTTTTTTAATCCTGATATTATAATTATAAAGAGTAAGATGTATTAATGTGCACGAAAGTACCCCATGAACTGCCCCAAGTGTAATACCGTAATCGGAGAAAAGGATCTTGTTTGTCCTAACTGCAAAAAGGTTTTGCGGCTTCAATGCCCTGCCTGCGGTGCGATTACAAAAAATACTGTTTGCGAAAAATGCGGTTCTGTAATTATAAACAAATGCTATAAATGCGGCAAATTAAACTCCGCTGCATTAGAAAAGTGTCCTAAATGCGGGCTGAATGTGAATGCCAGTATTGGACTTAGAGAATCGGTGATAGAAGAGTTTGCGGTATTAACAATCGAAATAACAAACTTTGACGATATCAAAAATGCTTTTAAAAGCGATAAAATAGTAGAGCAGTTTAAAAAAAATCTCTACACACTAATAAGAAAAACAGCAGCACAAAAAAAGCTGCGCGTTCAGTTTTTGCAAGATACTTTTATTATACGTTTTTGCAAAGATTATACATTTTTAGAATCTTGCAAATCTGCTCTGGATTTTTCTATCTACGTTGCGCAAACAGTAACGGAAATTAATAAAAAACTTTTTGATGCAAAAGGCGTTGAGCTAAAAGTTCAGATGGCTGTACAAAAAAGGGATGTGTACTCAAAACCGTCAGAATATAAAGCAGGGCTTAATATTAATGTGGTTTATTCCTCAAGCGGCCGCTCTCATCTGTTTAACAATACAGAGGTTGTTGTTGATTCTTACATTTATCAGGAAACAAAGCTCGAATATCCTTTCCAGTCGTTGAGTGCGGTATATGTCAAAAATCAAATGGTTATGTTCTTTGAGCTGATGCTGCATCAGATAATTAAACCTGAACAAAATAAAGATGACGATTTTGATATAAATAATGTAAAATTACCCAAAAATGTTGACTATGAACCGGAAGAAGAGGAAGAAGAAAAGCACCTTATTAATTTTTCGAGCCTCAATTGCACATTTGTAAAAACCAGAGGGGAAAATCTTCTTTCAGAAATACAAAAAATCAAATCAAAAGATGTCACAAACCCTATAATATCTGTGCGTTCATCTTTACGCAACTCTTCACTTTCTCTTGTAGATACTGAAAATATAAAAACAGTTTTTGAAGATTATAATGTTGTGAGGTTTTCATGCCCGGCGCAAAATAAATACAGTCCTTACGGCCTGTTTAAGCAGATGATTCTCGCCTACAGAGGTTACGGAGAGCTCAATGTCCTATTGAATTCAGATTTGATTGAAGTTTTATCACAGGATTCTAATATTATTGATTTATTCAAAATGGACATATCAGCAAAAGTCCACCCTGAGGATTTACGCTATACATATTTTGAGTCATTTACTAATTTTATCTCTGCAATACCAGACAAAACAATATTTGTGATAGATGACTTTGACAATGTTGATGAAGGCTCACTTGAGATAATCAAATACCTTTGCGAAAATCGCGGTTTCCGTAATGTCGGGTTTATTGTCTCGTGTAATGAGCAGTATTCTCTTCATCGAAAAATATACAAACTAATGACATCGCCTAATTATTTTGAAATAGAAATAAGGCCGTCTTCAAATAAAAATATAGTTGCGGAAAATATCAAAAAAATTAAAGATATTCAGGAATCTTTCTTTTTTGAAAAAGTACTGGAAAATACAAAAGGCTCAAGATTCTACTTCCGCCAGGCACTTGACTATTTAGCAGATGACAATGTGCTGGAAGAAAAAAAGGGCAAATATCAAATTGCACAAGACCGCATGATTGTTATACCAAAAGACTTAAACGAGCTTTTGCAAAAGCGTCTTTTACATCTTCAAACAAAAGAAAATGCCTTTGAGCTTTTTGGTGCAATGCTTCTGGCCGGTGAAAGGCTCTTGTTTAAAGATATCCATATGCTTGAAATAAAAGATGATGCCAAAATAATAAAATATTTGGAAGAATCTGATTTTGTAAAAATAATTGATGGTAAAGAAATAGTTATAAAAAATTATAATCTTTTCAGAGAAAACTTTATCATAGTGTGCGACAAGGAAAAATTGCAGACCGTTTCTCAAATGCTGCTCGAAAAAATATACATAAACGAACCTGTTATAAATAATGTTAAAGCGCAGCTTTTAGAATTTGCAAAATTAAAAAAAGAGGCATTTGCTCAATGGCATTCGCTCGCAATGGTGGCAAGCCAGATAGGTGATTTTTGTGCTTACTTAAACTGCACAAACAAATTCCTTTCTCTTGTGGATAACGTGATAGATGTGCAAACAGATCAAACTGTAGAGCAGGTAAAAATGGATGTCTATGCAGAGCTGGCATCAATGCTTTACAAATATTATCCCGATAAAATATTGAAGTTCTTACAAATGCTTTTAACAAACCTTGAGCATCAAAAAGATGATGCACGCATAAAGGAAGTTGCTAACAAGCTTGTGCAAAGCTGCCTTATAAGCGGTAATTACAATAATGCACTTGAGTATATCGGAAAAATAATTTCCCGAACGCAAAGAAGTTCATTTAACCCTTCAGACAAAAACTTTAACCTTAATTACTTCCTCGTAAATATGGTTACTCTTGAAATTTACTTTAACCTTGGCAGACTCAATGAGTGCATTGAGCTTGGGGACGAGCTTTTTAAACATGTTAATTTAAAAACTGTTACTACACATATTCTGCCCGAAGGTTTTTCAGAAAAACAGTTTGAAGACGCTATACTGGATGCTGTCTTTTTCATCTGTGCATCGAGAGTAATACAGCTCAAACCGGATACAATCGACGTTGTACAAGAGTTTGAGTCTCGTATGCATAAGCCTTATTCTTGTTTCAGGCTGCTTGTGCTGATAAAAGAATTTTTTGAAGGAAAAGATATTTTACCTGCAATGCAAACACTTGCACAGCAAGGGTTAAATGACAAATATTCTGATATTTTGTTCCCTGTTGTTCAGGGGCTTGTGAGCTGGCGTTTTGGCGACTGGTCAAACTTTGGTAATTATCTGCATAATGCCAAACTCAAGGCAGCTGCTCTTCATCTGCATCAGGTTGAATACTTCTGTGATTTGATGATTGGTTATGCTTATCAAAATCTGGGGGATACCAAAAAGACAAGACAGATTTTTTACAATGTTCTGGATTTGTCAGAGCAAAAGGGAATCAAAAATATTACATATTTGAGCTGGATATTGATAGCAAAATTAGAATTTGACTCAGGCAATGCTCAAATGGCAGTTAACATTGTAAATAACTCTATTTTAAATATGGAAAATGACAACAATGTATCAGAGTTCTTTGCTGTGATGTTTAAATCATTGTCTGCAGAAATAATGCTTAAAACAAATTCAAATATAGAGCAGGCGCTATTCTGTGCAGAACAGGCATTTGATACAGCTTTAAAATATAAGTTAAACATATATCTGCCTCAAATTGCAGATATGCTGCTGTTTATTTATAATACTGTTATGTCAGGGCAGCAATCTCAAGAAGTTGTTCAAAGCCTAAATCAAAAAATAGAATACGTAAAAAACTCAATGGCTCAATTTATACAGCCAAAATAAGAAAAAGCTAAAAAGGAGGGGCTTGATGAAAAAGCCGGTATCTGCACTTTTTGTAGTATTAATGTTGTTTTATAATGCATTTATTCCTGCATTGTGTAAAACTAAGTCTGAACAAAACGATTACATAAAAATTGAGCAGACAACAAGACACTTGCATAGCAGACTTTCTAAAAAATACACAGGTTATGACTACACCATAAAAAATATTTATAAAACCCCTGTAACAATACAAAGTGTCAGTGTATGGGATAACGCAAATAATAAAGTGGCTTATCTTTCCGTAAAAAGGACTGGCATGAGAGCTGCCGCAGAAACTATGGGCGTTGGTATTGCACTGGCTCTGCCTACGCTTTGTCTGTCTGTTGTGGGGGCTGCTGTAGCTGTGCCTTTTATTATTGCAGGAAATCAAATAGGCAATGTCGGTGCCAATCAGGAAGCCCATCGTTATGACAAAATGCAAACTGAACCTGTGACTTTAAAGCCTCAGGAAAAAATTGAGCTTAAAACAATGGCTCTTCACAGGCATGCACCATCAATGAGGATTGTTTTTGTAAATCCTCTCACTGATGAAAATATGAGCCTTGAGCTTAAATAAAACTAAATGATTCCCTGTGCAATCATTGCTTTTGATATTTTGTCAAAAGCTGCTATGTTTGCACCTGCAACATAGTTGTTGCCGAGGTTGTATTCTTGTGCTGCTTTTTGACATGCATCAAATATATTTGTCATAATTCTGTCTAATTTTTCGTCTACTTCTTCAAATGTCCAGGAATATCTCATTGAATTCTGGCTCATTTCAAGAGCTGAAGTTGCAACTCCGCCTGCATTTGCAGCTTTTGCCGGTGCAAGGAGAATTCCATTAGCCAGGAAGTACTCTATTGCCTCAAGGTTTGTTGGCATATTAGCACCTTCACCGATTGCTTTTACTCCGTTTGAAACAAGAATTTTTGCGTCTTCCAGATTAATTTCATTTTGCGTTGCACAGGGCAGTGCAATGTCTGCTTTAATCTTCCAGATAGGTCTTTCTTCTCCTTTTCCTTCTGTATAAACAGCACCTTGCACACGGTTTGCGTATTCTTTGATTCTGCCTCGTTCAACTTCTTTGATTTGTTTTACAACATCCAGTTTAATACCATCTGGGTCATAAATACATCCGTTGGAATCACTCATAGCAACAACTTTTGCACCGTATTCCTGAGCTTTTTCACAAGCATATATTGCTACATTTCCCGAGCCAGAAATAGTGACGGTTTTTCCTTTTATATCAGAGCCGTTAGCTTTTAACATTTCTCTCATAAAATAGATTAATCCGTAGCCTGTAGCTTCTTTTCTTGCAAGCGAACCGCCATATTCCAGGCCTTTTCCTGTTAGCACACCTGCTTCATACGCATTTCTTATTTTTCTATACTGGCCAAAAAGGTATCCTATTTCTCTTGCGCCTACACCGATATCACCTGCGGGAACATCAATATCCTGCCCGATGTGTCTGTATAATTCGTTCATAAAGCTCTGGCAAAAACGCATAATTTCATTGTCTGATTTACCTTTGGGGTCAAAATCGCTTCCGCCTTTACCTCCGCCTATGGGAAGGCCGGTGAGTGCATTTTTGAAGCATTGTTCAAAAGCAAGAAATTTCATAATACTCTGGTTTACACTCGGATGGAATCTTAAACCGCCCTTGTAAGGTCCTATTGCTCCGTTAAATTGAACACGATATCCTCTGTTTACCTGTACCTGACCATTGTCATCAAGCCAGGAAACTCTGAAAGATATCAGTCTTTCAGGTTCGGTTATTCTTTCAAGAAGTGCATTGATTTTAAATTCCGGATGTTTTTCAATCACAGGTTTTAATGTTGTTAAAACTTCGTATGCTGCCTGTAAAAATTCAGGTTCGTTACTGTTTTTTGTTTTTAATCCATTCAACACTTCTTGCAAATATTCCATAGATACTCCTTAATTAAATAATTCTTTTTTGGGGTAAATTATACCACAAAATCGGGCTGCCTGTTAGCACTTGTAAATTTTTTAGAAAAATATTTATGTTTTGTATTATTTAAATATTTTTAAGCTACAATCAGAATGTATGGGAAAAATAAGGAACTGTCTGAATGAACATTGCTTCTAACTACAACGTGGCTATTATTGGTGCCGGCCCTGCGGGGATTTTTGCTGCACTTGAAATTATGAAACTAAAACCTGATTGGAAAGTGGTGATAGTTGAAAAAGGTTTGAAAATTGAAGAAAGAAAATGTCCCTTAAGAGAAGGCGTACCTAAATGTATGAACTGTCGTACTTGCGGTTTGTTGTGCGGATGGGGAGGTGCAGGTGCTTTTTCTGACGGCAAATTGACGCTTACACCTGATGTTGGCGGCCACTTGTTGGATTATATGTCCAGAGATGAAGTTGAAAAACTTGTTAAATATACAGATGATATCTATCTCAAATTTGGGGCAACCGAAGAGGTTTTTGGTACAAACAGAGATGATTTTGCCGATATTGAGCGAGCTGCCACTCTTGCTGAATTAAAACTGGTTCACTCTCCAGTGCGACACCTTGGTACTGAAAGAAGTCTTGGTGTTTTGAAAAACATGCAGGATTACCTTAATGAAAACGTTACTATTTTAAATAAAACAGTTGCAGCGAGCCTTATTGTTGAAAATGAACAGGTAAAAGGTTTTGTTACAACAGATGGTGAAGAAATACGCTCTGAGTACCTTATTATTGCACCGGGAAGAGAAGGCGCTGACTGGCTTACAAAAGAGTTTGCAAAAAACAAAATAGGTATGGTCAACAATGCTGTGGATGTGGGTGTCAGAGTTGAACTTCCGGCTCCGGTCTTTTCTCACATTACTGATAAACTCTATGAATCAAAACTCGTTTATCATTCAAAAACTTTCGGGGATGAAGTTAGAACTTTTTGTATGAACCCTTACGGTGAAGTTGTAGCAGAAAATTACAGCGGTATTGCCACTGTTAACGGTCACAGCTATGCTGAAAAAAGAACGCAAAATACAAACTTTGCACTGCTTGTTAGTGAAAAATTCACAGAACCGTTTAAAGAACCAATTGCATACGGTCAACACGTTGCAAGGCTTGCTAATATGCTCTCTGGCGGAATTCTTGTTCAACGTTTTGGCGACTTGTTAGATGGCCGTCGCTCAACACCGGAGAGAATAAAATCAAGCATCATTACTCCGACTTTAAAATGCGCTACACCGGGTGATTTGAGCCTTGTTCTTCCTTATCGTCAAATGACAGCGATAATTGAAATGCTACAGGCTTTGGACAAAATTGCTCCGGGAGTGGCTTCAAGATATACACTGCTTTATGGTATAGAAGTTAAATTCTATTCCGGAAGAGTTAAATTGACAAAAGAGCTGGAAACAGAACAGGTCAAAAATCTCTTTACAATAGGCGATGGTGCCGGTGTTACAAGAGGTCTTATCCAGGCTTCGGCTTCCGGTGTGCACGCTGCACGTATAATTTGTAACAGATAATTAACAAAATGGTAAAAAAAACAGTTCCTGCGTTTTAATAAATTGCAGGAACTATTTTTATGTCACAAATCAATACAATTTATCCTCTAATAGCAGCCAATAACAATTGTAAAACGAAGCCCTATGAGCCCTCGTTTAAATCAGTGCTGCCTCAATTTGTTGAGTCTCAAGAGTTATGTTCAAAACAAGCAAGCAAAGCAATATCGGAACAAATTAAAGTACTTATTGACCTAAATTCTCAAGAACATTTCTTGGATAAAAATTTGACTGTAGCAAAAGTACAAGATAATATCTCCGCTCTTTATGACCTGTCACAACAAATAGCTAAATCTCCATCATTATCAGAAATGGTGACTTTTGAGGACTTGTGTGATGATTATTTTGAAGGCTTGAAACATGGCTATGATATACATTTGGAATCTAAAAAGATTAAAAAATGTATTTCGTCTTTAGACAAATTTGCATCAAACCCTGCTAATAAAAATATTTTTAAAAAAATAGGCGATGATTTACTTGCGGGTATCATTTTTATGGGGAGTGATGATGTAAGTAAATTTGAAAAAAAGACTTTAAACAATTATACAAAACTTTTTAACAATACGGTTTTTGAAAAGTTTTTGGAGAAAATATCGCCTGAGCTTATTATTAAAAATCTTACGGAGGACAAAAACTCTAACATTGTAAGCAAAAATATTGATATACTGACTAAAAAGCTTGCACTTCCTGAATATGCATTTATCACGGCGTTGGATAAACCTGACATTGATATTATTAGTTTTAATGGTGACATAAACAAGCTTCTTGATTTGTTGAAAAGTTATAATGACAAGTTAAGACCCTCTGAAAAGTTGGATTTTGTTATTGACCCTCAAACAAATGAGGCTGTTATTGCAATAAAAGATGAAATAGGCAAGGATTTTTATAATAAAAAGGTTTTTGTTTATGACAAGTATTTTAATATGCTTTCAACAGAAGGTTCAACATTTGGTGTAAACAAAGATAACATACGTACTCAAAATACAAATCTTAAGGATTTGAGAAAGAATACTACATATCAAATCCATCAATTTTACGACTCCAAAACGAAAAAATGGATTCTGGATTCTCAAATAAAGGAAGAAAAAGATGCTGCCGGGAAAATGATATCAAGAGAATTTATCAAACTTTCCGGTGTAGAGGGCACATACAATATAAAAGTTATGGATAGCAAAGGCAGGTTGCATACCACTTCATTTGCTTATAAAAAACCGGATGGTTCTGTTTATATAGAAAAAAATTTAAAAAGCCCGCAGGGTATTATGACACGTGTAAGATACAAAAATAAACCTGACAAAAACGGTGATATTCAGGCACAAATAATGGATTATGTTATTTATGACAAAGATGGAAATGAGCTTGCTAAAAGGGAAAGCGCACTTTCTCGCTTAAATAATTTGTGCACAACTTCTTCTGTAAATGGCAAAGTCCATAAAGTTTATACCAACAATGACAAAATTCGTGTTGTGAATGAATCTACGGGAAAAATTACCCAAATAGATTTAAATGAAATAATCAAAGATTCTGACAGAGAATTGAAAGAATTCTTTAAAGGATTGTGTGGTGCTACTTTAGAAGAATTGAATGACACTGTTCATTCTGTTTATAAAGCCAGTCCGATTGAATCTTCTTGTATATATGAGGTAGGACGTTTGGATGTTGCTCCTGATGAGTTTATCCTCCATCACGAAAAAGGTCACCTTCTAAGTCATAAAAATGGAAAATCCTTTGTTAGTAATGGTTTTAGGAACGTAAGCTTTTTTGATAGCAACAAAAACAATTTTAGCTCGGATAAAAAATTGATGAAAATTTTTCAAGAGGAAAAACAGGAGTATTTACACTCTTTACCCCGTAGAATAAGACTGTATGCCGGATATTTTATTAATGAATACCTTCACGACGTTAAAAATGGCGGCCTTGAAGAGGTTGTTGCAGAGACAGAAGCTCTTATAAACAGTGCAAAGGCACCGTTGTGGGTGCTAAAAAGAGCTCACCAGCTACAGGAAAACTTCCCCAAAACAATTGCATATATTATAAAACACAGAGGTTAATCATAATAAATTGTAAACTAAAACCGCTCCGTCTTTAAGTAATAATCCGGAGCGGTTTTTGAAACTTTATTCAGGCTTATGCTTCTTCTTTTTTAGAGTTAATCATAGTCTGGATTTTTTCCATGATATCATCGCCTTTTTTCTGCATGTCGGAAACAATATCTTCTGCTTTTCCTTGAATTTCTTTAACTGTTTTTTCAGCTTTGTTTTTCAATTCTTCAGAGTTTCTTGCAAGCATTTCACGAGTTTCTTCACCTGATTGAGGTGCAAGTAAAAGACCCATAACAGCTCCAACTACTCCGCCTACTATGAAACCTGCTAAAAATTTTCCTGTTGACATAATCTTTCTCCTTTGGACTTATTTACTTTTTTGTTAATAGATATTTTCTTGATTATTTATATAAAATACCCCGTTTGTCATCAAGCTAATCTATAGTACGGGTGTATATTATACAATATTTACAAATGTTTATTATTTTCTTCTGAAAAGGTTGAATGAAGAAATAAAACCTTTAAAGAAACTGCTCTGCAAAAACTTGAATTTTCCTGCAAACATAGTAAAGAAACCAATAACTGTTGCAAAAATCTTTCTGATAGTTGCAACTTGATTGTCTGCATTTTTTGCAAGGTTGTTAACGTTTGTCATTGTTTCTTTTAATTCTCCAAGAATCGGCTCAAGCTCGCCTTTGACAATTGTTGTTGTCTCATCAAGGTTTTTTGTGAGCAAAGTAAGCTCTATTAACAATTTAACAAAGTAAACGGTGGTTGCAATAATTGCACCCATTATTACAAATACTAAAAGTATAAGGCTTACGGTAAGTGCTGTTGACATGTTTTTCTCCTAAATTATAGTAGTTTATCTTTAATTGAAATCGTAAGATTGGTCTTCCATCTCTCTGGCTTTTGCCATTTGTTTTGCTTTAATATGTTCATTTATTTTGTTGTATTGCTTTTCAAGCTTATACTTCATCATATCAAGAGATTCCAGAGCCTGTTTTTTAGCTTCCTTGATTTCTGGAGCGTGTCTTTGAGCAAAATCATTAACGTATTTTTTAACGTCTTCTCTTGTTTCTGCTCCTGATTTAGGGGCATATAAAATAGCCGCAACCACTCCACCGACAATACCTGCAAGCAAACCCATACCAAAGCTTATAGAATTATCCTCTTTTGACATTAGTGTCTTCTCCTTTATTATAATTTCCATTGAGAATAGTATATCATTTTTTACGAGATTTTACACTACCAAAAATAGCAAAGTATATTATAATTTAATAGTGTTAGCTAATTGGAGTAATTTATGAAGAAGATTTTAGGGCTTTTTTAGCTCTGGTATTTGGTTTACAGCTTAGCGCAAATGCAGCGACCACAAACTGGACAACTAAAGCAAATGTTGAAAGAGTAAACAGAATCGGTAAAGCCTTGCTTGCAAAGAATAATCTACCCACAAAAATCAATTTTAAAGTAATCGAAACAGATGAAGTAAATGCATTCGCTAACGCCGACAAAGAAATTTGTGTGTACACAGGAATGTTAAAATTCGTCCAGAACGATGCAGAAATAGCTGGAGTAATTGCTCATGAAATTGGTCACATTGTGAACAACCACGTCGCAAAACAAAACGTATTAGGTACAATAACTGCCACTGCTATATACAATGCAAATATGGACTCAAGGCTTAAAGCTGGAGCAAATGCAGCCAATAATTTGACTATGCTAAAAATGTCCAGAACTGAAGAATACGAAGCTGACGTTACCGGTGTGGATCTTATGACTAAAGCCGGCTACAACCCGCTTGCAATGGTTTCGGTACTTTACAAGATAAGCGGAAACTATGCAGATTTTACATCTACTCATCCATCAGGTGACAAGAGAACTATGTATATTTATGACTATATAACATACACTTATCCCGCAAAAGCCAAGCTGGGATATACATCTGACTCTTATAAAAAATTCATGGCATATGCAGGGCCTATTGTAAAAGAAAGAAATGCTGACCCTAAAAAACTAGCTTCGTTTAAAAAGAAACAGGCTAAACTTAAAGAAAAAAGAATAGCAAAGCTGGAAAAATACAAAACAGCAAAACAATCTAACGGTTGGGACAAGTCCTTAAATGTAATTAAATTTTTATCAGAATAAAAAATGGGGGCAGTTTTTCTGCCCTTTTTAATTAAATACTTGAAAAAGAATTTTTATTTGATATATTTTTATTAAATCCAATAAATTATGGCGGGTATCGTCAAGTGGTTAAGACCTCGGATTGTGGTTCCGATATACATGGGTTCGAATCCCATTACCCGCCCCATTTTTAAAAATAGCGAATTTTAAGAGAGCCATGAACGGCTCTTTTATTGTTAGTTTTGAACCATCATATAAAAAGTTCGAACATAAGTGTTTTTTCAAATTCTTTGAAGAGTTTTTATGCAAAAACTAAATAATTATTATTTCATCTATTGCTTGCATTAGCCTGTTAGTTTGTTCAAGAGCAACTATAATCTTTTGGTAATGGATTATATCTTCATAACTTAATATACGTCCTTTTCGGTCTTTGAGCCACTTTTGAGCGGGTTGATATCCGCCTATATAAAAGTTCCAAGCCTGTTCAGGCATACCGTCAAAGTATTGTGCAGCATTGATATAGACTTTACCGTCCTTGTATTCGGGTTTAATCACTTCACAATCCCCATCAATAGGAAATGACGTTACAAGGTTATTAAGTACAGGGCTGTCAAACAGGTGTATCTCTCTAATCTGCCGTCCTAGTTCAGCAACTTTAAAAAAATAGCCGCTATCTTTAGGGTACGGAATACGCGGGAAGTCAATTTTTAAAAACTCTTTATACTTAGTTCTATATGTGTTTGAATGCAGGACTCCATAGATATAGTCAAGAATATCTATAGGTGCAAATGTACCATCCGTAGTTTCTTTTTCTACCGTGAAGATTAAGCCTAGTTTGCTTTCAAATTCATGTACTATATCCATATTTAAGTTCGGTTCACGGTTCTGAGTAAAGAATGATACTTGTTCAGAGGCAGAGTCGTTATACTGGTATAGAGGGAATGTATAAGATTGAAAACCATAGAAATTTATATCTGAAAGACTATGAGATAAAAATACCGTATTATATAACTCAGTATTTACAAGACTTCTCATTAAACATAATCCGATATTTTTACCAAGTACAAAGTGTTTCATAACAGAATATCTATGACGTACGACCCTAGATAAATCATAATTAATATACCTTGTATCAAATGGTTTATAACTGTATAGTCTGTTTGTTTTAGTATCAAACGGATATAGCGAGACAAGTTCATTGTCGTGGTGTGTTTTTACTCCACTTGTATTAACTAAGAATAACTCGTCAACCTTAACACCTTTCTCATATTCTTCTTGAAGTCCAAAATCTTTAGGCACAAAGAAGTAGTAAGGTTCTACAGGTATTAACTCTGTATAATCTACAGTTGCCATATTGTTATTATCTAAGTATGCGTATTTATCGACACGTAAACCGTAAAGGTCTTTATAATACACCTTTGCAGATTCTTTGTTGTCTGAGTTGGTCTTAATAAATATATTGATACTTACGCCCTGCTGTATATCAAATACATTCTCGTCCTTAGAACCGTCAGCACAACATTCTTTCTTTTTAGCATTACCATGTAAATTAATTACATAAATCTTGTCAAAAGTTTCTAATAGGTGTTTACGCATTTGTCTATGTATTACGCCGTCTAAGAAGCTGTTGTTAGAGATATATGCAAGAATGCCCTCTTTGTTCTTTTCTATAAAGCTTTCACCCATACGGATAAACTTAATGTAATCGTCTGATAACGGTTGAATATTACGTTCGTTCAAATCCTGTTTGTAAACTTCCATGAGTTCGTCAATATACTCGTTTTTATTGCAACTGCTGACACTATATGGAGGGTTTCCCATTACAACCATAATGGGCTTTTCTGATTTAATTTTACCTGCTTGACGAGCTTCTTCCGACAACCAGTCGAATAGAGGGTATTTTGTTGTTTCGTCCTTTTCCAGCGCATTAGTAAGATATACATTAAAACGGTTAGTCTGCTTTGTAGTTATATAACCTGTATCCTGCAATAAAAGGTCTAGTTTTAAATGGCACATAACATAAGGTGTCATCATGATTTCAAAGCCATTTAAGCGAGGTATCAGTGCATTATCAACATATTGAGACCAAATCCCCTTTTGGTTTACAAAGTATTCATAAATTTTTCTGATTGTTTCAGCCAAAAATGTTCCCGTACCTGTTGCAGGGTCTAAAATTTGCACTTTGTAGATTTCTTCTTCTGACCACACTTCTTTTGGTTGTTTAGCTCTTTTATTTGAAGTATCTACATAAACAAACCTTTTATACTTAACCTTAGTGTCATCAGCCAAGCCATGTGGTAAATTAAATTCGGTTTTTAATATATCGTCTACAGCTCTTACAATAAATCTCACAACAGGTAACGGAGTATAATAGACACCTCGTTTCTCTTTATTTACTTTATCATAGCTTTCCAGAAACGTTTCGTAGAAATGCAAGAACGGGTCATTCATACCTGTAGAATGTCCGTAATTGTGCAATAACCTATTGAGGTCAACAGCTCTAAAGATTTCAACCAGGTCATCAACAATCCATACAAGATTTTCATCAAGGTTTGCACCTGATATGTAGTCAAATAACTGACGTAAGAACGGGTTGTTCTTAGAGACAAGCTCTCTTGCTTCTTGTCTTGAAAAATTTTCAAGCGTTGTATCATTGAGGCGAGCGACAAACAATCCGTATGCAATCGTTTGAGCATACATATCAGCAAAGGTATGATCAGTTAAATCGTGCAGTAATATTTGTTTAAAAGCGTTACGTTGACTAACTAAAGAACTCTCAGAATTTTTCTCTAAGCTACTTATTATAACATCTCTAATCATGACAGCCTTTTGAGCCATTAGGTTGGCAAGTTGTTTTGGGGATTTAATAGTCTGCCCTTGATAATCACAAAAGTTTCTTATTAAAGAGACTAACTTGTCATATTCTTTAGGATTTACTTTTATACTACCGTTCTCAATATCTGCAACTTTAATAGTATAAACCTTTTCGCCGTCTACAAAATATCTAAATTCAAGATAATTAGTTAAGATGAGATTGTTGAGACTACCTCTATATCGGTTAAGTTGTTCAGATTTCTCAATTATATCAAGGTTTTTATCTATGTCTTTAGCTTCAATGTAACCAATAGGAATATTCTTTTTCTGTATTATATAATCAGGAGCACCGCATTTCTGTCTACGAGGTTCGTTTATAGCCTGAATACCGATAACAATTCTTTCAATAAAGTCCTGTAAATCACCACGAAAACTATGCTCTGTAGTTTTTCCCGTCTTAACTTTTCTAATGATTCCATTAAGATACTTCTCAACCATAAGTCGATTATATCATAAAGGCGCTTTATTTGTTTCTATAATCCTTTAACTCTTTGGCAAGTTTTTCTTCAAGAATATCAATTTTCATCTCAAAATTGTAATCTGAGTATTTCATCGCCTCAATTTTATAGCAAATTTTGTCTGAATGAATATCTTGTATCAGGCTCTGGTATTTTTCACCTTCGGAAAATGCCAGGAGTTCATCTTTCAGGCGATATCTGGAGTTTTGTAAAAAATCAATACGTTCTTTTGGATCTAATTTAGAAAGTAATTCATCAAGTTTTGCAGCAATTTCTTGCTTTGATAAAGCATTTTTTGAATATAATACTGTGTTATAAAAATTTTGTGTTTTTAGGTAGAGCTCTGTTTCGTATACTTTTGCAATCCTTGCAATTGTTTTTGGATTTGTCATAAAAGAGAAATAGTGAGCTGTTTCGTGCATAAAAGTATCAGCTGTTGTAAGAGGGATTTCGCCTGAAAATTGATTTGCGGGTATCAGCATATTGTATCCGATAATATTTTTGCTTTCATCATTTACTTTAATTGCTACTGCCCCTCCTTTATTTGGACTTTTTATAAGGCTTATATTTTTATGAAAAGGGCAAGCATCGTCTAATGTTTTTTGAAAGACATCAAAACTAACATCTTTAGATTTAAACTGTTTAGAAATATTTTGAAAAAATCTATAATTAAGAGCACGTGCAAGCTCAGTTCTTTGAGCAGATGTGCCTTTTGTAAATTCGAGAGGATATCTTGCAATTTTTTCTATTTTAATCATATTGATATAAAACAGCAAAATAGAAAAATTTGCTTTTAAAAAAAACTTAATAGTTTTATAATTACTGCACAATATGTTAAATTATCTTCGTAGGGTTATTAAAGGTATCGTTTGGATGAAAATTGCATCAGGAAATTCAAAAACTACAGTTAATTTAAAGTTAAATAAACAAAAAAACTTTAATCAACAAACACTTAATTTTAAGGGTTGGAATTTTGAAACAGTTAAAAAAATAGAGGAACAAACAACCTCTACAAAACTCTTGAGTGATGTTTTAAATACTGCAATTAATAATCTCGGGGATGCAATCCATATTATTAGCGGCAAAGACCTGAATCATACAGCAAAAGAGTTAAAAGATATTGTGAATCAAAGTTTTTCTTTTGGCTGGCCTGCGCGTATGTTTGTTAATTTAATACAAGATGAAAGAATTAAATATCCAATCTTTCTTAAAAAACTACAATTGGCAGACCAAAAATCCGATTTGTTGGAGATTCTTGGCTGCAATGGACGAATCTTTGATAAAAAGGCTTCTTTTAAACCTTTAAGCTACTATAGGTTAGAAGGCGCAAGAAACGAATATAAACTGGAAATTAACGGTCTTAATTCATTCAAATTTGATACAAATGTCAATAAAGAAAATGCAGCTGAGTTTATGTTTTTTACAAATACAGACAGTTTTATAAACAAATTTGGCAATTAGATTAAAAATCCGGATAAGTTGGTATGTTAATAGTATGAACAATGATTTAAAAACATTTGACATTGCATCCTTCGGGGAGTTGCTAATTGACTTTACCTTTCAGGGCATAAGCCCGAACGGCCAAAGATTGTTTGCGCAAAATCCCGGCGGTGCTCCAGCTAATGTACTAGTTAGTGCGCAAAGACTCGGTGCACGTTGTGCATTCTTAGGCAAAGTCGGTAATGATATGCATGGATGCTTTTTGAAACAAACCCTTGAGCAAGAGAAAATTGACACTAAAGGTTTGATTCTGGACAACAAGTATTTTACTACACTTGCTTTTGTTAATATAAACGAAAATGGTGAAAGAAGTTTTTCATTTGCACGCAAACCTGGTGCAGATACACAAATGCAGCAGCAAGATATTAATCTTGATATTTTAAAAGATACCAGGATATTCCATGTAGGCTCTCTTTCTTTGACGGATGAACCAAGCCGTGCTACAACCTTTTATGCGGTAAAATATGCAAAAGAAAACGGAAGCCTGATATCTTATGACCCTAATTACAGAGCCGCTTTGTGGGAAAACGAGGAAATTGCACAAATAAGAATGCGAAGCTTAATACCCTACGCTGATGTAATGAAGATATCAGATGAAGAAACTGTTCTTTTAACAGATGAATCAGATATAGAAAAAGCCGCAAAAAAACTTTACGAACAGGGTGTTAAAGTAATTGCTGTTACATTAGGCTCAAAAGGTGCTTATATCTATGCAAATAATAGCGGACAATATGTTGCGCCGCTTAAATGCACAGTAAAAGATACAAATGGCGCGGGAGATTCTTTTTGGGGCGGATTTTTGTATAAATTGTCAAAAGATAAAGGTAATCTGAATAATTTAACAGATAATGAATTATCTTCTTTTGCATACTTTGCAAATGCTGTTGCAAGTCTTTGTGTAGAATCAGCCGGCGCAATTCCTGCTATGCCTTATCTTGCTAAAGTTGAGGAAAGATTAAAAAACGCAGGGCTTGATTGGTGCCTATAAATTTATTTTAAATGAATTGAAATGATAATCTATCAAGTTTTCGTTTTTTAATTTAGAAAGCTCCCGGGAAAGTGCACTTCTGTTGGCGCCTAAAAATTGTGCCATTTTTTCTCTGGAATACGGTATTTCAAAGATTTCTGAATCTGTACTTTTTTTGTATTTTGAAAGAAGGCACAAGATTCGTTCTCTCAGTGTCTTTTTTGATAATAGTTCAAGCCTTGTTTGAAGATGTATATTTTTAAATGCAATTATTTTCAACAAATTTTTAAGAAGCTTTTTGTGAAAAGGGCAAGAATTTGAGCATATATTTAAAATTCTGTTAAAGTTTAGCATTAGTATTTTTGTATCAGTAAGCGCTTTGGCACAAACCATAGAAGGTGTTTGGGTGCACACAAAGGATTCTGCAAATGTTTCATTTTCAAAAATACGGCCAATAATGATTTCATTACCGTTCAAATCGTCTTTTATAAGCTCTACTGCACCTTCTTGTACATAATAAATACAAGAGACTTTTTCGTCTGCATTAAATATAATTTCATCTTTCTTATAACTCTTTAAAACGGCCTGCAAACACTTTTGCAATTCATTTTTTTCTTGTTTGGATATATTTTCAAAAATATTCATAGATCTATCCTAACATATCCGTTGCATGTGCAACAGATAATTTAGTACAGCCAATTTATAATGCAATTATTAAACAAAGGAGAAATATAATGAATAAAATGTTTTGTTTTCAGTGTGAACAAACTGCTAAATGCACCGGTTGTACACAAATTGGGGTGTGTGGTAAAACAGCAGAGGTATCTAATCTTCAAGATGAATTAACAAGCTCACTGATAAAATTGGCTAATACACTTCCTCAAACAGAAGAAAATACAAATATTTTGATAGAGGGATTATTTACAACAATAACTAATGTTAATTTTGATGCGCAATCTATACAAGAGGATATCAATGAAGTTATAGAAAAAGCAGGCTCAAAAGAATTCGACATACAAAGTGTGTGGGATTGCAACGAAGATATCAGAAGTTTAAAATCTCTCATTCTCTTCGGTTTAAAAGGTATTGCAGCATATGCACATCACGCTCGTGTTTTAGGGTACAGAGACAATGATGTGGACAGTTTCTTTTATGAGGCTTTGCGTGCAATATCAAAAGATTTGTCTGTAGATGAACTCTTAGCACTTGTGTTAAAAACAGGTGAAATCAATTTGAAGTGTATGGAGCTTCTTGATAAAGCCAATACAGAATCTTATGGAACACCTGTACCTACCAAAGTAACAACAAATATTGAAAAAGGCCCATTTATAGTTGTTACGGGCCACGATTTAAAAGATCTTGCTATTTTATTGGAACAAACAAAAGATAAGGGTATAAATATCTACACCCACGGCGAAATGCTGCCTTGCCATGCATATCCTGAGCTTAAAAAATATACCCACTTAAAAGGAAATTTTGGTACTGCATGGCAGAACCAACAAAAAGAGTTTGATAATCTTCCGGGCGCTATATTGTTTACAACAAATTGTATAATGCCTGTCAAAGAAAGCTACAAAGACCGAGTGTTTACAAGCTCTGTCGTTGAATATCCGGAATGTACCCATATTGGCGAAGACAAAGATTTTTCACCGGTAATAGAAAAAGCACTTGAGCTTGGCGGATATAAAGAAGATAAAAAAATGACAGGTATCAATGGCGGTGACGTTTTGACAACGGGTTTTGCGCATAATAGTGTTTTGTCAGTTGCTTCAAATGTTATTGATGCTGTAAAGGCCGGAAAATTGAAGCATATTTTTCTTGTTGGTGGCTGTGACGGAGCAAAACCGGGAAGAAATTACTATACAGACTTTGTAAAATTAACACCTTCCGATACTTTGGTTTTGACACTTGCTTGCGGTAAATTCAGATTTAATGACCTTGATTTGGGTGATATAGACGGTATTCCAAGGCTGCTTGATATGGGTCAGTGCAACGATGCTTATTCAGCAATAAAAGTTGCAATAGAGCTTGCAAAAGCTTTTGACTGTACTGTCAATGAGCTTCCATTATCACTAGTATTGTCCTGGTATGAACAAAAAGCTGTTTGTATTTTACTTACACTCCTTTATCTCGGTATAGAAAATATCAGACTCGGACCGACCCTTCCCGCATTTGTATCCTCTAATGTTTTAAATATTCTGGTTGAAAAATTCAAAATAAAACCTGTTACAACACCTCAAGAGGATTTAAAAGCAATACTCGGCTAAATATTGCGGGTAATATCATTCATTTTACAGGGCAGTTAAAAAAATAGCTGTCCTGTTTTATATTGATTTTATGCACGAATTAAAAATAAAACGAATATATGAAAAACCCTCCTTTGATGACGGAAAGAGGATACTTGTAGACAGATTATGGCCAAGAGGTGTTTCAAAGACCCAGGCTCATCTGGATGACTGGTACAAAGATATCGCTCCAAGCCCTCATCTTCGCGAATGGTTTAACCATGAGGCTGATAAATTCAAAGAATTTTCTATACATTATAAAGAAGAACTTAAAGGAAATGATTTTGTACAAAAGATTAAACAACTTTTAAAAAAAGATAATGTTACTCTGCTTTATGCAGCAAAAGATTCCAAAATCAATCATGCTGTTGTTTTAAAAGATTATATTTTAAACACTAAAAATATCTGAATTACTTTAACAGACGCGGTTTTTCAAGTTTTCCTTTAATCTCTGTTCTGTCTGCCAGAAAAGTAGATATAACAGGAATAAACATATAATATATTGCACCTAGAATTAACACCGGTTTTGCAATTTTTATGCCTTCAATATACTTTTCCAATTCCGGCAGGTTTTTGTTTATAGCCCGAAATTTATTTATAAATTTTTCAGTAGACTTATTTGTTGCACTGTTAACTGCATAGCCTCCAGTTAAGCAGAGTCCTGTTGAAATAATCGAATTGTAAATTAACGGTTTTTTTCGTTTTTCTTCAATTTTTTTGTTTTTTGCTGTCTGTTGGACAAAAGACAATGTAAGCACAATATCAGTAAGCGATGTTATATGCTGGGCATAATTCGTATCATAATATTTTTTTGCAAAGTTCTGAAACAGTTTTTTATCAATTATTTTTCCGATTCCTTTAGCAAGCTTTTCTGAAACTTTATTGTAGATTCCTTTGAAAGAAATTACCTTGGATTTTTTAATACTGTCAGATTCTTGTTTTTGAGATTTTTGTCCGGGAAAAACACCGGCAATAAACGGAATCATTACGCAGGTCAGTGCTGATTTGGGAGCGGCTATTATAAGTCCAACTCCAAGTTTAAAAATTTGTGACGCAAATGAATAAATTTTTGATTGATTCAAAAATTTTGAACTGCCTTGCAGGTTTTTAATTGTTTCTTTTTTTAGATATTTTAAAGGGTTTTTATCGATTTTTTCTATTGCTTTTGAGACCGGCAGAGAAGATGCAAGCATAATTAAGTAGCCTACAATGCTGGAAGAAAGTGATTTTGCACAGGCAATTTTTTTGTTTTCCCTGTCTGTTTTAGGTGTTGACATAATAGCAATAGGTCTTGCTGCAGTTGATAGAAAAAGAGATGCAGTTGCACTAAAAAGTGTGCCGTTTTTGGCGGCAAATTTCAAACTTTTTAACAAAAGTTTATTAGTGTATATCCCGTTAAAATTTACTTTCATTTATTTTTATTAGATAACATACATAATAAAAAGTAAATTGCAGAGTACATTAATATTGAGCATAAAAGAATTTGTAAAAGCTGAATTAAATGGTTGGAAAAGGGCTGAAGTAATCGGTCTTTGTATAGTTTTTACAATAATTTTTGTAAATGCGATTGTTGTAAAAGATAGCATTATTGCAGTGATTTCAGCTGTATGTGGAATTTTATATTCAACTATTGCAGGTAAAGGAAAGGTTTCTTGTTATATTTTTGGGCTAACAGGCACCTGTTGCTACAGCTGGCTTGCATTTGATAACGGGCTTTGGGGAAATCTTGCTTTGTATATGTGTTATTACTTTCCCATGCAAATAATAGGTATTTTTGCATGGAGAAAACATCTGAAAAAAGAAACCGCAGAGATTATCAAAAAGCAACTAACTTTTTATGAACGATTAAAATTGTCTTTGGCAGCGCTTTTGGCGTGTATTTGTGCCATTGTGCTGTTATATTACTTCAAAGATTCCAGCCCTGTATTTGATGGTATCACTACGGTATTGTCTGTTTTTGGGATGTATTTGACAGTAAAAAGATGCATTGAGCAATGGATAATCTGGATGGTCGTCAACGGTTTGTCGTCTTTGATGTGGCTGAATCTTGTTATACACGGTGCCAAAACTTACGCCACCTTCATCATGTGGGTTGTATATTTTATTCTTGCTGTTTATTTTTATTTTTGCTGGAAAAAAGAAATCGGTGAAAGAAACTAATCTGTCACCGATTGGGTTTTAATGCGTTCGGAATTTAAATGAGATAAGTGTTTATTTAACAAAGTAAGATGCATTTAAATTTGCATACAGCTTGATAACACCGCCTTGGATAGGGCTTGAGCTTTCCACGGAAGAATCTGCGGATGCACTCATTGCCATATTTTTAGCAAGGAGTCTGTATTGAGGTATATTGCTGGATGTAGAGCAGCTGCCGTTCATTGATTTAATTCCGGCAAGAGTGTTGTTGGCTGATTTTGCAAGAATACCTGCTCTTGTAAAAGCTTTTTTAGCAGCTATGCCAAGCAGCTGGTCGCATTGTTTGTCATAAGATGATACGGAAAAGTTTATATTATCTATATTTGTTGCGCCCAGAGATATTGCTTTGTCTATCATTGCTCCTGCGTCTTTTATGGATTTTGTATGAACAATAATGCTGTTTGACACTTCATATCTGACAAGGTCTTTTTTGTTATTTTTGTAATTATAAACGGGAGCTGCGTTGAAATTAGTTGTTTTGATAAAATCTCCGTTGTCTTTGTTTATCATTGCACTCAAAGATGAGTAAACTTTGTCTGATATTAATTTATTTTCGGCAGTAGCTTTTTGCAAGGATTTTGTGTCTTGGGTTTGCACAGCGATGCTTATTTCCACAACATCAGGCGGAAGCTCTGTGTTGGCAGTGGTTGAAACTGAAACAAAACCTCTTTCTATCACATCAGCAGCGGCTTTCAATCCGCCGGCACTTATAAAACCTATTGCCAGAGCACCAACAAGTGCTGCAGATAAAATTTTCTTCATAATCTCTCCTTTTTATGTACTCATAAATAATAAACGATTATTTATAAAATTTGTTCAAATATGAAATTGTTGTATAAATTATTGGGTACAAAAAAGTTAGCGAATGGTCTTTGTGATGCAGACTTCGGGGTTGTTAAAGTATTGTAAAAATACAACTTCTTCGTTTTTGCCTACAACAGGCATGCCTTTAACCAGCACGGAACCTTTTATGTCAGGGTTTATCATTGCTGTGTAATATTCTTGTATCTGTTTTTGATTAAAATAGCAAGTGGTAATATTGGCGCCTCGCTGCCAGCGGTTTGTCTCAACATAAACACACTTTCCGCTGCCATCAGGGGCATAACCTTTTATTTCGTATGTAGAATTTGAGTTGTATGCAACATTATATTTTGATTCTGAAAAAGCTCTGCACAAATAAAAATTTTGGATAAATTCCTGTGAATATTTTGAGGCTGCTTTTGCCTTGGGCGCAAAGAAAACCGATAAAGCAAACAGGCCGAAAATTATGATAAGTATAAATATTATGCCAAGACAGCCGGTCAAAATACGGTTGGCAATTTTATCTGTTTTTTCAAGCTCTTTTTCTTCTCTTTGTTTCAAATCAAAGTTGAATTTTTCTATAGTTAAATCAGGAGTTAAAGAATGTTCTTTTTCGTATTTTGTTACATAGTCTGAGAACATTTGTTTTTCTATGGTAACCACACCTCTTAGTCTGGCAAAACCAAGCAGCATTTTTATCTCGTAGCTCATGTCTTTGATTATGCATTCGGCAGAAAAATCTTTTTGCTCTGAAGAAACCAGGCGATAATAACTGTCATCGCAATAAAACTCAAAATAACACCATTTGTCATTCTCAAAAAACCATTCTTTTTTTGAAGATGGTTCAAAAATTACTTTTTGACAGGCAATAGAAAAGCATTTTTCCATTGATTTAAAATATCTGTCGATAATGTCCGGATTATTTTCGTTCATTTTTTTATTTTATAACATGAACTTCAGATTTAAAACTGCTATATGGAGTAAAGTTCGTTGACTAAAGTATTACTAAATGCTAGCATTAATGTAATATATAGTGTTGGATGAGAGAAAGATGGATAAAAAGACTTTGCGGGATAATGAGGATTTTATTAGGTATCTTGAGCGTATAAATTTTCAAAAACATCTTAATAAACTTGCAAAAAAACTCAAAGACAAAACCATAATAATATATGGCGCGGGTGCTTTCTTTAATGCGCTCAATGAAAAATATGATTTATCCGTGTTGAATATAATTGCAATTGCAGACAGAAAATTTATAAACCATGAACCCGAATTGCAATACGCCGGCTATAAGGCTTGTGCACCTGATGAAATTACTTCTTTAAAACCTGATTATGTACTTGTCAGTATGCTTTATTTTGTCAGTGTTATCGAGGATTTGGAAGAGACTTGCCTTCGAAGCTCAAAAATAAAAATTAAACCTTTGATTAACAAACCGTTTGTTGAGGTATGGAAGGAAATTTGGAGTTAAAATGTCGGAAAACTCTTTGATTTCAATTATTATACCTGTGTATAATGCCCAGGATTATATAGCGAAATGTTTGGATTCTCTAATTTGCCAAAGTTATAAAAATATTGAAATCATTTGTGTTGATGATTGTTCTACTGACCAATCTTTGAATATTATAAATGACTATGCAAAAAAGGATTCCCGTTTAAAAGTTTTTTCAACAGGTCAAAACAGCGGCCCGGCTACGGCAAGAAATATGGGGCTGGATAATTCACAAGGCGAGTTTATTATGTTTTGTGATAATGATGATACCTATTCACAAAATATGTGCGAGTTGATGCTTAATGCAGCCAACAAATACGATGCTGAGCTTGTTACTTGTAAATCCAATATAGAAAACAGCTCACTTGATAAAGAATTGGCCAATTATATTAACTCTAACCCTGAGGGCAATATTAAACTAAACGATTGCATAAAACATTCAATAAATGTTTTGCTATGGAATAAAATATATAGAAAATCTATCATAGACAAATACGATATTAGATTTCCTGACGGCGTTTCGGCAGAAGATGATGCTTTTATTATGCAATATGTTAGTGTTATCTCAAAATACTGCGGGCTAAAGCTCTATCTGTACAATCATCTTTTCCGCACAACTTCTTACACAAATACAATAGGCCGAGCAAAAGCTGCGGAGAAAAAATTCGATAAAATAAAAATCATAAAAAATATGTATGATTTTTTGATAAAACACGATATTTTTGATTCTCAGGAAGAATATTTTAAAAACAGAACAAAAGCCGAGCTCATATATATGTTTTCCTATAACAAAGAGCCCGGCGATAAGGAAACTATAATACGTCTGTATAATGATTTTGTAAAAAATGCACAGCATTTGGATTATAAAAAGTATAACTATCACTGTTTTTACAAAAGGCTGTATAAAAGGCTGAACCCTTTCCGGTTGTGTCTGTTAATAAATAAGTGTTATTGGTTTTGAACATAAAGATGAGAGGTCCGCATGAAAAGTCCTAAGGATATGAAAATAATACAGATAGATATTACAAATGCCTGCATTAACAGGTGTTCTAACTGTACAAGGTTCTGCGGTCATCATACAAAACCCTTTTTTATGGATTTTGAAACTTTTAAAAAAGCAGTAGATTCCTTTGACGGTTGGAAAGGCTGTGTCGGCATTATCGGTGGCGAACCTACGCTACATCCGGAATTTGAAAAATTTGTGGATTATATGAGGCAAAAAAGAGTAGGACATTTTCTCTACAATTCAAGAAAGCCTATTTATAATATGCAAGAGCATATCTATAAAAATTTAAACAATACCTGTGCACAGATAGGGCTCTGGTCTTCTTTGAACAAAGGCTATTACAGACATTTTGAAACTATTAATGATACTTTTGACTGGCAGCTTTTAAATGACCACAACAACAAATGCTTGCATCAGGCTATATTGATGGCAAGAAAAGATCTTGGAATTAGTGATGAAGAATTTATTAATAAAAGAGATAACTGCTTTGCTCAAAACACCTGGTCTGCAACGATTACGCCTAAAGGTGCTTTTTTCTGTGAAATTGCTGCTGCTCTTGATATGCTTTTTGACGGACCCGGCGGCTGGCCTGTTGAAAAAGGCTGGTATAACCGCACACCGGAAGAATTTGGTGAACAGCTGCAATGGTGCGAGCTTTGTTCTTTGTGTCTTGATGTACCACAGAGGATTTCTTGTGAGGATATAGATGACATATCTCCTACTTTGTTAGAAAAACTTAAAGAAGTAGGCTCTCCAAAAATTAAAGCAGGGAATTACTGTCTGCACGATAAAGAAGACTATGAAAAACATAAAGATTCTTACAAATCTTTTACACACTGCGATGACTATATGCAGGCAGGCTCAAATATAAGAACAACAACTGATAACAAAAATTACTATCCACGTTCTTTTGAAATAACCTCTGCCGATAATGCGGCCTGTGTTATTGACAAAAAAACAGACTGGGTAGTAATTTCAAAAAACAAAAGAGATGCAAAAAAAATATCAAAATATTTGACAAATATGGTAATCAATCCCGGCTGCTTGTATAAATACAAAGGTGAGCTAGTTTTTAATCCTCTTGCAAGGAGTGTAAGGGATTATATAAAAGAAAACGCATTAGATTTTAAAAAACTGGAGTCATATTACGGGTCTGATAAAGTAGTCCGTGTTGATATTGTAAAGCCTGATTCTTTTATCAATAATATAAGAAATTATATAATTAAAGCATTAAAAGTTTTCAAATATACGTGGTTTTAATTATCAGGCTAGAGGAGTGTTTATGAAGGTACTTGTAACAGGAGCAAACGGATATATAGGGTCTCATCTTGTTAAGGCATTGCTCGATGAGTCTGTAGAAGTTGTTGCTGTTGATATAAACCACGACTATATTGACGACAGAGCGCAAAAGTTTGATACAGATATTTTTTCACAGAACAAAAACTATTTTGACTTTTTTAATAAACCTGATGTCTTGATTCATCTTGCATGCAAAGATGTGCCTGTTCACAATTCTTTGTACCATATTGAATCGATTTCAAAAAACTTTGATTTTATAAAAAATCTTGTTGATAACGGATTAAAACAAGTTATAACAGTAGGCTCAATGCACGATATCGGCTATTATGAAGGTGAAGTAAAAGAAGATGTGGAGCCTCACCCAATGTCTTTTTACGGCATATCAAAGGATACTTTGAGAAGATTGCTTGAAGTTTATACAAAAGACAAAGACGTCGTCTACCAGCATTTGAGATTTTTCTATACTTATGGTGATGATATGCATAGCTCAGGCTCTGTTTTTTCTAAAATTTTGCAAATGGCTGCAGAAGGTAAAGAGACATTCCCATTTACTGATGGCAAAAATAAATTTGATTACATAGAAATCAATGAACTGGCAAAACAAATTGCTGCAGTGGCTATGCAAAAAGAGGTTAAGGGTATTATAAACTGCTGTTCAGGCAAACCTGTTTCCATTAAAGAACAGGTAGAGTTTTTTATCAAACTGCACAACCTCTCTATAAAACCTGATTTTGGCAAATATCCGTCCCGTCCTTACGATTCTCCTTGTATATATGGTGACAATACAAAAATCAGGAAAATAATGGAGCAAAAATCAGCTAAACATTAATAAATTTTATTTTTTGCATTTTCTCTTTAAACATCTCGGTTAAAAACGCGTGAGCAACCATACCTTCTTGCATTGCTATGTAGATTATGTCAGGTTTGTAATTCAATATTTCATTCGGGGGAATGGCAGTGTAACCTTTGTATTCACTAGTTTTTTCAAACTTTCTGTCACTTAATGCCACAACATTTATATTTTTAAAAACACCGTTTTGCAAAAGCGATTCAAAATGCTTGCCTGCTCCGTAAACTACTACTCTTTTGTTTTTGAGCTCAATACTGTTTATTCCTTTTTCAATGGCAGTGCCAATACGCAGATGCCATATGTCGTATAAGAAGTTTCTAACAATGTTGAATACCCTTTTTATGCAAACAGGACGCACTGCATATAAAACGGTCTCGCAACACGTAGAGCTGTGATGATGAATGTAAAAGTTGTATCCAATATTGAGAGAATTTAAATACAATGCAATATCCCAGAGATGAGAAGGTGCATGATAAATACATATTGCCATATCAGGCTTGAATTTTTTAATGGTTTTTTGTGCACCTCTCAAAGCGTTAGGCTCTGCACTTTCTATATCCATTTTTATGTAATCGAGCTTATTTATTTTGTTGTCTTTTATAAAATCATCCAATGCAACCAGCTCGCATTCTACAGCGTCTCCGTTAATAGGATATAAAACAGAAGAACCTCCGTTTCCTACTGCCATTTGTAATTTTTCGTGCTTGTTCCATAGCCCGAGACAAAGCAATTCTACATTTTTTAGCAAAGGTTTCGTTGCTATTATGTTTTTTGCTTTTTCGCATTCTATTGGCGATGCTTCAAACGCAAATATCTTGCCTTTTTCTCCGATAAGTTCTGTATATTTTTCAAGCTCAAAAATGCTTGAAGAGATACCGGCATCCACAATAACAGCACCTTTTTTGACCGTTGGCATAAGCTCTTGAGGGAAATAATCCATTTCTCCGTTATAAGCTAAATAACCCGCATCACCTTCTGTTAGCGATTTTAGACGCTGAAGAAAAACTTTTTTACTTTTTTTAGAAGATAAAAGTGAATACACTTTATCAATTTCTTGTTTATGCGATTCATAAAAGCTTTTTAGCGGTGGAAAAGTCAACATACAGCCGTTTTTATAATCAGTAGGTGTGAAGAAGTAATACAAACCTTTTCTGTTTTGGGCAATCATATTCATTGTTGCAATCCAATGATTGTCGACCATTTCGTAAAAATCAATATAAACCGCAAGATTGCTTTTGTCATAGTTGGATTCTAATGATTCTACGGGGATGTTTTCATATTCGGAAATATCATTTTTTCTTGGAAAGTAAGGGGATATCAAAATTCTTTCAATTTTGGCGCAGAATTTATCTCGAAAAACTTTTACGGCTGTTTCAATTTCATAATCAAAGCAAACAATAGAAACCGTGTTTAAATTTGATTCTGCAAAGTTTTTTCTGTATTTCTCCAGCCCGTTATAAAGTTTTTTATTAATCATATATTCCTTACTGTTAGTAGATTGTCTTTTAAAAATTATATAAAAAACTGATTATCATATCAATTTGTTAAATATTCTATCGTGAAAAAAATCACATTTGTAATTGGGGCTCTCTGTTATATTGCAATATAATTTGTATATACGCATAGTCTCTCTGACAGCGTATTTCAAATGTATAATATTTTTAATAATTGTAAAAATAACACTTGAAATTTTATTTTGATTGGGTTATATTAATAGTGAATAATTTCACGATAAAGGAGACGTTACACTATGGCAACTAAAAAACAAGCCGAAACTGAAAAGCTCGAAAAAGCTTTCAACAAATCAAGTGAAGTTAAGACTCATGACGATTTGAAATTAATCATTGAAAGAGCTAAAAAAGCTCAAAAGATTTATGCTACTTTCTCTCAAGAACAGGTAGACAAAATCTTTAAAGCAGCTGCTACTGCCGCTGACAAAATGAGAATTCCTCTCGCTAAAATGGCTGTTGAAGAATCAGGCATGGGCGTTATGGAAGATAAAATTATTAAAAACCACTTTGCTGCTGAATATATCTACAACAAATATAAAGATATGAAAACAGCCGGTGTTATTTTTGAAGATAAAGCTAACGGAATCAAAAAAGTAGCTGAACCTATCGGTGTTATTGCTGCAGTTATCCCTACAACTAACCCGACTTCAACTGCTATTTTCAAATCATTAATCGCTTTAAAAACAAGAAACGCTCTTGTATTCTCTCCACACCCGAGAGCTAAAAAATGTACAATCGAAGCTGCAAGAATTGTTTTGGAAGCTGCTGTTAAAGCAGGTGCTCCGGATGGTCTTATTGCTTGGATTGACGAACCTTCAGTTGAGCTTTCAGCTGCATTGATGCACCACGAAGACATCGATATGATTCTTGCAACAGGCGGCCCGGGAATGGTTAAAGCAGCTTACTCTTCAGGCAAACCTGCTCTTGGTGTAGGCCCTGGTAACACTCCTGCTGTTATCGACGAAACTGCTGATATTAAAATGGCTGTTTCTTCAGTACTTATGTCAAAAACTTTCGACAACGGTATGATTTGCGCTTCTGAACAATCAGTTGTTGTAGTAAAAGACGTATATGACGAAGTTAAAAAAGAATTTGTTTTAAGAGGTGCTCACATCCTTTCTAAAGCAGAAAAAGATAAAGTAGCCGCTACTATCATCAAAGACGGCAGATTAAACGCTGCTATTGTAGGTCAACCTGCATACAAAATTGCTGAAATGGCCGGCGTAACTGTTCCTCAAGATACAAAAGTACTTATTGGTGAAGTTACAGATATATGCGAAGAAGAATCTTTTGCTCACGAAAAACTTTCTCCGGTACTGGCTATGTACAAAGCTAAAGACTTTGATGATGCTGTACAAAAAGCATATGACCTTGTTGATTTTGGCGGAGCAGGCCACACATCTGTACTTTACACAGACGAAAGAGATTCTGAAAGAATTGAAAAATTCGGTGTTAAACTCCACACTTGCAGAATCTTAATCAACACACCTTCATCTCAAGGCGGTATTGGTGACTTATTCAACTTTAGACTCAATCCGTCATTGACATTGGGTTGCGGCTCTTGGGGCGGCAACGCTGTAAGCGAAAACGTTGGTCCTCAACACTTATTGAACATAAAAACAGTTGCTGAAAGGAGAGAAAACATGCTCTGGTACAAAGTTCCCGCAAAAGTATACTTCAAAAGAGGAGCTTTGGACTTGGCTCTCAGAGAACTCAGCGGCAAAAAACGTGCATTCATTGTTACTGACAGATTCTTGTTCAATTCAGGTATGACAACAGCGATTACAAACACACTGGATGAAATCGGTGTTGATTATCAAATCTTCTTTGATGTAAAACCTGACCCGACATTGTCTACAATCAACGATGCAATGATGATGGTTAAAGCATATGAACCTGATGTATTCATCGCTTTGGGCGGCGGTTCTTCTATGGACGCAGCTAAAATCTTGTGGTTAATGTATGAACAGCCTGATACAGTGTTCGAAGACATTGCTATGAGATTTATGGATATCAGAAAAAGAATCTGCATGATTCCTGAACTCGGTAAAAAAGCTGAAATGGTTTGTGTACCGACAACATCAGGTACAGGTTCAGAAGTTACTCCGTTCGCTATCATCACTGATGATGAAACAGGTGTTAAATACGCAATCGCTGATTATGCATTGACTCCGAACGTAGCTATCATCGATCCGAACCTTGTTGACTCAATGCCTAAAGGCTTAACAGCAGTTTCCGGTTACGATGCTATCACTCACGCAATCGAAGCTTATGTATCAGTTATGGCAACAAACTTCACAAACTCTAACTCTTTAGAAGCTTTGAAACTATTGTTCAGATACCTCAAACGCTCTTATGATAGCGGTAAAAACGATCCTATCGCAAGAGAAAAAGTACACTATGCTTCAACAATTGCAGGTATGGCATTTGCTAACGCATTCTTAGGAATATGCCACTCTATGGCTCACAAACTGGGTGCTATGTTCCACGTACCTCACGGTATGGCTAACGCATTGTTGATTAACCAGGTTATCAAATTCAATGCTACAGACAAACCGACAAAACAAACAGCATTCCCTCAATACAAATTCCCTTGCGCTAAGGCTAAATACGGCCAAATCGCTGATGAATTAGGATTGGGCGGTAAAAACGACGATGAAAAAGTTGAATTGCTGCAACAAGCTTTAGTACAAATGAAAAAAGACCTCGGCTTGCCGATGTCTATCAAAGAATTCGGTATCGAAGAATCTGAATTCCTTGCTAAACTTGATGAGCTTGTTGAACTTGCATTCGACGACCAATGTACAGGTGCAAACCCGAGATATCCGTTGTTTGAAGAAATCAAACAAATGTACCTCGATGCATACTACGGAAGAATATAATTCTTATTGTGAAATAAGATCCTCAAAGAAAAACCCGTTGATGAAAGTCAGCGGGTTTTTTATTAAAAAAATTTTTTAATAACTTATGTTATATTCTTTTACCTGTTTCAACATCAAAGAACAAAAAGTCATTGGTGTTGAATTGCAGCGTAATCTCTTTGTCAAAATGTTTTTGGGTGTCTACTTTTGCTGAGCATTTTGCTCCGTTTACATTAAAGTAAACAATCTTTTCACTGCCAAGCATTTCAGAGATATCTACAGGCACTGTAAAATTGTAATTAGCGTTTATTACATCCATTTTTTCCGGCCTTATTCCTATCAAGACTTCTGTGCGGTCTTTGATGATTGTTTTTTGTTCTTCTGAGAGGTATACAATATATTCATTGTTTAGCTTTACGGTACCGTCTTGTACTTTGCAAGGGATAAAGTTCATTGAAGGAGAACCTAAAAATCCGCCAACAAAAGTGTTTGCCGGATTGTAGTAAATTTCTTCAGGCTTGCCTGCCTGCTGAATGATTCCTTTGTCGAGTACTACAATTCTGTCACCCATTGTAAGTGCTTCTGTCTGATCATGGGTTACATATATAAAAGTTGTTTGCAATTTTTCGTGTAGTTTTTTGATTTCGGACCTCATTTGTACACGGAGCTTTGCATCCAGATTGGACAGGGGTTCGTCCATAAGGAAGACCTTTGGATTCCTCACTATAGCCCGTCCAAGCGCAACTCTTTGTCTTTGGCCTCCCGAAAGCTGTTTGGGCTTTCTGTTGAGATATTCTGTCAAATCGAGTATTTCGGCTGCTTCTTTGACTTTTTTATCAATTTCATCTTTTTTTAGATTTCGCATTTTTAAAGGGAATGCGATGTTTTCATAAACCGTCATATGCGGATAAAGAGCGTAACTCTGGAATACAAAAGCAATGTCACGGTCTTTTGGGTGTACGTTATTTACGCATTTATCTCCAATAAATATTTGGCCGTCCGTAATATCCTCAAGGCCGGCAATCATCCTTAAAATTGTAGATTTTCCGCAGCCTGATGAGCCAACCAGCACAAGGAATTCTTTATCCTGTATCTCTAACGACACATCATTGATAATTGTTTTTGTGTCGTATTTTTTTACCACATTTTTTAAGGTGACATTTGCCATGTGTTTACTCCGCTAAATTATAGGCTTATTCTTTCAACAGGAATAATAAAAGTGTAACTGCAGCCTTTCATTGACTCAGATTCAACCCAGATTTTTCCTTTCAAGAGTCTGACCAGATTGTAAATTATTCCCATTTCAAGACTTTTTGATACGGCTTTTTTAGCAATATATTTGTCAATGTTGGCATACGGGTCAAATATATTGTTCAAATCAGATTCGGGAATTCCCATACCTGTATCAATTATTTTTATCATCATATATGCTTTTTCAGGCAAATTAGCATTTACACTGAAACCTGCAATTTCTAAAAATTCATTGTCAGGGTGACTTACAATCAACTGAATAGAGCCGGAATCTGTGTTGTTTATAGAATTTTCAAGGAGAATATCAAGTATTCTTTTAAGAACGTTTTCATCAGAATAAATATTTCTTCTGCCAAGGCTGTTTAAATTAAAGTTTAAGATAATTTTTTTATCATCAGCTTTGACTTTGTATTGTGTAAACAGTGTTGTCATCAGGTTTACAAAGTCAAAATTCTTAAACTCATACTCGTAAAGTCCTGATTCCAGCTTTGAGTATTCAACCACACTGTTAACAAGTTCAAGCAGCTGGGTGGAATTTTTGTTGATTATTTTCAGGTACTTTTCTTGTTTTTCGTTTACCTCTCCACCAAGCCCTTCAAGTATGGCCTGAGAAAAACCGTTTATTGAGTGGATTGGTGAAGTCAATTCTCCTGAAATTTTGGTCAAAAATGTATTTTTGTTTTTTGTAAGTTTGTTCAAGTATTCATGTTCAAACAGCAGCTTGTTTAGCATTTTCTGGCTGTGAGTCACGTCTCTTATTGTTACTATAATTTTTTCTTCATCATCTTCATATTCATTGGCTTTTACTTCAAAAAATAAATCTTCTTCAAGATTCAATTTTGAACGCACAACAGCAGAGTCATCTGACTTTGACAGGCTGCTTACAAGGTTAAACCCTCCATCAAACATGTCGAGCAGCTCCATGTTAAAAAGCTCTTCACTTGTGAGTTTAAAAAGTTTTAAAAGATTTTCGTTAGCATATAATATTTCACCCGAAAGAGAAACAATTAAAACCGCTTCCGGGTAGTAGCTCAGTACGTTTTTGTCAGATTTTTTATTAAATAACCATGATAATAGATTCATATCGTGTAAAACTCCCCTTTAGATATACTTATAGTATCATAATCATTGCGAAAAATGAAAAAAGTTAAAAAAAGTAATGCGGCTTTTGAATTAAAGGCCGCATAAGTCAAGAAAGGAATGGTTAGACTATTAATAGGTTTATTATTACAACTTTTTTCATGCCGTGCAAATTTATAAACAATTGTAAACTTAGTGTATAATTATTTTTAAATAAAGGAATTTTTCATGAAAACAGGTATTATTTCATTAGGTTTAATAGGCGGTTCGCTTTTAAAAGTGCTATGTGCTAAAGGTATTGAAACTGTTGCTGTTACAAGAAACAAAGATTCTATAGAAAAAGCAAAAACCTATACTCCTTTTGTATCGGATGATATTAACACACTTAGCGGGTGTGACATTATATTTGTTTGCTCACCTATGAGCAAAACATTAGAAATACTTGATAAACTGGAAACAGTTGTTTGTAAAGATACAATTGTTACTGATGTGTGCAGCCTTAAGGGCTTTGTAATGCAAAAGGAAAGGCCGTATACTTTTATCGGTTCTCACCCTATGGCAGGAACAGAGCACAGTGGTTTTGACGCTTCTTTTGAGGCACTTTTTGAGGGCGCAAAGTGGGTCATTACACCTTTTGAAAGTACACCGTACAATGCTGTGGATAAACTATCTTCTTTGATTTCCTTAACCGGAGCGACAACTGTTGTTACTGATGCTAAATCACATGACAGGGCCGCTGCCTTGATAAGCCATATGCCAATGATTGTTGCACAGGCACTTGTAAAGACAGTTAAAGACGAACAGCTTGCCAAGATGCTTGCTGCAAGCGGGTTTAGAGATATGACGCGTCTTGCTCTTTCAAATACTCAAATGGCAGCAGATATGGCTGCGATGAACAGTCAAAATATCTCTGAATCAATAATTATGCTTATGGAGTCTGTCAAACAACTGCTGGGAGATGATTATTCCGTACAGATAGAGGCGTTGAAAGATATTCGTCAAAACATGTATAACGATAAGGGACAAAATATATCCAACTAAAGTTATACGTACAAACAACTTTTTTACAATTAAATTAAACTCACAACCTGATATCATATAAATGTTAGGGACAACGTATACAAACAGTCAGGGACGCAAATGAAAATCAGGGATGTTGACAAAGTTTGTATTGTCGATATAGCAGGGAAAACTGTATCACAATCAGACCTAATAGAATTAAAACGGCTTTTCAAGAAAGAAGCGTCTAAAAGGCGCATTGGCATTAATCTTGAAAAAGTTTTGAACATAGAGCATGAATTTTTGAATTTTTTGCAAGAATCATCGTTTAAGCAAAAATTGTCTCTTTTTAATGCAAACAATGAAGTTTATCTTCTGCTTTTTGTTTCCAAGACAGACAGATACGTAAATATCTATCTAAATGAAAATGATTTTTATGAAGACAAACATTGTATTGTATACAGGCGTTTAAAACTTCTGAAAAGTGCGTAAACTATTGGCCAAAATATTAACAAACATTTCCTATTCGACAAAACTTTCAAATTATAGGATTATATTAATAAGACTATATTTTGGGGAAAATGATGAATAGAGAAGATATTATTGTTGCAATACACGGACAGGATAACGGAGTTGGCGGCAGATACAATGTGCTTGCCTCTTTTGTACATGCTCTTACTCAAGGTTTCAGGCAAATCGGCGTTAATGCTATGACAACACAGGAGTGTGTTGAAAATAACAAAACACCAAATCTTGCAATAGCATTCAATGCATCAGGGCTTCCTTTGTGGCAAAAGATACTTAACAACAACATTCCTAACATTATGTGGGCATGTGACTCTGTTTTTTATCAAAACTTAGAGCTTGTGCAACAGTTTAGCTCTTATCAAAATTTTATTTTGTTTAACTCTTGTTCTGACGACACAAAAGCTTTGCAACATTATTTGCCTTCTTTGGTACACGGTTATATTCCCGGAGGTACGGATCTTGATTTTTGGAAAAAACAGGATGTTGAAAAAGACCTTGATATAACCTTCTTTGGCTCAATTGATGATCCGGATGCAATGATTCAAAAGCTTAAAGACACAATGCCCGATCTGGTTTTTAAACTGATGATGAATTTTTGTGATGTTGCTCTGGCCAATCCTGATCTGTCTTTGTGGCATATTTCTCAAATTTTTAACAAACAGGCTGATATTGTTTTGGATATGGAGCAGTACCATTTAATCTCTAAGAGCATATCTTATATCATTACTTACAAACAGAGAATAAAAATGATACAGGCTCTTAAAGATTTTAATGTTACTATTTTTGGCGAAGGACCGTGGGAAAAATTTGCTCAAGGAAAAATAAAAGTTGTATCAGGCGGTGATGTAAAAGATACCGTCAACCTTATGAATCGCTCCAAAATTACACTCAACTCTCATCCTTTCCATCTTGCAGGCGGTATACACGACAGAGTGCTCAATGCTTCTGCTGTTGAGACAATGCTGCTGTGTGGCAGAGAAAAAACTGTTAATGCAGAGTTTGGCGATACTATTGCATATTGCAATCCTGTAACGTATGAGGATATTGCACAAAAAGCCGATTACTTCCTTACTCATGAGGATGAAAGACAACAAAAAGCACTTGAGGCTTCCAAAATAGTTAAAGCCAAACACAAATGGTCTGATAGAGCTCAAAGCATTATGGATATTATAGACATTCGTTAAGCTTGTTAACAACGTATTTAGAACGTTCTGTAATTTCCTTCAGACCGGCGTCTTTATACAAACAACGGCCCATTCCGACAGCTACTGCGCCTGCTTTTAAATAACAGGTAAAATCATCGATAGAAATCCCTCCGGCAGGCATAAGATTTAAAAATGGCATAGGTCTTAAAACGTCTTCTATATATTCCACTTCTCCCATTGATTTTGCAGGGAAAATTTTAATAATCGGTATTCCTGATTTCCAGGCATTGTACGCCTCATTGGGTGTTGACACTGTAGCTATATGCGGGACTTTACTTCCTGTGCAAAATTTCAGCATATTGATTTGGAAAACAGGTGATACGATAACCTTTGCGCCTTTTAAAATAGCTTCTTGTGCACGTTTTGATGTAATTATCCCCCCAGCCATTATTGTCAAATCTTTGTTATGCGATAACTGCTCGACCGCAGGCAAAATTTGCCCTTTTTCCACAGTTATTTCAAACACCTTAATGCCGCCTTGAATCATTGCTTGTGCTTTTTCAACAGCTTCTTCGGGCTCCTGTGCTCTTATGACTGCAACTATTTTGTTTTTATAAATCGCTTCAATAGGGTTCATCATTCTCAACTATTTTGACATTTTGTCGTTTTTCTTATCCTGTTGCGACGCCTGTTTTTTTGTTTTTATTTTTATAAAATTAAATACTGTTTTGTTTTCTTCAACAATATCTTCATCTTCATATCCAAGCAGAATCTCTAAATCTTTTTTTAATTTTGTAATATCTTCATATTTTCTCAAAGTACCATCAAGCGCAATTGAAACGTCACCTGTTTCTTCTGATACAACAAGGCAAGCTGAATCAGACACTTCACTCATTCCAATAGCTGCTCTGTGTCTTGTGCCGTATTTCCAGCTGAGTTTTGGATCTTCTGTTAATGGGAGCAAAACCCCTGCCGATTTTATTGTATCGCCTGAAATAACGACTGCTCCGTCGTGCAATGGTGTGTTCGGGTGAAAAATAGTTAAAATAAGTTCTGTTGATAAAACGGCATCAAGCTGAATACCAACATCAGAGTAACTGTTAACATCTTCTTCTCTTTCCAGCACCATTAATGCACCGGTTCTTGTTTTGGAAAGATATTTTACGGATTCAATAAGTTCTTTTATTACGTTAACTTTTTGCTCTTCTTTCAGATTCTTTTTATTGAAATGAGCATGAAAGAAATTTGATTGCCCCAAATATCCTAAAAATTTTCTTATCTCGGGCTGGAATATGATAACCGCACCAAACATAATAACGCTTACCATTGTTCTTAAAAATACACCGAGAATAAGAAGGTTAAATTTAATGAGTATTTCGGAGAATAACCAGGCAAAAAGAAGTATAAAAATACCCTTTACCAGTTTTTCTGACTGCGTTCCTTTGATAAATTTTTGATAAACAAGCAATAAAAATGCCGCAATAATAAGGACTTCTACGACATTTACCCAGTTAAAGGTCAAATGCAGAAATTTTAGCTGATTAACCAGTATATCCTTTATCTCTCCTAGCACTTTTTATCCTTATTTTTTCAGTCTTTCTGGAATTACATCTAATGAAACCAGATGCTCATAATTTTCTCTATCTATAATAATATCAGATTGTGAGTTATTTACAAGTACTGCTGCCGGTTTTAATACACGGTTGTAATTGCTGGACATTGAATATCCATATGCACCTGTATCATAGAAACACAGAATATCTCCTTCTTCGAGTTCCGGCATTTTTACATCTTTTATTAAAATATCGCCAGATTCACAGAATCTTCCTGCTATCGTAACAGTTTCTACAGCTTCAGCATCAGGTCTGTTTGCAACTTCTGCCGTATAAACAGCCTGATAAAGGCTGGGTCTGGGGTTGTCTGCCATACCACCGTCTACAGCTATATATTTTTTACCATGAGGCACCTGTTTTGAGCTGCCTACAGTGTATAGTGTTACTCCTGATGTGCCTATTATGCTTCTGCCCGGTTCTATGTGGATTTCAGGCTCTTCTACATTGTATTTTGCAGAGTTTTCTTTTACTGATGTAATAATTTTTTGTGCAATTTCTGCCACGGAAGGAGGACAGTCTGCCTCTGTATATTTAATTCCAAGCCCGCCGCCAAGGTTTATATGTGTGAGCTTTATACCAAATTTTTCTTGTATACGGGCAATTTCTTTCAACAACACCTCAACTTCATCATAATATATGGATGTTTCAAAAATTTGTGACCCGATATGTGCGTGAAGTCCAACAAGATTTAAATTGTTATATTGCTCTTGTAAAAGTTCGATTGCGTCATCAACCTGTGTCAGATCAAAACCGAATTTTGAATCAAGATGTCCTGTTTGTATGTATTCGTGCGTGTGGCATTCAATACCCGGTGTTACTCTTAAAAGAATATCCACTGATTTTCCGTTTGATTTTGCCACATCGTTTAAAAGAGCAAGTTCCAAAAAGTTGTCAACAGAAACTAAGCCAACACCAAGCTCCACTGCCATTTGCAATTCATCAAATGATTTGTTGTTTCCGTTGAACAAACATTTTTTCATATCTGCACCGGCTGTGTATGCTGTGTAGATTTCGCCTCCGGAAACCATATCAAAACCGAAGCCTTCTTCGTCCAGTATTCTCACAACAGCTTTTGTCATAAAAGCTTTTGATGCATAGAGCATACTTACTTTGGGATAAGCAGAAAATGCTTCTTTATATTGTTTTGCTATAGTGCGGATTGTTTTTTCATCATACACATATAAGGGAGTACCGTATTTTTCAGCTAAGTCAACTAGGTCGCAACCGCCTATTTCTAAATGATTTTTGTCATTTATTTTTGTTGTAACAGGTTTTAATGATTGGTTGGCTGTGTTCATAAATCTTCCATTCTCCTTATTTAATACGATTATTGTACCATTAAAATCAATAAATTTTAAGAAAATTTAATAATAAGGCAAATTTATATTATCAGGCGTTTTATGCTTGTATGAAAGTTTTTTCGTCTGTTTTTGCAAACACAAGCCAAAAACAAAATAACAGACAACACCAAAGAATTGCACTGAACTACAATTGTTCAGACACTTTTGAATGTTCAAAAAAAGATAATAAAAATATTGCTTTCAAAGCAACTGAAGAAAAAAACGCTCCCTTTTCACTTGAAAGTGTTTTAAAGGATGTACCTTATAAAAAAGAGCTGAAAGAAAGAATCAAAGGCTATTGTGACGCATTAACTGATGAAAAAACAAAAAATAAATATAGAGAAATAATCAAATACCTTGTTGATAAAGAAGTAAGTGACTATGATGCTGAAAATATGGCTTATACTGTACGATGGGTATTGGAAAAAGACAAAGACAGCAAAATCTTTGATACAATAAAAACTCTTTATTCTTCTAAATATGCCGAAATAAATGACCATCCGAAAAGTCAGATTTTGAGATTTTCATATTGTGAGAACTTCAAATTCAGTCAAAAAGTGTTTGATACAGCAAAATATCTTTACACAGAAGACGTGGATTATAAAAAAAGCCAGACTCAAATGATGGCGTTGATTCCGAAAGTTTTTTATCAAATTATGGTGCCTAACCCCTGTAAACCAGGCACAATCATGAGTGAAAAGGCAATGAATGCTATAGTTAAATTGAAAAAAGATTACCATTTTTCAATGTACGAAATTGATGACATATTTAGTGAAATTTCAAAAAGAACAGAAGACAATCTTGATGTGCGAGAGGAGTGTTATTCTTCTTTAACACAGAATTTGCCGGAAGATGATATTAGTGTTTTACCGGATTTTGTAAAAAGCAGATTAATCGCCTCTTTGCCCAATCTGTCAAAACCTTTTGAAGCAAACAAATATAAGTATTCAAAAGCAGGGCACGCACTTTTTAATAAGCTTTATGAGATTACTGAAAATGCTTCACGCTCTCAAAGTTTAACAAAAGAATGCTACTCGCAAAACGGTGAAATCATCCCCGAGTTTGTGCGTATAGTAACAAATTTTACTGACAAATACGGTACAAACAGCGGTTCGCTTGCTTTTTTGATGAATATGTGCCGTGTACATGAAAGACAGGTCAATTACAACGCAGTAAACAGACTTGAATCGCTTAATTTCATAAAAAAGAACTTTATTAATAATGCTATGAGTGTTCTGAAAGGTGAAAAAGAAGATTATCCCGAGGAAAGTTTTGAAGTCTTCAAAGCAAATTATGACCCAAATGAACCTGAAAAAATTATAAATTTGTTTTCGGCTGCAACAGATGATAACGGCAAATTTTGCAAAAATGTCTTTGACTTTGGCAAAATGCTCAAAGATAACGGCACGGACATAAATACAGCCTGTATGTTTATGAATGCTTCAAAAGAAGGAGAGTATATTGTTAAAGAAAGATACAAAGCTGCAAAAGAGCTTCTTGAAATGGGTGTTGAAAACGATTTAATACAAAGACTTATAAACATTTGCTGCCAAAATAGTTTAAATAGTTTTTATTATAGTACTCATTTCAATCACAATCTTATGGCTGCAAAAAAGCTTTTTAAAACAGAAGGAAAAAACACTCCTGAAATAATGGAAAAATGCATGGATAAAGACGGAAAATTTGATGAAGAGAAATATCAATCTTTCAATCATATTCTTAATGAGGCCTTCAAAAAAAGAGACACTCTTAAAGCGGCAAATGAAGATTTGCCAGATGATGTTATCAAACAGTATTTTCTTGTTAATTTTGATGAGTTTATGAAAACAGTTGATATAATCGGAGAAAAATCTTTTGTGCATGCTTTTAAATACAAAAAAGACGGCTTAAGAACTTTTGCAGGAAGAGTTGCAAAAAGATTCACGCCTGAGATGGTTCACAATTTTCTAGGAATTGCTAATCCGGAAAAATCAGAAAGATATAAAATCCTTACATCTTTATTAGATGATTATAAAAAAGAGTTTTCAAAACTCAAAAATCCTATTCAAATTCAAGCAGAAAAAGACTTCAATGATAGACTTAATTCGCTTGAAGAGGAAAAATCATTTTTAAAAGTTCGTTTAAAATCTAATGAAAATGTTTCTGAAAAAATCAAACAGATAAATAGAGAAATAAAAGATATAAAATACAAAATAAAACTCCTCCAGCCCCAAAATCCTAAACTTTTAAATAGAATAAATGAACTGTCAAAAAAACGCTCAGAACTTGTCAACAAGGCAATGACAGACCCTCTTTCAATAGTGAACACTGCAAATATCTTTTGTGCTCTCTCTTATTCTCCTCACAAACTGGATGAATTATATCCTTATTTGGCGCCTAAAACAGAAATTGAAAAGAAAATGTTAGATGAAAAATTAAACAAAATGATTTTTCATTTAATAGATATTGATTATGATGAAGACATTTCAAAAATTTTGAATATTTCCTCCAGCAGGTATCTTTCAGAGCTTTTTTCCGCAAACTCAAGTTTTCTAGAAAATTTCAAAGAACTTGTAATTCTCCTCAAAAATAATCCTAATTTACCTTTAACAGATATTTTCAACAATCTTGAACAAAACATAGAAACAAAAAAACAGTTTAAAAAATACGGTATAAATTATGACAAATGGGTTTTGGCGGATAAAAGTTCCTTTGTCCCTGTTTCTGTAGAGCTTGATTCTCAAAAGGCTAAACAAAATGCTGTGGAAAACATAATTAAAGATTTCAATGACCCGTTGTGGAAATTAATTCCTAATGAAGAAATCACAAAACTGCAAAATGACCTGAAAACAAAAGGTTTTGAATTAAAAAATACAAAAGAAATTATTTATGATGAAGACGGATATGAAAACGGCTCAAAAAATGTAAAAACTATTTTGTTTGACAGCAAACCCCTGAGTTTTGAAAAAATGCCTAAACTTATATCTGCAATAAAAGAATCTTTGAATAAAAATGAATTCTGGTCAAAGACAAATCCTGATAAAGACATAGAAAACGCAAGAGGAACTCTAAAGAATCACCTTCTAAAATTGAGAAGCGTTGAAGCAGAAAATGCGCAAAATCTCAAAAAAGATGAAGAAGTAACACTTGAAGTCCATAAAACAGATATGAACAACATCGCGCACGCTCTGTTTCTGGGCAACCATTCCCAGTGCTGTACTGCGGTCGGTACAGGCTGCAACCAGTGGACAACGCCTTTGTATATAAAAAACAAAATGATTTCAGGCATAGAAATAATGGACGGCACTGAATTTGTCGGAAACACAATGTGCTGGTTTGCACTTGTTGACGGCAAGCCGGCATTGGTTTTGGACAATATTGAATTGAGCAACAAATATCAGTATAACGACAAGATTAAAGATGCAATTTTTGAATACTCTAAAAAGCTCCTTGAAGAAACATGCTGTCTTAATTTCAATATTTATGCAGGTCCTAACAGGCATAAATTGAATATGAACAATCTTGAATTTGAATCACATAATGTGACTCCTATAGGCTCTACAGGTAGTGACGAAATTTATATGGACTATGATGCAGATGGTCACAAAATAGACGGCATAAAAAGCGATAGAATCAAGTTGTATAAGATAAAATAGCATTTTATTAACTTTTGTAACAGATTTTGTATATATTGAATATAGCCTTTTTATTTTGTTTTTATATAAATGTAAGTAAGAAAAAGTAAGTAAGCAA
>ENA-OURU01000094-OURU01000094.1-human-gut-metagenome-genome-assembly--contig:-NODE-94-length-123568-cov-77.117631_pt1 | contig 123568 bp, 98 predicted proteins | sample MGYA00242137_ERZ509064 | MGnify/ENA primary metagenome ERZ509064 (study PRJEB26280, sample SAMEA2338777) | human gut metagenome | biome: human gut; feature: human-associated habitat; material: faeces...
GTGGTGTTCTTGCAGCATGGCTTCCAAAGCGCACAAAACAGGACGGACCACTTCACGGAATAATTCATCTTTGCTTGTGAAGTAGTTATAGATATTCCCAACACCAACACTCGACAATTCCGCTATTTCGCGCATGGAAGTCTTGGAATAGCCTTTCTTCTCGAATTGCTGTCTGGCAATCGTCAATATCCGACCCCTTATGTCCTCTTTCAGCACTTGCATTTATAACGAACAATGTCTGTTTTTAATTTTTTGCAAAGGTATAAGGCTTGAAATTGTCGTGCAATACCTATTTTTAGGGATTTTGCTCGAATCTCTTTGCACGATGGGCTATTATCAGGACGCTCTGAACCGCATGAAGCTGCGTTATCGCGCCATGATAGAAAGTCCGCTGACCACGCTGTGGGAAGGCTGGGGCATCGGCAGTGAAGGTTTCGGAGGCGGTACCTACAACCACGCGTGGAGCGGCGGTCCGCTGACCATCCTTTCACAATACATCGCCGGCATTGAAACGTTGGAACCGGCTTTCCGTACATTCCGTGTGGCACCTCATCCGGCACATTTGAGCTTCATTCGCACTCAGGTGCCGTTGTCGGGCGGTCGTCGCATCGTGTTTGAAATGGACAAGTCGGCTCACAGTGGAACCATGTACCTGCGGGTACCGGAAGGAACTTCCGCACAGGTAGTGCTTCCTGCCGAATTCCAGCACTGGAGTGTGAACGGCGAACCGAAAAACGAACGTCAGCTGACGCTGTCTGCCGGAGAATGGCATTTTGAAATGAGCGAGAAGAAATAGTGCTTCTTTAGTCCTTGTGTGAAGGACATCCGTTGCAGCCACTACATCCGCATCCACATCCGTTTGATTTTCCTTTTCGGCGGATGAGGGTGCGGAAAAAGTGCCTGCCGGCCCAAAGAAGACAGCAGGCTACAATGATATATACGAGTACATCTTGAATATCCATAGTGAGAATAGTTTTAGATGAATAAACTTCCTATCTGATAGACTCCGAATGCTACAAGCCAGGCTAATATGGTGGTGTAGGTCGCGGCAAAGATGGCCCATTTCCATCCACCTGATTCCTGCTTGATGGCAGCTAAGGTAGCAATACACGGGAAGTAAATCAATACAAACAACATGTATCCGTAGGCTACGAGCGGTGTGATGGGGATACGTTCAGAAAGGTCAACGGTATCCACATCGTCTTCGTTAGTATAGAGTACTCCTAGGGTACTTACTACAAGCTCTTTGGCTCCGATTCCCGACAGGATGCCGATACCCATCTTCCAGTCGAATCCCAACGGCTCAATAGCTGGTTCAATGGCTTTTCCTAACTGACCGATATAGGAATTCTCCTGCTGTTCGGCAGTGGTTTCGTATGCTTCATGGTTAGGGTAGTATCCCAGGAACCAGATGATAATGGAGGCTACCATGATGATTCCACCCATCTTTTTGAGGTATTGCTTTCCTTTTTCCCATGTGTGGCGCAGTACGACTTTGGCGGTCGGCATACGGTAGGGAGGAAGCTCCATCACGAAGGGGCTGTCATCGCCTTTCACCAGGAACTTGGTGAAGATGCGGGCCATGAGTACAGCCAACAGGATGCCGATGGCATAGATGGACAACAGAATCAGACTGGCTTTGCCTGGGAAGAATGCGCCGATCATGACCAGGTAGATGGGAAGGCGGGCACTGCATGACATGAGCGGGTTCACTAACATGGTGACCAGTCGTGCCTTGCGGCTCTCGATGATACGTGATGACATGATGGCAGGTACATTACATCCGAATCCCATGATGAGCGGGATGAACGATTTTCCGTGAAGTCCCATTTTATGCATGATTTTATCCATGATAAAGGCCGCACGTGCCATGTAGCCGGAATCTTCCATAAAGGAGATGAAAAAATAGAGCAGCAGGATGTTCGGCAGAAAGACAATCACGCCTCCTACGCCGCCGATGATTCCGTCGATAATCAGGTCTTTTAGCGGGCCTGGACTCAGGAAGGTCTCCGTTCCCTGTGCAATAAGTCCCACGAGCCATTCGATGGCTTGTTGCGGGTATTCTCCCAACACAAAGGTACCTTCGAACATGATATACAGGAAGATGAAGAAAATGGGAAATCCCCAGAAACGATTGGTCACGATGCTGTCTACCACTCGTGTAAATGCTTCCGTGTCATGATTATTTTGGGTAAAGGTTTCCTTCAAGGCTCCTGAGATAAAGCCATATTTGGCGTCGGCGATGCATTGTTCGCTATCGTCATTGCCCAGCTCACGCAGGCGCGCCGCTTCGTTGTCTCTGATAGCCAGGATTTCTGCTCCGTTGGGCAGGGGAGCGATGACGCGTGTCTCTATATCCTTGTCGTTTTCCAGCAACTTGATGGCCAGAAAACGGGTAGAGTATTTGTGGCGGATATTTTCGTTTTTACTGATTTCCCTTTTTACGTTGTCGATGCTTCGTTCAATTTCCGGTCCGTGGTTGATGTGGATGTGGCGGATAAAACCTTTGGCGGTGAAGTTGTCTTCTTCGCCTGCCCCTTCATACTTATGTCCGGGCACATAGGCATCGTGCCATTCGCGGAAGTCGCGGAGAATTTCGTTCTTGATTTCTTCTTTTTGTCCCATGAAGTCGGCTCCCTCATACAGACCGATGATGACGTGGAACAGGTTGTCAATGCCTTCACCTGTACGGCTTACCGTCGGCACCATGGGTACTCCCAACAGTTCGCTCAACTTGTGGTAGTTCAGTTTGTTGCCGCTGTGCTGCAGGGCATCGTACATGTTCAGTGCCACTACCATGCGCACGTTCATGTCAATAAGCTGGGTAGTGAGGTAGAGATTACGTTCCAGGTTGCCTGCATCCACTACGTTGATGATAACGTCGGGCGTTTCCTCGATGATGTGTTTACGCACATAGAGTTCTTCTGGGCTGTAGGCCGAAAGGGAGTAAGTTCCCGGCAAGTCCACTAGACGGAAGTGATAACCTTGAAAATCAAAGAAACCCTCTTTGGCATCTACGGTCACACCGCTGTAGTTGCCCACGTGTTCATGTCCACCTGAAGCTACGTTGAAAAGTGAGGTTTTCCCGCAGTTCGGATTTCCCACCAATGCCACATTGATGGTACGTCGTTTTCCCTGAGCAATGTTTTTCATTACCTCATCGCTTACGGGGATACCCTGCGAAATAGGTTCATGGTAAGTATCTGTGGCGGCTGTACGTCGTGCTTCTTCTTCGCTGACAATTTCAATCATGTCGGCTTCCTGTCGGCGGAGGGATACCTCGTAACCCATTATTTTGTATTTGATGGGGTCTTTGAGCGGTGCATTGAGTACCACTTCCACTGTTTTTCCCTTAATGAACCCCATTTCAATGATGCGACGGCGGAATCCTCCGTGTCCGAGGACTTTGATGATGACGCCTTTTTCGCCCGTTTTCAATTCAGAGAGTTTCATGTTTTATTCACTGTTTTAATTCGATGCAAAGATAGGGTATTGCATCTTTTTCTGCAAACTATTTAGAATGTTTTTAAATTACGACGTCTGTATGGAGCTTTTTCATTTTTTATCTCTAAGTTTGTACTATGTTTATAAGGAAAGTCAGTCAGTTTATAGAAGAAAAGCACTTGTTTGGCTCTGGCGACAAAGTGCTGGTGGCATTGAGCGGCGGGGCCGACTCGGTGGCTCTGTTGCGGGTGCTTCTGCGTTTGGGTTATGCATGTGAGGCGGCTCATTGTAACTTTCATCTCCGGGGAGAAGAATCGGTACGCGATGAGCGCTTTGTGCGGGCATTGGCTGAAAGGTTAGGGGTGCCTTTGCATGTGATTCATTTTGATACAAACGCTTATGCTGCTTCCCATAATGTGTCGGTCGAGATGGCCGCCCGTGAGTTGCGTTATGACTGGTTTGCAAAATTGCGGCAGGAATGCGGAGCAAAGGTAGTGGCAGTAGCACATCACCGTGATGACAGTGTGGAAACTTTTCTGCTCAACCTAGTGCGGGGAACAGGCATCAATGGCTTGCAAGGCATTCGCCCGGTGAATGGGGAGGTAGTACGTCCGTTGCTGTGTGTGAGTCGTGCGGAGATTTTGGACTATCTTTCTTCGTTGGGACAGGACTATGTGACAGACAGCACCAACCTGCAGGATGAGTTTGTGCGCAACAAGCTTCGTCTGAATGTGATTCCGATGCTGGAAACCATCAATCCGTCAGTGAGTGATACGATTGCGGAAACTGCACGCAGGTTGGCTGATGTGGCGCTTGTATATCAGGATGCTATACAAGCGGCCAGGCAACGGGTAATGCCTGATGGGGAAACCATTGATATTCCTGCTTTGTGCAGGGAACCGGGTGCACAGAATCTGCTTTTTGAACTACTATACCCCTTGGGTTTCAATGCAGCACAGGTAAGTGATGTGTTTCGTGCATTACATGGAGAATCAGGGCGGATGTTTCACAGTCGTGAATGGACGTTGCTGATAGATCGTGACCGGTTGATACGTCGTCCGTTAGGGGAAGTAGAACCTCAGCCTGAATTGTGTGTGGAGAGAATGGAAGTGGATGCCGATTTTTTAGTACCCCATACTAATGAGGAAGCGTATATCGATGCGTCAATGGTGTATGGGGAACTGACTCTACGCAAATGGCAGTCGGGCGACAAGTTTATTCCATTTGGAATGAAAGGTTTTAAATCGGTACGTAATTATTTGCGTGACAAAAAGTTTTCCCGTTTTGAGAAAGAGCGTCAGTGGGTAGTATGTGATGGTGACCGTATCGTGTGGCTCGTCAATGAACGGGTAGATAATCGTTTCAGAGTGATGCCAGAGACGCGGTTGGTCATAAAAATGAAGGTAAAGTTTGTGTAATTGCATAATCTGCAGATTTTTGTATTAAAAGATGCAAAAAAAGAGAGGGTAAAGTTATCACATTGAGGGAATTGTATTTACTTTGAATACGTTTAATTTAAATTATAGTCAGAATTATGAACGAATTAATTGCAAAAATCAAAGAATTGAATGCTGCTTTGGTTGCAGATGCTGAATTGCAGGCTGAAAAAGGAAACAAAGCTGCAGGAACTCGTGCCCGTAAGGCATCCTTGGAGTTGGAAAAAGTTTTGAAAGAATTTAGAAAAGTATCTCTGGAAGAGTCAAAAAAATAAATAGTTTCAAGACGGACTCATGTCTGAGGGAGAGAGGTTATAGCCGGTGCGGTTAAGATGCACGCTATAATCTCTCTTTTGTTTTTTTATCACACGGCGGGGTGGTTATTAAAGGGGAACTTCGTACATTTGTGTGGACTTGTACGAACGTGTTTATGAAGAGATTTCGGAAGATTGGACTGGTGTGTGTGATGTGTGCCGTGTGCGGTATGCTGTGGTTTTCGTGCAAACGTCCGGTACATCAGAGGGCGTATGCACAGGTCGATTCATTGAACCGCGTGGCGTATGAGGCACGTTACAAGGATCTTTCTTTATCATCCAGGGCGGCTACAGAAGCCTGGACGTTGTCTGAAGGATATGCGTCGGGCAGGGCGGAGGCATTGAACAACATGGGCTTTTGTGCATTCATGCGGATGGATTTCGAGCATGCAGCCCGTTTGTTCCGAAAGGCGTCGGAAACCAGCAACAACGAGATTGAGCGACTGGTGGCCGATGTGGGGATGATGAAGATCTGTCAGCGTACTTCCATGAATAAGGAGTTCTACGATTATCATAATAGTGCATTGCAACGCATCCGGCGTCTTAATGAGGATCGTTCCTCGCTTGAAAAGAACGGGCTGGAATGTCGGTTGAATTATGCGCTTTCGGAGTTTTATATTGTTTCGGGAATTTATTATTATTATTTGCAGCAGGACAAGGAGTCCATGCAGGCTATCAATGCCGTGCCGGAAGAGGCTTTAAAAAACGACACGGCCCAATGGCTGTATTATGCGTATATGCGCGGGTCGGGTGGTATGTACGAGGCACCTACGCGTGAAGAAGTGACCATCGGAGAATTTGGCTATCTGGTGCAATGTCTGCAGGTGGCCCAACTCAGGGGATATACTTATTTTGAGGCCAATGCGCTTCAGGCTATGGCTGAGTTGTTAGTGTTCCGAAGCAACCGTCTGTTGCTGAGCGAGAAGAGGGCGGGCATGCTTCGCCTGGTCAATCCTGACAACTTGCCGGTGGACAGTTTGCCGCTAGTTTTTGCCAGGGATGCGTTGAGTTTATTCAAACGCTATGGTGACTGGTATCAGATTTCGGGTACTTATCGTACCATTGCGACATTCTATAATTATACGGGACAGCCCGAAAAGGCATTGGTCAATCTGAAGAGAGCCTTGAACTATGTTAATCTGCATCATGAGAAATATTATCATTGCAAGGATTCGCTCGACCGTTTGCAAGCCTATTTACCGGGAGACGGCACTTCCATCGAATTGAAATGGATTAATGACGAGGGCATCAATACGGTGCCCGAATGGATAGCCCGGTTGCGGGAACAGTTGAGCCGTACGTATTCTGCCATGGGATGCAAGGCGGAATCGGATTATAACCGTAATGTGTACCTGGATATTCTGGACTACACCCGGCAGGATAAGGAATTGGAAAGCCGTTTCCTGGCATTGGAAAAGGAAACCGGACAGTTAAATGTGCTGTTATGGCTTGTGGCGGTGGGTTTTCTGGTGCTGGTCGTATTGTTTGTCTGGCTGAACCGTTCCTGGAGGATGAAGAATACGATGTATCTCACGGAACTCAAACGCATTTTAGGGCTTTGTCAGCAGATTACGGGAGCGATACCTGTTTCAGCAACCAGCCGGGAAGAGGTGGCCGATGACATAGTGAAGGTGATGAAACCGGAGCTGTCGGAATTGTTTGGTGTGCGTGATGTGTGCATTACATTCTGCGATGAGGAAGAGACGGAAGAAGAAACCGGGGAATTGCATGAGGGTACTTCGTTGGTGTACGACCTTCAATTACCCGACAGGGAGGTGATTGTAGGAAAACTGTGGATGTGGTTTGCAGTTTCTGTGCGGAAGGAGGAGCAGACACTTATCCGATTGCTATTACCTTACCTGGCCTGGACGCTGGAACATGGCATGAACCTGGTTTCGTTAGGTGAGGAACAGCAGAGACTGGAAAAGGAACAGTACGTTCACGAGCTTCACCTGATGGAGAACAAACGTCAGAATGAAGTGAAAAAGGCGTGTCTGTCGATTGTGACAGGAATCGTACCTTATATTGACCGTATGGTAAACGAGGTGCGGAAGCTCCGTACACTTCCGGCGGCAAATGCAGAAGCTATACAGCAGGGGAAGTTAGGCTATATCGATGAGCTGGTGACCAAAATAAATGAATACAACGACATCCTGGCTTTATGGATTAAGATGCGGCAGGGTACGCTAAGCCTGAACATTGAAAACTTTGAGTTGCAGGAGTTGTTTGCAATGATTGCCAAGGGGCGTCGTTCGTTCGATCTGAAAAAACAGACACTGACCGTGGGAGAAACAACGGCCTGTGTGAAAGCAGATAAGGCATTGACACTCTTTATGATGAATACGCTGGTAGAAAATGCCCGTAAATATACGCAGGAAGGGGGGAAAGTGAATCTTTCCGCAGAAGAAACACCCGACTATGTGGAGATTGCAGTGGAAGATAACGGACCGGGTCTTTCGGAAAAGGACCGTATGCGTATCCTGGGAGAGAAAGTGTACGATTCAGGAGCCATCGGTATGGATACTGCCACGGATGCGGCAGAGTTGCAACGACAGAAGGGTCATGGTTTCGGGCTGATGAACTGCAAGGGAATTATTGAAAAATACCGGAAGACGAACAGCTTGTTTGCGGTTTGCCGGTTCGACATACAAAGTACGCCAGGAAAAGGCAGTCGTTTCTCTTTCCGTTTGCCCAAAGGAGCGCGGCGGATGGTCGGACTTTTGTGGATAGGCTTGTGCCTGTTGCTGGGAATGGCCTGTTCTTCTAAACCGGAGTCTGCTACGCATACGGCCAGCAATGAAAAGGTGGCTCCGTATGACAGTTTGCTGGCCATTGCCAATGACTATGCCAACTGGGTGTATGAGTGCAATGTGAACGGAGAATATTCCACAGCATTGATGTTAGCCGACAGCGTATTGTATTATATGAATGCTCATTATCTTCGTTATTCGGGAAAAAACGGTCCGTTGCTTCGACTGGAGAGTGAAGGAGAGGGAGCAGAGTTGACTTGGCTGGCCCAGTCGTTCGATACGGATTATTTTATTTTACTGGATGTGCGTAATGAGGCAGCTGTGGCTTCATTGGCCGTAAAAGATTTCCGGAAATATCGCTATAACAATGCGGCTTACGCGGCTCTTTACAAACGTTTGAGTAAGGACAATTCTTTGGAGGAGTATTGTCTGCAGATGCAGAGCTCGGCCAGCAACAAGCGTATTGCCTTGTCTCTGTTCGTGTTGCTGGTTTGCGGATGTTTGGTAGCCTATTATGCACTTTATCTTCGTCATCGTTTGCATTATCGTTACAACATGGAGCAGGTGTTTGTGGTGAACCGTACCATCTTTTCGGCTGCCTCTTGTACGGAAGGACTCGGTGATGAGGTGCTGGACCGGATTGTACGGAGTATGTTCAACGAGTTGAACGAGATGCTGTTGCTGGAGAATCTGGCATTGGCTGTGTATGACGAGGAAACCACTCACCTGAAAACGGCATGTTTTGCCACAGAAGAGAATGAGGAAGAATTGCATGAACGTCTCCAGCGGTGTTACGATTCGGGGCAGATGCAGTGGAGTGGTGTCATGAAATGGAGTTTCCTGCCTTTGTGGCTAGAAACAGGGGGAGACAAGCATTGTGTGGGGGTATTGGCCTTGAAGCTGGCGCGTGCCTACAGCCGGGAAGAAGACCGTTTGCTGGTTGAAATGGTATGTAACTATCTGGCTGTTATTTTGTATAATGCCATTGTACAGGTGAACCGGAAGTTTCATGACATTGAACTGGCACAGGATGAGGCCCGTCGCTCACTCTTTGAGGAGAATCAATTGCATGTGCAGAATATGGTGCTCGACAATTGCCTTTCTACTATCAAGCATGAAACAATCTATTATCCGAGCCGAATCAAGCAGGTAGCCGATAAATTAAACGGTGAGGTTACGGCTGTACAACGGACGGAGTTGTTGGAGAATATGTCGGAACTGGTGGGGTATTACAAGGATATATTTACGCTCCTCAGTTCGTGTGCTTCGCGTCAGCTGGAGGAGGTTACTTTCCGTCGTTCGGAAGTGGGGGTGACCGAGCTGGCAGAGGGCGCGGAGAAATATTTGCGTAAGGTGATGCGCAAGCGTAACTTTACGCTGGAATGGCAGATGGATGTACCTCCACTATGGGTAACGGGCGACCGGGTTTTGTTGCTTTTCCTGCTCGAAAATCTGATTGATGAGGCAGTGCGTTATGAGGCTTCCGGAACCTTGCGCTTGGTAGCGAAAGCAGAAGACGGCTTTGTACGCATGGATTTCATTGATATGCGACGGACTTATTCGCAGGAGGAACTGAACGCTTTGTTTTATCCCGATAGAGAACGGATGTGTCCTTCGGGTGACGGGCAACGGCTGACGGGTACAGAATATTTGGTGTGCAAGCAGGTTGTTCGTGACCATGACGAGTATGGCGGACGAAGAGGCTGCCGCATCAATGCCAGTCCTTGGCAGGGAGAAGGAGGAAAGGGATTCAGCGTGTGGTTCACCTTGCCGCTCAGACAGAAGAAATAACGAATTAGAATGAACATAAAATCAAGACAAAATGGAGAAGTTTAAGGTTGTCATAGTAGAAGATGTCAAACTGGAATTAAAGGGAACGGAAGAAATTTTCCGTCACGAAATACCGAATGCGGAGGTCATCGGTACGGCCATGACCGAGGAAGAGTTCTGGAAATTGATGGAGACATGTACGCCCGATATGGTGTTGCTTGACTTGGGGTTGGGAGGTTCTACCACCATTGGCGTGGAGATTTGCGCCCGTCTACATCGGGAACGTCCGGAGCTGAAGGTGCTTATCTTCACCGGAGAGATTCTGAACGAGAAACTCTGGGTGGATGCGCTTCGGGCTGGGGCAGTAGGCATCATCTTGAAGACCGGCGAACTGTTGACTGCGACCGATGTGCAGGCCGTCATGGATGGAAAGAAGATGGTATTTAATGAGCCGATATTGGAAAAGATTGTGGCCCGTTTCATGCAGACGGTGGAAGTGGAACAGCGTCGTCAGGAGGCAATTATCGATTATGACATTGACGAGTACGACGAACGTCTGCTTCGTCACCTGGCTCTGGGCTATACCAAGGAAATGATAACTAACCTCAAAGGCATGCCTTTCGGGGTAAAATCGATAGAGAAACGGCAGAATGAACTTGTAAACCGCTTGTTCCGCTCCGATGAACGGACTGGGGTCAATGCCTGCCGTCTGGTAACCCGTGCGTTTGAGTTGCGCATACTTGACATCGACAATCTGGAACCTGATGAAGAATAAATTCAGCCTGCACCCGGCCACCTGCTTCCTTCTGCTGTTTTTGCTGGCTGCCTTGTTGTCATGGACCGGCAGTATTTATGAGTGGGAAGGTGTACGCAGTCTTTTGAGTGATGAAGGACTGCGGTGGCTCTTGCGTACGCTTTTAGATGATTATATTCTTTCTCCCGTATTTCAGGCCGTGGTGTGTCTTTTCTTTGGGGGAGGCCTATTTCTCCATTCCGGATTGGGTGATGCCTGTCACAGGATGGTGTCGGGTACCCGAAAATTTTCCCGAAAGGAGAAACGTGGAATGGGACTGTCTGCCGTCACTTTTTTAGTGTACGTCGGACTGTGTGTCTTGCTGGCTTTTGGTCCTTGGAATACGGTGCGCAGTGCCATCGGTACGTTGTCAGATTCTCCGTTGGCTGATGGATTCTGGGGAGTGTGTTCGTTAGGGGTAGCTCTGCCTTCCATAGTGTATGGTTTTGCTTCCGATTCCTATCTGGACGATTCGGATGTAGTAGAAGGAATGGCTTATCTTTACAAGAACCGGGCTACGTACTTTGTCGTGCTTCTTTTCATTACGCTTTTTTTCTCATCGTTGGAGTTTAGCGGACTGACAGATTATGCTGGATTGCCGGATGAAGTGTGTCGCGGTGCTTATCTGCTTTGCTGTGTGCTTTTTCTTTTGTAAAAAATAGGGCTGTTTTCTCTGAAACGATTATCTTTGCCCCCGTTATTTTCAACAAAAACCGGAATAAACGTATAAGATGAAAAAAATTGTATTATTTGCAGCAGCCGGACTGATGTCTTTGGCTGCTTGTCAGGAAAAAGCAGGCTATATCATTAAGGGTACAGCCGAAGGTGTGGCCGATGGTGATACCGTATTCTTGCAGAAACAGACAGAAGAAGGTTTTGAAGCACTTGATTCTGTAGTTGTAAAAAACGGTACTTTTGAGTTTAAGGGAACTCCCGATTCAGTGGCTGTATCTCGTTTCGTAACTTACATGAAGGGAGATGCCCGTATGGCTGCCATGGTGTTTGTAGAAAAAGGAAACATTCAGGTAAATCTGAGCCCGATGGAAAGCCGTATTTCAGGAACACCTAACAACGATACTTATCAGAAATTCATGGATGAATACCAGAAGATTGGTAAGGAAATGAACGACATGTATCAGAAGATTAAGGGTGATACCTTGCTGACTGAAGTACAGCGTGATTCACTGATGGAAGTACTCGATAAGAAAGAGACAGAAGGTATGGACCGTATTTATCAGCTCGTGTCTGAAAATATTGCAAGTGCGGCAGGCGTACGCTTGCTGACCATGTTCGGTTCTTCTTTCGAAGTAGAAAAAGTACAGCCTTTACTGGAAAAGGTTCCGGCTGCTTTTGCTGACAATGAAGAGGTAAAGGCATTGAAGGAACATGTAGAGACAGTGGCTAAGACAGCAGTAGGACAGAAATTTATCGATTTTACGCTGAATACTCCGGAAGGCAAACCGGTGAAATTGTCTGACTTCATCGCTGCCAACAACTATACACTGATTGATTTCTGGGCTAGCTGGTGTGGACCTTGCCGCATGGAGATGCCGAATGTAGTAGCAGCTTATGCAAAATATAAGGCAAAAGGCTTCGGCATTGTAGGTGTGTCTTTGGATAACGATGTAGAAAGCTGGAAGAAGGCAATCAAAGATTTGAACATCACTTGGCCGCAGATGTCTGACCTGAAAGGTTGGCAGTGTGAAGGTGCGGCTTTGTATGGCGTGCGTGCCATCCCGGCTACTTTGTTGGTTTCAAAAGACGGTACAATCGTAGCTCGTGACTTGCGTGGCGAAGACTTGGATGCGAAACTTGCAGAGCTGATGAAGTAATCAGCTTCTTCAAAGTAAGAAGTTATTATAAAGGAAACGCGGACCTTTCGATGGAGAGGCCCGCGTTTTTTATGGGTATTGAAGTAAGTTCTTTATACTTCCATCATTTTCTTCAATTTTCCTGAGAGCAGGAAAAGGATAACGGCAGCTGCTCCGCTCATGAACACGAAAAGCATAAAGAAGTCGAACAGATTCTCAATGGGATAGCCCATGAAACTTTTGCTTACCCCATGTTCCGGATAGTAACCGCTCAGCAGACCGGCAAACTTGTTGGCAGCCGAGGTACTGAGGTACCATACGCCCATCAGCAATGAAGAAAAACGAGCAGGCGACAGTTTGTACACCAATGAGAGTCCGATAGGTGCCAGACAAAGTTCGCCCATTGTGTGAATCAGGTAAAGACCGGTGAGCCATACCATGCTGACCTTTACACCCGGCTCAATGTCTTTCACTCCGAAGGCAATAAACAGATAACCTAACGCTAACAGTCCCAGTCCGATGGCTTGCTTGCGGGGAGAACTTGGTTCAATGCCTCTTTTACCCAAGAATGACCATACTGCTGCAAAGATAGGGGCCAGTGTCACAATCATGATAGGGTTGAATGACTGGAAGTAGGCAGCTGGCATTTCCCATCCTCCGATGTGGCGGTCGGTCTGTTCGTCGGCAAAGAAGGTGAGTGAAGCACCGGCCTGTTCGTAGGCTGCCCAGAAGAAGATAACGAAAAATGCAATGATGTAAATCACTCCGATACGCAGTTTTTCATGTCGGCTCAGTGAGTGGTCAGTAATGATAATCACCGGCATGACGATGGTAGTGGCGTAAATCAGTGAACCAATCCAGTCGGCGTCGGCAAACAGGTGCGCGCTGTCTGCACTCCAGTTGATGGAAAAGAGCAAGGTAAGCAGAAGCGTGCTTCCGAGCATCAGAAGGGTGCGCGAAGTGGATTTCTGCGAAGAAGTTTCTGATTGCTGTGCGGTTGATGCGCTTCTTTGTGGGGCAACACCTACCGGATTGCCGTCGGGGTCGCAGATGTATTTGTTCTTGAAAATCTGGAACACGGTTGCTCCTAATATCATGCCGATGCAGGCAGCTAAGAATCCCCATTTGAAGTCCTCTGGATGACCGGTGTTTCCTACGAGTCCACATACCAGTGGGGCGAGGGTAGAACCGACGTTCACTCCCATATAGAAGATGGTGAAGGCCGAGTCCTTCCGGTTGTCATCGGGTGTATAGAGCCGTCCCACCATGGTCGAGATATTGGGCTTGAAAAAACCGTTTCCTAAAATCAGCAGTCCCAGTCCGCAGAACATCAGGTATTTGGCCAATGCCACCTCCTGAAAATAGCAGGCACTGAGGAACAACAGGAACTGACCGAGTGCCATGGTCAGTGCGCCAACCACGATGGACCGTCGGTTGCCCCAGTAGCGGTCGGCAATGTATCCGCCGATGAGCGGAGTAAGGTACACCAGTCCCGTGTAACTGCCATACACTTGTGAAGCCATTTCTTTGTCGAAAAGCAACGCCTGTACCATGTAGAGCATGAACAGTGCGCGCATGCCATAGTAACTGAACCGTTCCCACATCTCAGTTACGAAGAGTAAATAAAGTCCTTTTGGATGCCCTTTTGTTTGATTCATTCTTTTTTTATTGATAAAATGTTAGTAAATCGGTACTTTTTGCAAAAATAGAAAATCATTCGCTCTCCTGCAAATGAAAAAGCCATCCCAAAGAGTGAGATGGCTTTCAAGTATAATGTTATTGTATGGATTTATCAATGAATCGTAACCTGATCCAGTTGCTGGTAAGTAGCAGTGATGCGTTCCATGAATTCGGAAGTAGGAGCTACTGCCATAAGTTGCAATACCAGGTCGTTTACATCAGCTTTGCTGTCAAGTTTGAGTGCGCGTGTCAGGTCGTCGAGTGACTCTTCATAGCGTTCAGTCTCAAAATAAAGTTGTGCACGCGATTTGTAGTTTTCCACATCCTCTGGATTCAGACGAATTGCTTCATTCAGGTCTGCTTCGGCACGTTCCCACATTTTCAGATTGGTCAGCAGCACGCCTCTGGAATAGTGTGCGAACGAACGATATTCCGTATCGGCTTCCGGAATAAGTTCCAGACTGGAGTTCAATGCCTGCAGTGCCAGTTTGGTATCATTGCAGAAGTTGCAGATAAGTGCCATGTAGCAATGTGCATATCCGTTGTCCGGGTGCTCATTGATTTCTGCATTCAAATAAGTATAAGCTGCTTCAGGGTTTCCTTCATTGAGAGCTTCTACTCCTTTTACGTAGTTTTCGCTTTCAGGGCGTTGAATATTTTCTCCATACATTTGTATAGTAGAAATAAAACAGCAAATCAGAATTGCTGAGAGTGTTTTCATGGTGGCTTTCATAGAGTCTAGTTTTATTAACGGGCGCAAATCTATAAACTTTTTGTTATTCTGCAAAGATTTTGTAGAAAATATTACAATGAGATGAAGGTAATCCGTAAAAACTTCCCTATATTTGCAGTGTAGAAAAATCAGAATATTTTAAAAGGTATATTGAATAAGTATAGATTCTAATTAAATAATATAATAAACCTAATTTATTTGCTAACCATGAAGTCACTTAATGAAATTATTGCACAATTTCCGGAGGTTGGAAAGGTAGGGGAAATAATTCCTTTGACAGCCGGTTTGATTAATCAGACTTATAAAGTTCAGACAGAAGATCCGCAGGCTTGCGATTATATATTGCAGTGTGTCAATCATCAGGTTTTCAAGGATGTGGAACTTCTTCAGCACAACATTGAATGTGTGACTCGTCATATTCGCGAGAAACTGGAAAAGGCTCATGAAACGGATATAGATCGCAAAGTGCTTCGCTTTGTACCGACTGCCGAAGGAAAAACATATTATTTTGATGGCGAACGCTACTGGCGTGTGTGTGTGTTCATTCCGGAATCACAAACACTGGAAGCGGTAACTCCCGAATCTTCTTATCTGGTAGGTGTGAAGTTTGGTGAGTTTGAAGCCATGTTGGCCGATTTGCCTGAAAAGTTAGGGGAAACTATTCCTGATTTCCATAATATGGAATTCCGCATGCAGCAGTTGCGTGAAGCTGTGGCACAGAATGCAGCCGGACGTATGGAGAAGGTACAGTCATTAGTAGATGATATTGAGAAAGATGCAGATGAAATGTGTGCTGCGGAACGTCTGTATCGGGAAGGAAAACTTCCGAAACGTATCTGTCATTGTGATACGAAAGTGTCTAACATGCTGTTTGATAAAGATGGAAACGTATTGTGCGTAATCGACTTGGATACGACCATGCCAAGTTTCGTCTTCTCTGATTTCGGTGATTTCCTTCGTTCTGCCGGAAATACGGCTCCTGAAGATGAGCCTGACTTGAACAAGATTCATTTCAACATGGACATTTTCCGTGCCTTTGCCAAGGGATACATCGAATCGGCCAAGAGTTTCCTTACTCCGCTGGAGATAGAAATGTTGCCATACGCTGTGATGTTGTTCCCATACATGCAAGCCGTGCGTTTCCTGGCCGACTATATCAACGGGGATACATATTATCAGATAAAATATGCTGAACACAACTATGTGCGTACATTGGCACAGTATAAGTTGTATCAGGAAGCACGTCGTGCGGTTCCTGAGATGAAGGAGTATATTTCTTCGCTGCTGTAAATCAATAGCTTGCAAATTCATAAAAGGCCCTGGCATTCATTTTCAGAATGTCAGGGCGTTTATTTTCAAACGTCCTTGTGTTTGAACTAAAACGTCAAAGCGTTTTGGTTGAAACGTACTTGCGTTTAAAAGAAAACGCCCTTGCGTTCGTAATGAAACGCAAGGACGTTTTTTTTGATTCGTTTCAGTCAATATTTCCTATGGTAAATTTCTCAGAGTGTTTCCCTTTGAAATCCTTGAAATATAACTTAATTTCCTTCATGTCTTTTTCAATGTCACCCGTGGGCAAGAGGTATTTTCCTGCTGTAATGCACTTCTTTTCATAATCTATTCCAATCAGTACAATCGGAATTTTTGCCCCCAAGGCAATGTAATAGAATCCCTTTTTCCAGTCGGGATTAGCTGAACGTGTTCCTTCCGGTGTAATGGCCAGATGGAATGTGTCACTTTTTTCAATGCGTTGCACCAGTTGGTCTACCATAGAAGTACGCTTGTCGCGGTGTACGGGGATACCTCCCATTTTTCGGAATATGATTCCCAATGGGAAGAAGAACCATTCCTTTTTCATCAGAAAACCTGACTCACGCCCTATGGCTGTGATAAACAATTTTCCGATAAATAAGTCCCAGTTGGTGGTATGCGGAGCCGCACAGATAATGCACTTCTTAAAATCGGGTACATTCACTTTTGCTTTCCAGCCCAGCAGTTTGTGGTAGATAAACCGGCAGATAGCTTGTTTCATGTGCTGTTATTTCGCCAGTTCTTCCAGTTTTTTGAACACGTTGTCTACTTCAGCATTGAAGTCCGCTCTCAGTTTTTTGTAGAACAATTTCACGCTGCCCGGCTCTGTGTGGCTGATGCGGCTGATGATGTCATTACGCAGGTTGATAATCTGCAGGAATACTTCGCTGTAAGCTTCCCGTTTTTCTGCATTTGCGTTTGCTGATTCCACCAGACAGAGTCCTGCTGCCAGTTCTGTAATATAATTGACTGTTTTTTTCAATGATCTTCTACTAGCCATAATTCTAAAGTTTTTAGTTAATAAAAAATGATTCTGGTGTAAAGATACGATTTCTTTTGGAATATCCATGAAACAGCACCCGATTCTTGTAGATAAAAACATTCCGTACTGTTCCGGCGACCTGTGTTGAGTGAAGAATTTGTTACCGGAACGTACGGAATGAAATTAGTAAAGAGAGATTGTATGAATGTGATTTTGTATTTGCTTTTTTCAAAAATAAACGTCTGTTCATTTTCATCCAAATCCGAATGTGGATTGCTGTATCTAAGTCGTTGTCAGATAAAACTATTCATACGAAAATATGGATTATCCGGGCGAAAAATCTATGATATTTTAGCTGAATATTTTTTACCTTTGCAGCATGGAATAAGGACGTTATGAAACGAATATTGATTTATACAGGTGCAGGCTTGCTGCTGTTGTTGCTGTTACTGGCTGGCGGACTATGGATTTTCCGTAACCGTATCTTGAACCGGATGGCAGAAAGAAAGATTACTCAAGTGGAGGAGCGGTACGGACTGGAAGTGCATTACGATGAGTTGCGCTTTGAGGGAACCGGACGTCTTTTCCTGAACGGGTTGTCAGTCGTTCCTGAGGAGAGGGATACATTATTGACGCTTCGGTCGGCCACGTTTAACTTAGGCTTCTGGCAATTGCTGAAAGGAAATGTGGAGGTAATGGATGTGGCGTTGGACGGATTGACGGTGGATTTTGTCAAAGAGAACCAGCAGGCTAATTATGATTTCTTGTTCCGAAGCAGATCGAATGGTGAAAAAGAAACGGAACGGACCCCCGAAAAGGCGGGATATGACAAGCGTGTGCAGACCTTGCTGAATGGAGTGTTCCGTTTGTTGCCTTCTGAAGGGCGTCTCACCCGTCTGTATGTACGCGAACGAAAGGATAGTGATTCCGTCAGTCTGTATGTGCCGGAATTCAATATTGAGAATCATCGGTTCCGCAGCCAACTTACTTTTGTAGAAGAAGGACATACACAGCATTGGGAAACGGAGGGAGAAATCAATTCCGGTGAGCGCCGTGTGTCGGTCTGCATTCAGGCACCTGAACTGACTGTGCCTTACATTCGCCGCCGTTTGGGAGCGGAAGTGGCCTTCGACCGGTTGTGGTTAAGTTTCACGCAGCAGGAGGAAGATGAGAAAATGGTGTTGCTTGGTCAGACGGAGGTAGACGGACTGAAAGTCTTCCATCGTCGCTTGTCGCCGGAGCGTATTAACCTGAATCATGGGAAGCTGGATTTTCAGTTGAATGTGGAACCGCATGCCCTGGAACTGGACAGTTGCAGTACGATACGTTTCAATGACTTGCAGTTTCATCCTTACCTGCGGGTAGAACCGCCCAGCCACCTTATGGCTTCCATACATCAATCTCTGTTTCCGGCTAAGGAGCTTTTCAATTCCCTTCCGCATGGACTTTTTGAGAACCTGGAAGGGATTCGTGTGGAAGGAGAACTGGCATACGATTTCGAACTGGATGCCGATTTGGCTTGTCCTGACAGCCTGAAGTTTTATTCCGACCTGCGTCCGCAGCATTTCCGGATATTGGGTTATGGAACAACCAATCTTGGTAAGATGTCTGAAGAGTTTGAGTATACGGCCTACGAGAATGAAATGCCTGTACGTACTTTTCCGGTGGGGCCGTCGTGGAATCATTTCCTTCCTCTTGACAGTGTGCCTCAGCTGATGCGCATGGCCGTATTGCAGAGCGAGGACGGAGGATTCTTTTATCATCAGGGATTCCTTCCCGACGCCATTCGTGAAGCGATGGTTTACGATTTGAAAGAACGTCGCTTTGCACGCGGAGGAAGTACAATTTCCATGCAGCTGGTCAAGAATGTGTTCCTGAATCGTCGGAAAAATATCGCACGGAAACTGGAAGAAGCGTTGATTGTCTGGCTGATAGAACAGAACCGGCTTACCTCAAAGGAACGGATGTTCGAGGTGTATCTCAATATCGCCGAATGGGGGCCTGGAGTGTATGGACTGTCAGAGGCTTCAGAGTTTTATTTTGGCAAGCGTCCGTCGCAACTGACGCTGGAAGAATGCATTTACCTGGCTTCCATTATTCCGAAGCCGAAGCATTATCGCAGTTCGTTCGAAGCTAATGGACGATTGAAAGAAAATCAGGAAGGACACTTCCGGCTGGTAGCCCGCAGAATGGCGGCCAAGGGAGTAATTTCGGAAGCGGCTGCAGAAGGAGTCGATTTGTCGCGTGTGGTGTTGACTGGAGAAGCCGGAAAATGTTTCGCTGACAGTCTCAGCCTCTCCACGCCACAGCCTGTTCCTTGAGTTATTCTCCGAGGATGGTAGCCACGATGCGCCGTCCTCCTCCGTGGTTGCGGAATTCACAGAGATAGATTCCCTGCCAGGTGCCTAAGTTCAGTCGTCCGTCGGTGATGGGGATAGACAGGCTGGCGCCCACCAGTGAGGATTTGGCATGGGCAGGCATGTCGTCCCAGCCTTCCAAAGTATGGTCGTACCAGGATTCGCGTTCGCGCACCAGGTTGTTGAATATCTTTTCCATGTCGCTACGAACGTCAGGATCGCAGTTTTCGTTGACCGACAGTCCGGCGCTGGTATGTTGGATAAAAAGATTGAGTAGTTCGGTTTTGGGTAAGGCAGGCAGGTGACTGAGTACTTCGTCGGTCACGAGGTGAAAGCCACGCGCGCGTGCCCGGAGTGTGAAAGTAGTTTGTTGTATCATAATAATAAACGGTATGAAAGATTACGGATTTTATCTGCTCAAAGATAACACAAATCTTTCAGAAGGAGGGAATATAGCGTGAAAAACCTCCTTTTACCATTCGTTCAGCCACTCGTCCAGTGTTTCTCCATCCGTGAAGAGCTCGGGCTCCAGTGCTTGGATGCGCTTCTTCATCCGCGATTTCTGCTGGTAGACTGAAGTAGGAGAGATGGCCGAAAGTACGGCAATCTGCGACACCGTAAAATGAAGTTTGATAAGAGTCTTTGGAGAGAGGAGAAAGGAAGCATCTCGCATAAGGGCATAAAAAAAGGAGTTCCGCTGAACTCCAACCTTTGTTAACCTTAAATCTAATACTATGAAAAACACATTGCAAAGGTACGCATTTTCTGTTTCTCTGCAAGTAAAATGATGCTTAAAATCTGTTTTATAACATCTATTATAATTTGCATTTGCCAGAAAGGTTTTTGTTAACGCTTCTTTTACTACCTTTGCAATTAAAAAATAGACAGATTATGGCATTTGAAGCGACGAAAAGAGAATGGGGAGAACTGTATGCGTTTTTCCGGCTGCTGGCCGACGGTTACGTGTACGGTGGTACTCCTGATGTGAAGAAGAACGAAGCACTCCGTCTTCCGGTGGCAATGGTTCAGCGGGAAGAACATGACGGTACGCGTCAGTATATTTTGGAAAAAGATACCGTGCACTTGAAAGGAGAGAATATAGACAAGCGGATTCCTCGTGAAGACTTTGCTACGGTGGCAGAGCTTATCTATGCAGCGATTCGTCAGAGCCGGGAGGATGATGTCACATCTCCCGATGGCGTAGAGGAGTTTTTGGATGAGGTAGCCATTTTCGATTTGGAAGCCAAGACGGACGACCGCACGGATTTCAGTGTGGCTTTTTACTCGGTAGATGCTCCGCTTACCGGATTCTGTGTCCGCTCCCGTCTGGGAATGATGATTCCGTTGCTTGACGGGGGAAGAACCGCCAATTTCAAGTTTGAGCAGACAGGTGTGAAGTTTGCTACTCCGACCGTCAACAAAATTAATGCGGAAGGTGAGGAGGATGATGTTATATCCCGCATGTTGATGATAGAGCGTTTAGGAGGCACACTGAAGTACAGTGATGTGGCCGATAAGATTTTCCGCAGCAACCTGTCCATGATTGATTTGCACATGGGACGACTGATGGCGGAAATGACACGCCTGATGTGGCTGGACGGTATTACAAAGGTGTCGGAGCTGACGGAGGAAATCAAAAAGCTGAATCCGCTGAAGATAAAGGACGAGCTGATTACCAAGCATGGCTTCTATGAATATAAGGTGAAAGAGTTGCTGCTGGCTTTGGCCATGGGACTTCGTCCGGCAAAACTGTACAATGGAACAGATTCTGCCATTGCAGGATTCCTTTTCGTGACGGGTGACGGGGAAGTGTTGTGCTATCAGCGTGCTTTCCGCCAGACATTTGCCGATTTCCTTTTCCAGAACAGCCGCTTGGAGAAAGGTTCTACGGAAAAAGACAAGTATGGTTATCTGGAACGTGAAAATGGAGTGTACTACTTTAAACTGAATCTGAAAATCGGTTTGCTGAAGCGATAAGTCTTAGACAGGGATAAAAGAAAAACGGATTCTCCGACCGTCGAAGTCAGGGAATCCGTTTTTTTATGCATTTCCGTGAAGGGAATTATTCTTCGTGGTTGCTGTAATATTTCATGAACTGTGTACGTTCGAACGGGTTGATGTCGCCTGCGGCTGAGGCATTCATCTTTCCTTTGAACTGTGCAATGGAATCATATCCTTTGTCGTCCATCCATTCGGCCAGTTCTTTCTTCATCTCTTCAATCATCTGGTTGCCGTGCTGGTAGATAACGCTGCAAACTTCTACGGCAGCAGCGCCTGAAAGCAGAGACTTGATAACGCCTTTTCCGTTGTGTACGCCACCCGAAACAGCATAATCCAGCTGAGGAACTTCTGCCGAAGCAATGGCTGTCCAGCGAATGCGGTCAGACAGTTCAGAAGGTGAACTCATTACATTGGCTGTAGTGAAAGTCAGGTTGTCAATCTGGATGTCCGGCTGGTAGAAGCGGTTGAACAATACCACAGCAGCAGCACCGTTGGCATACAACTGGTTGATGAGTGCAATCGGGTTGGTCAGGTTGCTGCCCAGTTTCATGATTACCGGGATGCGGATTACTTTCTTGATGTGGCGCAGGATGTCGATGTGACGCTGTTCAAAGCTTCCCGGTGTATAATCCTTGCTGGTCTGCAAAGAAAGGATGTTCAGTTCCAGTGCATCGGCTCCGGCTTCTTCCATCAGGCGGGCAAAGTCAGTCCATTCGCTGTCACTGTAGCAGTTGATGCTGGCGATTACCGGAATCTTGCAGTGTTTCTTTACGTCTTCAATCAGGGTGATATGTTCGTTCAGCGCATGTGAGCGTACGTATGCTCCCAGGTAGTCGTCGGCTTCGGGTGAGCCATAGCCCTGCATGCTTCCTGCCTGCATGTTGATTTGTTCTTCGAATACTGATTTCAGTACTACTGCACCGGCTCCGGCTTCTTCCAGTTTCTGAATTTTAGCCAGGCTGTTAGTCAGTCCAGAACTACTGATAATAATCGGGTTGTTCAGAGTTAACCCTGCAAAAGTTGTTTTTAGTTGTGCCATATTCTTCTCGTTTTAATATACTCTATCTCCAAAAATTTTGCTGCCTACACGTACCATTGTACTTCCTGCCTGAACTGCCAGCGGATAGTCGTGCGACATACCCATGGAAATTTCCTTGAAGGTATCACAATCTTTAAAATAGGTAGCTTTCAGTTCGGTGAAGAAACGGTGAAGGCTCTCAAATTCGTTGGTGATTTGTGATTCGTCGTCTGTATTGGTGGCCATTCCCATGACTCCGCTGATGCATACATGTGTCAGCTCTTTCCACGGGGTGGTTTCCAGCATCTCGCGACAGGCTTCAAAAGAAAATCCGTATTTGCTTTCTTCTTCTGCGATATGGATTTCCAGCAGGCAAGGTATCACCCGGTTGCATTTAGCCGCTTGTTTATCGATTTCAGCCAACAGCTTGTAACTGTCTACGGCATGAATCATGGCGATGTAGGGTGCGATGTACTTCACTTTATTGGTCTGCAGGTGGCCGATGAAATGCCACTGAATATCGGCGGGCAGGGAAGCCTGCTTCTTGCTTAGTTCCTGTTCCTTGCTTTCTCCGAAGATGCGCTGTCCGGTTTCGTATGCAGCCAGAATCGCTTCGTTCGGGTGAAATTTGGATACAGCAACCAGGCTGACCTGGGGAGGAAGTTGTGCCCGTACTTCTTTTAAATTAGACTGAATATCCATGGTGTGATGTGTGTTTGTTTATCGTTTGTCTGCATCCGGGAATTCCGGTTTTACGTCAGGCTCTGCAGAGTAGGGATATACGTCCATCAGTGCAGTTTCGGCAACCGATGCGATGACGTAGTCGGCCATTGTGCCCTTCATGCCTTCGTCCAGTTTCTTCACGGCATCGCGCAGGTCGGCAGCCTGTACCAGTACGTTGGTAGCTGTTTTCTTTTCCGCCCCGCTTTTCTCGTCGAGTGTAATGAAGTAGAGCTTGCACTTGAACCAACGGTCGGCAGCTTCCTCGTCGCTGGGGAAGAGCTCGCTGTAGTTGGCGCGTTTGATGTCGGATACAGTGAATTCTCCGCTGATGAACGGAGTGATTTCTTCGATAATACGCGATTCAGCTTCGGTAAAGCTGAGTGCGTCCACCAGATAGGGTTCCGTTACTTTCTTGTTCATTCCGTTTTCGGCTACTTTCTCGTAACGGATTTTGCATTCAAACCAATTATGCATCATAATTTTTCTTGCTTTTCAATTTGTAATAATTCACACAAAGATACGATTATAAATTGAATGAGAGAATAAATGGTTTTGAAAAATCAGTCAATTCTCGGTTTGCAGCGGTTTTGTTGCATGAATTCCTGAATGAGGTCGGTGTAATTCCCTTGAATCAGAATGTGGTGGTTGCCCAGCGGATTGTGCAGGAAATAGTCTGCCGTCTTGTCCAGTCGTACCTTTAACTGCGTACGACAACAGGTCACCATATTGGTATTTTCGATGAGATGTCCCGAGGATAGATAATATTCGTCCAGACACTCTCCTCCGCATTTGAAGAGGGTGACTTCGCCCGGATGTACAATGCCCTGAATGGCGATGCCGCTTTCTGTCTCAAAATGGTTGCGGATAATAAACTCTTCGGCCATTTTGGTCGGAATGGAGCAGTGTGCCAGCAGCACCTCGTTGCGGGCAAGGTCTACAAACGAAGGGTTGGCCATAAAGCCGGGCTTTCCGATGAGCTCTTTTACCATCAGTAAAGTCATAATGGACTGCAGGTCGCCTTCGCATCCGGCAGGTATTCCTTCGTCATTCAGCAAAGAAAGAGCCAGGCAGCCTGTGGTCTTCAGGCTCTGAATCAGTGAGAAGCAGGACAGGGTAAGAGCGTCCAAGTTTTCTTCCTGGCAGACACGTCGGATGGCCTTATACAATCGCATGGCCCGAAGCAGCTCTTCCGGGGTTGCTTCCTGAATTCCTTTGGCACGTTGGGCAAATAAGGAAGCTTCAGGTCCTATTTCGTCTTCTGTAATTTCGTGGAAGGCTTTTTCTACGATTTCAATAGAGATGTCTGTGTAAGTCACTCCCCAACGTTGCCCGGCTAACAGGTAATCCACATGACTGGCTACCAGCCAGGAGGCCGGAGTTCCGATTACACCGATGCGTTTCTTTTTCAAGGAACGTTTGGCGGCAAACGCCTGGTGGTGTAAAAGTACCTGATTTACCATATTGGGCACTGATCCATGAATGATTTTTACCTTCATGTCTCTCGACTGAATCCATGCCGAGATTTCAAGGGCGGCAGCCAGTGAGTTGTTCAGGCCGTCTGTCAGCAGGGTGATGGGATAGGGAAGGATGCTGAAAAAACGCACCACGGCGCTCTCTACACCCCCGCTGGCTATGAATGCCATTTTGTATTCATGGCTGGGAATGCTTTCAGAGTCTGTATAGTTGACAAGGTGAAGGGTAAAATGTTTTTCCAGTTCCACGAACAGGTCTTTATGCTTTTCGTAGACTTGCTCCACCTTGTATGTGCCGGCTGTAAATATAATTAGGTAAAGGTTCATAATGCTTGAGTGTTTGGTTATCGATAGCAAACATACGGATTTTTTGGGTAGAAGACTTGGAAAATGCCTGAAAAGGCGTTAAACTTTACTTGGAGGGCCTTTTTCTCAAAAGAAAGGAGTAGCCGTATTTTTCTGAGCACAAAGTTGTTTAATTTCGACAATCGCTTTATCTTTGCATTTCAGAATCTTTTTTAAACTATAAAATATGCCCAAAATATCCATCAGAGGAACTGAAATGCCGGAGTCGCCGATACGTAAGCTTGCGCCTTTGGCTGAAGCTGCGAAAGAGAGAGGAATTCATGTATATCACTTGAATATTGGTCAGCCTGACCTGCCTACTCCACGAGCGGCCCTCGATGCGATTCGAAATATTGACCGCAAGGTGTTGGAATATAGTCCCAGCCAGGGATATAGAAGCTACAGAGAGCGTCTGGTGGGATATTATGAAAAGTACGACATTCACCTGGATGCCGATGACATTATCATTACTACCGGAGGGTCGGAAGCTGTGCTGTTTGCGTTTATGAGCTGTCTGAATCCGGGGGATGAGATTATCGTGCCGGAACCGGCGTATGCCAACTACATGGCGTTTGCGATTTCGGCAGGAGCGGTTATCCGTACGGTGACGACTACCATCGACGAAGGTTTCTCTTTGCCGAAGGTAGAGAAGTTTGAGGAGTTGATTAATGAACGCACCAAGGGTATCTTGATTTGTAACCCGAATAATCCGACAGGGTATCTGTACACTCGCCGGGAGATGAACCAGATTCGGGATTTGGTGAAGAAGTACGACTTGTTCCTCTTCTCCGATGAAGTATATCGTGAATTTATCTATACAGGTTCTCCTTATATTTCTGCCTGTCATCTGGAAGGCATCGAACAGAATGTGGTATTGATTGACTCCGTATCGAAACGGTATTCGGAATGTGGAATTCGTATCGGTGCACTGATTACGAAGAATCCGGAAGTGCGCAAGGCGGTGATGAAGTTCTGCCAGGCTCGTTTGAGTCCACCGTTGATTGGCCAGATTGCAGCTGAGGCTTCGCTCGATGAACCGGAAGAATATGCTCGCGAAACGTATGATGAATATGTGGAACGCCGTAAATGTCTGATTGACGGATTGAACCGTATACCGGGCGTTTATTCTCCGATACCGATGGGAGCTTTCTATACCGTAGCTAAACTGCCGGTGGATGATTGCGAGAAATTCTGCGCATGGTGTTTGTCTGATTTCAATTATGAAGGAGAGACCGTCATGATGGCACCTGCCAGCGGATTCTATACTACACCGGGCGGCGGTAAAAACGAGGTGCGTGTGGCTTATGTATTGAAGAAAGAAGACCTGGTACGGGCTTTGTTCATTCTGCGTAAGGCGCTCGAAGCCTATCCGGGAAGGGTGGATGAATGATGAGCAACTGGAAATTTTTTATAGCCCGACGGATTTACCGTAGCAGGGAAGGAGAGAAAGAAGTATCAAAACCGGCCGTACGCATTGCGATGGCCGGTATTGCTATCGGACTGGCCGTGATGATTGTTTCGGTGGCGGTGGTCATCGGCTTCAAGCATCAGGTGCGCGACAAGGTGATAGGCATGGGCTCTGATATTGTGATTTCCAGCATTGAAGGAGCTCAGCTTTACCAGATGAATCCGGTGGTGGCAAACGACAGCTTGTTGTCGGTGATACGGAATATTCCCCAGGTGAGTCACGTGCAGCGTTACGTTACGAAACCGGGCATGATCATGACCGCTGATAACTTTCAGGGAATGATTGTGAAGGGGGTGGCGCAGGAATACGACTGGACGTACCTGAAGGCACACTTGCAGGAAGGAGAGATTCCTGCACTGACGGACTCCGTAGCCAGCAACCGTGTGCTGGTTTCCCGCTCCATGGCCGACAAACTTTCATTGAAGGTAGGTGATAAGCTTTATACTTATTATATAGAAGGCAATGTGCGTGCCCGTCGGTTGACGGTGAGTGGGATATTCCAAACCAATTTCTCTGCATTCGATGATTATTTCCTGATAACTGACATGTACACGGTTCGTCGTCTGAACGGCTGGGAACCGGATCAGGTGGGAGGCGTGGAAGTGGCCGTGTCGGATTATCGTTTCTTGGATTCGGTGAATGATGAGATTCGTGGTCATATTCAGGAACAGACAGACCGTTATGGGGCAATTTATTGTTCCCGCACTTCAGAGGAACTTTATCCTCAGATTTTTGCGTGGCTCGACTTGCTGGATACCAATGTATGGGTCATTCTGATTCTGATGACCGGAGTGGCGGGTTTTACCATGATTTCCGGATTGCTGATTATCATCCTTGAACGTACGCAGATGATTGGAGTATTGAAAGCGTTGGGAGCCGATAACGCTTCCATTCGTCAGATATTCCTGTCGTTTTCTGTTTTCCTTATCGGAAGGGGAATGTGCTGGGGAAATGTCATCGGACTGTCGTGTTGTCTTATTCAGTATCTTTTCGAACCGATTAAGTTGGATCCGGCTACGTACTATGTCAATGCAGTGCCCGTGGAGCTTCATTTGGGCTGGATTGTATTGTTGAACGTGTGTACCTTGCTGGTGTCGGTAGGGATGTTGGTCGGTCCTTCTTATCTGATAAGCCATATTCATCCTGCAAAATCCATCCGTTTTGAATAAATCCTGCTTTAAAATCAAGAGCAAACAAATCTTTTTTACTAATTTTGCACTCTCAATTGATATTAAAGAATAAAATAACTACATAAAGTTATGGCAAAAGAATTAAAAGACCTAACCAAGAGAAGTGAAAACTATTCACAATGGTATAATGATTTGGTGGTAAAGGCCGATTTGGCTGAACAGTCTCCTGTGCGTGGCTGTATGGTAATCAAGCCTTACGGATATGCCATCTGGGAAAAAATGCAGCGTATCCTTGACGATATGTTCAAGGCTACAGGACATGTGAATGCGTATTTCCCGTTGCTGATTCCGAAATCTTACTTGAGCCGTGAAGCTGAACACGTAGAAGGCTTCGCTAAGGAATGTGCGGTAGTAACTCACTATCGTTTGAAGAATGCAGAAGATGGTTCGGGTGTGATTGTAGACCCGGCTGCCAAACTGGAAGAAGAACTGATTATTCGTCCGACTTCAGAAACTATTATCTGGAGTACTTATAAAAACTGGATTAACTCATACCGTGACCTGCCTATCTTGTGCAACCAGTGGGCAAACGTAATGCGCTGGGAGATGCGTACTCGTTTGTTCCTGCGTACAGCTGAGTTCTTGTGGCAGGAAGGTCATACGGCTCATGCTACTCGCGAAGAGGCTGAAGCAGAAGCACAGAAGATGTTGCACGTGTATGGCGATTTCGCTGAAAAATACATGGCTGTGCCGGTTATCAAGGGTGTGAAATCTGCAAACGAACGTTTTGCCGGAGCATTGGATACTTATACTATTGAAGGATTGATGCAGGATGGTAAAGCATTGCAGTGTGGTACCTCTCACTTCCTGGGACAGAACTTTGCCAAGGCATTCAACGTACAGTTCGTCGACAAGAACAATAAGCTGGATTATGTATGGGCTACTTCATGGGGTGTATCTACTCGTCTGATGGGTGCCTTGATCATGACTCACTCTGACGACAACGGTCTGGTTCTTCCGCCGCATTTGGCTCCGATTCAGGTTGTTATCGTACCTATCTATAAGAACGACGAACAGTTGAAACAGATTGATGCCAAGGTAGAAGGTATCGTCAACAAACTTCGCAGCATGGGTATCTCTGTGAAATACGATAACGCCGATAACAAGCGTCCGGGATTCAAGTTTGCAGACTATGAATTGAAGGGTGTGCCTGTACGTTTGGTAATGGGTGGTCGTGACCTGGAAAACAACACGATGGAAATCATGCGCCGTGATACGCTGGAAAAAGAAACTCGTTCTTGTGACGGTATCGAAGAATACGTGCAGAACCTGTTGGAAGAAATTCAGCAGAACATCTACCAGAAAGCATTGAATTATCGTAACGAACATATCTATAAGGTGGATACTTACGAAGAATTCAAGGAACAGATTGAGAAGGGTGGATTTATCCTGGCTCACTGGGATGGTACTCCGGAAACAGAAGACCGTATCAAGGAAGAAACCAAAGCTACTATCCGCTGTCTGCCTTTCGAAGCAGATGAAGAAAGCCTGACTCCGGGTGTAGATATGCTGACTGGCAAACCTTCTGCACGCCGTGTATTGTTTGCCCGTGCTTACTAATTGGCTATACTTATAGTAATATCATAAAAAAGTCCGGTTCTCTTGAAAGAGGGAATCGGACTTTTTTGATGGGCTTTATTCTGCTTTCAGGCATTCCATGTATTCTTCGTAACTGATGAACCGACCACCCATCGACTTGAGATGAGGCGTTTCAAACTGGCAGTCGATAAGGGTACCTCCGTGCGCATGGAGCAGTTGGGCCAGTCGTATCAGGGCAAGCTTGGAAGCGCTGGGTACGAGTGAGAACATGCTTTCGCCGAAGAAGCATGTGCCCAAAGTCACTCCATACAGGCCTCCGACCAGCTTGTCGCCTTCCCATACTTCTACGCTGGCGGCCAGGTTCTGTTCGTACATGCGGATGTAAGCTTCAATCATTTCTTCTCCCAGCCAGGCTCCTTCCTGTTCGATGCGGAGTTTGGAACAGTTCCGTATTACCTGCTCAAACGCATGGTTGAAAGTTACCTTGTATTTATCCTTATTCATCAGCGTACGCATGGAGTGGGAGATGTGAATCTCTTCCGGAAAGATGACGAAGCGCTGTAACGGACACCACCATTGGATGACTTTTTCACGAAAGGCATACCAGGGAAAGATACCGTTGGAGTAGGCCAGGATAAGCCGGTCGACAGACAAGTCGCCTCCAATGGCCAGCAGACCGTCGGGGTCTCCCCAATGCGGGTCCGGAAAAGCCAGTCTTTTTGTCAGTTGGAAAACCATGGTGTCGAAATTATTTGAGAATACTCAGTTGATTGTTTTCGGCCGTTACCGTGATGTTGCCTCCCTGCTTCAGTGAGCCAAACAGAATTTCACGCATGAGCAGCGGTTTCAGGTGGGCGGCGATGGCACGGTCCATTTCGCGGGCTCCGTATTCCGGTTTGAAACCCTCTTTCAGCAGCCATTCATGTGCTTCGGGGGTCAGGTGCAGGCAGACGTGGCGGCGAGCCAGCTTTTCATCCAGTTGGCGCAACTTCTTGTCGAGCACTTGCGTAGCCATTTCCCGACTCATGTCATGGAATACGACGGAAGCCGACAAACGGTTGAGGAATTCAGGCTTAAATGTTTTCTTTACCTGACGAAGCATAGCCTGTCCGGTACTTACCTGGCTGTTGAAACCAATGGAAGCCTGATGCGCATACTGAGCACCGGCGTTGGAAGTCATGATAAGAATCAGATGGCGGCAGTCCGATTTCCGTCCTTTGTTGTCCGTCAGCACTGCATAGTCCATCACCTGCAGCAGGATGTTGAAAATGTCGGGATGAGCCTTTTCGATTTCATCCAGTAGCAGCACACAGTTGGGTGTTTTCCGGATGGCATCCGTCAGCAAACCACCATCTTCGTATCCGATGTAACCTGCCGGAGAACCGATAAGTTTGGCGATGGTATGCTTTTCCATGTATTCACTCATGTCGAAGCGTACCAGTGAGATACCTAATTCTGAGGCTAATACCTTGGCCACCTCGGTCTTTCCTACTCCCGTAGGACCGACAAACAACAGACTGGCCAGCGGCTTGTTCTCGTCCAGCAATCCGGCTTTGGCCATTTGCACCGCCTCCACCACTTGACGAATGGCTTCGTCTTGTCCGTAAATCTGTCCCGATATGCGTTCGTACAATGCTTCCAGTGAAGCGTTGTCTTCCTCCTTGAGTGCATTGGCATCAATCTTGCAGGTACGCGAAAGTACTTCGGTAATCAGTTTTCTGTCCACCGTCTTTGTGCCGTCTGCAGCCGGGTGAATTTCGCGGTAAGCACCGGCCTCATCAATCAGGTCGATAGCCTTGTCGGGCAGGAAGCGGTCGCTGATGTAGCGGGCACTGGCCTTTACGGTATACTCAATCACTCCCGGTTCATAGGTCACGTGGTGATACTCCTCATATTTTTCTTTCAATCCTTCTATGATGCGGATAGTCTCGTCGATGCTGGGCTCCTGAATGTCGATTTGCTGGAAACGGCGTACCATTCCTTTGCTGCGTGAAAAATAACGATTGTATTCCTCGTAGGTGGTAGAGCCGATGAAACGGATGTCTCCCTGTTCCAGGTAAGGCTTCAGCATGTTGGAGGCATCCATCGAGCCATCACCGATTTGTCCGGCTCCGATAAGATTGTGTATCTCGTCAATATAGAGAATGGCTTTCTTTTCTGCGCTGAGGCTTTTCATCACACTCTTCAACCGTTGTTCGAAGTCGCCCCGATATTGTGTACCGGCTAGCATACTACCCAAATCCAGTTCGTAGATACGACTGCCTTTCAGACGCTCGGGCACTTTTCCGGCTTCAATGCGGGCTGCCAGTCCGTAAGCCAAGGCTGTTTTCCCCACTCCTGGTTCGCCGATGTGCAGCGGGTTGTTCTTGTCTTTCCGGCACAGCACTTCGATGGTACGTTCCAGTTCCATTTCCCGTCCGATCAGCGGATTGTGATTCTCCAACTGCTCGTTCAGGCAGGTAATGAAATTCTTGGAAATGCCATGAGGTTCGTCCGAATCATTCTCATCCAGGCTGAGGTCGTCTCCATAGATGACCACCAGTTGGCTGATGAAATCCGGAATCCGTTCCTTCAAGTGTTTTTTCAGAAAATAGCAAGCCCAGGACTCCGGCAGCAGCAACATGGCCTGTACTACGTGAGGAATGTCCAGCACTTCGGCATTGGATGATTCCACGAAGGCATACGCATTCTGAAACAGCAGGTTGGATTGTACGGAAAACTGCAGTTCATAGTTGGTATCTTCCGGCACCTGTTCCATTTTCTGTGCCAGGTATTCGTCCACTTCCTCTTCCATCACCGGGATGTGACAGAAACATTCCTCTACGGCCTCCACAAAAGGGTCCTGGTTAAAGAGTGCGCTGAGAATATGCTCCGGAGTAATGAATTCATGGCGATAACGGAACGCCAGTCCCTGAGCAAACGACAGCGCTTTGTCTACATATACAGATTTTTCGATGTGACTCATTGATTCTTTACAGTTTAATTGTCTTCGGGTTCTACGGTCAGTCGCAGAGGAAATCCTTCCTCACGTGCCATCTGGGTGGCCTTCTGCGCTTTGGATTGTGCTACGTCGTAAGAATAAACGCCTGCCGTGGCCGATTGCTGCTGGTGTACTTTCAGCATCAGTGCCTCGGCTTCCTCCTGCGATTTGAAAAACACGATTTTAAGTACCTTCACCACGAAGTCCATAGTGGTGAAGTCGTCGTTGTGGAGAATCACTTTATAATGTTTGGGTTCGTGCAGCTCCACACGCTTTTTTTCTTTACATAACGATTGTTCTTTTTCCATTTGTCTACTTTAATATGGCGATTTGGACTCGCGTCAACGTGCCGTGTTCAGTGTAAATTCTTTATGGTCGTACATTTGTCCACGGGTATCGGTCACAGCCAGTCGGAAAGTAGCTGTACCCGTTTTGATACGTTTTCCGGCAGTGACGGTAGCCGTATACTTCACCCCGTTTCCCGGTAGAATCTGTTCCACCAGAATGGAAGGGGAGATATGCAGGTGTTTTATTCCGCTGATTTCTACCACGCTGGGAATTACGTTGTAGGCAATTTCATTTCCTCCATTCATGATTTCGAAAATGATTTTGCTGCTTTCTCCCGAGCTGATGACATGGTCACGGTCGTTATCTATGAAACGGATGTTCCGGATGTATAAAGAGGAGAGGGCAGACTGTGTATAGTCCGGCTCGGCGTACACTTGTTCCACGGGATAGTTTGCCCTGTTTTCTTCACGTGATTTAGGAGCCGTCAGCGCCCCACCAATGGCAGCTCCGGCCAGTGTGCCGACAATGCTTCCAATGGCAGAACCCCTGTAGCTTCCTCTCCAGCCATGACGGGAGTCGCCCACCAGTCCACCGATGGCACCTCCCACACTATTGCCGATGGCGGCACCACCTACAATGGCACCGGTACGTTCCGGTTGCGTCGTTCCGCATCCGCTACTCAGTAAGGATACAGCTAAACATAATATCGCGACTTTCTTCATGGTTGTTGTTTTTTTGATAGATATTTTATTTGCGGTATTTAGCTTTAATGGCCGGAAGTTCTTTCTGAATGTCATTGATACGACGTGCATCACTGGGGTGTGTACTCATGAATTCAGGTACCTTGCCACCAGAACTGGCCGACATCTTTTGCCAGAAAGTCACTGCCTTGTCAGGGTTATAACCCGCCATGGTCATCAGAATCAGTCCCATATAATCTGCTTCCGTCTCGTGCTTGCGCGAGAAAGGAAGGGTTACTCCGTATTGCGCTCCCACACCGTATACCGTACTGGCGATAGTCTGTACCATCTCACTCTTTTGTGAGAGAGTCTGTCCTAATATTTGTGCGCCATACTGGGTAAGCATCTGCTGGCTGATACGCTCGTTGCTGTGCTTGGCTACAGCATGTGCTACTTCATGCCCCAGTACCACGGCCAGTTCATCGTCCGAAGATACCAGCTTCATCAGTCCTTCATACACCACAATCTTTCCTCCGGGCATACAGAACGCGTTGATTTCGTCACTCTTTACCAGATTAAATTCCCAGGCAAACTCCTTGATTTCGTCAGAAAGTCCGTTGCTGCGCAGGTATCGTTCTGTGGCTGCGGCAATGTTCTTTCCCACTCGTACCACCATGGCCGTCTGGGTGGCATTGGTCGACTTCTGGGCACTTTTTATGTAGTCTTTATACTGAGTCAGGCTGGAAGAAAGCACTTCCTGGTCTGAAACCAGCAACAATTGTTTACGTCCGGTGAGCGGTACCGAACTGCATCCTGTCAGCATCAGCAAAGAAAGGACATACACACTTAGTTCTTTTTTCATAACGGTTTCGTTAGTTGTTCTACAAACATAACAAAAAAATGATGATTTTTGATTATGTTTGTGGCAATAAACTATAAAAAAGAGATGAAAAAGGAACTTTTTATAGCATGTTCTCTTTGCGGGACCATGCTGGTGAATGCTGAGAATATAGAGGTCACTACGTTTAAATACGCAGGACCGTATGCATTAGTGCAACCTTATCAGGTTGACAGTGTGGATGTTAATTCCAAGTCGTGGAAAGCGGAGTCGCTGCTGGATACGCCGGTGTCATTTTCTTTGCTTGAAGGAGCAGAAGTAAAGCAGGCAAGTCAGTTGTCTCCGTCGGCAGGCTATGCCCTGCACCTTATGGGTTTTGTATTGGAAAATACACACTATGGAGAAGTGTCACTGAAGGTGGAAGGGGCTGAACACTATCAGGTGTATGTGGATGGTAAGCGCGTGGAGGATGCCTCGTTATCGCTGAATCCGGCTACGCATCAGGTGGTCATCAAGTACCTCTCCATGCCTGGCGAAAAAAACGTGCCGAAGGTGAGCCTGGATGCTAAGCAGGACGGGGTGTTTACCTTGCGTACCGAACAGGGCCGTCTGTTTACACTGGCCGATGTGCTGCACGGCACCCGCTTTACGGGCACTGAACTTTCGGCCGATGGGAAATACCTGATTACGTCGTACTCTGTCACAAAGGAAGGTGGGGAAACGGCTTCGCAGACTAAGGTAAAGGAACTGAAGACAGGAAAAGTAGTCGCTACCCGGGGAGAAACCTTGCATTGGATGCCGCGTTCCGTGAAATATTACTATGTACGTCAGGGAGTATCCGGCCGGGAATTGGTGACGGTTGACCCTGTCTCCGGACGTGAGGAAGTGTGGGTGAACCATTTGCCGGAAGGCAGTTTCCAGATAGCACCTACGGAGGATTATCTACTGTTTACTCTTGTACAGAAGGGACCGGAAGAGAAGAAGGAAATCTATGAGTTCATTGACCCGGACGACCGTCAGCCGGGATGGCGCAACCGTACGTACCTGGCCCGTTTTGATGTGAAGACAGGCGTGTGCCAGCCTTTGACCTTCGGTTACAAGAATGTATGGGCTACGGATATCTCCTCCGACGGACGCTTTATCCTGATGATGACTTCCAACCACCGTATGGGAAAACGCCCGACCACCTTGTTCTCCGTGTACAAGATGGATGTGCAGACCTTGCAGGTTGAAGAACTAGTGAAAGATGACGGTTTCCTGACCAATGCGCAGTTCTCGCCCAATGGCCGTCAGGTATTGCTGGCCGGTACACCGGAGTGTTTGGGAGGAATCGGCAAGAACGTGAAGGAAGGACAGACCCCGAGCATGATTGACAATCAGCTTTACCTGATGGATTTGCAGAGCAAGCAGATAGAACCGCTGACCCGGACGTTCAATCCGAACGTGATGCAGACGGTGTGGTCGGCTGTAGACAATTGTGTGTACTTCACCGCCGAAGACCGTGATTGCATCGCGCTGTTCCGCCTGAATCCGGCAAAGAAACACATTGAGAAGGTGAATGTGCCCGAAGAAATGGTATTGGGATTCTCTGTGGCCGAGAAAGCCTCTTCGTTATCGTTCTACGGAGAAAGTGCGTCCAATTCTCACCGCTTGTATGTGGTTGATTTGAAGAAGGATGCCTCTAAGCTGGAAGAAGATTTGAACGGGGAATTGAAAGATGTGCTGCTGGGTGAATGCAAGGCGTGGGACTTTGTCAACTCTCGGGGGGACACCATTTGCGGACGTTACTACCTGCCCCCTCATTTTGACCCAAACAAAAAATATCCGATGATAGTCAACTACTACGGCGGATGCAGTCCCACAAGCCGTAATTTTGCCAGCCGTTATCCGCATCATGCGTATGCCGCATTAGGTTATGTGGTGTATGTGGTAGAACCGAGTGGAGCGACCGGTTTCGGTCAGGAATTCTCTGCCCGCCATGTGAATACGTTCGGTGATTATGTGGCTGACGACATCATCGAAGGAACGCGTAAGTTTGTGGAAGCTCATTCCTTTGTCAATGGTAAGAAGATCGGTTGCATCGGTGCTTCATACGGTGGCTTCATGACGCAGTACCTCCAGACAAAGACCGACTTGTTTGCGGCAGCCATCTCACATGCCGGTATCAGCGACCACACCAGTTACTGGGGCGAAGGCTACTGGGGCTATTCTTACAGTGAAGTATCGGCAGCCAACAGTTATCCGTGGAAGAATCCGGAACTCTTTGTCGACCACAGCCCGCTGTTCAATGCCGACAAGATACACACTCCGCTGCTCTTCCTGCATGGAGCAGTAGATACCAATGTGCCGGTGGGCGAAAGTATCCAGATGTTTACGGCCCTGAAACTGTTAGGACGTGAAACGGCGCTGGTAGTGGTAGACGGACAAGACCATCACATCAAGGACTATCAGAAACGCATCCAGTGGCAGAACACTATCTTTGCCTGGTTTGCCAAATGGTTGCAGGATGACCCGACCTGGTGGAACACCCTTTATCCTCCTAAAACCTTGTAAAACGGATGAAAATATTACATACCAGTGACTGGCACCTGGGGCAGCAACTGTTTGAATACGACCGCAGCGAGGAACAGCAAGACTTCCTGCGGCAGTTGTGCCACTGGGTAGCCGCAGAACAGCCCGATGCGTTGATCGTGTCGGGCGACGTGTTTCATTATTGCAGTCCTTCGGCAGCCGCCCAGCGGTTGTACACGGATGCGCTGGTGGAATTTCATGAAACCTGCCCTTCCATGCAGATTATTATCACGGCAGGTAATCACGACAGCAGTTCCAAGCTGGAAATCAACCGGAATCTGTGGAAGTATGCCGGAGTCACTGTGGTGGGTTCTATCCGAAGAGACGAAGCCGGCCAGGTAGACCTAGAACGTCATATCGTGGAAGTGAAGAACGGTTGCGGCGAATTGAAAGGCTATGTGATAGCCCTGCCTCATGTGTATCCGCAAAACTTTCCGGCGCTCGATGAAGAAGTTCCGCGTGAAGAGCGGCAATCCCATTTCATCCAAACCTTGCTGAACCGTGTGAAGGAACGGAACCAGGGAAATCTTCCGGTGGTGCTGATGGCCCACCTGGCCCTGACGGGAAGTGACATTACCGGACAGGACGACGGACGCGGCGGCATGGAATACACGGATATCCGTCTGATGGGTGAGGGGTACGATTACCTGGCCTTAGGGCACATTCATTTTCCGCAAACCCTGCCCGGCGGACGGGCTCGTTATTGTGGTTCCCCGCTTCCGGTCAGCTTTGACGAGAGTTACGGGCATTCCGTCAGTCTGGTAGAACTGGCTGCACACGGTGCTATGCCCGAAGTGCGTACCTTGCCGGTGCGGAATGCGTGGCCCTTGAAGGTACTGCCTTCGCAGGCCGTGCCGCTGGAAGAGGCATTGGAGGTGTTGCAGGCCATCCCCGATGAGGAAAAGATGTATGTGCAGTTGCACGTCCGTATTCAGGATGTACCTCCGGCCTATTGCATGGAGCGGGCCTACGAACTGACCCGTGGCAAGCAGTGCCGTTTCTGCCGCTACAAATGGGAACGTGAAGTAGTGGAAACGCAGAAGGAGACTACAGAGCTGGATGTGGACCGTTTGCAGACTTTCTCCCCGTCGCAGGTAGCTGCTATCTATTATCAGGACAAGTTTCAGCGGGACATCGCTCCGGAAATGCTCGACATGCTGGAGGAAGCCGTGAAACGGGTACGAAGTCAAGAGGAGGAATAGCACATGAAATTACAGAAACTGATTATTGAAAATATAGCCTCCATCGAGAAGGCGTGCATTGATTTTGAGCATGGACCGTTGGGCGAGGATTCCATCTTCCTGATTTGCGGACCGACGGGAGCCGGGAAGTCGACGCTGCTGGATGCGGTGTGTCTGGCACTCTATAACACCACTCCGCGCTTGAAGCAGGCGGCCAATGAACGATATTTGGACGAGAGCGACAGCTTTTCCGGTACGGGTGAGGTGAGCATTGACGATTCCCGCATGCTGATGCGGCGTGACAGTGTGTCGGCACAAGTGGAGCTGTGGTTTACGGATGCAGCAGGGGATGACTTGCGGGCCGTGTGGAGCGTGGCAAGGGCGCGCAACAAGGCTGGAGGGAAAATTCAGAAAGTGGTCTGGACACTTTCCTTGCAGGACGGTACTCCGCTCACGAATAAGTCGACCGAAACACGTATGGAGATAGAGCGGCGTATCGGTCTCACCTTTGAGCAGTTCTGCCGGACCACGCTGCTGGCACAGGGAGAGTTTACCAAGTTCCTGAAAAGCAAGGAGGAGGAAAAATCGAATATCCTGGAGAAACTGACGGGTACGGAAATCTACTCGCGCATCAGCCGGGAAATCTACGTGATGAAGACCGAAAAGGAGGCGGAGTTGCAGGAACTGAAGGCGCAGACAGGCGGCATTGTGTTGTTGACTGACGAGGAACTGGCCGCGCTTCAGACGGAACAGCGCCAGGTGACGGAAGAGACTGCCACGCTTCGCACACAGTTGAAGCAGGAGCAGGACCTTCGGAAATGGATGACTGACGAGCAGAAGTTGGTACATGATTGGGAGGAGACAGGAAAGGCGCTTCAGGCACTGACGGAGCGGGTGGAATCGGAAGATTACAAGCGTAATAAGTCGTTGCTGGATGACTGGGACCGTACGGCTGATGTGCGTTTTCAATGGACGGAACAGGAGGCCTTGCAGCAGCGCATCCGTACGTCGGAAAAAGAACTGGAACAACTGGAAGAGAAGTACCGTTCGCTGAGTGCCGGCCTGGGTCAACTGGAGCGTATGCAGGTGCAGTGCCGGGAACAGTGGGCGGCGTGCGAGACGTATCTTTCCAGTGTGCAGGAAAAGGTGCCGGTGTACGAATCGTTGCAATCGCTTTCGGCTTTGTCTGAACAGATTCAGCGCGCACTCCAGCAGTCGGAAGATTATCGGAAAGAAAAAGCGCACAAGGCCGCAATCCATCAAAAAACGCTGGAAGTCCGCCAGGGAGCTACGGCATCGTATGAACAGGCCCGAAAGGTAGCGGAAGAAAAACTGCAGGAGGTGGCAGCGTGCCGCACGCAGTTAGAGGATTTGCAAGTGGAGGAACTTCGGCAGAAGAAGCAGGAAGCAGACGCCCGGCTGGACGGATGGAAGAAGTTGCGGGAGGCACTTTCTGTACGTGCAGAAAAGGAACAGGCCTGGCTGGATGTGCAGAAGAACCGGAAAACCTTGCAGGACGATTGCCGGAAACAGCAACAGACGGTAGCGCAACTGAAAGCGCAGTCTGAGGTGTGCCGTAAGGAAAAGGAAGAAGTGCAGCAGGTGTACGACAAGCAGCGGATGTCGTGTGAGGACTGGGCACGCGAAGCCCGCGCACGTCTGTCAAAAGGCGATGTGTGTCCAGTCTGCGGTAAGGAGGTGGGTGATGACTTGAAGAGTGAAGCTCATTTTGTGTCATTGCTGGAACCGGTCCGTGCGTTGCTGGAAGAAAAGGCACGTCGGGCGGAAGAAGTCTTGACCGCACTGGCACGGGCGGAAGCGGAGGTTCGCTCCCTGATGCGGCTGGAAGAAATGGAGGCGAAGAAGGAGACTATTGCAAAAGAAACTTATTCTCTGGCGGAAAAGACCGTGACAGATATGCCGCTTTATGCCACGGTGAAAGAAGCGGATGAGATAGTATCTCAGATAGAGCAAGCCTTGTCGGCACAGCAGGAAGTATGCGACCGACTGGAAGCGCTGTGGAAACAGGTCGAGGAAGGACAGCAACGCCTGAACCGTCTGACGAAGGAACGGGAGGTACTGACCACTGCCTGTGAGCAATGGCACCGGAAGGTAGAGGAAGCCGACAAGGCCGTGTCCCGTTTGGAAACCGAACTGCGTATGCTGGAAGAGGCGCTTTCGCGTGAGGCACTGACCGTTTCCCAGTGTGTGGAGAAAGGAGAGACCTTGATTGTCTTTACGCCTTGGCAAGAAGCTTGGAAGACCGATCGGGAGAACTTTATTACCGCCTTGAAGAAAGAAACCAATCGGTATGTGGAACAGCAGACGAGGAGAGAGCAACTCTTGCACAGGGTAGAGTCGCTGGCTTCTCAGGTAGAGCATGTGCAGTCTGTCCGTCAGTCCATCTTGTCGGAACTTCCGGCCTGGGGGCTGGAGACGACAGAGACGATACCCGACGGGCCGTGTCCGGAAGGGCTTCCGGGACAATGGAACGCGCTGAACACTTCCGTGCTTTCTGTCTGCCATGCCATAAAGACATCGCAAAAGTTGAGGGAGGAAAAAAGCGCCGGAGTGGAAGCTTTTCTTGTCGGTCATCCTGAGATTTCCCGTGAGTATTTGGAGAAACTGGCCGGACTGGAAGTTGAAAAAGTGAATATGGCACGCCGTACTTTGCAGAAGTTGGACAACGACCTGACGAGCCGGCGGGCAGAAATGGAACGGGTCGGTCGGGAACTGACACAGCATCGGGCACAGCGTCCGTCGGAAACCGAAGGGATGACCCTGGCAGCCGTAGAGGAAACCATTTCCCGACTGGAAGAACAGCAGACCGGGAAGTTGGCTCGTTTGGGAGCCATCGCGCAGATGCTGGCACATCACGAAGAGTGCCTGCAACGTATCCGGAAGGTGAAGGAACAGATAGAAGTGAAGCAAAAGGAGGTGGACAACTGGGCGGGAGTGGCTGCCTTATTCGGCAGTGCCGACGGCAAGAAGTTCCGTAACATTGCCCAAAGTTATGTGCTTCGCCAGCTGCTGGCCGGTGCCAATCATTACCTGAGCCGGCTGACCGACCGTTACCGTATGGAGTGTCCGCCGGGGGGACTTACCATTCTGTTGCGCGATGAATATCAGGGAGGGGTGAAGCGTCCTACATCCACCATTTCAGGTGGAGAGAGCTTCCTGGTGTCACTGGCCTTGGCATTGGGATTGTCTTCACTCAACCGGAAAAGTCTTTCGGTGGATGTGCTGTTTATCGACGAAGGTTTCGGTACGCTGGACAGTGACTACCTGAACACGGTGATGGAAGCACTTGAGAAGTTGCACCAGATAGGAGGCAAGAAGGTAGGCATCATCAGTCACGTGGAAGCCCTGCGCGAGCGCATTGCCACCCAGATTCATGTGGAGCGGGTAAACCATACGCTAAGCCGGGTGGAGGTTGTCAATACGATGGGAAATATGTAAATTTGTGGATTTTGTAAATATTTGATTATTAGTAGATTAAAATTTGACAAAAAACGCCTTTGCGTTTGAACTAAAACGCAAGGACATTTCAGATGAAACGCAAGTACGTTTGAAGTAAAACGCACTTGCGTTTCGATCCAAACGTACTTACGTTTTTTCAGGTAATAGGGGATAACTTTTTTTTATGACAAAAAACCAGGTAGATGTCGTACTTTTGTGTCACAAAATTAAAAACATTATGATTATGTACAAATCTATTTTTCGTCCCTGGTTGTTCCGTATGGATGCCGAGAAAATTCACGGTCAGATTGTTGCTTTACTTCATGTTTATCGTCATTTTCCACCGGTGAAATGTCTTCTACGTGCATTTTATCGTCCGAAGGCAACTCCGTTTCAATGGCAGAACCTGACTTTTGCCAATCGGGTGGGACTGTCGGCCGGATTCGACAAAGAGGCGAATTGCTTTGACGAACTGAGTGATTTGGGTTTTGGTTTTCTGGAAGTGGGAACCGTTACTCCGGAAAAGGTAGCAGGAAATCCTTTCCCCCGAATCTTCCGTTTGCCGGAGGATCATGCGCTGGTTTCACGCACGGGTTTCAATAATCCCGGAAAAGAGGTTGTCCTGAAAAATCTGCAACGGAAACGGGAAGGAAAATACATTCTGGGAGTGAATATCAATACCAATACTCCGACTGATGCGGAGCGGGCCGTGACAGACATTACAGATTTGTACGAGACTTTCAGTGCCTATGCGGATTATTATACGATAAACTGGGGCAGCATGACGCCTGAGATTTTGGCTGACGTGCTGACAGCACTCGAGAGCTACAAACAGCGTTTCCACAGACCGGTCTTCCTGAAGTTGCCTGCCGATGTGCCGGTGGAGAAACTGGATGCAGTAATTGAATTTGCAAAGGTGCATCATATTGACGGTTTCATTGCTACGGGACCTACACAGGACCGTTCGCTTCTGATTCATTCCGCACAGACTGAAGTGGAACGGGTGGGAGCTGGAGGCATCAGCGGACTTCCGGTCATTCATAAGTCTTTGGAGGTGATGAAGCATTTGTCGGCACATGCTCCCAAGGACATGTTGCTGATTGGTGCGGGAGGTGTAATGACACCGTTTGAGGCAAAGGCAATGCGGAATGCGGGAGCTCACCTCGTACAGGTGTATTCCGCTTTCATCTATGAAGGTCCTGGTGTGGTAAAGCGTATTGCCGAGAAAATATAAGCAGTGGCGTACATGTTGTATAAATGATGGTGGCCGACCTGTAAGATATAATCTTATGGGTCGGTTTGTTTTTACAAAACACCCTTTATGGCTTTCCGGTTCAGTTCAATGTAATTGCCTTCTTTCCTTTTGAGGATGCCTTCTTTTTCCATCTTGTTGAATTCGGTAGACAGTGCCGGACGTGTCACGTTAATGTATTCGGCCAGTTGCGTAAGGGTATGTGTCAGTTTCACGGTAGAAGTGTCTTTTTTCAGCCGTTTCAGTAAATAGACTAGGATTCTTTCGCGAATGGTTTTTCGTGACAGCACGTCCAGTCGCATGGTGGTACACACGTTGCAGTTGCCTGATACGCAGAGAAAACTTTTCAGCATATCCGGATATTTGCTGATAAGATGGAAGGTGGAGTCCTTGGTGGCAGTCAGGAGGACAGACTTTTCCAGTGTACGGAATGTGGCGGGGAAACGGTTGTCTTTTTTGAACAGGTGAGGGGTAGCGAAAGCCCTGGGTGATTCAATGTGTTCGATTAAGACTTCATTGCCGTTGGCATCGATGATGTTCACTTCCAAAGTTCCTTCCAGCAATACATACAGATTACAGCATATATCTCCTTGTTCTAGAATAACCGTATTTTCGTTGATTTCCTGAAGACGGAAGTCGAGTCTTTTTAGAATCTCACTTTTCAGATAGTCCGGCAGTTCGCTGAAGAGAGGGATGGAAAACAGCTTTTCTTTGTAACAGTCATTAAATGTCAGGCTTTTCATCATCTGTGTTTATGCTTTTTTCACCACAAAAATAGACTTTTAGTTTAGTATTGTCAATAGGACAGGCCGATTAATCTGGAGATGTGAAAGTGTTAATTGAAAGGGAGTGTCATATATCTTACACTTGTATTGATAATCCGGATGTATTTTTGTGAAGCAGAAATTAATAAAAAGATAAAGAATTACAGATGAGAAAAGCAAGTAGAGAAATGGATAGTCAGTGGGCTTTGGAGGTTATGCGTAAGGCCCCTTATATCACGGTCAGCTTTACCCGGGCCGACGGAAGTGCATACGGGGTGCCGCTTTCACTGGCTTGTACAAGTGAGGACGTGTGGTATTTTCATTGTGCTCCTGAAGGGGATAAGCTGGATGCCATTGCCGTGCATCCGGAAGTATGTCTTTCAGCAGTCACGAAGTGCCAGCCTACCGTAGGACCAAAGGACGGTACGTTTACACTTCAATATCGTTCGGCCATCGCTTTCGGCAAGGCGGAACGGGTGACGGATACGGAAGAGAAAATAGAGGCGCTTCGGGTCATCAGTCAGCGTTTTCTGCCCAAGCACATGGATGCGTTTGATGAGGCGGTGCAGAGAAGCCTTCATCGTACGGAGGTGGTACGGATTACTTTATTAAGCCCTCCTACCGGCAAGCGTAAGCAATATGACAAGAATGGAGATGAAATGAAATACGGCAGGATGGAGTGACCTTGCCGCAGGCTATATCGTAAAATGTAAAAGATGATGGAATTGTTTGATGTGTATTCGGTTTTTCCCGTGAATATCGTAAGGGGAAAAGGTTGTGAGGTATATGACGAGAAGGGGCAGGCCTATCTTGATTTGTATGGCGGACATGCCGTGATTTCGGTGGGACATTCGCATCCGTATCTGGTGAAGTGCATGAGTGAGCAGCTGCAGCAGCTGATGTTTTATTCGAATTCGGTAGTGAATAAGTTGCAGGAAAGACTGGCTTATGAGCTGGGTGAGCTGTCGGGGTATCCTGATTATCGGGCGTTCTTTGTCAACTCGGGAGCAGAGGCCAACGAAAATGCCCTGAAACTGGCTTCGTTTCATACGGGGAGAAAACGGGTAGTGGCTTTCAGAAATTCTTTTCATGGGCGCACGTCGGCGGCTGTGGAAGTGACGGACAATCCTGCCCTTCATGCACCGATTAATACGAATCATAACGTGTATTTTGCGGCCTTGGATATAAAGGAAGTGGAAACGGAGTTGGCTAAGGGAGATGTGTGTGCCGTAATTTTGGAAGGAATTTCAGGAGTAGGGGGAATTCAGGTCCCCGATGAAGACTTTCTGCGGCAATTGAGGGAACTGACGAGACGTTATGGAGTGGTATTGATTCTTGATGAAATACAGTCGGGTTATGGTCGTACGGGGAAGTTCTTTGCTCACCAGTGGGCTGGCATCAAGCCGGACCTTATCACTGTGGCCAAGGGTATAGCCAACGGATTTCCTTTTTCGGGAGTCTTGATTAGTCCGATGTTTGCCGCTCGAAAAGGAATGCTCGGTACGACGTTCGGTGGTAATCATTTGGGATGCGCCGCAGCTTTGGCTGTGCTGAAAATTATCCGTGAGGAGAAACTGATAGAGAATGCCCTTCATACGGGAACGTATCTGATGCAGCGGTTACAAGAATTGCATTCTCCGCTTATAAAAGAAATCCGGGGACGTGGACTGATGGTGGGGGTGGAACTGACCGTGCTTGTGAAGGAGGTACGCGAACCCCTGCTGTTTGAGGAACGGATTTTTACCGGCTATTCCGGGCTGTATACATTAAGAATACTTCCTCCGCTGATACTTTCAACGAAAGAAGTGGATATATTTGTAGGGAGTTTGAAGAAAGTGCTGGATGATGTCCGAAAAAAAGCACTTGGACAGACTGCTGTTGTACAAGAATAAATGTGTAACAATACGAGACTAATATGAAAACAACTGAATTTATCGGGGCTGCGGAACGGCAGCTTCATGAACTGGTAAGTAGAATGATAGCCTATAATGCGGGCGATCCGAAGCGTATACAACATTTGATAAAAGTACATTATTTTGCCCGTATGATTGGTTTGGCAGAGCATGTGGATGAGGCTACTCAACTGATTTTGGAGGCGGCAGCCATTGTGCATGACATTGGTATCCGGATTTGTGAGCAGAAATACGGAGTCTGCGATGGAAAGCATCAGGAGCTGGAAGGTCCGGATGAAGCCCGGAAACTGCTGACGGACATGGGAACATTTTCTGAAGCACAAATAGAACGGATATGTTGGCTGGTAGGGCATCATCATACGTATGACTCCATTACAGAAATAGACTATCAGATTCTGGTGGAAGCTGATTTCCTGGTCAACATTTACGAAGATAATCTGCCGGCCGATGCCATTTGCAAGGTGAGAGAAAAGATTTTCAAAACTTCGGCAGGACGGGCATTGCTCGATACGATGTTTGGAGTTGAAAAACGGTAAATAGAAATTGATAATACCATGAAAAAACGATTTATCTTCATTTTATGTGGCTTGTTTTTATGCGCAGGTACGATAGCCGCCACAGATTACAATGCACTTCAGCAGGGAGCCGTCGGTGACGGAAAGACATTGAATACAAAGTCTTTGCAATCGGCTATTGATGCACTTCATGCAAAAGGGGGTGGGCAGCTGTACTTCCCTGCCGGACGTTATTTGACCGGCAGCCTGCAACTGAAATCGAATGTGACACTTTACCTGGAAAAGGAAGCGGTGCTGTTAGGAAGTACAAGTCCTTATGATTATCCGGGTTTCAGTACCGAGAAGGAACTGAAAGTCAACAATGACCATTTTGACCAGGCGCTGATTTATGCGGAAGGGGCAGAGAATATCGGCATTACGGGAGAAGGATGTATAGACGGACAGGGCAGGGAACTGGCGCTGACGATTGATAGCCTGCATCATACGGGAGAATTGGTGGACAAGCATTATAATACGTATCGCAAGCGGCCGAACACACGACCAAAGTTGCTTTTTATGCGTAATTGCCGGAAGGTGGAGCTTCGGAAGACTAATTTCCGGAGCGGTGCGGCATGGGGGCTTTCTTTTTCTCTGTGTGTCGATCTGACGATTGATAGTCTGCATGTGGAAAACAGGGCATATTGGAACAATGACGGGATTGACATCAGCGATTGTAAGGATGTACGTATCTCCAATTGTTTCATCAACTCAGCGGACGATGGCATTTGCCTGAAGTCGCATAACCGGGGAGCATGGAACGACCGGGTATCCATTTCCAACTGCCACATCATCAGTAGTGCCAGTGCCATTAAGTTTGGTACGGAATCGTTGGGTGGATTCAAGAATGTGACGATTGACAATATCCGGATTAAAGATACTTTCCGCTCGGCCATAGCCATTGAGTCGGTCGATGGGGCGGAGATTGAAAACGTGCAGGTGTCTAACGTGCATGCGGTCAATACGGGAAATGCCATTTTTATTCGTTTGGGTCACCGTTCGGGTGAGCAACCGGGTTATTTGCGGAATGTAACGATTAAGGATGTGTATGTGGAAGTGCCTTTCGGTCGTCCGGACATCAACTATGACCTGCGCGGACCGGCGGTGACGTTTTTCCATAATCCGTTCCCGAGTTCCATCTCAGGCATTCCGGGGCATGATATTGAGAACGTGAAACTGGAGAATATAGAGATTGTGTGTCCGGGACGTGCTACGCGTGGAATGGCTTATATGTCGGTGAGCCGCTTGAAAGACGTGCCGGAAAATGAAAAAGGATACCCAGAATTTACCATGTTTGAGGAACTGCCTTCGTGGGGATTCTATGTGCGCCATGTGAAAGGGATTCAGATGCACAATATTAAGTTGCGGTTGCAGGAAGATGATTTCCGTCCGGATTTTGTATTCGACAGGGTAAGCAATGTACGCCTTTCGGGCATCAGCTTGCCAGAGAATAAAAAGGCGGGGCAGGTGGTGCTGCGGCAGACAAGCTTGCAATCGGCCGATAATGCGGTGAAAGAGTATGTCAGGGAAGTAGAATAGGTATCAGGAGTTACTTATATAAAAGCATGATGCCTTCCTGAGTCACGGAATGAATGGACTCGGGAAGGCATCATTATTTTTATGGCTATCGGATTTATTCCAGACAGGCATCCAGGTCTTTGATGAGCTGTTCCTTGTCAAGGTGCTGGCCGATGAAGACAATCTTCTGCATGCGGTCGCCATAGTGTTCGTCCCAGTCTCTCAGCAGGCCGGGCTCGCGCTTCATCAGTTCCACGATTTCTTCTTCCGGCTGGGTGGCATACCAGAGCCCGGCTTCTGAAATCTGTTTCTGCCGTCCGGCCTGTTCGAACAGGAACGACATGTCGCGGTTGTGGGCGAAGTAGCATACTCCCTTCGCACGAATCACGTTGAGAGGCCATTTCGTCATCACAAAGCGGTCGAACTTATGGATGTCGAAGGCAGGGCGGCGATAATACACGAAACTGCTGATGCCGTATTCCTCTGTCTCACCTTCTTCATGGTGGTGGTGATGGTGGCAGCCTTCGTGTGAGTGTTCATGAGCGTGTGCATGATTGTGCTCTTCCTCGTGGTGATGTTCGTGTTCCTCATGGTGCTCATGTGCTTCGTGGTGAGGATGCGCTTCTTCTTCTTCGGATACGGGGCGTTCTATCTCACGAATCCATCCGGCAGAAGTGGCCACCCGTGCATAGTCGAAACGGCGGGTACCTACAATCTTGTCGAGGTCTACCTTGGCATAGTCGCATTCAATGATTTCCGCACGGGGCTGTAGGGTACGGATGATGCTTTTGATGCGTTCCCGTTCTTCGGGAGTGACTTCCGATACCTTGTTCAGCAGCACGGTGGTACAGAACTCAATCTGCTGGATGAGCAGGTTGGCAATGTCTTCCTCTTCCAAATCCTTTCGGGTAAGTTCGTTGCCACCGTCGAATTCGCTTTGCAGGCGGAGGGCATCGACTACGGTCACGATATTGTCAAGGCGGCAGGTTCCGTACTTGGTGTAGGCACCACCCAACTGAGGAATGGAACAGATGGTCTGGGCAATCGGTTCCGGTTCGCAGACACCGCTGGCTTCGATGACGATGTAGTCGAAGCGCTGCATTTTCATCAGCTCGAATATCTGTTCGATGAGGTCGGTACGGAGGGTACAGCAGATGCAGCCGTTCTGCAAAGCCACCAGACTCTCTTCTTTCTGGCCTACGATACCGCCTTTCTGAATTAGTTCCGCATCGATGTTAATTTCGCCGATGTCGTTTACGATGACGGCAAACTTAATGCCTTCGCGGTTGCTCAGCAGGTAATTGAGCAGGGTTGTTTTTCCGCTTCCCAGGTATCCGGTAAGCAGAAGTATAGGTATTTCTTTTGTTTCCATGTGCAAATGTTTTTTAACGTGCCTGCAAAGTTAGTGTTTTTCTGCAAACGGTGTGCGCTTCTTTTTTGCAGAAGCAGGTTTAACTTTTATTATAGGTCGGTGTCACGTATGTGACAAAGTTTCTCTGCCCGAGGGCCTATCTTTGCACCCGTAATCAATAAAACGAATTAAATATGAAGACAATAGACTGGAAGTATACGAGTGTGGGACAAATTGTGGCCGATGATTTTGCAGCGGCAAGTGTGTTCAAGAAATATGGCATTGATTTCTGCTGTCATGGCGAAGTGACGCTGGAAAAGGCCTGTGCCGATTTGGGGCTGGCTGTAGAAGAAGTGGAACAGGCATTGCTCCGTCAGGATGAAGCTGGTAACGGACGGATTCCGTTTGCTTCGTGGCCGCTGGACCTGCTGATGGATTACATTCTGAAGATACATCATCGGGGAATTCGTGCCCGTGGACCGGAACTGCTGGCGTTGCTGGAAAAGGTGGAACGAGTACATGGGGAAGCGCATCCGGAACTGCATGAATTGAGAGCACTGGTCAGTGAATCATTGGAGGACTTGGAAATGCATCTTCAGAAAGAAGAGAATGTGCTGTTCCCATATCTCTATGAGTTATATGCGGCAAAGGAACAGGGACAGCGTATGGCTCCGATGCATTGCGGTACGATAGCGAATCCTATCCGAGTGATGAAGATGGAACACGAGGGGGAAGGAAACCGCTACCTGCATATCATTCAGTTGACGAATCACTTCTCCGTACCTCAGGACGGCTGTGCCAGTTACCGTCTGCTGATGCAGGAACTGGAAGCGTTTGTGGATGCGTTGTTCGAGCATATCCACCTGGAAAACAATCTGCTGTTCCCCCGTTTTGAGGAGATTGAACGGGAAATTGTATGTTGATAGTTTGATATTAGAAAGAAGGAATAAGGATGTGGCGCATGTAGGAAAGTATGCGCCACATTTCATGAATCAGTAATCGATTTTATCCAAGATTCCCGCCAGATAGGCAATAGTCACTCCGTAGTTGGTCATGGGAACATGCTGGGCGCGGGCTTGACCGATGCGGTTCAGCACATATTTGCGGTTGAACATGCAGGCTCCGCAATGGATAATCAGGTCGTACGGGGCCAGGTCTTCCGGAAAGTCCGTGCCTGATACGATGTCGATTTGCAGGCCTTCACCGATGCGCTTACGGAGCATATTCGGGATTTTCACCCGCCCGATGTCTTCTGTCAGCGGGGCATGCGTACATGCTTCAGCAATCAGTACCCGTGACTTCGGTGTTAGCTGGGCAATGGTATTGGCTCCTTTCATGTAGTAGTCGATGTCGCCTTTGTACTGTGCAAAGAGGACGGAGAAGGAGGTGAGTCGGCTCTCTGCCGGTTTCTTGTCATATACCGTGCGGAACACCTGTGAGTCGGTAATAATCAGCTTCGGCGGACGGGTCAAAGCGGCCAGCATGGCATCGATTTTGTCAGTGGTACAGCTCATCACCAGGCATTTGCGGTCCAGCAGTTCGCGGATGGTCTGTACCTGCGGTAGAATGAGTCGGCCTTTAGGGGCCTGGATGTCCTGTGGCATGACCAGCATGACGGTATCGTTTTCTTCTACCAGTCGGCCTACGATGCCTTGTGCCATGGTTTCATCCGGCAACTTGTTTCGCAGACTGCGCAGAATGTCGTCCAGTCCTTTCCTAGTGAGGGTGCTCACCAGCAGAGGAACCTGTCCGCATTGCTGTTCGATGCGGCGCATGGTCTGTTCGGCATCGGACAATAGGTCACATTTGTTCAGTATCCAGATAACAGGCACATTCTTTTCCTTTAACAAGCGTTGCCAGTGTAACTCTTCGTCCAGGTGTTCGTCGGTACAAACCATCAGGGCGATGTCGGTCTTTTCCAGCGCACGCTGTGTCTGTCGGATGCGGAGTTCGCCCAGTTCGCCTTCGTCGTCGAAGCCGGCCGTATCAATGAATACGCAGGGACCAAGACCATGGATTTCCATGGCCTTAAAGACTGGGTCGGTAGTCGTGCCGGGAATATCCGACACGAGGGCTGTGTCCTGATGCGTCAGGGCATTAATCAGTGATGATTTTCCGGCATTTCGCTTACCAAACAGACCGATGTGCAGCCGGTTGGCACGGGGAGTATCGTTCATACGTTTAATGAGGCTTTAAGTTCACACATTAGAAACGAAAGTCGCGTTTTCCTTCGGCAATCCGTTCCAGATTTTCCAAGGCTCTTTTGCGGATGGCGGGATTCGGAATCTCTTCCATCTGCTTGCGAATCATGTCTTCAGCCAGTTGGCGTGTTTCGGGCGAAGCGTAGTCGCAGAGGTATTCCTGAAGCGTCATCAAGGCATTGGGGGCACAGCAGTTGGCTATCTGTCCCGTCTTGACCAGCGACATGAAGCGGTCGCCCGTACGTCCTTCACGGTAGCAGGCCGTACAGAAGCTGGGGATGTAGCCCAGTTTCAGCAGCCAGGCCACGATTTCATCCAGGCTGCGGTGGTCGCTTACATCAAACTGGGCAGAGTTTTCTTCCGGCAGTTCTTCGGTAGCATAACCTCCCACACTGGTGCGGGAACCTCCGCTGATTTGTGATACGCCGAGGGCAAGTACTTTCTCGCGTGAACGCTGCGATTCACGTGTAGAAATAATCATACCCGTATAAGGCACGCTGATTCGGATGACGGCTACAATCTTCTGGAATATCTCATCGGAGATGGCGTTCTCGAAGGTAGAAGCGTCAATGTCGTCGGCCGAGCAGATACGGGGCACACTGATGGTGTGCGGGCCTACACCGTAAGTCGCTTCCAGGTGTTCGGCATGCATCAGCAGTCCCACAAAATCATAACGGTAGGTGTTCAGGCCGAACAATACACCGATACCCACATCATCGATTCCTCCTTGCATGGCGCGGTCCATAGCCTCCGTATGGTAGGCATAGTTGCTCTTCGGACCTCTGGGGTGAAGCTTTTCGTAATTCTCCTTGTGGTACGTTTCCTGGAACAGAATGTAGGTACCGATACCGGCCTCGTGCAGGCGGCGGTAATTCTCTACCGTAGTCGCAGCAATGTTTACATTTACCCGGCGGATGGCTCCGTTCTTGTGCTTGATGCTATAGATGGTCTTTATCGACTCCAGAATGTATTCGATAGGGTTGTGAATCGGGTCTTCTCCAGCTTCCAATGCCAGACGCTTGTGTCCCATGTCCTGCAGGGCGATGACCTCACGACGGATATCTTCCTGTGTCAGTTTCTTACGGGCAATGGTCTTGTTCTTAACGTGGTAAGGACAGTAGGTACAACTGTTTACGCAGTAGTTTGACAAGTAGAGTGGGGCAAACATTACGATGCGGTTGCCATAAAATTTCTGCTTGATTTCACGGGCCAGGTGGTAGATTTCCTCCACCAGTTCCGGGTCGTTGCATTCCAATAGTACAGCAGCCTCGCGGTGAGAAAGTCCCTTGCACAGGCGAGCCTTTTCAATGATGGAACGTATCAGTTCCTTGTCCTGGCTTTTGCTTTGGGCATATTCCAGGGTATCGAGAATTTCTTCGTGGCAGATAAATTCTTCTGCCTTTTGAGAATCAATCTTGTACATAGCTGTAATGTAATTTATAGTGTTTTGCCGGGATAATCTCCTCGGCTTTTATCTATTTCGTAACCAATGGCAGCCAGCCGTTGTGCCAGCAGACGCAGTCCTTCGGCAGCTTCTGAACCCATAGAGGCTTTATTGTCATACAAGGCATAATTCTTTCGCTGTTCCACCGGAGAGAGGTTGGGCATCACTACATTGGCACCTGCCAGTATGCCTTTCTCGCGTCCGTCGGGCGTAAGGCTTGCCAGGGCGGTGGTAGAAGGAATCAATGCCTGCGGATGCATCAGCCGGAAGATGGAAAGCAGCGTGAGTGTCTGCGTGAGACTGCCGGGCGGGCAGGAAGCGAAAGGAGTGTCATGATGAGGCAGGAAAGGACCGATACCAATCATCTGGGGACGGAATTGTTCTATGAAAAGAATGTCTTCCACCAGGTGGTCGACAGTTTGTCCCGGACTTCCCACCATGATGCCGGTTCCCGTCTGGAATCCGATGCGTTTCAAATCGTTCAGACAACGCAAACGGTTGGACAGCGACATGTCTTCAGGGTGCAAGCGGCGGTAATGTGCTTCGTTGTGCGTTTCGTGGCGCAACAGATAGCGATTGGCACCTGCTTGAAAAAAACGTTCGTAGGAAAGTGTAGGGCGTTCACCGAGTGAAAGGGTGATGGCCACATCGGGGAATTCGGTTCGTATGGCAGTCACCACTTCCGTTACCCTGTCATCGTTCATGTAGTTATCTTCTCCTCCTTGCAGAACGAAGGTACGGAATCCTAATTCGTATCCATGCCGGCAGCAAGCCAGAATGGTTTCCGCATCCAGTCGGTACCGCTTCAGATGGCGGTTGCTTTTTCGGATGCCGCAGTAGAAACAGTCGTTGTGACAACAGTTCCCTATTTCAATAAGTCCACGGATATAGATTTTGTTTCCGAAATGGCTTTGTGCTACGGCACGTGCCTTTTGCATGAGAAAGTCGAGGTCTTCCCCCCGGCACTCCAGCAGAAGGGTACGCAATTCACCGGGAGCCAGTGTCTGCTCCCGGTAAAGGCGTTCAATAAGTTCCCTCATGGGTTTATTCCTGGTTATTGTTTTCGTACTTCAAGGTACGTTTCAGCAAGTCTTGGTTCAACTGGCGTTTTCCGGCTACAGGGTCGTTGTGTGCGCTCGGGCCGGTTACACATCCGCCTTCGCAAGCCATCATTTCGATGAACTGTGCATCCACTTTTCCGGTCTTGGCGTAAGCGCGGAGTACACCGATGTTCTTCTTCGTGAAGTCAGAGAACTGCATAATCTTGATGCCGTTGGCTTTCGGGCCCAGGTAAGCTTTCACTGCTCCAGCTACACCGCCCGCCTGTGCAAATCCGTGTGCTTCACATACAGATTCGTATGCCACTTTGTACGGGTTGGCCTGTTCCAGTTCGATGCCCAAGCCGCGGAACATCGGGTGAAGTTCTTCGAAAGTCAGCACGTAGTCTACGCATTCGTCACGCTGTGCTTCTTTTCTTTTGGCGATACACGGGCCGATGAAGACCACCTTGGCATTCGGGTATTTCTTTTTGGCAATGCGAGCCGCATAATACATCGGAGAGCCTGTGCTTGATACGTAAGGCTTCATGTCGGGGATGTGCTTGTTCACCAGTTCGATGTACGACGGACAGCAGGAAGTAGTCATGAATTTCTGTCCTTCTTCCAGTTTTTCCAGCAGTTCGTGTGCTTCGTTGCTGGTAGTGTGCATGGCACCTTCAGCCACTTCAATCACATCGGCAAAGCCGATCTCCTTCAATGCTCCGTACACTTGTTCGATAGTAGCCTTAAACTGTCCCAATACGGACGGAGCCGGAATGGCAATCACTTGTTCTCCCTTGCGGATAGCTTCCAGCACGTCGAACACCTGTGAGATTTCGAAGATGGCTCCAAACGGACAGGCATTCAGACATTTTCCACAATAGATACACTTGCTTTCATCGATGTGTTCGATGTAGTGTTCGTCCTTGCTGATGGCTTTCACCGGACAAGCTTCTTCACAAGGCACCGGAATGTAGACGATGGCGTGATACGGACAGCTTTTGTGGCAGATACCGCAACTGATACACTTGTCGTGGTCAATCTGTGCCTGACCAGTCTTCTTGTTAAAGTGTACAGCTCCCTTCGGACAGTTCATGTAGCAGCTTCTGGCCACACAACCCCGACAAAGGTTACTTACTTCATAGTTTACCTGCACGCAAGAAGAGCATGCTTCGTCGATGACACAGAGAATATTTTCCTTGATTCTTTCCTTGCGTTCCAGTGTCTTGCGGGCATATTCAGAAAGCGGAGTCAGCTCGTCCGTTTCATCGGTCATATCCCAGCCCAGCAGCGGGAGCAACTTATATTTAGTAACGGCACGTTCCTTGTGGATACAGCAGCGTCCTACCGGCTGTGAGCGGCGAGGGCTGATTTCCAAAGGAATGCGGTCAATTTTTTCTACTAATTGATTTTCTTTCCATAAAGCAACCAGGTTTTCCAGCAATTTATGCCGGACAATCATTACGTTGTTTGTAAAAGCCATAATCGAAATAAAAAGATTTGTTAGTTATTAGTTATCCTAAAATTATAGAGTCCGTGTGCGGTTTACTCTTCCGTTTGTCCCTCGGCAGCTCTCAGAATCAAGGTCGTAGCTCCCAAGGTAATAATAGCTCCGTCTTCAATGCGGATTTGGTCTTTCGGTCCTAAAATTTCATTCATCAGGAAAGTTCCTGTGATACTGTCGTTGTCGCGCAGGGTATAAATGATTTTCCCTTGCTTGTTCTTCTTGACATTGATGTAGCAATGCCGGCGGTCCAGACTCGGGTCATTGCTTTCGATAGGGATGTCGATGTCATTACCTTTGCATCGGCGGCCGATGAGGTTATCCCCCTCATGCAGCGGAAGTACCTGCTTGTAGGCAAATACATTTTCCACTGCCAGTATGTTGCCGAAATCCTGCATGCCTTCTTTCTCGTCAATTACTTCCTCCTTGCGGTTGGCGGCATTCAGTTTCGATTTTCCGATACGGATGCTGAACTGCTTCTTGCAGTTGTCACAGATAAAAACGAGTGACTGTCCTTCTCCATACTTGGTTTCGTCAAACTGGATGAAGTTGTCACATTTGGGGCATCTTACTCTTTTCATTCTGTTTAAAAGGGCGTATTTATTTTGAAGTGAATACCCAGGCATCCTTGAATTCTTCCTGATTGCGCAGCGTCTGCACTTTCTGGTAAGCTTCGCCTGAAGTGGCATAACTATCCAGTGCGATGCGGAAGCGTCCGTTCGATTCAAGCACCTGGCAATTCTTGTATCCTTTCTGCTGGAATTTTTTCAGTTCACGTTGGGCATCGTCCGATGTCGGCAGGCTGGCTACGATGATGTAGGCCGTTTTCTTGCTTGCAGCAGGTTGTGCGGAAGCCGGTTTCGGTTTTTGTGTCGCTTTTGCTTCAGCTTTGGTGGCAGCCGTTTTGGTTACGGCTGTTTTTGCTGCAGGTGCGGCTGCAATCTTTTCTGTCTTCACAACTACCGGTTTCAGCGTGTTTACGTTGTTGCGGACACGCTTTTCGCTCTTCTGTTTCTTTACAGCCTTTTGTGCAACTGCTGCTTTCGGAGTCGTTTGTATGCTGGTGGCTACCGACTGGTTGCGGATGGCATCAAACATACTGATTGAGCCCAGCGAAGCATAATTCGCATCGTCCATGTACGTGTTTTCCACCGGAACGGAGAGCACGAAGAACAGGCATACGGCTGCAGCTATGGCCACTACGTTGCGCGTGAAATGGCGCAAGGAGAAATGTCTCTTCGGTTTGCTTGCCGCTTCCTTTATTTCCGGAACCAACGGCTTCGGAGAAGAAACAGGCAATGTCTGCAGCTGCGGAAGCGTGAAGCTTTCCAGCCCGTACAGACTTGGGGTGAAGAAAGATGCGGCTGCCGGTTCAAAGGCATAGCCGCCGTTCATGTTATAATAGATTGTACCCACGTTGTGCAGGGTGACCTGACCCTGCTGGTACAATTGGTCTTTTATTTCAGCCACAGTCTTTTCAATCCGGCGGGTTGCATCGGGAAAATCGGTGTTAAAAGCTTGCATGTACGACTGTACCAGCAGCCCATCGTTCATTATCAGTTGCGGATTGAAACCAATGGTGCGGAGGGGCGGCATGAATTCTCCTTTCTGGATGGAATATGCGGCCTGCCGTTTGTGGGCAATGAATCCTCCCAAGCCGGGAACGATGACACAATCATTCTCCAGCAATAATACTTCTATATGTTTGGATAGTTCAATCATATTGCAAAAATAATACATTTTTCTCTTATGTGGAGTATCTTTCAACGGGTATTTTTTATACCGATAGGGGTTTAACCAACTCTTCTTTTTCTATCATGTAGTCTGATATATTCATGTGTCCTGTATCGAGACAATTGTAAACGCACGAAGCCCCCGGCACTGCCGAAGGCTCCTGTTTTTTATTCTCTTATCTCACTTTTCAATAACCGTCGATACAATCCATTGGTGGATTCTCCGTGTGTTCTATCACGTGCTCCTTTCATGTCAATATTTATTTGATGGAATGTATTTCTTTCCATTCCATCAGCAATTCATCGGCAAGATATTCATCGCTAAGGCAATGCATATCCGCCACTCCATTACTTATAAGCTTATAAGTTTCAGAATCATAAGAAAAGCAAGCGCATCTTCATATTTCATCTGCAAGACTATTCCAAAAGACCTGTTCCACCTTCCCCTTTTATCGGGAGAAGTGGGACGGGAAACTTTCAGTGTATCATGAGTTACAGCATGGCGGCATACTTGCGTACCTGCTTCAGACGCTCCATAAAAGAGGGGTCTGCAGCCGCCTGCTGCATATTGCAATCAAGCTGCATCCGCATCAGTAGCGAAGCACTGATACCCAAAGCTGCCTCGAAGAGCATCGCTGTCTGCGTAGTAATCGGCCTGCGGCAGTTGAGAATGTCATTCAATACCTTGTAGGAGATGCCCATCTGCTCGGCCAATCTGCGCTGCGAGAGCTTGCGTTCTTCGGTCTCTTCCTTCAGCAGTTCGCCCGGATGTATAGGGCGTTGACAGATGTATTTTCCCATAATTATTCTATTTATAATGGTTTGATAATTCAAGTATATTGCAGATGGTCACCACCGTTTCCGATGAGACCTGTTCTACCGTGAACTCAATGCGGTACTGGTCGTTCACACGGATGGAGGAAATACCAGCCTTGTCACCTTTCAACACTTCATAATGAAGCGAGTGGATGACGTAAAGCTCTTCCACGCTTCTTGCTTGTTCCAGCACTTTGATGCGCAACTGGTAGCGTGCCACGATATTTGGCTGGAAACGATGTTTCTTGTCCGTCGTTTTCCCTTCCTCGTACAATTGGCGCAAATAGTCCTTATCAAAGTTTATCTCCATTGCTTTCCGTGTTATTATTCACGTAGCAAAGATAAGAGATTTCTTCCATATATCCACCAAAAAAGTGGACGTATTTTATGTAACTGCCATCAGTTTTACCAATCATGGATAAATCCACTACCTTCATATATACCTCGTGTACATCCTTGCGGAGACTTCTTATTTTGTAGGTAGTAGCTTCCAATTCCTGTTGTCTGTGCTGTTCGTTGAGCCAAATATAGACGATGCCGAAAATGACGAATAGTATCAGTACATATCCTGCCGCTATCTTGGTGCGCAGGTGTCTGGTTGCTATTGTTTTCTGTTTCATGCGGGTTACCTCATTTTTTATATTATTCTTTTCTCCTTATTAAAATGCAGCCCACTGACCTTGCGGTAGCGGGCTGCGGTGTCTGTATGATGTTACCGGGCACAATACTCCCGCCCGGAATGGGAGTTTTTTTATTCTCTTATCTCACTTTTCCAATGAATTGCCGACCTCGAACCGAGGCAGCGACTGAATGAAAGTGAGTGCATCGGACAATACTGACAAAGCTTCGGCATACCGTTTGTCTTCATATACTGCCGCCATCATGATGTGCATGTTCAGCAGCAGCGGCTGACGTCTGCCGGCATAGCCGGTTGCGGCACGCTGCATATAGCCGCCATCGCCGCTGGCTTCCCGTTCCAGATTAACGAGAGAGGCCACCAGCTTGTTGGGGCATTGCTCGCCGGCAGAGCCTATCAGCCCGACCTCGGCCACCCCTTCGGGCTGCCGGTGTGAGCGGGCCAGATATTCATCCAGCCGTGCAACGTAAGTTGTCAGTATCTTGCGTATCATAATGCCCTGTAATTTACTGTTCTATATCTCTGTCGGGCGGAACTTTTCCCGCCCGACGGTTCACTGTTTCTTCAAGGTAGGCAATACTCCGGTGAGTTCGTAACGCCACTCTGAGCCTGCACTTTGCAGGGCGGCGTTCATCTGTGCAACGGCGTCTAACCAGTCGCCGTCCGTCACTTTGGTGGTTTCGATGGTGGTGCTGCCTCCCTCATTGTAGCCGATGCCTGTGTCGGGATTGCTTCCCCAGTAGCAGGCGGTGATGACAGGGTCATTGAAAAATTTATAGTTCCGTCCCGTTACGCCGCCTGTGGTTCCGGCCGGGCCGCTGACAGTCTCATTGGCATGATAGCAGGCGGTCAGGGTACCTTCAGTGTTGTTTCCCGTTACGCCGCCCACATAGATGGTGCCGCTTCCGCTACCGCTCACGCTGCCCCAGGCATAGCAGGCAATGACAGTGCTTCTGTTGCTGTTGTCTCCCACCACGCCGCCGGCATAATAGGTGCCTGTACTGCTACTTTCAAGGGTCACGTCGTCCGTGGCATAGCAGGCGGTCAGGGTGGCAGAATACGTGCTACCTGCCACGCCACCGGCTATACACCCGGCATTCACTGTGGCCGAGGAGCTGCATCCGGTAAGGAAACCGCCCGATTGGTAGCCTACTACACCGCCAGCAAAGCCGTTCATGCCGCTGCCGCTGACGCTGCCCGACACCGAGCAGTTTTCAATGTTGCCATAGCTATATCCCGCCACGCCGCCGACATCGCCCACGTTGCGAGTGGTTGTTATCTGCACGCCCTCCAGCGTCACGTCCTTCACCGTGCCGCCGGAGCCGATGCAGCCGAACAGGCCCGCATATTGGTCACTCGTCGTAACGGTCAGCCCCGTGATGGTATGACCGCCGCCGTTGAAGGTGCCGGTGTATTGGTGGTTATAGTCTATGCCTATCGGCGTCCAGTCGATGCCCGAGAGGTTGATGTCGGACGTCAGGGTGATGTTGATGTCTGACTTCCATTCTTCGTTCACCAGCTTGGCGATGTTCTTCAGGCCCTCGGCGTTGTAGACCTCGTAGGTATTGCCGTCCTCCGATACGGTATATCCCTTGTCCTTATCCAGCGTGATGTCATAGAACTTGCCCGCCTCGGGAGTGATGGCAGCGGAGAGGTTGCGTTCCTCGGTGCCATTCGCCCGCAGTTTCGTGATTTCGTAGCCGGGCACCACGTTCGCCTCCCAGCAGGTGATGGCGTTGCCGTTTTCGGTATATTCGCATTTCATCATCTCTATCCAGTCTTCTTGCGAGCCTTGCACTACTGTACCTTTTTCATAAGTACACTGTGTGTAGGTATAGAGCTGGAGGCTCTGCACTTCGCCGAGTGCATCGCCGATGGGCGTGACGCGCACCTTGGCCAGCTGGTGGGTGAAGGTCAGCGTGACGGGTGTCTGGTAGTCTCCCGTGCCCGAGCCGCCCAGCAGGTAGGCAAGACTTTGGCTTTGGTCGCCGAGGTCGAGGGTGCCGTCCGTGGCGGGGTACCAGGCGCTGACGGTGCGATTGGGTGTCGTGTTCGTCCAGTAGAGGGGCGCGTCGGAGGTGGCTGTGCCGTCGTCCTGCACGGTGTAGGTGGCAGTCTCTGTGCCGTCGTCTATCTGCACGGCGAACGGGTCGCCCGTGTCGAACACGCTGCCCGTGCCGTCCGCGGTCTCGCTGACGCGCGTCGCCGGTGCGCCCCAGGGCTGCGCTTCGCCGCCCTCCACGCCGAGGGTGATGCGGGCTATCTCAAGGGGGTATTGTCCTTCGGGCAGAAGGTCGCCGTCCGCCAGTTCGTCCTTCGTGCAGGCAGCCGTGGCAAGGAGCAGTGCGGCTGCGGCAAGAAGCAGATGGATGGAATGTCTTTTCTTCATATCGCGTTGTTTTTTGTTCTTGTTTCGTGCTGCCGCCGCCTGCGAAGGCGGCCGTCGCACCATAACTCATCTATGGGCAGCTCCGGCTTGACGCTTGCGCCGGGGCAGCGGTGTGTGGATCAGAGTCCCACGGTAATGTTATCATTCACCTTGTCCCATGCTTTGATAGAGGCATTTACCTCCACATTCTGGTGGCTGATGGTGATCTCGTAGTGGTATTCCTTGCCGCTTTGGAGCTTGCCTTCCTTCACGGGAAGTGCGGTGTAATAGGTGTTTCCGTTCAATAATATTTCCATTCCGATGCTCTCCACTTCCTGCGGGAAGAAGATGGACGAGGTGCGGTTGCCTGGCAGGGTTACATCTGCCGTGGTTGTGGTAGTGGTTGCCGTCTGGCCGGTGGTGGGGTCGAAAGTACCTTGCAACAACAAGCCTTTCAGTGTGTAGCTGGTCGGGTAACCAGTCGGGATGGTGACACCGCTTCCTTCTTTGAAATTGAGTGTAATCCGGCTCATGCAGTGGCTGAAGGCGTTTGCGCCGGTGAAGCTCACATCCGGGTTGTAAGTGCTTCCCTTGGCACCGTTGGCAAAGAGGAAGTCATGCCGGGTCTGCACTTCCTGTGCCTTGGCATCGGTGGTGGCGGCTATTTTACCCTCTGTCATTTCGTTGTCATCCTTGTACGGATAATAGGCACGGAAGGTTACTTCGTCCGGGCTGTCGAAGAAGATAATAGTACCCACCGGGGTGAAATTGCCGTCTCCAGTCGTCACATAGGGCACGTTGTTGTACGAGGAACCACCGGTACAGGTAATGCCGATGCGGTCATCGTCTTCCCATTGGTCTCCGTCCGTTCCGCTGACACGGGTAGTGGCGGTCACGTTGTCACCGATAGCGGCAGTAAACTGGGCGGCCACGGGGCCGTCGTTCAGGTTCTCGATGTCGTTGGTGCAGGCGGCAAGCGCGATGCCCAAAACTGTGAAAGTAAATAATCTGGTCTTCATCTTCATATTAGTTTAGTTTATCGTTCACTCTTAATTCTTCATTCTTAATTCTTCATTAACCTACATTTCCGCATCCACATCGCCTCCGTCCACCGTTTCCCATCCGGTGATTTCGGCAGAGGATTCCTCCATGCCGACCGGTGTTTCCAGTGTGCCGGTCACACGGTAGCCGTCGGTCATGTTGCCGTTGAAATCGGCAAGGGCTTCCGTCAGGTCAACTTCCGTCCGTTGAGTGCGTCCGCCGTCCGTGAAGGCGATGTCCAGCACCAACGTCTGCACGGCTCCCATCGTACCCAGCAGCCGGGCATCGGCGGTGAGCTTGTCGCCGTCGCGGGTGAAGGCCACTGCGGTAGAGGCAGGTTCGCCCGTGGTCTGTTCCGCCTCCATGTCAAACGCCCCGGCAATGCCGCTGAGCGTGCCTGTCACGGTCTGTATCAGTTCGGGACGTCCTTGCGTCACGGTGAACTCGATATGCAGGTCGCGCACCCGTTGCTGCGGTGCCGGAGTGAGATGCAGCGTATCGTCTGCCGTGACTGTAATCTCCCGGCTGGCGGTTTTCAGATAACCCGGCAGGGGGATGATGGACACGCCGTCCGCACGGGTCTTGCCGTCCTCTGTATGTACTTGCGCCATCCGTCCGTCGAAGGTGAAGCCCTCGGCACGGTTATAGACCACGAGGCTGTACGTTCCCGGAGTGAGCAGGTCGGGGAAAGTGAACGGTGAGCCGGTGATGTCGGCAGTCTGTCCGTCGATGTCGAGCACATACGTACCGTCCGCTGCCAGTCCTGTCAGGCTGACGGTCACGGCTCCCCGGTCAGGGTGCGGGGTGTTGTGAAGTTCATCCTTCACGCAGGAAGAGAGCAGCGTTGCAGCCTGCATGATTGCCATAAAAGTGAAAATTTTCTTGAAACGGTAAAAATCCATTTTGCGAACTGCAAATATTCTTGATAAACAACACGTATATTCTGTTTGCTTCATATCATCCTCCTTCCTTAGAATAACTTCCATACCAATGTCACGCCGGCATTGACGGGTCCCCACCAGTTCTTGGTTTCCGTACCACGGCGGACGCGCACGCCGCCCGTGACCTCATATTTCTCATAATCGGCATGCAGGCAGCCGATAGCCACTGAAAAGTCCAGTGACAGGGCTTTGTTCAGTCGCAGCAGATAACCGCCCGTGATGCCGCCTCCCATCAGGTCGCCCTGCTTGCCGGTTGCGGAAAGCTTGTAGTTGAACTCGCCAGCCTTGAACATCGCGCCCAGATAGCCGCGCTTCTCCTTGTCTATATAGTAACGCACTTCCGGCATCACTTCCCACAGGGCGTACCGCCTGTCCTTGCCGTTCCACGACCACGATGTCCACGAACCGTTTACGAGGATTCCCCACGAGGGATGGACGCGCCACTCCAAACCCAAGTCGGGGGTGAGTGTCGCCCAACGCAGCAGGTTGGCACGCAGGGAGAGATGATAATCATTTGTGATTTTGGTTTCCGACGGAGTGTCGGTAAGAATATTAGGTCGGGCTTCTTCCGCTTTGCGCTGCTCTTCGGCAAGTCGTTCCTGTTCGGCACGCTTCTCGGCTTCCAGTCGTTCGGCTTCCGCCTTGCGTCGTGCTTCCGCTTCCGCATCCGTCGCGGCTGTTTCCTTGACCGGCATCGTTAGGCGCACAGTGACAAAGTCTCCCTCTGTCGCATGGTTGCGGGTGATAAAGTTTTCTTCCTTGATTTCCGCACGGATAATCAGTTCGGATTTCACACGGTTCGAGCGAATTTTGGCTATCGCGAGGTTTTCTTTTTCGCCATTCAAGGAATTGCAGTAGCCATCGACATAAAGCGGCAACTTGCCGTCAAGAATGTCCGTCTTGTTGCTTTCAATGCACTCCAGCAGACGGGCGAGTTCCGTGTCATTCCCATTCCAAGGCACATAGAACATATCCTTCTGCGGAACGAAGCGGAAGGTGTAGGTCGTGTCTGCTTTCTGCTGCGCAAAGACAGGAAAAGTTACTGCCGTCAGCCACAGAAACAGGGTAAGAAAAGTGATTTTTCGGCTCATGCTTTTATCTATTTTACTAATTCTAATACAATTTAAAATTTTCTGAAATGCAAAATAATAAAAATAATCTAGATAACTCCACTTTTTCTGATAAAAATATTGATTCTTGTGCAAAATAGGAAGTATTTGTTATTCAGGATATTTTTTTGTTTTTCAAACAATTTTCCCGGAAGCCTGTATCTTTTTTCGACAGCCTGGTGAACAACCTTCTTTTTCTCTGAACCAGCTTGTGTGATGGTCGGTTATCTGCCAATAACTTTGCTGCATTTTCTGTTTTTGTCACTTTTTATTCGTATTTTTGCCGGAGAAAATGTAGAAATTCATTTACGCATGAAAAAAACGGGCTTGGGAATGCTCCTTGGGGGATTAGGAATGCTGGCAGGATGTCTGTCTCCCCAGCAGCATGGAGCAGAAAAGCAGGATGAAAATCAGGAAGTCATACAACGGCTGCAAGGCATCTGGCTGGATGACAACACGGAGGCACCTTTATTCAAAATTCAAGGCGACAGCATTTATTATGCCAGCCAGATTAATGCCCCGATGCCTTTTTCGGTGCACAATGACACGATAACGGTGTACAGTGCCCAGCCCATTCATTATTTCATAGAAGAATGCTTGTCGTACAGCCTGCGTTACCGCACGTCGGTGGGCGAGACGGTGAGCCTGCATAAGGCCGAATCGGATACGTTGTCGTTTGGTACGGTGGTTCCGGTGAAGGTGGTAGAGAACGAGGTGTTTGAAAAAGACTCGGTTATTTTCCATGGAGGAGAGCGCTACAGAGGTTATGCGTACATCAACCCGACCAAGAAGCGGGTGACCCTTGTCAGTATCAATGAAGAAGGTCTTCCGGTGGAAAATATCTACTATGACAATATCATCCACATCTGCGTGTACAAGGGGAAGGAACGTTTGTTCTCCAAAGATATAAATAAGGAAATGTTTGCCCGCGTGGTACCTGCCGATTTTCTGAATAACGCCATTCTGAGCGATATGGATTTTGTGAAGGTGGATGAAAAAGGTTATCGCTACGTGGCTACACTTTGCATCCCTGACGGAGCGGCTTGTTATAATGTCCGGCTGGACGTGAGCAAGGAAGGAAGCATCGTTTTCTCTCGCTGAGCGGGAAGGTATAATGAAAAAATATCCTCCAGACTGCTTGGGTGAAAATAGCAGTCTGGAGGATATTTTTTATTCTGCCTGCTCTTTGAGCGAACGGTTTACTTGTTCTATGTAATCGAGGATTTCCTGTCGTCCGGTCTTGTTCTCCGAAGACGAGATGAAATGCGGAGGCAGCTCTTCCCATTGTTCTTTCAGCGTGTCCAGGAAACGGTTTACGCTGGCCTTCGTCTTTCCCACGCTCTGCTTGTCGGCTTTGGTGAAAATCAGGGCGAAGGGGATGCCGTTTTCGCCCAGCCATTCGATGAATTCCAGGTCGATGCGCTGCGGTTCCAGCCGGCTGTCGATGAGGACGAACAGGCAGGTCATCTGTTCCCGCTCCAGCACGTAGTATTCAATGAGCTTCTGGATTTTCTCCATCATCTTTTTTCCCCGCTGGGCATAGCCGTAGCCCGGAAGGTCTACCAGATACCATTCTTTGTTGATGAGGAAATGGTTGATGAGCAAGGTCTTTCCCGGTGTGGCCGAAGTCATGGCCAGTTTGGGATTCTTGGTCAGCATGTTGATGAGACTGGATTTTCCCACGTTGGAGCGCCCGATGAAGGCATATTCCGGAAGATGAGTCTGGGGGCACATGTCGGCCCGTGAGTTACTTACGACGAACTCTGCGCTGGTTATGTCCATAGGTTATATCTGTGAGTTGTTTTATGCAAAGGTAATATAAAAACGGGATTCGGTGGAAGACTTCCTTGAAAATAATCTCCGCGAAATGGAGGCCGGTTCTTGTTTTATCCGTATTTTTGCCATTCGTATTAAAGAAACGATAAGCATGAATCAACAATATCCTTCAGTTTTACTGGAAAAAGCGGTGGGGGAGTTTGCCAAACTTCCCGGTATCGGACGGAAAACGGCCATGCGGCTGGTGCTGCACTTGCTGCGTCAGGACACGGCCACGGTAGAGGCTTTCAGCAGTGCCATTTCTACCTTGAAGAAAGAGGTGAAGTATTGCAAGGTGTGTCACAACATTTCCGATACGGATGTGTGCCGCATCTGTTCCAACCCTTCGCGCGACGTGACCACGGTGTGTGTGGTGGAGAATATACGCGATGTGATGGCGGTAGAAAACACCCAGCAGTATCGCGGACTGTATCATGTGCTGGGCGGGGTGATTTCGCCCATGGACGGCATCGGACCTTCCGATTTGGAGATAGAGAGTTTGGTAAATCGTGTGAAAGAAGGCACCGTCAAGGAGGTAATCCTGGCGCTGAGTTCTACGATGGAAGGAGATACCACCAACTTCTACATTTTCCGCAAACTGGCGGGCTGCGATGTGAAGATAACCGTCATTGCCCGTGGAATCTCCATCGGTGATGAATTGCAATATACGGATGAGGTGACGCTGGGACGCTCCATTGTGAACCGTGTGGCGTTTACCGGAACTCTTTAAAGATAGAAAGAAATGGAAAAAAGAATGACTCGTCTGCTCCGCGTGCTGGAAGCGGAATTTGCCTTGTTCTGGATACTGGTCGTGGCAGGGTGTGTGTTGTATGAAACGGATGTGTTGCCTCAGGGGAGTATGGTGGGCGATGCACAGGCAGAATACATCTTGCAGACTGTCGGCATTTTGCTGACGGTGTGTCTGATACCTTTGTCGCTGCGCATGTTCAGCCTTTCGCTGACGCGCTATGTCCGTCAGTTGTCCTTGCCCGAAGCATTGGTGAGCTACCGCCGCTGGTGTGAAATCCGTCTGGCCATGCTGCTGGCCCCGGCGCTGTTCAATCTGACGGTGTACTATACCACGCTCGATGTCACCAGTCTGTTGTGCATGGGCATGCTGCTGGTAGCTTCGCTGTTTTGTGTGCCGGGACGCGGCCGCCTGATGCGGGAACTTGATTTACAGAAAGACGAACCGGAAAAATGAACACACCATGAAACAGGGAAATATCAGTCTCCGCGCACCCGAGCCGGAAGATTTGGAAGTGATGCTTTCGTTTGAGAACGATGCGGCACTTTGGGAACTGGGTACGGCTACGGGCCCTTATTCCCGCTATCAGATGAAACGCTACATGGCCGAGAGTCAGAATGACTTGTATGCCGACGGGCAACTGCGGCTGATGATAGTGTGCGAGGGCCAGGGAGTGGCCGGTATTGTGGATGTGTTTTCCTTTGATGCGCGTCACAACCGGGCGGAAGTAGGAATTGTAGTGCGGAAAGACTTGCGGGGGCAGGGAGTGGCGCAGGCGGCGCTTTCTCTTTTGGAATCGCACTGCTTCTCTTTGCTGGGGCTCCGGCAATTGTATGCCTATGTGCCGGTGGGGAATGTAGCCAGCCGGAAGCTGTTCACTTCGGCAGGCTATACCGAATGTGGTATCCTGAAGGACTGGATACGGGTAGGCACTTCTTATCAGAATGTGTGTTTCTTTCAGAAAATCAACGGAATATAGGTCGTTGTAAGAAACTTTAAAACAGGGTTGAAAAAACGCCTTTGCGTTTTAACTTAAACGCCTTTACGTTTTAGGTAAAACGCAAGGGCGTTTTACCTAAAATGCACTTGCGTTTGAAAGCAAACGCTTAGGCGTTTTTGAAAGCCGTTTCAGGGGGCTCTTTTTGAGGGAAAATACAATAAAAGAAAAAAGGCAACTCATCGTATTGGATAAGTTGCCTTTCTTCTTGTCGGGGTAGCGGGATTCGAACCCACGACCCCCTGCTCCCAAAGCAGGTGCGCTAACCGGACTGCGCTACACCCCGGACAATGTAATAACTTTTACTTTTTTGACTTCTGTCGGGGTAGCGGGATTCGAACCCACGACCCCCTGCTCCCAAAGCAGGTGCGCTAACCGGACTGCGCTACACCCCGAAGTGTCTTTCTCAAAAGCGATGCAAAAGTATGGCTTTTTATTTTAATATGCAAATCCGGACGCTCTTTTTTTGTAAGAATTTTTCGAAGATTTTTAAAATCATTTGAAATTCAAGGAAATAGAAAAAATCTTTTTTAGGGCGTCCGGATGTGCGTGACTTATTTCTGTGGCTTCAGCCAGCGGTCAAGCCAGTTGAAGAAAGTGCGTTGCCACAAAATACCGTTCTGCGGTTTCAATACCCAGTGGTTTTCGTCCGGGAAAATCAGCAGTTCGGCAGGAATGCCTCTCAGTTTGGCAGCGTTGAATGCGGCCATACCTTGTGAGGCCAAGATGCGGTAGTCTTTCTCGCCGTGGATGCAGAGGATAGGAGTATCCCATTTGTCGACAAACAGGTGAGGAGAGTTGGCATAGCTACGCTTTACAGCTGGGTTGTTCTTGTCCCAGTACGGGCCACCCAAATCCCAGTTGGTGAACCAGAGTTCTTCGGTTTCGAGATACTGCTGTTCCATGTTGAAGAATCCGTCGTGTGCGATGAAGGCCTTGAAACGCTTGTTGTGGTGTCCGGCCAGCCAGTACACTGAGTATCCTCCGAAGCTGGCACCTACGCAGCCCAGGCGGTCTTTGTCTACGTACGGTTCTTTGGCAATGTCGTCAATGGCAGTCAGGTAGTCGTCCATGCAGTGTCCGCCGTAGTTGGTGCTGATTTCTTCCAGCCATTCCATACCGAATCCCGGCAGACCGCGGCGGTTGGGGGCGATGATGATGTAATCGTTGGCAGCCATAATCTGGAAGTTCCAGCGGTAGCTCCAGAACTGGCTCACGGGGCTTTGCGGACCACCTTCGCAGAACAGCAGGGTGGGGTATTTCTTGTTCGGGTCGAAGTCTACCGGGTAAATTACCCACGAGAGCATGTCTTTACCGTCGACGGTCTTTGTCCAGCGGGCTTCTACTTTACCTAACTTCAGCTGCTTGAAGATGTGGTCGTTTTCCTGCGTGATGCGGGTTACCTCGTTGGCCTTCTTCAGATTGACGGTGAACAGCTCGTCGGCTTCGCTGATAGAGTGGCGCTTGGTGAGAAGTTGTCCGTCGCCCAGCATTTCTACAGAAGCATAGTCGTACATGCCTTCTGTAAGCTGTTCCACTTCACCCTTCAGGTTTGTACGGTGAATCATGCTGGTGGCATGCCATACACCGGTGAAATAGAGTGTCTGGTTGTCCGGAGCCCAGCAGTAGCTGTCTACACCCGACTGGAAGGCTTCTGTAACGTAAGTTTTCTTGCCGTTTTTCAAATCCATTACGCAAAGGCGGTTGCGGTCGCTTTCGTATCCGTCGCGTTCCATGCTTTGCCAGGCAATGAATCCACCGTCGGGGGAGAACTGCGGGTTCGTGTCGTAACCCATGTTCTTGTCGGTAGTGTCTTCCTTGCAGAGATTGCGGGTCTGCTTGGTTTCCAGGTTGTACAGGTAAATGTCCGAATCGGTAGAAATAGCATATTCCAGTCCGGTTTTCTTGCGACAGGTATATGCGATGGATTTGGAGTCAGGACTCCACGTAAGCTGTTCGATACCACCGAAAGGCTTCATCGGCGATTCGTAGGGTTCGCCAGCCAGGATGTCGGTTGCTTCGCCCACCTTGTTTCCGGCAAACGGAGCCACGAACGGATGCGGTACGGTCTGTACCCACTCATCCCAGTGCTTGTACATCAGGTCGTCTATCACCATTCCGCTGGCCTTGTCCAGGTCAGGATACTTGTCGACGGTGCGTTCGCCGTATTTCACCTGTGAGATGAAGAGCACCTTGCTCTCGTCGGGTGAGAACTTGAATCCGTCGATTCCTCCGGCAAATGAAGAAAGCTGTACGCGTTCGCTGCCGTCGGGATTCATTTCCCAAATCTGGCTGTTACCGTCGGCATCGGGTGCCAGGAAAGCAAGCTTGCTGCCGTTCTTGATCCATGCAGGTTCTCCCTCGCTGGCAGCTGTAGTGGTGAGCAACTGGTTGCCTGAGCCGTCGGCATTCATTACGTAGATTACCAGATGGCTCTTGTTCTCTTTCACGCTGTAGTAAGACACCGTGTAGGCAATGCGTTTGCCGTCGGGCGATACACAGGAACTTCCGATACGTCCCATGGCCCAGAGCGTTTCAGGGGTCATACGGCCGTCTTTTACCGTAACCTCCTGCTTGCCGATGATGGGGCCATCTGTCTGTGCGGCTTTTTCAGGACCTACACAGGCCGATGTGGCGAGCATCATGGCTGCTGTCATAGTCATAAAATCTGTTTTTTTCATGTGTTTATTTGATGGTTTAATCTGTGTGACAATTCTTTTCTGCAAAGGTAAGACAATAAATGGAAAAAGAGGAATGTAGCAGAAAAAAGAGCGCCCCTCGATGGCTTGTCTGTATGCCATTGAGGGGCGCTCTGCGGTATGAAGATAATCTTTTTATTTTTTCTTACCTCCCATACGTTCCTGACGTTCTTTCTGGAGACGTTCCTGTTCTTTCTGCAGGGCTTCCAGTTTGGCCATCAGTCCGCTGGCCTTTTGCTGTGAAGGTTCCTTCTTGTTGGCTTCCAGCTGGGCGAGCAGTTTCTTTTCATCGGTCATGCGGCGCATAATCCACATGGTAATGATACCAATCAGACCGGAGATGAAATAGTAGTAGCTCAATCCGGATGCGTAGTCGTTGAAGATGAAGAAGAACATCACGGGCATGATGTACATCATCCATTTCATGGCAGCCAGCTGTGGATTGTTGCCCATATCCTGCTGTTTCATCATGATAATCTGGTTGAGCACCGTAGTGATGCTGAACAGCAGACAGAACAAGCTCAGGTGGTTGCCTAACAACGGAATGTGGTAGCTCCAGCTGATCAGGTCGTCGTAAGCTGAAAGGTCATCAGCCCACAAGAATCCCTGCTGGCGCAACTCGATAGCGTTCGGCACGAAGAAGAAGAGGGCCATGAACACCGGAGTCTGTAACAACATCGGCAGACAGCCGCCCATCGGGCTGACATTGTACTGGCGATAGAGGGCCATGGTTTCCTGCTGTTTCTTCAGGGCATCTTCCTGCTTCGGATATTTGGCGTTAATCTTATCTACATACGGCTTCAGGGCACGCATCTTGGCAGATGAGATGAAAGACTTCCAAGTGGTAGGGAGTACCAGTACCTTGACGATGATGGTCATAAGCAGGATAACCATACCCATGCTCAGTCCCCAGCCTGACAGCCAGTCGAACAGGTTGATGGTGAACCAGCGGTTAATCAGGCGGATAATCGGCCACCCCAGGTAAACCAGGTCTTCCAGTTCCTGATCTTTATCTTTAAAGCTCAGGTCGTTGCTGGCCAGTAGTGTCTTGAAGTGGTTCGGACCAAAGTAGAACTGCATGTGCGACGCTTTGGCACCTGTCGGGTCGAAAGCTGTCTTCATGTCGGCTGCATAGTTCTTCATGTAACCGCTTCCTTGCTGTTCCATTTTTGATTCGAGCGTAGCGTTGTCAAAGTTCTGCTCTGCCATGAACACACAGGAGAAATACTGATTCTTGAAAGCTACCCAGTCGAGTGATTCAGGAATGGTTTCTTTTTCATCCTTTGTTTCGCTCAAGTAGTCAAAATCATCGCCTGTCGGTTTGTAGGTAAGCGAAGTGTAACGCTGTTCGAAGTTGTAACCTTTCTCCATCTGGCGGGCACGCTGTTTCCATTCGATGTTCATGCTCTTGGTAGAAGGAGAGAAGAAATTCTGCATGCCGCTGGCCTGAACGGTAAGGTCTACCATATAGGAGTTGGGCAACAGACGGTAGTTGAAGTCCAGGTGTCCGCCGTTGGCTGCGTTCAGTCGCATGGTTACGGTAGAATCGGTCACATTGGTAGCCTCGAAATACATCTGCTGGCTGAGAATGTTTTCGTTCTTTCCTTCAAAACCGAAATTCATGGAAGCATCTTCGCCGTCGAACAGAACGAGAGGCTGCTTCTTCTGGTCTTTATACTCTTTCAACAGGGCTTTGCTTACTCGTCCGCCTTTGTTGGAGAAAGTTAGCTGAACCAGCTCGTTCTCCAGTACGGTAAACTGTTCCGTACCCTGTGCGGCCTGGAAGAAGAGGGAGGTGCTGTCAGGGCGTGCAGCTTCAATGGCTGCAGCAGCCTGCTTTTCCTGCGCTTCCTGTTGTTGCTTGATAACCTGTTGGATAGAGTCCTGATAGTGCTGTGCGCGTGCTCTTTCTTCCTGGCTGGGGCGGTTGTAGATACCGAATCCCACGATGACCGCTCCAATCAGGATAAAGCCCACTAACGTGTTTTTGTCCATTTTTATTTTTTTACAATGTTATGTTTGGGTTATTTGTTGATAGCTGCCTTGATGAAGGACAGGAACAACGGATGTGGTTTCAATACCGTGCTGCTGTATTCCGGATGGAACTGTGTACCGATGAACCATTTCAGGGTCGGGATTTCCACGATTTCCACCAGGTCAGACTCCGGATTGATACCTACACACTTCATGCCCGCCTTTTCGAATTCTTCCTTATAGCTGTTGTTGAATTCGTAACGGTGACGGTGACGTTCCTGGATGTGTTCGCTCTGGTACGCTTCATAAGTCTTGGAATTCGGGTCGATAACGCATTCGTAAGCTCCCAGACGCATGGTACCGCCCATGTTGGTGATGGATTTCTGTTCCTCCATAATGTCGATTACATTGTGCGGAGTCTTTTCGTCCATTTCGCGGCTGTTGGCATCGGCATATCCCAATACGTTTCGTGCGAATTCGATGGCAATACACTGCATACCCAGACAGATACCGAATGTCGGTACGTTGTGTGTACGGCAGTACTTGATAGCTACGAACTTACCTTCGATACCACGCTGTCCGAATCCCGGGCAGATGATGACACCGTCCATGTCTTTCAGGTGTTCTTCGATGTTGTCGTCGGTCAGGTTTTCACTGTTGATAAAGTGAATGTCAGCCTTGCGGTCATTGTAAGTCGCAGCTTGTGAAAGCGCTTCCAAGATAGACTTGTATGCATCCTGCAGGTCGTATTTTCCTACCAGTCCGATTCTTACCTTTTCAGTGGCATTATGACGACGGTTCAGGAAGTCTCTCCACGGGCCGAGGGTAGGAGTTTCGCCTACCGGGAGTCCCATCTTTTCAAGGATAGTTACATCCAGTTTCTGTTCCTGCATACGCAAAGGTACTTCGTAGATGGTCGGCATGTCCATTGACTGGACAACGGCATTGTCGTCTACGTTACAGAACAAAGCAACTTTCTTTCTCAGTCCCATGCTGAGCTCGTGTTCTGTACGAAGCACCAGGATATCCGGCTGGATACCTACAGACTGCAGTTCTTTTACAGAGTGCTGAGTCGGTTTGGTCTTCAATTCACCGGCAGCAGCCAAGTAAGGCACATAAGTCAAGTGCACGCACAACGCGTTCTTTCCTAATTCCCATTTCAGCTGGCGGATACTTTCCAGGTAAGGAAGTGATTCGATGTCGCCTACAGTTCCTCCGATTTCTGTAATGACGAAATCGAATTTATATTTGTTGCCCAGCAATTTGACATTACGCTTAATTTCGTCAGTGATGTGAGGGATAATCTGAATGGTCTTGCCAAGATAGTCACCACGGCGTTCCTTGTCGATTACACTCTTGTAGATGCGTCCGGTAGTGATGTTGTTGGCTTTGGTAGTTTGGATGCCTAAGAAGCGTTCGTAGTGTCCCAGGTCGAGGTCGGCTTCATGTCCGTCTACGGTTACGTAGCACTCTCCGTGTTCATAGGGATTCAGGGTTCCCGGGTCGATGTTGATATACGGGTCGAACTTCTGGATGGTTACGCTGTAGCCTCTGGCCTGCAGCAACTTACCGATAGATGATGAGATGATACCTTTTCCTAATGAAGAGGCTACACCACCTGTTACGAAAATATACTTTGTTTCTGCCACAATATGAATATTTAAAAATTAAATTCAACAGTTTAACGCGGTCTGCTTTCTTATCTCTTAAAAAAGCAACAGCAGAAATGCCGGTGAATGATATTTCTCCCGGCATGGAAGAACTACTTCTTCAAGTTTGCAAAATTATAAAAAAAAGCTGAACCCGCAAAAGTAAGTAGAGCAAAACCACGTTTAACTTTAAATATCCTTACGTTTTCCGATGGATGTACAAATGAAATTTTAAACAAAGGCGGGTAGAAAATTGTTTTTAAGTACAATTAGTAGGTGTGAAAGCTAACTTCTTTTAGAAATAAATCGTACTTTTGCACAAGATTTTAAGAATGACAAAAATGAAAAAGACGAGTCTTTTCTTGGTATTGCTTATGGTGTGCGGTGGGTTGGCCGCACAAGAAATGGAAGTGTCTTCGGATGCGATAAAATCGGATACACTAAAAAATGCGGTAGATTCTTTGAATGTAACAGCTCCTGTAGACAGCTTGCAGAATGCAGCACAGAAGAAAGTAGTTCCGGCTGTAAAGAAAAAGGTGGAACTTCCTCCACTGGAGGTGCGGAATTTCTGGCGGTTGATGCAGAATTTCCGTCGGGAGTATAACGCGCAACTGGAGCGCTGGGATGATATTTATCTGCTGATAACGGGTATCCGTCCGAATCCGGATTATTATAAATTGTCGATGCCGGCTACTTATTATGAGGCACCGATAGAACAGGCCTTCAGTATTTCCGACTGGAAACCGCAGATACCTTTTATAAAAGAAAATGTGCTGGATGCGCAATTGCCTCAGGTGGCCGATTTGCGTCATTCTGTGCAGGTGGATAAGGCGGTAAACCGGCAGTTGCTTTCTTTTTATCTGTCTTACCCCAGTTTGGTGAAGCAAAATGAAGAGAATTTGAAAGGATTGAAACCGATTTATGGCGAAGTGCTTGTTGATCAGCCGCGGAAAGAAAATCTGCTGGACATGATGCAGAATGATGAGCTTCCCAATAGGGTAACGGAAAAAGACCTGTTGGTTATCAAACCTAATTTCTGGACCTTTGGCGGAAACGGTTATTTGCAATTCTCACAAAACTATATTTCCAAAAACTGGTATAAGGGTGGTGAAAGTACCAAATCATTGCTTTCCGGCTTCACCTGGCAGGCGAACTATGATGACAGACAGCGTATCCAGTTTGAAAACAAGATTGAATGGAAATTGGGCTTTATCACGGCTCCTTCGGATACCGTGCACAGCTACAAAGCCAACAACGACTTGCTTCGCTTGAGCTCCAAGTTGGGTTACAAGGCGTTCAGTACATGGTACTATACTTTGTCGGCAGAATTCAAGACGCAGTTCTTCTCGAATTATGAGACCAACTCCGATAATCTGGTTTCTGCTTTCTTCTCACCGGCCGAATTGAATGTCGGTCTCGGTATGGACTACAAGTTTATCAAGGATGGAGTGTGTAATTTGTCTGTGTTGATAAATCCGATAAACTACACCTTGTACAGTGTGGCCAGCGACAGAGTAGACCCTACAAAGTTTAATATTGAAGCCGGTCACAAACGAGAAAGTGTATGGGGTTCCCGTCTGGAATCTACATTAAAATGGAAAATGTTCTCCATTTTGATGTGGGAGTCTCGTTTTTCTTATACGACCAATTACGAGAAAGTGCTGGGTGAATGGGAAAATACCTTTACCTTTACCATTAATCAGTATCTTTCTACGAAGCTGTTCGTTCATGGTCGATTTGACGACGGGGTGACTCGTGAAGAAGGTAGAAGTTATTTTCAGTTGCAGGAATTGCTTAGTTTTGGTTTGAGTTATACTTGGTAAAATATTTGCTATGGATGTTTTTTTTCAGATGCCTTCGTTTGTAACGATACTGGATTTTGTGGGGACTTTTGCATTTGCCATAAGTGGTATACGCCTTGCTTCGGCGAAACGGTTTGACTGGTTTGGCGCTTATGTGGTAGGATTGGCAACGGCTATCGGTGGTGGAACCATTCGTGATGTTTTGCTGGATGTGACTCCAGCCTGGATGACCGACCCGATGTACCTCATTTGTACGGCTTTCGCCATGTTCTTTGTCATCTTGTTCGGAAAGTATGTCATTCGCCTGAATAATACCTTCTTTATTTTTGACACCATTGGTCTGGCCTTGTTCACGGTTGTAGGATTCAGTAAGGCGTATGCGCTGGGTTATCCGTTCTGGATTGCCATTATTATGGGTAGTATTACCGGTGCGGCAGGAGGAGTGCTGCGTGATATATTTATCAACGAGATTCCGCTGATATTCCGTAAAGAGATTTACGCCATGGCTTGTGTGATTGGCGGACTGGTTTACTGGATTTGCCTGATGCTGGATATGGAATCTGTACTTGCACAGATTATTGGTGGAGTAACCGTGTTTGTAGCCCGTATTTTAGCGGTGAAATATAAGATTACGCTTCCGATTTTGAAAGGAGATTCGGAGCCTTAGCCCCGAGAAGTCTCCTTACTTTTCGGCTTTTTCCGGGAATGTAGGAACACATTTCATCAGATACATGATTTTCCGCTGACGCTTGTACATGTAAGGGCTAGGTTTCCCGGAATTGTATTTTCTTGGATTCGGCAGACTGGCTGCAATAAGCGCACATTGTTTGCGGGTGAGTTGAGAGGCCGTGGTGTGAAAGTGAGCTTTCGCCACGGCTTCTGCTCCATATATACCATCTCCCATTTCGATGGAATTCAGGTAAACTTCCATGATTCTTTCTTTATCCCATATCAGTTCAATCAGTACCGTGAAATAGACTTCGAATCCTTTTCTGACCCAGGAAGAGGAGGGCCATAAGAATACATTTTTGGCTGTCTGCTGGCTGATGGTACTTGCTCCTCTGGCTTTTTTACGCTTTTTATTTTCTTCGATAGCCCTGCTGATTTCCTTGAAGTCGAATCCGTTGTGGCTGGCAAAACGGTTGTCTTCAGAGGCAATGACCGCCATTGGAAGGTGACGTGATATTTCCTCTTTAGGTACCCATTTGTGCTTCATGACTACCTTTTCACCTTTTGCCAGTTGTTCTACGCTTCGTATCACCATCAGGGGCGTGATGTAGACCGGAATAAATCTTAAGGCAACGACGGAAAGAATGGTAGATGCAAAGAAAAAGATAATCAGATTGCGTATGTATCTTAGAATTCGTTTTCTGTTCATTAGTGTTTGATGTGGGGATGAAAATTATGCCGAGTCTGAAAGACCCGGCATAAGGATGTTTGTTACTATGAAATTTCGATTTATTGCAAAGTTCCAGCTTCAGCCTGCTGAATCATCTGCTGGCTGGCATACATATATACTTCTACACGGCGGTTTTCCTGACGGCCTGCAGCGGTTGAGTTATCAGCTACGGGATTTTCTTCACCCATACCTGTGACAGATTTAATCTGACTGGAAGAAGCGCCACAAGCTAACAGGTAGCTTGATACGCTTTGGGCACGTTCTTGTGAAAGGTCCAGATTCTTCTGGCGGCTCTGTTCTGCAGTGCTGTTTTTCCAACCTGTATTGTCAGTATATCCGTAGATGGCTACGTCCATGTCCTTGTTCTGGTTAAGTACATTGTTGGCAAATTTGCTCAATGCAGATTTGGCAGAAGTGCTTAATGTTGCGCTGCTGGTATTAAACAAGATGCCAGAGTCGAAAGTTACTTTTACTGCCTGCAAGCCGTTGTTGTCGGTTACCTGCTCTACCTGTGCACCTTCAATCTGTTCTGCCTGTGCAGCGGCTTTGTCCATCTTCTTACCAATTAGTACACCGGCACCTGTACCCACAGCTGCACCTACAGCAGCTCCGATGGCAGCTCCTTTTCCGTGGCCAACGACACCTCCGATTATTGCTCCTAAAGCAGCACCACTTCCACCGCCAATCATTCCACCTTTGGCTGTATTTGTCATTCCGCATCCGCTAAATACCAAGCATGCACTCAGTAAAATAGCCATTGAATTCATTTTTTTCATTTTGTTTCGTTTTTAGTCGTTTAGTTAATATGCAAATATAGGATAGTTTTTCATCGTTTCATTTACGCGGTGGCGTACGGAAGCAATAACTTCTTCGTTGTCAACATTTGATAATACGGTTTCAATCATTTCTGCAATTTCGTACATCAAATCTTCTTTGGCACCACGAGTTGTTATAGCCGGAGTTCCCAGGCGGATACCTGATGTCTGGAATGCAGAGCGAGTGTCGAACGGTACCATGTTCTTGTTGACGGTGATGTCGGCTGCTACCAACGCTTTTTCAGCTACTTTTCCTGTCAAATCCGGATATTTGCTGCGCAGGTCTACCAGCATGGAGTGATTATCTGTTCCTCCCGATACGATGGTGAAACCACGATCCATCAAAGCCTGAGCCAATACACGGGCGTTCTTCTGTACTTGAATCTGGTATTCTTTGTATTCCGGTTGCATACATTCGTAGAATGCTACGGCTTTAGCTGCGATGACGTGTTCCAGCGGACCACCCTGAATACCGGGGAATACAGCCGAATCCAGCAATTGTGACATCATCTTGATTTCGCCTTTCGGCGTTTTCTTTCCCCATGGGTTAGGGAAGTCTTTACCCATCAGGATGATACCACCACGCGGACCACGAAGCGTTTTGTGAGTAGTTGAAGTCACGATATGTGCGTATTTTACCGGATTGTCAAGCAAACCGGCAGCAATCAGTCCGGCTGGATGTGCCATATCAATCATCAGGATAGCACCTACCTTGTCGGCAATCTCACGCATGCGTTTGTAGTCCCATTCACGTGAATAAGCAGAACCACCGCCTACAATCAATTTCGGATGCTCTCTCAAGGCGATTTCTTCCATCTGGTCATAATCTACGCGACCCGTCTCTTTGTTCAGGTTATATTCGCATGGAGTGTACAGAATACCTGAAGTATTTACTGCAGAGCCATGAGACAGATGTCCTCCGTGTGCCAGGTTCAAACCCATGAACTTGTCGCCCGGATTCAATACTGCCAGGAATACGGCAGCATTGGCCTGTGCACCTGAGTGAGGCTGTACGTTTGCCCATTCAGCTCCGAAAATCTGCTTGATACGGTCGATAGCCAACTGTTCGCTCTGGTCTACCACTTCGCATCCTCCGTAATATCTTTTCCCTGGATATCCTTCTGCATATTTGTTGGTCAGGCAAGAACCCATAGCCTGCATGACTTGTTCACTTACAAAGTTTTCTGAGGCAATCAGTTCAATACCTTTTAGTTGTCTCTGATGTTCTTTCTCAATGATGCTAAAAATAGAATCGTCTCGTTTCATGATATAGTTGTTTTAAAGTGAAAAATCCTGTTAGAAGATAACTCCGACCGAAAAACTCAGAATGTTTTTCCGTTGTTCCAGCTTAATTTTTCCTTCATTATGCGGAGCCTCGGTCAGGTCGGTATTATAAGTGATAGAACGGATGGTGTTATGAAGCCCCACCTCGTAGCGGAAATCAAAGAAGATGTTGGATACGTTGACGGCCAGTCCCACGACTCCGCTGTACTGGAACGGATATTGTTCTTCCTTTATTTCCTGTTGGTGGAAGCCTGTAAATTCAGTAGAACAATGTTTCTCCCATACCCATGTTACCTTGGGACCTACGAAAAAGGCCATTCCATACGGATGTACGTCAATGAACTTATAGCCGTAAAGAATGGGCAGGTCAAGCGTCGTCATTTTTTTCTTGATAAGGGCATTCTCCTTCAGAATTTCCGAGTTGGCTAATGTGCTGGGAATAGAAACACTTCCTTGAGTGATATTGCAGGAAAATTCCGGTTGTATGAAGTGGTGTTTCTTCATGTTGAAGCGGCAGAACACCGCAGCGAAATATCCCACCTTATAGTTGTTCTGTGCGAGTTCCAGTTCCTTCCCGTTGATAGAAATCTCATCCGTAAAGAACATGGAGGAGTTGAAGCCGGCTTTCACTCCCAGGTTGAAGCGCGGCTGTTTCAGCGTAACCATGGGCGTAGTTACGGCCTGTGCTTGCAGCTCACATACTGCCAGCACACCGCTTCCAATGAGGGTGAATAGGGCTTCTTTTATCATAAATCAGTTATTTCTTTTTTTCTACCGACCATCCGAACTTGCCGATTTTCTCTCCTAATTCGTAATATCCCCCATGGGCATAAACCAGTAGGTTAGATTGAGCCAGTTCAAATTTGCCGGTTTCCGAGTTCAGGTATTTATCGTCTGCTTTCACGTTGACTACGTCCGCAATAAACATGTGATGTGAACCTAAAGCGACGATTTCCTTTACCCGGCATTCAATGCAGAGGGGCGACTCTTCAATGAGAGGAGCCTGCACCATGGCTGCCTTTCCTGGAGTTAACTTCATCTCCTGGAACTTGTTGTAGTCCTTACCTGAACGAACTCCGCACCAGTCTGTGGCAAAAGCCATGTCTTTGGTGGTCAGATTAATGACAAACTCCATATTCTTTTTCAGAATAGGGTAGGAGTGCCGTTCCGGCCTGACTGAAATATAACACATAGGTGGGTTGGTACAGATTGTACCTACCCACGCTACGGTGATAATGTTATATTCTTCTTCGCAGCTGCCACATGTAATCAAGGCCGCCGGAAGAGGATAAATCATTGTACCTGGTTTCCAGTCCTGCTTCATGGTTTACAGAAGTTTGATGTTATCCTTCTGCTGCTCTTTTTCGCAGTAATGGCACTTCAACAAGCCTTTTTCCTTGTCGATGACGTGGAACCATGTTTGCATCGGCTCGTTGTTGGTGATACATTTCGGGTTGTTGCATTTCACGATACCTTTCAGCTCGTCAGGCATTTCCACTTCTTTCTTTTCTACGACTTCATAGTCGCGGATGATGTTCAGCTTGATTTTGGAAGCAACTACTGACAAGCGGCTGATTTCTTCTTCCGTAAAGAAGCGGTCGGCAATTTTGATGATTCCCTTTTTTCCTAATTTCTTGCTTTCAAAGTTGTTGCCTATCGTGATGTTGGCATCTTCATCCTGCAATCCCAGCAAGGATACGACTGTAAATAACTTATTGGAAGGTATATGGTCAATGACTGTACCGTTTTTCAGCGCAGCCACCTGTAATTCTTTCTTTTCACTCATAGTTACTTGAATTGAATAGTTTCCGGATTATTTTTCAGTATCAGCTTTTACCTCGTCGAGTGTAATTCCTAACACGTCGCAAAGGATGGCCTGGCGGGCATAAAGACCGTTCTTAGCCTGTTGGAAATAGTAAGCTTTCGGATTGTCGTCCACATCGTAAGTAATCTCGTTCACACGAGGAAGCGGGTGGAGGATTTTCAGGTTCGGACGTGTATGTTCCAGCATCTTGTTGTTCAGGATATACACATCTTTCACTCTTTCATATTCCATCAGGTCAGTGAAACGTTCCCGCTGAACACGAGTCATATACAGAATGTCTGCATCTGCAATGGTTTCTTCGGTGAAGTCAGTATGTTCCACGTATTTGATGTGATGTTCCTGGCAATACAGCTTGTATTCGTCCGGCATCTTCAGTTCGTCCGGAGCAATGAAATGGAAAGTAGGATTGAAGTGTCGCATAGCCATCAGCAGCGAGTGAACTGTTCTTCCGTATTTCAAGTCACCTACCAGATAAATGTTCAGGTTTTCCAGTGTACCTTGAGTCTTATAGATGGAGTATAAATCCAGCATTGTTTGTGAAGGATGCTGATTTGCACCATCTCCGGCATTTACGATGGGCACCGGAGCCACTTCGCTGGCGTAACGTGCAGCACCTTCCAGATAATGTCTCATTACGATGATGTCTGCATAGTTGCTCACCATCATGATGGTATCCTTCAGCGTTTCTCCTTTAGAAGAGCTGGTCACCTTTGGATCGGTAAATCCGATAACTCTTGCTCCCAGGCGATTGGCTGCCGTTTCAAAGCTCAGACGGGTACGGGTAGATGGTTCAAAGAACAGAGTGGCAACTACTTTTTCTGCCAGCAGGCGGCGGTTAGGTTTCTTTTCAAACTCTCTTGCCATTTCCAGAAGATACATGATTTTCTCTTTGGAATGTTCGGCGATAGTAACTAAACTTCTATTTTCCATGTTAGCTGTTTTTGATTACTTTTATAATACCGGAGTTCAAAGGTAGGTAAAAAAAATAGAAATTCCACCGTTTTTAGGATATTTCGGACTACGTTTTCGCATTTAAGAGGATATTGCGGAAAATAAGTCTTTGTTACAAAGATTTTCTGTAAATTTGCGGCTTAAAAGTCTAATTAATGAATGTAATAAAAGTATGAGAAAGATATTTATATATGCAATGTGGGGTTTTGTGTTCATCTGCATTGCCGCAGTTGCCATCGTTTTTACGGCCATTGCAAAAGGTAAAATAGGGTATGTTCCCCCGGTAGAAGAGCTGGAAAACCCGAATCTGAAGTTTGCCACTCAGGTCATTTCTGAAGACGGAAAGCTGTTGGGAACCTGGTCACTTAGTAAAGAAAACCGTGTGTATGTGGGTTATGAAGACCTTTCTCCCCATCTGGTACATGCTTTGGTAGCCACCGAAGACGTGCGTTTTGAAGATCATTCTGGTATCGATGCTCGTGCTTTCATGCGTGCGGTTGTCAAGCGCGGTATTTTCATGCAGAAACATGCCGGTGGAGGTAGTACCATTACCCAGCAGCTGGCTAAACAGTTCTATTCACCTACAGCAGATAACGTAATGGAACGTCTGTTGCAGAAACCTATCGAGTGGGTGATTGCCGTAAAACTGGAACGCTATTATACAAAGGAAGAAATCCTTACCATGTATCTTAATAAGTTCGATTTCTTAAATAACGCTGTAGGTATTAAGACGGCAGCCAAGACTTATTTTGGTAAAGACCCTAAGAATCTTAAAATAGAGGAAGCTGCTACATTAATCGGTATGTGTAAGAATCCTTCTCTTTATAACCCCCGCCGTTTCAACGAACGTTCTCGCGGGCGCCGTAACACCGTGCTCGATCAGATGCGAAAAGCAGGCTTCCTTACTCGGGAAGAATGTGATTCTTTGCAGGCACTTCCTTTGGTCCTGAAATTCCAGCCTGTCGATCATAAAGACGGACTGGCTACCTATTTCCGTGAATACTTACGTGGCGTAATGACCGCTCATAAACCAGATCGGAGTGATTACCGTGGCTGGCAGATGCAGAAATATTATGAAGATTCTTTGGCTTGGGAAACGAACCCGTTGTATGGCTGGTGTGCGAAGAATAAAAAGAAAGACGGTACCAATTACAATTTGTATGTAGACGGACTGAAGATTTATACCACTATCAATTCCCGTATGCAGCAGTATGCCGAAGAAGCTGTCTATGAACATGTAGCCAAATACCTGCAGCCTCGCTTCTTCAAGGAAAAGAGAGGGCGTAAGACAGCTCCTTACACTAATCAGCTGACACCGGAGGAAGTGGAACAGATTCTGAACCGCTCCATTCGTCAGAGCGACCGTTACCGTACCATGAAGGCTGACGGATGTTCGGAAGCTGAAATCATGAAAGCATTCAACACCAAATACGAAATGTCCGTATTCTCATGGGATGGAGAAAAAGATACAATCATGACTCCGCTTGACTCCATCAAGTATTACAAACATTTCTTGCGTGCAGGTTTCATGTCCATGGACCCGATTACGGGCCATGTGAAAGCATACGTGGGAGGACCTAATTACAACTACTTCCAGTATGATATGGCTATGGTAGGCCGTCGTCAGGTAGGTTCAACCATCAAACCTTATTTGTATGCGCTTGCCATGGAAAACGGTTTCTCACCTTGTGATGAAGTCCGTAATGTGGAGCAGACTCTTTTTGATGAAAACGGAAAAGCCTGGTCACCCCGTAACAGCTCCAAGTCGCATTATGGAGAAATTGTGACCTTGAAATGGGGATTGGCTAACTCCAATAACTGGATTTCAGCCTACCTGATGAGCAAGCTCAGTCCGTACGACCTGGTTCGCCTGATACACTCATTTGGTGTGTTAAATAAGGATGTCCAGCCTACCGTTTCCCTCTGTCTTGGACCATGTGAAATTTCGGTAGGAGAGATGGTTAGTGCGTACACGGCCTTTGTCAATAAAGGTATCCGTACCGCTCCGTTATTTGTCACCCGTATTGAAGACAATGATGGCAACGTCATAGCCAACTTCACGCCGCAAGTGAATGAAGTCATTAGTGAATCTACTTCTTATAAGATGCTCGTTATGCTGCGTGCCGTAATTAATGAAGGTACCGGTGGCCGTGTCCGTCGTCTGTACGGCATCAAGGCTGATATGGGAGGTAAGACAGGAACTACCAACCGTAACTCCGACGGATGGTTTATGGGCTTCACTCCTTCGTTGGTATCCGGTTGCTGGGTAGGTGGCGAAGAACGCGACATCCATTTCGATACGATGCGCGACGGGCAGGGGGCTTCTATGGCACTGCCTATCTGGGGTATCTATATGCAGAAAGTCTATGCCGACAAGACATTAGGCTACTCTCAAGACGAGACTTTTGATATACCAGGTGATTTCGATCCTTGTAAAGACCGTCTGACAGAGATAGAAGAAGAAAATACCACACGTCTTGATGACGTATTCTTCCAATAACAAAGAACGGCGGGAAGTTGCTTTTCCAACATGCAACTTCCCGCCGTTTTCTTTATATTTCCGCTTTCTCTTTTGAGAAATCAGTCTTATACTTTCTTTACGTATCCTACTGGTATTTCCACGGTGGCATAACCCAGATGGTCAATGCGTATCATCACCTGCGAGTGTCCTCCTATTTCTACCAGTTCACCTTGAAGACCTTTCAGAGAGCCTTTGATAACTTCTACCTGTTCCCCTGGGGCCAGCGGCTCATTTTGGAATCGTACCGTCTCCTCGGAGTAATCCAACATGAACTTAAACTGTTCCATTTCTTTGTTTCGGATAATGGCCGGTCGTCGGGTTGCCGGATCTATCAGGCAGCCCGTCAGCGCCGGGAAATTCTGTAGCAGTTCAATTCGTCCCTTTTCATCGGTGCAAATAAAAATCAACATCGGAATGACTACCTGCTTGATTTTCTTTTTCCGGTCACTCCACTGACGTACCACTTCCTGTATGGGCAAAAAATGCTCTACTTTCAGCATGTCTAATTTTTCTGCTGTTTTTTTCTCGTGGTGCATTCTTACGTAGAAAGCATACCAGTGTCTCTCTCTTTTCTCTTCCATTCGGATTATACTGTCTGATGATTGATGCAGATACCCTTCAGGTACCATTCATACAAGCGGTGAATACCTTCGTCTATTTCTACTTTATGGTGCCATCCCAGGCTGTGCAGCTTGCTTACGTCCGTCAGCTTGCGCAGTGTGCCGTCCGGTTTCGATGCATCCCAGCGCAGTTCACCCTTGAAGCCGATTTCCTTCATGATTTTCTCTGCCACTTCGCGGATAGACACTTCCTTGCCCGTACCCACGTTGATGTGGCAGTTACGGATTTCAGTAATACCGTCTGCATTCTTTTTTGACGCATCATACGTCTGTTTGAAATCCACGTTCAGCAACACATGTACGCTGGCATCTGCCATTTCTTCACTCCACAAAAACTCACGCATCGGCTTTCCCGTACCCCAAAGCGTAACCGCTTCCGGTGTGATGCCGAACTTCGCCAGCTTTTCCAGAATCTCTTTGTCCGTATTACTTCCGTTTACGCCTTCTACCGGGCGCAGGTTGATGTCCTTACGTACCGCATCCCAGTCGCCCTCGTTCAGGCATTTCGCCAGGTGAATCTTGCGGATCATGGCCGGCAGTACGTGACTGTTTTCCAAGTGGAAGTTGTCATTTGGACCGTACAGGTTGGTCGGCATTACGGCGATGTAATTCGTGCCATACTGCAGGTTGAAGCTTTCACACATCTTCAGTCCCGCAATCTTCGCGATGGCATACGGTTCGTTCGTGTATTCCAGCGGGGAGGTGAGAAGCACCTCTTCCTTCATCGGTTGCGGAGCCTCACGCGGATAAATGCAGGTACTGCCCAGGAACAGCAACTTCTTTACCCCGTGACGGAAACTCTCGCCAATCACGTTCTGCTGAATCTGTAAGTTCTGGTAGATAAAGTCCGCGCGGTATTGCAGGTTGGCCATGATGCCTCCCACATGTGCCGCAGCCAGAATCACCGCATCCGGCTGTTCCTCGTCAAAGAACTTCTTTACCGCTATCGGGTCCAGCAAATCCAGTTCCTTGTGCGAACGTCCTACCAGGTTGTTATAACCTCTTTCCTTCAGGTTATTCCAGATAGCGGAACCCACCAGTCCGTGGTGTCCCGCTACATATATCTTCGCTGATTTGTCCATATTCGACAAATTAATTGTTTATTGTTTCAGAGACAGAAGAACAAAAGAACATATAACCCTCATTATTAATTCTTCATCCCTCATTCTTCATTATTTCACGATTCCCTTCTCCAGATACTCTGCCAGGTTCGTGCGAATCTGTTCTCCCGCCTTTTCTACGGCCACTTTCGCCATATCCGCATCCACCATGATTTTTACCAGTTCTTCAAAGGTTGTCTTCGACGGGTTCCAGCCTAATTTAGCCTTTGCCTTCGTCGGGTCACCCCAAAGGTTCACCACGTCTGTCGGACGGTAGAAATCCTCGCTTACCTCTACCAGGCACTTGCCGGTAGCCTTGTCATAACCCTTTTCGTTGATACCTTCACCCTTGAATTCCAGTTCGATGCCTGCATACTTGAATGCCAGGTAGCAGAATTCACGTACACTGTGCTGTACACCCGTAGCGATGACGAAATCTTCCGGTGTTTCATGCTGCAGAATCAGCCACATACATTCCACGTAATCCTTGGCATAACCCCAGTCGCGCAGTGAGTCCAGGTTACCCAGATACAGCTTCTCCTGTTTCCCCTGTGCAATGCGGGCTGCAGCCAGCGTAATTTTACGTGTTACGAAAGTTTCCCCACGACGTTCCGATTCATGGTTGAACAAGATACCCGAGCAGCAATACATATTGTAAGCTTCACGATATTCTTTCACAATCCAGAAGCCATACAGCTTAGCCACTGCATACGGGCTGTAAGGATGGAACGGTGTGTTTTCATTCTGCGGCACTTCTTCCACCTTTCCGTAAAGTTCCGAAGTAGAAGCCTGATAGATACGGCAGGTATCTTTCAGTCCACACAGACGGACAGCCTCTAACACGCGGAGTACACCTGTTGCATCCACGTTGGCTGTAAATTCCGGAGAGTCGAAACTCACCTGTACGTGACTTTGTGCAGCCAGGTTGTAAATTTCCGTGGGGCGTACCTTGCTTACCACTTGCAGGATACTCATGGAGTCACTCAAATCTGCATAGTGCAAGTGAAAGTTCGGTTTGCCTTCCAGATGTGCGATACGTTCGCGGAAGTCTACTGACGAGCGGCGGATGGTACCGTGTACGTCATAACCTTTTTCCAATAAAAATTCAGCCAGAAACGATCCGTCCTGTCCTGTAATACCTGTGATTAGTGCTACTTTTCTTTCCATAAATAATCAAATTTTACCCCGCAAAGATATAGAAAAAGCCCCGTACTGCCAATGACAGCCGGGGCTTTTCTTCTGATTATATGCCTTTTGCTTTAGAATTTCTTAAACTTTAATATGGCATAATCAGACTCTAAGGTCATGTATTTCCCGTTTGTTTCCACTACCTTGAACGTCGTATTCACATTGTTTAGTCCGTAGGGCTCCAGTTCCCATACCTCAGCCGGACGGGAGTTTTCCGGAATGTCATACGTGCTCATGTCGTTCATGGTGATGCTATTACTTGCTTCATCGTACTGGTATCTTCCGCGGAAAGGAGTCAATCCCTGTGGCCCTTGCTTTTCTGCTACTTCCACTACCCAAAGCTGTATACTGTAATAGATACGTTCACACGGATGCACCTCATTGTCCGCTTTCGTCGTAAATTCCAATAATTGCCAGTGTCCTTCAATCTCACTGTTTATCGGTTCCTTCTTGCAACTGTTGCATACCATGGCCAGTACCATTATGCAAAGCCCTATATAGAAAATTCGTTTCATACTTCTTTTCTTTAATTAAAAAATCACTCCTGTTTTTCTGATGGTCAGCATGCCTCCTGTAGAATTACCCAGGTAATTACCTCGGTCAAGTCCTAGTGCAGCCGAAGCACTCCATCCCTTTGCCCATTTCGGTGTATAAGTTACTTCATAGAGTGAACTGAATTGTTTCCGCTGTTGGTCAAGAGGAATGTCGTATGTGCCCCAGTGACGGGCAAATGAAATCAGTATGCGGTATCCCCACTCCGAAGAAGGCTGTCCGCTGATGCCCAGGTGATGTGCTCTTACGCGATTACTCCGGAATGAAATACTATGGTCTGCATTATAGGCCGGTCCTGGAAGCAATGGATTGCCCATGCCCATACCTTGGTGCTGCCAGCCTCCATAAATATAATGATTGTAATAATTATCGTCGGCGCTGATTTGGTATTCAGGAAACTGTCCCCAAAAGCTATCAAACAACAGGGGACCTGCTTGGTCTTTTGTGCAAAGTCCTTCCCATACGGCCGAAGTTATCCACTGGTTTTTCGGAAAAGTAATTTCCAGTCCGATTTGTCCGTCTTTCCAGCGTCCATATTCCCAAAACATCTGTGATGTATCTTCAAAATAATGTTCCAGATAAGCCCGGAACTTCCATTGTCCCAAATAGTAATTCAGTGCGAAGTTCCAGCTTCCTAACATGTTTCCTTCCACGTTTACTTGTTCTCCTTCAGGAGTATCACTTCCTCCTGCTTGAGGGAAAAAAGCTTTCCAGTAAGCCTTCAAATTGTCCGGCATGTCCAGCACCTTCTCTGTACTTCCATCTTCCAGCTTCAGATACTGATCACCTCCAAATTGTGCCGCCATCAAAAGACCAAATTCAAACTCCAATGGAAGTTTTTCCTTGTTCCCTAGCCGCAGCATGAGCGATTTGCTATGGTAAAGCACATCCTTTGTGAAATACTGTCCCGGACGTACAAACTCCTTCTGCCAGCCATTGTCTGTAAATGAACCGTATGCAATGTGTCCTTTAAAAGCCAGCCATCCCTTTGTGCCCGGCACGTTCAGAAACTCCTTGATTTCTCCTCTGATTTGTGGAATCGGTTGCGTGTTAGGACCTTCCACCATCATTCCGCTACTTAGTGCTGTATTTTTGGTCAGTGGAAAACCCGGTCGTTCCTTACTTCCGATGCTCAGTGTCAGCATTCTCCAGGAAAAATCACTGTATATCTGATGAATGAATACATCCTGTGCCTGATGAATTCCTCCCGCCATGTCTAGTCCGGCTTCAATACGCCATCCGCGTTTGAATTGTTTTTCGTATGAGATTCCTGCCAACAGATATCCCGAATTTGGATTTGTGCTTCCTAATCCGTAACGGTTACCTGTGAACCACAATGGAGCATACGTACCCTCTCCGGCAGTAGCTCCTAATTCTACATGGTAGGTGAGGGAAGAGTTTTCACTCTGTCCAGAAATGGATGTGCATAAAAATAAGCCACAGATTATTAGTAAGTGTTTTTTCATTTATTTTTTGTTTTTATCAGATCATTATTTTTCGTCTGAACTTTGTACATTCCAGTCTTTTATTGTACCTGTTTCAGATGAAAAGCTGATACCGACTTTATATAATTTTCTTTTATCATTTTTATATGGATTCGCATATCCCTTGGATTCAATTTGTTGAAGGGCTTCTTTAGCTGTACTGTTCAGTTTAAATTCAAAAATATATACGAATTTGGGTGTTTCTATAATGCAGTCCACTCTTCCCTGGCTTTGTTCCTTTTCGGTATATACCGTGTACACGCTCATTAGTCGGAGAATCAGATAAAATGTATAATGGAAATACCGTTCTTTTTCTCGCTCATTTTCTTTTCTTCGCATGGTATAGGGTATTTCTGCGAGAAAAGCTGTAAGTATGCCATGAAATTTTTCCAGATTCCCATCTTCCAAAGAAAATACCATTTCTTGTGCAATATTACGTGTATCCTCATTTGTTTTAAGATAGTTGGATGCTATTAAGGTCAGTAATCCACTTTTCACCTCATTGTTTGGAAAATCCAGCATGAAGCGGTTTCTTCTTTTGTCGTAATCTTTAATAGTGAGATAACCACTTTGAAAAAGCATAGGCAAAGGATTTTCCGCATGTGCTTTATAGTCCATGAAATTACTTGAGTCATAATATTTCCCGGTAATTTCGTTGATGTTCTCATCCGATAAGTTCAATAACCGGATTAAGTATTCAGGCGTGCCCGAACTGAACCAGAAGTCATAAGGGCGTTTGGAGTCGAATGCATTCAAAATGCTGAATGGGTTATAAATATCCTTCATCCGTTCACTGAAATGATAACCATCATATTGCCGTTTCAGAATCTGTTTCATTTCGTTGGCAGTACATTCTTCTCTTTTCGCCATTTCTTGGATTGAAGTTTGAAAATACAATTGCAGTTCCTCTTCTGTGATACCGCATATTGCCTCATATTCTTCATTTATGGTGATATCTTTCGGACTGTTGAATCCACTGAAGACACTGACCTGAGAGAATCTGGTTACTCCTGTTAGAAATACAAACTGAAGATATCTGTCAGCCAGTTTAAATGTAGAATAAAAAGCTTTCAGTATATCACGGTTATGGTTGAGCAATTTTTCGTCACGGTCCAGTACATCCAGCAGCGGCTTGTCATATTCATCCACCAGGACCACAGCTCCCCGCTGATATTTCTGGGCTGCTGCCCTTAATACATTCTCAAATCTGGAACCCAAGTTGAAGTCAATTCCTGGATTTATTTCGTATATCCTTTCCCAAGAAGAAATATAGCCTTCCAGCTTAGCTTCCAAAGCCCTTGGCTGGTTAAAGTTTACTCCATTAAAATCAATGTGAAATACCGGATAGGCAAGCCAGTTATTTTCCAGTTCGCTTATTTTTAGCCCCTCAAACAAGTCTTTTCTACCCTGAAAATAATTTTCCAGCGTAGATAGCAGAAGGCTTTTCCCAAATCGTCTCGGGCGGCTAAGAAAGTATATTTTCCCTCTTGTTACAAGTGAATATATTAAATCAGTCTTATCTACATAGATATATCCATCCATTATGATTTGTTCGAATGTTTGTATGCCTATAGGATATTTCATATGTGTAAAGATAAAATAATGATACCGTATTGGAATTAATCTTTCTTTTTCAGTTCATTCTTGAAGTCATGATAAATATCTTTCCCGAAAAGAATCCATGCAGACTCAAGCACAAAAGCTAAAAATGCAAAAGCAATGATGATGAGCATTTTCTTGGGAGATGCCGGAACAAGTGGTACGGTGGCCGGTTCCACTACGGCAAACACCGGTTTGGCCTCCTGTACTTTCCCACGCAGAACCTGCAGCTGTCCCATGGACTGGCTATAGATTTGTTCTGCTAAAGTTAGATTCTTCTGTAATCTTTCTTTTTCAGAAGTCACGGTCTGAAGTATGACATTGCGGTTGGCATCTGCAAATTTGGCATATTCCTGTTGGGCTTCAAAATACTCCTTCTTGTATTGTTCGCATAAACTAAGCTGGAAATCATAATCTTGTTTAGCCTTGCGGGTGCGGTAGTCGGTGATGTATTCTTGTAATTTATGTACAGCACTATCTGCTACGATTGCGGCTGCAAGTGGGTCCTGCAGAGAGATAGTGACTTTTGTCATGTTGCTTTTTTTATCTGTTTCTACCTTTAGTATTTTTTTTAGCATTCCTATTCTTCCACTCTGTTCTGAAGTAAGGTGAAATGGATCAATTGTTGTTATACTATCTTTTTGTTCTCCTTTAAAGAGTGATTTTATCCCTCCAATAAGCATTCCTGGAGCTCCCATTGCATAACCCCACCAAGATTTCTTTTCTGTATCTAGATAATCATAGAGTATAATGCTGTCTCCTTTTTGAGTTTGAATGGGTATTTGAAGCATTTCTAAGGCAAAAGGGGTAGTCTTTACAATCTCTGGAAACATGTTAAAAGTTAAAGCATCTTCTCCAAATCCAGCAGATGCATTTCCTATTCCAAACATAGAAGCAATACCTGATAAACTACTTGAATTATTAATTCCTGATTCCGGTGAAAGGCTAACATCTACTTGATAAGTTTTAGGTAAACTTAAGCTTATAATAGTGCCTGTAATTATTCCTATTATAACAGCCTTATATACCTTTTTTTGATTTGTTATAAGTTTCTTTAATAGTATTAATAGATCAATCTCTATAATTTCTTGTTGCTTTTTATTTTCAGGTATCATTCTTTTGTAATTTGGTGGTTATGTGATTTCAGTTTAAAAACTTAATCCCTTTATAGTCATGGGATTTTAGTCTCTTTTAGTAGAATGGCAATGAACGTTTTTGGATTTTAATACGGTGTGGAGTTTTTATTTGTACTGCATAATAGCTAATTTGTAAATTATGGAGCAAAATAAATCAATATTTGGTAGTTGTCAAAATTTGTATTCACATTATTTGTTGTAAATCCGTTATTGTTCTTTCAAAACTGAAAGATTGTTTAAATATATCTCGGGCGTATATTTGAGCTTTTTCTTTAATTGATATATTGTTTTTTAGTCGATTAATACTATTTATCATTTCTGTTTTTGAATTTGCTAATCCTCCAATTAAATCAAAATTTAGATTATAACCTTCAAAAGCCTCTTGGGTACCAATAATTGGACAACCATACATTAATGCTTCTGCTGTTTTTGTTTTCATCCCTCCACCGGAAAAAATAGGTAAAATGACTGCATCGCATTGATAATAATATTGGGATAAATCTTCTACATATCCATGCACCTCAATATTTTCTGTAGAAGTAAATATTTTATTCATACCATTACCTATAATTTGCAGTTTACAATTTTCCAATTCAGGTAATACATTTTCAATAAACCATTTAAGCCCTTCAATATTTGCAAAGAAAGCATATCCAACAAATAGTAGAATAAAATTTTTATCTATTCTTTTTTTATCTTGTTTTAAATTGGGATTATATTTATCTATAAATGTCGTTGGAAGTAAAATATTAGCTTCTCTATTGTATATTTTTTTTAATAAAAGATTATCTCGTTGATTTAGCAAAATTAGTTTATCCGCATGTTTACATGAAAGTTTTTCATTATATGCTGTAACCTTGGCAATTAAATGATTTTTCCATGTTGGATTAACCCTGATTTCCTCTTCTGTATAGTGTTTTTCTATATTATGAAAAAATATATATATTTTGATTTCTGGGAAATTGTGCTTGATTAATTTAGCAAGTTTCCCAAGTTTTGATGATGCAAGAAATACAGAATCTATATTATTCTTTTTTATATATTGGATTATTTTAAATGCTATAAATGGAGAACTTCCGAGCATGTAGTTAAATAAAAGGTTGATGAATGTAATGAATGGCTTTTTACATGCTATTGGATATATATGTAGATTATTATGGAATATATTTTCTAAAGCTAATATATTCCTTTTGTTAATCCATTCTCCACCATTGGTTGATTTTGTAGGATTATCTCCTATATATAGTAGCTTATTGTTCATATATTTAGTGCCTTTTTAAAATGTATGATAATTTATGTAATAGGTGGAAATTACATTTAAATTTTCTCCATAATGTGATATATGGCAGTCCATGATATTTAAGATTTGCTATAAAATTGTATATTTCAGGTGATTCCTTTCTAAGTGTTAAGTCTAAAGATCTTAAATTAATATCTTTGCACTCTTCGGGTGAATTAGAAAATAAGTAGGAGTAGTATAATGATGAAGCTATTTTTATGAACGCCGTTTTTTGAATGTCTTTTTTGACTGGTGAAGTTATATTTTCGTAATCTTTTATCATTCGCTGGTATATTTTATAATGGTGCCGGATATTTTTTTTGAGATTGATAGGATTAATAGACTGGTCTTCTCTTCCTATAAAATATTGGTATACATTATAGTCTAAAAATATTGCAGTAGAAGCTTTTATTAATGGGTAATAGATATATTCTACATCGGTATAACAAATACCTTCTGTTTGCTTGTACTTAATATCATGAAGGAATTTTGTTCTATAAGTTATTGCATAAAGTGAAAAAAAAGAATAGAAGGATAGAGGAATTTCCTTTATTGTTAGCTCATCAATGTTAAGTTTATAGTCGTAAGGATTTAAGAAATTTTCTGAGAATTTTTGTTCCTTATTATATGTGTCGTTTAAACACCAGTTTGTAAATATAACGTCACATAGAGGAATTTGGTGAAGTTTTTTAACGAATAAAATAAACTCTTCTGTATTAAACCAATCGTCTGCGTCAAGAACTTTTAGATATGTTCCTGATGCTTTAGCTATACCCGCATTGACAGCTGAACCATAATGACCATTTTTTTTATTTATTATTGTTATAGACGTTGGATTTTTTTCGTAGTATTTTTGAGCTATTTCTAAAGTCTTATCAGTACTTCCATCATTTACAATTATTATTTCAATATCTTTTATAATGCTTTCTGATAATAAGCTTTCTATAGATCGATGTAAATATTCCTGCATGTTATATGAAGGAATAATGATAGATAATATCTTGTTGTTCATTTCAATAGTTATTGTGTGAATGATTCTGAATATTTAAGTTGAGAATTTTTATGTTTTGTTATAGAGGATGATGATAGATAATTATGAATAACTATTTTATAAAATAGTTTCTTACAATTGGATATTGGTTGATATTAAAAATTGATAGAATGTAAAGTTGTTGTTATTTCTTAGACTTGTATTTTAATAGATGTAGAGTCCTTCTGTTCTTTTTACGTCTGTATGAATCAAAGAACCATCCCCATTTGTTGAAGTATTTAACTATTGAGCAGATATGATATTTAAGTAGTTTCTTATTTTTATAAGAACCTTTTTCATAAGAATGGTATACTTGTGCATTAGGGTAAAATATTGTTTTTGACAACATTCCTATTCTTCTACATAAATCGAAATCCTCTGCGTACATAAAATATCTTTCATCAAAAATACCTGATTGGCCAAGGATTTCACATCTAATGAACATAAAGCAACCTGATAAGCTTGGTACTTCCATTTCAGAATTATAATTAGTAAATCTCAGTTCATATTTATTGTTCATCCTTCTTTGAAAGCTTTTAATAGGTATAAACCGTCTAATTATTAAATCAATAGGGGTAGGTAGAAGCTTGCACAAGTATTGAACATCTCCATTGGGGTAGAGAATTTTAGGCATAACAAGTCCTACCAATTGATTGTTATTCATATAGTTCTCTAAAATTTCAATCGTTTTTGGTTCAAAAGAAATATCTGGGTTGATAATAATGTGATATTTAAAACCTGATTTTAATGATTTTTGTAGAGCTATATTATGTCCAGCACCATATCCAAGATTTTTTTTATTATGGATATATTCTATTTTAGTAGATAACTTTTGTGTTTCTTGTAAATCATCATTTAATGAATTATCCACTATAAATATTTTTGTAACACAACTAGGAATGAGACAATTTAATAACTTTATAATCTCTTTTGTAGGATTGTGAAATGTAACAATGGAACAAGAAATTTGATTATTCATGATAAGCGGTTTATGTAATCTAAGATTGATTTCTTTGAGTAATTTTGCTGGAAGAATTTTTTAAATTCTATCCTTTCTTCTAAAGAGAAATGTATATTTTCTATTGCTGTAATATATTCTGGAATTGTGTTTACTTCAATCATGAAATTATGATAAATATTATCTATTCCTTCAAAAGCGATTTTACTTCCAATCACAGGAGTGCCACATGCTAATGCTTCTATAACCTTAACTTTTACCCCAGCACCGCTAAAAAGAGGAGATAATAATGCTTTTGCATTTGCAATGATAGGATAGGGATTTTCTATAAATCCTATATATTGAATATTCTTTAATTTTTTTATTTTATCATTTAGGTGATTAGGAAGTCCGCCGCCAATTATGGTTGTATTGCATGTAATATGTGGTAAAATATTATCAATAAACCACTCAAGGGATTGATAATTGTCTGCTCTTTTCCACATACCAAAAAAAATTATATTATTAGTTAGTGTGGATGGTGTTGTATTATAAATAGATTGGGGAATGAAGAAACAGACATCTTTGCTTTTTATATCATATAGTGTTGATAGAAGTTGATTATCTTTAGGGCTGAATGTGAATGTATGTTTGTTCTTTCCATGCAGAACCCAGTTTTCGGAATACTTAATCCAAGTTTTGAAATTTATTTTTTTTCTTGAAAATCTTTGATATATTACGTCATGTGACATTAATATTATATTGTTATGCCTTAAAAATTTTGCATATAAAAATGTTTGGCTAAAATCGCAATATATAATGTCATAATTTCTCTTTCTCGTTAAATAGTAAAGTTGAATAAGTATAATCCAATTAAATCGGACGGTAAATAAGGGAAATAGAAATGGGAAAAAGATGATATTTGTAATTTTTAATAACTTGTTATTGCTAAACTTTTTTATAATCTGAATGTTTTTATTTGATGGATTATATAGCGGGTCATTTTTATATTTGAAATAACATAAATCAATTTGATTTGATAGGGAGAGTTTCTCTAAAAGCTGTTTGGTATAGTTAGATCCAGCGTCCTTATTACAAGGGGTAAATGGAGTTATGAATAGTATTCTTTTCATAATGCTTTAATATTCTAAAAAGGTTTTATATGGTATGTATTCTTCTGGGAAGGCAGCAATAGCAGTATATAGTCTAAGTCCTAAATATAAAGATAATAAGAATAGAAGATTACATTTAGTTTTAAGTGAGCTGTTGATAAATAAATAGGGTATAATGAATATTTGTAAAATATCGAAATATGCTGTAATTCGTCCAAGTGAAAATGCAATCGGAGTAAGAATAACATATAGAATAATTCCTAAAATATTTAAATTAATCAATCCGTTTAAAATAACATTATTTTTTCGTTCATTGTTAAGTATAGATAGATATACAATAATCAAAAACGCACGATTAATCAATCCTCTTATTAATACTCCAGTTGTTGAAAAAGTTGTAGCGTTGTCATCTGTTCCTGCGTCTAAATATGCGTTAACTTTGGCAGAAATAATACCCAGTCCTAATTCACCTAAAAAGGTTAACATGAGTTTACCTAAAGTGATTCCAATTATACTTGCTAATAGAGTTACAAGTATTATGGATTTTAGTTTGTAGAATTTATAAAAAAATGGATAGGCAATTAAAAATATTATCGCAGTTCTGTGTATTGAAGCAGCAATAATAACTATGAGAATAAAAGGTATTATTTTTTTTTCATATATATACTTTAGGCTGCATAATAATATTGCCATTGCAATGTTTTGTCTTACAAAGAAAATACCAGCAAAAGACATTGAATAGTATATTAGCAATGATAATATTGGATAAAAGCTGTGAGCTTTTATGAAATAATATATGCAAAAATATAGAATAATTGCTTCTGTTAGAAGCATTATTGTATATGAATCTGAGATGGATTTTGCGATATTGTATAAAATCATAAAACCTGGCTCAAAACCATGAAGATAATCTGTTAATGTTTCCCAAGGAATTTCTATACTTTTAAATACGTCATAATAAGGTGTCCAATCAGTTCCCGTTTCCCATCTGATGAAAGATAAAATGAAAAAGCAGAAAATAAAGAACGTGAAAGTGCTCTGACTGAATTTTTTATTATTAGATATAATTTCTAAAAGAGCCCCAGAAAGCAATAAAAAAAAGATGAAAAAATATAGAATCATTTAGATGTATACATTACATGTTATCTACTCTGAACATGTGATAGCAAAATATTTTAGAATCAGGAAAATTAATTATTTTAATATTAGATATCGTTGATCATCGGTTCTTTATGGCGATTTTTTTGAATTTCTAATTAGAATTAGATGAATGATGTATTTTAATAATTTCTTAATTTTGTTGAACTTATGATTGTTTATCTTGCAAAATATGAAAGTATGTGTTTCTTTAAAATTAACGGCATTTTAATTAGTTTGTATAGTTTAATATGTTGAAGGGCCAAGTAATGTTTAAATCCTGCTTCATTGACATATCTATTGAAATATTCATTAGCTTCAGGAAATAACTTTTGATACTCTTTTAGTTCATGATTGTCTGCATGGTTAAGTAGCATGAATTTAGTTGATAACGCCATGTATGCCCATTCATAATTGCAATAATCTAAATGGTACTTTTGGATAAAACTATATGCGAATTTTACCATGGAAATATAATTGTTTTTGTATTTTTTATTCATGGTATGGCATATTGAGGAGGTATTATATTTTACATAATGATATGGAGCAAATGTTATGTGTTCTATCTTTTTTGCCTGATAGATTAGTTGTAGGCATGTCATATAATCTTCTCCTCTATCGAATCCTTCTACCCATTTAATCGAATTCTCAGTGAACAATGTTTTTTTTATTAATTTATTACATAATGAGCAATGCTGACCTTTAATGGCTTCTCTTAAATAAGATTTTTTATCTGAGAAGGATTCATCAACAACCTCTTCTCTATTATTAAGATAAATATTTTTAATGTTACATGTTACTATGTCGGCATTTGTTTCAATAGCTTTTTTATAAAGCCTTTCTAGCATATCTGAGTCTATGTAGTCATCACTGTCTATTTGGGATATGTATGTACCCTGTGAAGCTTCTAGCCCTGTGTTACGCACTGCCGCAGCACCACGATTCTGTGTATGTCGTATGATTTTAAATTGTATATCTCCTGTATACTTTTCTATTAGTTGATTGGCTATTTTAATGCTATTATCAGGTGTACAATCATCGATGAGAATACATTCTATTCCTTTGGTTAATGTTTGACTCATTATAGAGTGTATGCATTGTTCTATGAATTTCTCAGAATTATATACGGGTACTATAATTGATATGTTCATTTTTATATTGATTTTTAATATATCCATAATAGGTGATTCTGCCTGAGTTATCTTGTTCAATAAGTTGGATTTTGTATGAAAGCTTTTGAATTTTACTTGGTTTTATATGAATATTATAGTTTTCTTCATTATATGGTTGTATAATATGGTCTAATAGATAGTTCATATCGCATTGTTCGGTTGGTAATCTATCTACCATTGCTTTGCTTGTTGAGTATTGCTGATATCCGATTTCAAAAACATAATCCATTAGTAAATAGTCAAGTAGTTGATTATGTTTTTTATAAAATTCTATAATCATCTCTTTAATGAATGAAATAAGAAAATTATTTTTACCTGAAGCAATAAAATAGCCAGACCATTTCCCACGAACGATGTTGTAATCTTGTGGAAAATGTTTGTAGCTATAAAATGGAGTTTCAATAGGAATAAATGCGTCAATATCCTGATTAAGATAAATAGTACTGTCTATCCATATTCCTCCATATTTACTTAACAGGCAGTGCCGAATTATATCTGATAAATGAGTGATAGTGATATGTCCATTTTTTACTTTTTCCAATATGCAACCTGGTATATCAACATAGTTTTGAAAATTAGTTTTATCGATAAGAATAACGGGATGATGACATGAATGTTTTGAGATCGTTTCATAGCATATTTTTGTAACTTCTGGCATGAGTTCTTTCCCTTGCCACCAGCATACCCAAATCGGAGATTCTGATTTGATTGTTTCATTTGAAATCTTTTTTGCAGCCTCTATCTTATGGTATTTTTCAATAAGATAATAATATTCTTTTTTTAAATACTTTGTTTTGGTAGAGTGCATGTTTTTTACTATTAGCTTGCCTATGCAGCTGTTCATAATGCCAAGCATGTAAGCTATGCGGTATAAATAATCGGCTATAGCAATTCTTAAGTTAAATTCAGAAGCCATTAATATGAAATTACTGATAAAGCGTTTTAACTTATTTATAGAACTTATCATGATTAATTATCGTTTGATTAGTTTAAAAATGCGTTTTGTAAAATCCTTTGAGGACTTATCTGTTATATATAATATACTTAAACTTATCGTGGAATATAGAACAATAATTAGAGTTGCATTAATGCTCCAGTCTATAAAATTTTTGTTATTTAGAAGTTGGGGACATTTGTGTATAATTGCACAAGTTATAAACCATGTAAAAGCAAGTAAAGATAAATATTTGGCATATTTCAGAATATATTCTTTAATATTTTCCTTAAATCCATATTTATAAAGAAAATATGGCTTCCAGCAATAGATAATGGTTAGTAAGCTGGTAAAGACTCCCAACAATATTCCTGTAAGCCCCCAATAATAACCTAAAATAATAGATAGTCCTAAATTAAGTATTGCTTCCGCTATCGGTGCCCATACATCTTGAAATAGCCCATATGCATAAAGAAATGTATCATTTGTACGACTCAAATCAATGAAGGTTATAGCTATGAGAATGTAAAATGACATTTGTGGAAGTATATATTCTTTTCCTACCCAAATACTGATGAATGAATGCCCTAACATATACATACCAAAACAAATGATTGAAGCTATCCACATTCTTAAGATGGTTAATTCCCAAAATATGGATTTGATTTTTTGTTTATTGCCTTCTGCAACTAGATTACCTATACCAGCCCCAATGCTATTTAATAAAGCATTAACTAATAATGTTGCTCCAGTTACAATAAGCATGTAATTTCCATAGATGGCAACTAATGTGAGTGAGGCGTAAGCATATATGATAAGTGGGCTGGATTGTCCAAGAATAAATCCACTTATTCTATGAAAAAATAACTGTTTTGTTTTTGTTAAGATTGCAGGATATGATTCTTTTTGTTTTTTCCCTTCTAATATATTAGGACATAACCATGGATATTCTTTTTTTATTTTTAGATTTAAGATATACGATGTTGTGAAGGTCATGGTTATTTCTAGTCCTATCCACCATATATAGCCGTGTTCTAAAAAACGAACAGCGAGAATCTGTAAAATAACTTTAATTATTTTGGTACCTTGAATAATCAACGTAATCTTATATTCTTTCTGATCTGCGGAAAGTACAATTTGTTTATAGTTGACAAAATACCCCAATAATGCAGATATTAGTAGGGCTATAAAGGAACCGTAAGCATACCACAAGGGAAGTTGGGCCTTAGCAAATATTATTGGAAAGAAGCACATTAAGATGCACGCTCCACCAATAACTATATAGGCAATTCTTCTATATAACCATCCTTGAATAGAAACAATTGTATTAATATCTTTATAATTATGTTCATATAAAGGTTTGTATAGGTTGTATGCCACTGCTGTCCCGATTCCAAGCTCTGCAAGGTTTAAGAAACTTAATAAGTTCTGAGCTGTTGTATTTAGTCCAAGTACTTCACTTCCAAGATAGTCAAGAAAGATTTTTCTGGAAAAAAATTGAAGGACTAGGTTTAATATATAAAAAAGCAGCGCAACTTTTACATTTTGTATGCTTTTGGCTGTTCGAGATTCGCTTGCCATAATAATTTGTTATCTTAATGTTATATCAGCGATGTTAAGTGCCTTTTCTATGACAGGTGCCATGTCATAATATTTATATTCTGCTAATCTACCTCCAAAAATTATATTTTTATTTTTTTTGGCAAGTTCCTTATATTTTTCATATAATTTTGTGTTATCTTCATCATTAATCGGGTAATATGGTTCCATACCTTCTTGCCATTCTATAGAATATTCTTTTGAAATAATAGTTTTAGGGCATTGGTATACTTCTGTTCCAAACATTTCAAAATGCTTGTGTTCAATGATTCGTGTGTATGGAACCTGGTAATCTGTGTAGTTTATAACGGCATTGCCTTGGAAATTTGGGGTTTCTAGTATTTGAGTTTCAAAATGAACTGTCCGATATTTAAGTTTTCCAAAGCAGTAATCATAATATTCATCAATCGCTCCTGTATATATAATTGTATCGGCAATATTTTCAAACTTTTCTCTGTTAGAAAAAAAGTTTGTATTAGTTTTTGTTTCAATATCTTTTAATAATCCATTAATTAGTTTATTATAACCTCCAATAGGAATTCCTTGGTAGGTATCGTTAAAATAATTATTGTCAAAAACTAAGCGTATGGGTAGTCGCTTTATAATAAATGCTGGTAAATCAGTGCATTTACGCCCCCATTGTTTTTCTGTATATCCTTTTATTAATTTTTCATATATATCTTGGCCGATTAGATATAGGGCTTGTTCTTCCAAATTGCGTGGTTGGGTAATTCCTTTTTGTCGCAATTTTTCAATAGATTCACTTCTCTGACTTTCTAATTTAGCTATTGCTTCTTCTGGTGTTGTTACTCCCCATATTTGATAAAAGGTATTCATGTTAAATGGAAGATTATACAATTTGCCTTTATAATTTGCTACAGGGCTATTGGTATATCTATTGAATTCAACTATTGAATTTACAAAATTCCATACTTCTTTATTTGAGGTATGAAATATATGAGCTCCATATTTATGTACATTAATACCATCTATATTTTCGCAGTAGATATTTCCACCTAAATGAGGACGCTTATCTATGACTAAACATTTTTTTCCCTTATTTCTTGCTTTATAGGCAAAGGTTGCTCCAAATAAACCTGCTCCCACTATTAAAAAATCATATTCTTTCATCGGTATATTAAAAATAAATTCATGGAATATTTGAGATTATAAGATCCTAATATTGAAAAGTCGTTTTCTAATAATTAGGGATTGTTTGGCAAGATGACTTTTATATAATCTTGATTTAAAGTATTTTTAGCAGTAGAATTATTTATAATCTTTGTTATATTATCAGTGTTAAAATTTTTACTTATGATTTAGAATTTACTAGTTTACTTATTAGTAATCTTCTTTTGTTTTGTGTCTTATCTATTTAAGAATAATTTAATTACGTAACTCTTTATTGTTTAATAAGAGACTGGATTTTATATCATTTGCAAATGGTGTTTTCTATTCATAATTAGCTTGCTCACTATCAACTTTTTTATTCTAGACTAGAGAAGAAAAGTTACTTTATTCATGTAAGCTAAGAATAAAAATAATGCCATTATTATATAAAGTGAACCTAGACTATTGATTTCCTAGATTTCCAAATTCGTATAAAATTGTAGGAGTATCCGTAATTGATGTATAGTTTTATTTTATTGTTTTTTTAATTGAGGGTAAAGATATTAGATAGGTAAAAAATAAAACGGGAAATCAATTAATAGTCAATAGGATAAATAATCTATATGATTATAAATAATTAGTTATAAAATAGATGACATTGATAATGGTTTTAGGCACGCTTCGCTGTTACCTGTCCCACACCCATTCATCCCAAACAGACAAAAATAGGTATGCAAGGTAAGCGTCATACGTCTATTTATCTTACAAAAATACCCCATTTCACCGAAAAGTCAAAAAGAAATCCCGACAAAATGAGTTTCTAGCCAGTTTTAGTAAACAAATGAACAGAATTGACAAATACTGCATCGCATTTTCTTGTTTTTTCATCAATTTTTTATACCTCTTGAAAAACGCCTTTGCGTTCGGATTCAAACGCAAGTGCGTTTTACTTAAAACACAAGTACGTTTTGAATCAAACGCAAGTACGTTTTAGTTGAAACGCAAGGGCGTTTTCCGGAGGCTTCCGGAGAGGGGTGAGGGAAGAAATCTTGACGGGTTGTCGGGGTTGGCAGGCATTTTTATAAAGTATATATACGCGGGGTGTGGAACAAGTCTTAAGAGTTATTCCACACCTGTATATAGAAAGTTTGAAAAACCGGTGCCAACCCCGACAACCCGTCAAGCGGAGGCCCGGAAATGTCACGGTTTCGGAACCCGTTCCTGTGGGGGAGGATACGGCCTTATGGATTTGCTTTTTTCTGTCTGGCATCATTTCTATGGTGTCATTTCTTGTGTTTCTCGATGTGATTCATGAGAATTTTTGTAAGTTTGCAAGATAAACACATAAAGCTACATGGAAGATTTTTTATTGACGGCGGTCAATGTAACCGCCAACCGAGGCAACAGTTTGATTAACAGAAAGATGATTCTTCGCATCTTGGGTATCCTGCTCTTTATGGAGGCAATGATGTTTCTGGCATGTGCAGGCGTTTCCTTGTGCTATGGGGAGGAGGACTATATTTATTTTATTTACACGACATTGATTAATATGGCCGTGGGAAGCGGACTGATTCTGTTGGGAAGAGGAGCTGAAAACCGGGTGACACGACGCGACGGGTATTGCATCGTGGCGTTCACGTGGCTGCTTTTCACAGGTTTCGGTATGCTGCCTTTTTATATAAGTGGGAGTATCCCTTCGGTGACTGATGCGTTTTTTGAAACCATGTCGGGGTTTACTACTACGGGGGCAACCATACTGGATGATATTGAAGCTCTTTCGCACGGCATGCTGTTCTGGCGAAGCTTCTCGCAATGGATTGGAGGATTGGGAATCGTGTTCTTTACGATTGCCGTACTGCCTATCTTTGGAGTGGGCAATCAGGTGCTTTTCTCGGCGGAGGCTACGGGGGTGACGCACGACAAGATTCATCCGAAAATCAGCGTCATGGCACAATGTCTGTGGACGGTGTATCTCGTGCTGACTGTGGCGGAAATCGTACTGCTGCTGATTGGTGGCATGGATTTGTTTGATGCCGCATGTCATGCTTTTTCTACGACGGCTACCGGAGGGTATTCTACCAAGCAAGCCAGTGTGGCTTACTGGAATTCTCCTTTTATCGAATATGTGATTGCTATCTTTATGATTCTGTCGGGTATCAACTTCTCGCTGTATTTCATGTGTATGAAGGGGCGTTGCGAACAGTTGTTTAAGGATGGAGAGCTCCGGCTGTATCTCATTTCCATCGGTGCGGTGACACTGATAATTACCGGGGCCTTGTACTGGTATAATAATTATGGATTGGAGGAGGCTTTCCGGAAATCGCTTTTCCAGGTGGCGTCCATTCATACGTCGTGTGGCTTTGCTACGGATGATTATAATATGTGGCCTCCTTTCACGTGGCTGCTGCTTATTTATACGATGGTGGCAGGAGGCTGTGCCGGTTCTACGGCGGGTGGTATCAAGAATGTGCGTCTGCTGCTTTTGTTGCGCAACGTGAAAAACGAGTTCCACCGACTGATGCATCCCAGAGCGGTATTGCCGGTAAAGATGAACCGTATGGCGGTGTCACAGCGTACGCTTGCCACGGTGATGACGTTTGTGTTCTTTTATTTTGTCTGTATCTTTTTATGCTGGCTGGCGCTGATGTGCATGGGTATCGGACTGGAAGAGGCTTTCGGATTGTCTGTGTCGAGTATCGGTAACGTGGGTCCGGGACTGGGTGCCTTTGGACCAGCATTTTCATGGAGTGCGCTTCCTGACCTGGCGAAGTGGCTGTTGTCGTTTATGATGCTGATAGGGCGTCTGGAGCTCTTCGGTGTATTGCTGCTGCTGACTCCGAGTTTTTGGGATAGACGATAAGAAAAAATAAAAGCCATTACGTAAAAGTAATGGCTTTTATCATAATATAGTGATTGTCTGTTAGTCGATAAACCGGCGGGTGAGCTGCTCAAATTCATCGATGCGGCGGTCGCGCAGGAAGGGCCACCAGCGGCGGACATTTTCACTGCGGTTCATGTCGATTTCTACTACCATGTTTTCTTCTTTCAGGTTGCTGGCCTGGGCGATGATTTCGCCTTGTGGACCGGCTACAAAGCTGTTGCCCCAGAACTGGATGCCGTTGGTCTGGCCGGAAGGGTCGGGTTCAAGGCCAACACGATTTACGGCGATAACGGGCAGACCGTTGGCTACGGCATGACCACGCTGTACGGTTACCCATGCACCCAGCTGGCGCATCTTTTCTTCCTGAGTGTCGGTGCTTTCCCAGCCGATGGCAGTGGGGTAAATCAACAGTTCAGCACCTTTCAGGGCCATGATGCGGGCACCTTCCGGATACCACTGGTCCCAGCAAACCTGCACGCCGAGCTTACCGATGGAGGTCTGGATGGGTTCGAATCCTAGGTCGCCGGGAGTGAAATAGAACTTCTCGTAGTAAGCAGGGTCATCTGGAATGTGCATCTTACGGTACTTTCCGGCGATGCTTCCGTCAGTGTCGAATACCACGGCTGTGTTGTGATACAGTCCGGCCGCACGGCGTTCGAACAGCGAAGTGACCAGCACGATGTGGTAGGCGGCGGCTATCTCACTGTAGAAGCCGGTGGAAGGACCGGGAATGGGTTCGGCCAGGTCGAACAGATTGGTATCCTCTGTCTGGCAGAAATAAGGAGTGTTATGGAGTTCCTGAAGAACTACTAACTGCGCACCGGCCTGTGCCACGGAAGCGATGTTGCGGTGCAGCTTTTCAAGATTCAGTTTGAGGTCGTTCGTACAAGCCTGTTGTACGATGCCGACACGGATAGTTCGTTTCATTGTGCTATTTGGTTTTTTACAGATTCAGGATATTGCATGGTGACGCAATGGAGGGAACCGTGCTGTTTGATAAGGGCACGGCAGTCCACGCCTATGATTTCACGTCCGGGGAAGGCTTCTGTCAGTACCTGTGCGGCACGGGCATCGTTTTCCGGTTGGGCGTAGGTAGGATAGAGCACAGCCTCGTTCATAATCAGGAAGTTGGCGTAGGTGGCCGGAAGGCGTTCGCCGTCTTCGTCATAGATAGCTTCGGGCATGGGCAGCGGAAGCAGACGATAGGGGTCTCCGTCGAGGGTACGGAAGGTCTTGAGCTGGTCTTCCATGGAGCGGAGGGCGCCGTAGTGCTCGTCGTTCTTGTCCAGGCATTGCACGTAAGTAATGGTGTGGTCGGGACAGAGACGGGCCAGGGTGTCTACGTGGCTATCTGTGTCGTCACCGGCCAGGTAGCCGTAGTCCAGCCAGAGCACCTGACGCAGGTTGAAGCGTTCCATCAGGTAGGCTTCGATGTCTTTGCGCGAGAGGGTGTCGTTGCGGTTAGGGGCCAACAGGCAGGGGGAGGTGGTGAGTAGGGTACCTTCTCCGTCGCTTTCAATGGAACCTCCTTCAAGCACGAAGTTGCGGCAGTTGATGTAGTCGCCGTTAAGTACGCCGGTCTTGAACAGATGACTGTTGATGAGGTTGTCCTTATGGGCAGCAAACTTCATGCCCCAGCCGTTGAAGCAGAAGTCGAGCAACTGCGGGTCGGAGTGTTTTTCCAGCAGGGTGATGAAAGCATGGTCGCGGGCCCAGGTGTCGTTTGTAGGGCATTTCACAAAAGTAATCTGATCACGATAGGGGAAGTCGGCCAAGGCTGCCGGAAATTCGGGAGCCACGAGCAATAGGGGCTGGCGGCTGGCTATTTCGGTAGCAAGGCGGACAAAGCAGGCTTCTACTTCATCGAGCATATAGGCCCAGTCGGTATCGGCATGAGGCCAGGTAAGCTGTATGTAGCTTTGTTTGTGCCATTCGGCGGGCAGGTAATAGGTTTTTTCCATATTCTTGTATAATTATTTTTCGTTTGATTCTCTTTTTTCTCTGGCGGCAGGAAGGGCTTCCTGCGGAAGGTATTTCTGGTCTTCTTTTTCTTTCTGTTTACTGCTGCGGTTTTTCCGGCGGCGGAGGAACCAGTCGACGAGTTCTTTCCAGTTCATGAAGTCTTTTTTGTACATGATACCGATGCCCTGGGTGGTAAGGGTGGACTTCGTGAAGTAACGGTCGTTGGTCTGGTTGTATCCGCGCAGACGGAATTCTCCGTTCTTGGTGAGTAGCCAGATGGCTTCGAAGTCACCCACAAAGTTCGTATTACGCATGGTATTTTCGCGGTAACCGAAGTTCCCGTTGATTATCAGTCGGTTGTTCAGCAAGCGTCCGGACAGGATGGCTTCGGCTTCTACGTCGCTCCAGCCTTTTTCTCCGGTGGTGAGGTTGGTACCTACGTTCCAGTTCTGGTTGTCGATGACTTGCGAAAGCATGTTGTTCAACTGGCCCGACAGGGTGCTGAAGGCCAATGAGCTGGTTGCATCGGTCTGTCCGGTGTTGTTGGCATAGTCATAGGTATAAAACTTGCCGACTCCTAACAAATAGATAATCTGCGTGTTCATCTGCTCTTCAGTGCTAGTGAGACTGCGCACCAGTTCGCGGTCTTCCTCGCTCACAGTGGGCAGTTCAAGCCCGAAGGTCAGGTTGGGGGATGTGAGGTTACCGCTCAGGTTCAGCAGACAGTTTACCCGCACGTTTCCACGTGAAGAAGAAGCATCGGCTATCAGGTCATTCAGTGAAGCGGAGTTCACCGTATAGACGGCCTGCACGTTCAGGTTGGCGGCTTTGGGGTCGCCGTTGAAGGATACCATACCTCCGGGCTGCAGGGTAAAGTCTTTTCGGATGACGTTCTGCATACTCATCTTGTAGATTCCTTCAGTAATGTTGTAGTTACCGAACATCTGGAAGTTGCCCTGATTGAAGAAGTTGATGCGCAGGTTACCGGTTCCGTAGGCAGAAATATAGTCTCCGGCCGAGGGGTCCATGATGATTTTCATGTTGGCACGTTCGGCAGGTTCTATCTGCAGATTGATGTGGATGGCGGTAGGTGTATCATCGTCATCCTGCTTGTCGGGCTGGTTGAGCGGGTGGTACACTTCGGCCTTGACCGCAGCCTGTTTGCGGCGTGGAGTACGGTCTACGAAGGTGATGAAGCCGGAGTTGGTAGCCTCGGCTGCCGTTCCTAATACGTAGACAAATTCGGTCTGGTTGTCGGCACGGACTTCTCCGTCAACGTTCAGCTGTCCGTCGCCTCCTCGGAGAAATACGTTTCCGGTGGCATAGATATGACCGTAGAAGGGGAATTCCGGAGTTTCCTTTTCAGAGTGGAATACCAGCATGCGGTCGGTATTGAAGCGGAACTGGTAGCTTAGGTTTTTTAATTTGGTATGCCGTAACTCACCGTTAGCCAGTCCGGTATGCCCTTCTGTATCCTGCAAGCGCACGTTCTGGAAACGGAACAAGCCGGAAGCGATGTGTACGGAATCGGCCGAAGCCAGGAAAGTAGCATTCAGAATGTTGACCTTCATCTGCATCTGCGCCTTGACTTTTCCTTCCAAATCAAGTTGGGAGAAGGGACCAAACAGACGCACGTCGCCATGTGCGCTTCCGTTGACATTGCTGAATATATTTTCCACGAAAGGTTGCAGGAAAGAGAGTGGGGTACCTCCGGCCTGGATATGGAGGTCGAGTCCCTTCATCTTGGGCGATACGTAGCCGATGACCCGTGTGGTGCAGGCACTGTCGCGGCGGATGTCGGCATTGAGGCGAACGCCCCCCAACTCTTTATCCCATGAGCCGAGGATGTCGGCGCGTCCTAGCAGGGCATGATTGAGGGAGAAATCTTTCACATCAAGACGGGCTTCCATTACCGGGTCCTCAAGCACGTGACGCAGGTGGACTTTTCCGCTGATGCCTCCGTCGAAGCGTACGGCATGAAACTGAATCATGTCCATGATGTAGAGCAGGCTGATGTTCTTCAGGTCTACCAGACAGGAGTCAGCTTCTGTTTTTCCCAGTCGTCCGTTGATTTTCAAGTGCTGGTCGCGGTGCTCAAACAGGAAGTCGTGTATTTCGATGCTGTCTTTTGCGATGTCTACGGTAGCCGGATGGATGTTCCAGGTGGTGTCATTCAGAATGACCTGGCTGGGCTGGATGTCCACACGGGTGTGGAGTACCTTCTTCAGGCTGTCCTGACGGAAAGAAGCGATGGCGTCAATCTTTCCGCTATAGGTGAGCTGGGTGTTGTTGCCCCAGTAAATGGTACTGTGCAGCTTGTCGTCTTTGGCCCGCGTGATGAGGGAGAAATTGAACATGGCTCCTTTTTTCATCAAGGTGCCGGCGCGTAACTGGCACTGCAGTTCATCGGAACGGCTTTCGCACAACAGGGTGCCCGATTCGTAGTATTTCCCTTTATATGTGAATTGAGGAATCGAGCCGTTGATGCGCATCTGTGAGAGGCTGTCGTTAAGTTGTCCCGAGAACGTGGCCGGCATCTGCAACTCGAACGGAATGTTCAAAACCTTTGAAAGAAATTCGCTATTTTCCATGCGGAACTGGAACCGGAACTGGTTGTTCGGCTCTGCGGGTTTCTTCCTTCTTCTTTTCTGTTTCTCTTCCGGGAACAGAGACGGGAGGTGTTTTCGGATTACTTTCTCCATGCTCTTCAGCAGGGTGTGGTAGGCATATTGTCCTTGTATGGTTCCGGTCAGGAACGGGGAGTCAATGCGTATTTCCTTCTGCTTGGCCTCTGAGGTAAGCTGTGTCGCATCAATCTGCAGGCGGGGAAGGAAGTAGTTACCTTCTTCGTCGGGCGTACGGACAGAAAGACTGTCAAGGCTGATTTTTCCCTGGACATCGTCAATGGAATGTCCTGAAAAGTCTGCCGTCAGGTTCAGTGATACGTCGGTATCTTCGTATTTTTTCGTCAGCTGAAGTTTATGGGGACGAAAATCACGTACTTTTACCCGCAGGTTGAAGTCGGGTACGGCCTGTTGGGTCACGAAATTCCCGTCTACGCTGATTTTACCGTTTTCATCGTCGAGTGACAGATGACCATTGAAACCGCCCGGCTTGAAATTTCCGTTCAGTGCAATATGCTGGTATTGGTAGTCATTGTACTCTAAAGAAGAGATTTCTCCTTTAATATGCGATTCTGGCTGATGGTTTCGGTATTGCAGTCCGTTCAGTTCCAGGTCAAAAGAGGTTTTACCCAGTTCTTTTTTAGCCAGTAGTTTGCCAAGCTCAAAGTTATGGGTGGAAACTTTTCCGGAGTAACTTTTTTGCTGGGTCAGGGTGTCGGTGTGCATGGTCAGATTGGCATTAATCTGTCCCGGTTGGCTTTGCAGGGTACCGTGTGCAGTGATACGGGAAGGGTATCCCGATACATCACCCTGAAATTTGAGAAAGCCCAGACGCTGCAGGATGTCGGGTACAGGTGCAGCGGTACCTTTCAAATTATGTATGAGCCAGGATATGGCTGTTTTGTCGGCATCAGCCTGTGTGATTTGACCAAAAAAATAAGGCGGTTGCGAAGGATTGCTGTGGTCGAGCATGCCTTCTGCATGTATTTCCAGTGCTTTGTGCGGGCTGGAAAGATAGAAATTGGTACATCGAGCCTGTTTTCCCCGTCCATGAAAGGCCAGGTCGATATGCACGGAGTCCTGAAAATGCTGGAGTGCAGGGACAAAGCAGGCAATGTCGGCCGGAGTGACCGAGGCATTCAGGCGACCCATGTAAGTGGTTTGTGTATCTGAAATAAAGTCGGGTGCGGTGAGTTCTCCCGCTACGGTAAATGTGTCGATGTTTACCGTCGTGGCCGGAAGACTCAGGTTCAGGTCATGCAAATGGATACCTTTGGGGGTAGCTGTGGCCTTCAGCGCAAATTTCTTCAGTTGAAATCCGCTTTGCTCATTGAAACTCATACGGCGGATTTGTGCGTTGAGCGAATCGGTCTGCAAAGCCTTCAAGGAGATGGTTGCCGAAAGTTCGCTGATACCGATGTGATGAGGATTGAACCGGCGGGGTGTATTGGATTCCGACAGCACATCGTAGTGGATTTGTCCGCGACGGATAAGTACGGAATTGATACGCAGGTCGATGGACTTTTCGCTCTTTGTCGTATCTTTTGAAGCAAAAGTATCAATCAGGAACTGGCAATTCAGGGGAGCTTTGGGATGGGTACGGTTCAGACGGGCATCCAGTCCGAATAGCTGGACACTGCTGATGCGGATTTTTCCACGGAGGAGAGAGGGAATGTCAATCTTGACGGAAAAGCGCGAAATGCCGAGCATGTCTTTCTTCTGCCGGTCCTTTATCTGCACGTTCTGGATGACGACACGATTCAGAAGCCCTAAATCTACATTGCCAATGCTGACTTCGGCCTGAGTGAGACGGGTAAGTTCACGGGCAGCATACGTACTGATGCGGTGTTGGACAGCCGGAAGGTTCAGCAGAGCAATCAGACCGAAATAGAATACCAGTGTCGAAATGACCGTGATACGTATGGCTTGTTTTATGCGCGTGGCTTTACTCATTCTTTATTTATGCAAATTATAGACAAATGTACAAATAACCCTCGAAGAAAAGGGCCTTTGAGGGTGTTATTAGTAGTTTTTAAGTTTTGGGTAATGGCCTTTTACGGTTGGTATAAATGAATTGGAAATCTATTTTTATTCATTTCTGTAGCATAAAATGTAAATATATATGGATTTTGTATGGAAAATTGGAAAAATATTCGGAAATTTGCAGCCGTTATTAATGTAGTAATGAAATTAGACTTAAACGGATAAAAATGACGCAAAAAATGAAGATTCCTTCTCCGCTGGTGTCTTTGCTGCCTGTAGCGGTATTGGTGGTATTACTTTTCTTTACGATTCGTCTGTTGGGAGCTGATGCGTTAGGTGGCGGAAGCCAGATTTGTTTGCTGCTGACTACGGCTTTGTGTGCGGCTTTGGGTATGAGCCGATATGGAGTGAACTGGAAGGATATTGAATATGCCATTATCAACAACATTGCGGGGGTGAGTTCGGCTTTGATTATCCTGTTGATTATCGGAGCACTTTCTGCAGCCTGGATGTTAGGGGGAGTGGTACCTACGCTGATTTACTATGGGGTACAGATTATTCATCCGAAATTTTTCCTCGTGTCGTGCTGTGTGATTTGTGCAGTGGTATCGGTCATGACAGGCAGTTCGTGGACCACCATTGCGACCATCGGTATTGCCTTGATGGGTATCGGCAAGGCACAGGGTTTTGAAGAAGGCTGGATTGCCGGAGCGATTATCTCGGGTGCATATTTCGGCGACAAGGTTTCTCCGCTTTCGGATACGACCATCCTGGCTTCCTCGGTGACAGATACGCCGCTGTTTACGCATATCCGTTACATGATGTACACCACGGTGCCTTCGGTGGTCATTTCACTGGTTATTTTTACAATAGCCGGATTTTCGCATGAGGCATCAGACAGTTCGCAGATTGCCGTGTTTACTACCGGACTGGCAGAACGTTTTCATATTACTTTCTGGGTGTTGCTGGTGCCGGTGGTGACAGGAATATTAATTGCCCGTAAGGTGTCTTCTATTATTACCTTATTCATATCCACTGCTTTGGCTGTGGTGTGCATGCTGGTTTTCCAGACAGATGTACTCCGTGAAGTGGCCGGTGACGGAGTGAGCGGAGGGGAGGCTTTATATAAAGGTGTGTTACTGGCCTTGTCGGGCAGTACATCACTGCAGGCTTCTACTCCTGCATTGACCGAACTGATTGCCACCCGTGGAATGGGAGGCATGATGGATACGGTATGGCTGATTCTCTGTGCCATGTGTCTGGGTGGAGCTATGACGGCCTGTGGCATGTTGGGGAGCATTACGCGTATGTTCGTACGCTTTACACATAAGCTGGCAAGTACGGTAGCGGCAACTGTAGCTTCCGGTTTGTTCCTGAATCTGGCTACTGCCGACCAGTATATTTCGATTATTCTGACCGGAAACATGTTCAAGGATATTTATAAGAAGAACGGATACGAATCGCGCCTGTTAAGCCGAACTACAGAAGATGCCGTCACGGTGACCAGTCCGCTGATTCCCTGGAACACATGCGGAATGACGCAGGCTACGATACTGAATGTGCCTACACTGGTGTATCTGCCGTATAGTTTCTTTAACTTGCTGAGTCCGTTGATGAGTATCTTCGTGGCGTGCATCGGTTTTAAGATTGTACGTTCGGTAAAATAAGGATTAAGAAACAATTTTCATTAAAACCATAATAGAATGAACCAGAAACACGTAACATTGGCTGCTTGTCTGTTGGCTTTCGGACTGACGGTACAGGCTCAGGATGGAGGCATCTCTCCGGATATGTTGAAAAAAATTCAGAGTAGTTATCAGAATACGGCTGCCGACAAGGCATTGCGGAATGCCATGGGAGGTACCAGCATCAAGGAACTGGCACTGAACCAGGAAAACCAGAAGGCGCTGAATACGGATTTCTCCATTAAGGTAGAATCAAAAGGTATCACCGACCAGCAGTCGTCTGGCCGTTGCTGGCTGTTTACGGGCCTGAATGTGATGCGTGCCAAGGCCATTGCACGCTATGACTTGCCGGGACTGGAGTTCTCGCAGGTATATTCTTTCTTCTGGGACCAGCTGGAAAAATCCAATCTGTTCTTGCAGGGAGTTATTGAAACGGCTGGTAAACCGATGAACGACCAAACTGTGGAATGGCTGTTCAAGCATCCGCTGAGTGACGGAGGTACGTTTACGGGAGTAGCCGATATCGTGTCGAAATACGGTCTCGTACCTAAAGAGGCTATGCCGGAAACATACAGCAGTGAACACACCTCGTACATGTCTTCTTTGATTGGCCTGAAGCTGAAGGAATTCGGTCTGGAACTGAGAAAAATGGCTGCTAAAGGAGAGAAGGCTGCAACGATTGAAAGCCGTAAGGAAGAAATGTTGAGCACGGTGTATCGTATGCTGGTGCTGACTTTAGGAGTGCCGCCGACTGAGTTCGACTATGTACGTAAGGACAGCAAAGGGAATGTGGTGGCTACAGAGCATCACACACCGATGTCGTTCCTGGAAAAATACGGTGATACGAACCTGCTGACTAATTATGTGATGGTGATGAACGATCCTTCACGTGAATATTACAAGTGTTACGAAATTGCATACGACCGTCACCGTTACGATGGAAAGAACTGGACGTATGTGAATCTGCCGGTAGAGGAAATCAAGGAAATGGCCATTGCGTCATTGAAGGACAGCACACGGATGTATTTTTCGAGTGACGTGACACAGCTGGACAGCAAGCGTGGGCTGCTGGATGTAAACAATTATGATTTCGGTTCGTTGATGGGTACGACTTTCGGAATGGATAAGAAAGAACGTATCCAGACGTTTGCCAGCATGTCGGCACATGCCATGACGCTGATGGCAGTAGATTTGGACGCGAACGGAAAACCGAAAAAATGGATGGTGGAAAACAGCTGGGGAGCTGCATCGGGTTATCAGGGACACCTGATTATGACGGATGAATGGTTCAATGAGTATATGTTCCGCCTGGTGCTGGAAACGAAATATGTACCGAAGAAGGTGCAGGACATCTTCAAGCAGAAGCCGATACAGCTTCCGGCATGGGATCCGATGTTTGCGGAAGAAAAATGATGACCGGGCAGAAATAACATGGCTCAGGGCTTGCTTTATCGGTAGAAATATCTTTCCTTTGTGAAAAGAAGGAACTGATTATACGGGGTGTGGAGGTTTGGGTATCTTCACGCCCTTTTGACCTTAAATAAGTATGCTATGGATAAAATGCAGCCAATATCTCAGGCTTTGTACAGCTTGTTGTTCTTAGGGTGTATGGGAGCTGGATTCCCGCTTTATGTACAAGGACAGAATGTAGACGAATTGCCTCCCGATTCAATTTATAACATCGGTTATGCTCGTGGTAGTTTGAAGAATATTTCCGGTTCGGTGGAACAGATTACGGAAAAACAGATGAACCGTGAGCTGATAACCAATCCGCTGGAAGCCATTCAAGGACGTGTGCCGGGACTTACCATCTTGAAGAGTAACAATGGAATGGCGGCGCTGGAGTCGGTCCGCTTGCGTGGTACGACTTCGCTGACCAGTGGAAATGACCCGCTGATTATCGTGGACGGAGTATTGGGTGATTTGACGATGCTGACCTCGGTATATCCCACCGATATAGAGTCTTTTACGATTTTGAAGGATGCGTCGGAAACGGCGCAGTATGGTTCACGTGGAGCGTCGGGAGTCATTAATATTGTCACCAAGAAAGGCCGGGCAGGGAAGACGCGCGTGAATTACAATGGTAGTTTTGGTGTGTCGCATGCTTATCGCCGGTTGGATATGCTTTCGGGAGCAGAGTATCGCAAGCTGGCGGCTGAACGAGGATGGAGTATCCTGGATAAGGGATATGACACGGATTTCCAGAAAGCCATTGAACAGACGGGTTTGCAGCAGAATCATAACATTGCGTTTTATGGGGGTGGTGAGGTTTCCAATTACAGGGTATCGATAGGCTTTCAGAATCGTGAGGGAGTGATTCAGAATGAGGGTATGAAACTGTTTACGGCCAATATGAATATGTCGCAGAAAATGCTTGACGGACTGATTGACTGTGAATTGGGGTTATTCGGTTCGATGAAGCGCGACCGTACGCTGTTTGACTTACAGAAGACTTTTTATTCGGCAGCCGCTTTTAATCCTACTTTTCCTGATTTCCCGGATCCGGAAACCGGGAGCTGGGACCAGATTACGACGGCTAGTCAGATTACAAATCCATTGGCCTGGATGGACGTGGATAATCGCGAGGAGACTTCTTATTTCAGTTCGCACGCCCGCCTGACTTTTAATTTGCTGAAGGATTTGAAGATGGTACTATTTGGCTCTTATACGTATAGTACAACAGAAAACGCCCAGTTCCTGCCAACAACGGTATGGGCCAACGGACAGGCTTACCGGGGAAACCGGAAGTCGGAAGCCTTATTAGGAAACCTGATGCTGACGTATCAGAAGCAGTTGGGAGCTCACTTCCTGGATGTGCTGGTTTTAGGGGAGGTAGAGAAGAATCGTTTTCACGGCTTTTACACGACCACGACTAATTTTTCTTCCAATGAGTTGGGGTATCATAGCTTGCAGGGTGGAGCATTGCGTCCTTGGGAAGGTACCGGTTCGTATTATGAAGAGCCGCATCTGGTGTCGTTCCTGGGACGTGTGAATTATACGTACGACGACCGTTACGTGCTGACGGTGAACTTGCGTACGGATGCGTCTTCCAAGTTTGGACGGAATCATAAATGGGGTGTATTCCCTTCTGTTTCTGCTGCGTGGAATATAACCCGTGAGAAGTTTATGAGACGTTTTCACCTGATTGATAACCTGAAGCTGCGATTGGGATACGGATTGGCAGGAAATCAGGGAGGGATTGATTCGTATACCACTATGGCACTGGTGCGTCCGAACGGGGTAACTCCGGTGGGGAATTCGCCTTTGGTGACGTATGAGAGCCTGAAAAACGTCAATCCGGACCTGAAATGGGAGGTCAAGTCGACCTTCAATGCGGGGGTGGATATGGGATTTTACGGAAACCGCTTGTTGCTGTCGGTGAATTATTATCTGTCGAAGACAAGGGACATGCTGTATCAGTATGATGTCAGTGTTCCTCCGTTTGCCTATAACAAACTTTTGGCTAATCTGGGCTCCATGCGGAACAGTGGAACGGAACTCTCTATTGGTATCACGCCCTTGCGGACAAAAGATATGGAACTGAATATCAATGCGAACGTAACTTTCCAGCGGAACAAGTTGCTGTCATTGAGCGGTATGTATGACGGAGAATACATCAGTGCGGCACAATATACGGCTTTGGCCGGACTGAACGGAGCGGGACTGCATGGCGGATACAACAATATCGTGTATCAGATTGTGGGCCAGCCGTTGGGCGTTTTCTATCTGCCGCATTGTGAAGGACTGGTTTCGGATGGAAACGGAGGATATACCTATAAGATTGCTGACTTGAATGGAGGAGGCGTGAACTTGGAGGAAGGAGAAGACCGTTATGTAGCCGGACAGGCTACTCCCAAGACCTTGTTAGGTTCCAACATCAGCTTCCGTTACAAGCGTTTTGATGTGTCGTTGCAGATAAACGGAGCATTCGGGCATAAGATTTATAATGGCACGGCGCTGAGTTACATGAACATGAACAGCTTGCCGGACTACAATGTGTTGGCAGAGGCACCGGCACGGAATATACATGACCTGACGGCAACGGATTACTGGCTGGAAAGTGGCAATTATGTGAACTTTGATTACCTGACTGTGGGATGGAACGTGCCTATTAAAAAACAGCGTTTCTTGCATGGGGCACGCCTGGCACTGACCATTAATAACCTGGGCACAATATCCGGTTATTCGGGGCTGACTCCACTGATTAATTCTACCTTGGTGGACAATACTTTCGGGGTGGACGACAAGCGTACTTATCCTCTTTCAAGAACTTATATGATTAGTTTAGGTCTTAACTTTTAATCTGCTTATTATGAAAAGAATATACTCAATACTATTTGCGTCGTTTTCTCTTCTGTCATGGACTTCCTGCAGCAGTTACCTGGAAGAAAATCCGAAGGACCGTCTGGATGAAGAAACGGCTTATTCTACCTTGTCGGACGTGCAGAAAAATGGGGTGTTTTCGTTGTATAATTACGTGGGTGGATATGTCGACAGTCAGGGCCTTCAGGGGACAGGCCGGGGTATCTATGATTTGAATACGTTTACTACTGATGAGGCTATCATGCCCACACGTGGAGGAGACTGGTATGACGGTGGATTCTGGCAGGGATTGTACTTGCATCGCTGGGGAGTGAACAATGAGGCGATTTATGCCACCTGGGAATACCTGTATCGTACGGTGATTTTGTGCAATGGTTCATTGGAAAGAATACAGGATTTTGCTGAAAAACATCCCGGGGAAAATGTGGCAGATTGTGTGGCTGAAGTACGGGCATTGAGAGCCATGTTTTATTATTATATCATGGATTTGTTCGGGAGTGTTCCACTGATTGAAAAGAGTGATCCGGCAGTTGAAGATATTGTTCAGGAAAAGCGTTCTAAAGTATTTAATTTCATTGTGAAAGAACTTACGGAATCTTCTTCTCTTTTGTGTAAAGAGCGGAGCAATCAGCCGGGAGTGTATTACGGGCGAATGACACAGCCAGTGGTGTGGTTTTTGCTCGCTAAGTTAGCCTTGAATGCGGAAGTTTATACCGATGATGACTGGACAGACGGAAGCCGTCCGGACGGGAAGTCCATCTTTTTCGAAGTGGATGGACAGCGTCTGAATGCCTGGCAAACGGTGAACTATTATTGTGAGAAGATTACAGCAGCGGGATATACCCTGGAAAAGGATTATACAGCCAACTTTGCTGTGTTCAATGAGTCCTCGGAGGAAAATATTTTTGTCATTCCCATGAGCAAGACTTTATACACCAACCAGTTTATCTACTTGTTCCGTTCGCGGCATTACAACCATGCCAAGGCGTATGGGTTGAGTGGTGAAAATGGCTCGTCGGCCACGAAAGAGGTATTGGAGACCTTCGGTTATGATACGCCGCAGGTGGATGCCCGTTTTGATTACTGCTATTTTGCCGGGCCGGTAAAGGATTTGGAGGGAAATCAGATTCTGCTGGATGACGGGGTTACTCCACTGGTGTATGAGCCTTGGAACGTGTCGCTGGATGTGTCGGGAAAGCCGTACGAGAAAACAGCCGGAGCCCGAATGAAAAAATACGAAGTCGATAAGACGGGGCTTAAGGACGGAAAACTGCTGGACAATGACATCGTGTTGTTCCGCTACGCCGACGTGCTGCTCATGCAAAGTGAGGCTAAGGTGCGGAATGGAGAAGATGGCGATGCCGAGCTGAATTTAGTGAGAAGTCGGGTAGGTATGGCTCCGAGAACTGCTACATTGGAAAATTTGCTGGATGAGCGAATGATGGAGCTGGCCTGGGAGGGCTGGAGACGGCAGGATATGATTCGTTTCGGCGTTTTTACCCGTTCGTACAGCTGTCGTCCGCAGCTCCCGGGGGAGGAAAACGGCTATACTACCGTCTTTCCGATTCCGGAAAAAGTGATTGACATGAACCCTCAGCTGCACCAGCACAAGGGATATTAAGTGTATTTTTGCTCTCTCTATATGGCAGAATAGCCATTTTGTCATAGTTATTTAATATTTGCCTTTCGATATAAAGAAATATTTCTCTAATTCGATGGGCAAATATTCTTTTTTCACCTCTTTTTTATTTAATTTTGCACGCAAAATACAAAACCATTTTTTATAACCTAACATGGCAAATTTAATTAAGTTGCGTAAAGGCTTGGACATAAACCTGAAAGGTAAGGCGGCTGCGGAAGTGGTGGCTGTGAAAGAGCCGGGATTCTATACTCTGTGTCCCGATGATTTTACAGGCGTGACTCCGAAAGTGGTCGTTAAGGAACAGGAATATGTGATGGCCGGAGGACCCTTGTTTGTAGACAAGAATCATCCAGAAGTGAAATTTGTTTCGCCGGTAAGCGGCGTAGTGACAAGCGTGGAACGTGGGGCAAGACGCAAGGTGATGAGCATCACCGTGCAGGCTGCTACGGAACAGGACTTTGAAGAATTCGGCAAGAAGAGCGTGGCTGCACTTGACGGTGCTGCTGTAAAGGAAATGCTGCTGAATGCCGGCTTGTTCGCGTTTATCCGTCAGCGTCCGTATGACGTAGTGGCTGATCCGACTGTAGCACCTCGTGCTATCTTCGTTTCTGCATTCGACACAAACCCGCTGGCTCCAGAATTCGAACTGGCACTTTCAGGCGAAGAAGCAAACTTCCAGACTGGATTGGATGCATTGGCTAAGATGGCCAAAACATACCTGAGTATCAGTGTGAATCAGAAATCACCGGCTTTGACGCAGGCGAAGAACGTGGAAGTAACTGTATTTGACGGACCGCATCCTGCTGGTAACGTCGGTGTGCAGATTAACCACATCGCTCCTGTAAACAAGGGTGAAACAGTATGGACTATCGATCCGCAGGCTGTTATCTTCATCGGCCGTCTGTTCAATACGGGTCATGTAGACTTTACCCGCACGGTAGCAGTGACAGGTTCTGAAGTACTTAAACCTGCATACGTGAAATTGAAAGTAGGTGCACTGCTGACAGGTGTGTTTGAAAACAACGTGACAAAAGACAAGGCTTTGCGTTACATCAGCGGTAACGTGCTCACTGGTAAGCAGATTTCTGCGAACGGTTATCTGGGAGCTTTTCACAGCCAGTTGACTGTAATTCCGGAAGGAAATGACGTGCACGAAATGCTGGGTTGGATTATGCCGCGTTTCAATGACTTCAGTACCAGCCGTTCTTATTTCAGCTGGATGATGTGTAAAAAGAAAGAGTATGTGTTGGATGCCCGTGTGAAGGGTGGGGAACGCCACATGATCATGTCAAATGAATACGACCATGTACTTCCGATGGACATTCTGCCGGAATACCTGATTAAAGCCATCATTGCAGGAGATATTGACCGTATGGAAGCATTGGGTATTTATGAGGTAGCTCCGGAAGACTTTGCCTTGTGTGAATTTGTCTGCTCTTCAAAGATGGAACTGCAGCGTATTGTTCGCGACGGACTCGACATGCTCCGCCGTGAAATGTGTTAATGCTAACTAAAACGATTATTAATAAATGAACGCGTTAAGAAATTATCTCGATAAGATAAAGCCTAACTTTGAAGAGGGAGGCAAATTTCATGCTTTTCGTTCTGTGTTCGACGGGTTTGAAACATTCCTGTTTGTTCCGAACACTACTTCGAAGACAGGTACGCACATCCACGATGCGATAGACAGCAAACGTATCATGTCGTTCGTGGTGATTGCGCTGATACCGGCCTTGTTGTTCGGTATGTATAATGTAGGTTACCAGCATTTCCATGCTACCAATGTAGAAGGAAGCTTCTGGGAAATGTTCGGCTATGGTTTCCTGGCTGTACTGCCGAAAATCATTGTATCCTACGTGGTAGGTCTGGGTATCGAATTTGTGGTAGCCCAGTGGAAGAAGGAAGAAATTCAGGAAGGTTTCCTGGTTTCCGGTATGTTGATTCCGATGATTGTGCCGGTTGAGTGTCCGTTGTGGATGCTGGCCGTGGCTACTGCTTTCTCTGTGGTGTTTGCAAAGGAAGTGTTCGGTGGTACAGGTATGAATATCTTCAATCCGGCGTTGATTACTCGTGCCTTCCTGTTCTTTGCTTATCCGACCAAGATGTCCGGTGATACGGTATGGGTGTCCGGTGACAGCATTTTCGGTTTGGGCAAGACTGTGGACGGGTTGACAGCCGCTACTCCGTTAGGTGTGGCAAAGGTTGCCGAGTGCCCTGCTTTCTCGTGGGATATGGTGACCGGTCTGATTCCGGGCTCTATCGGCGAGACGAGCGTAATTGCCATTGCTATCGGTGCCGTTATCCTGTTATGGTCGGGCGTGGCAAGCTGGAGAACGATGCTGTCAGTATTCGTTGGTGGTGCCGTGATGGGTTGGGTGTTCAACCAATGGGGACCGGATACCGCAGTGGCCCACATGCCTTGGTATGAACATCTGTGCCTGGGTGGTTTTTGTTTTGGTGCCGTGTTCATGGCGACCGACCCTGTCACTTCTTCACGTACGGAGAACGGTAAATACGTTTATGGATTCCTGATCGGTGCCATGGCCATCATCATCCGTGTGCTCAATCCGGGTTATCCCGAAGGCATGATGCTGGCTATCCTGCTGATGAATATCTTTGCACCGCTGATTGACTATGTGGTAGTGCAGAACAATATTTCGCGTCGTGCAAAACGTGCTATGTCTAACAAATAAAAACCGAAAATACAATGAATACCAATAGTAACTCTTATACTATCATTTATGCTTCGGTAATGGTTGTTATCGTAGCATTCTTGTTGGCTTTCGTCAACTCTTCTTTGCGCGACCTGCAAGGAAAAAATGTAGAGTTGGATACGAAAAAACAGATTCTTTCGGCTTTGGGTATCCGTGAAGTGGAAGATGCGGAAGCCAAATTTGCCGAAGTGGTGAAAGAAGACATGCTGGTGGCTGAAGACGGTTCGCTGAAGCCATACGAAGGCAGCTTCGTTACCGGATATGAGAAAGCATATAAGGAAAAGGGAGAAGCCCATCTTTTCGTCTGCGAGATAGACGGACAGAAGAAGTATGTTATACCCGTTTATGGTACGGGATTGTGGGGTGCCATCTGGGGCTATGTAGCCTTGAACGAGGATAAGAACACCGTGTATGGCACTTATTTCTCACATGCATCAGAAACTCCGGGTCTGGGTGCGGAAATCGCTACCGAACATTTCCAGAATGAGTTCAAGGACAAGAACGTGCTGGACGGAGATGCCATCGGACTGGATGTCGTAAAGAACGGGAAGATTGACAAGCCTGAGTTCCAGGTGGACGGTATTTCCGGAGGTACGATTACTTCAGTGGCCGTAGGACAGATGCTGAAGAACTGCATGGGAAACTATACCAAGTTTTTAACCGCTAAAGAATAATAGGAGGGGAAATATAATATGGGAAATTTATTTTCAGCCAAGAATAGAGAAGTGTTCTCCACCCCGATTAGCATGAACAATCCGGTCACCGTACAGGTGTTGGGTATTTGTTCGGCACTTGCCGTTACTTCCAAACTGGAACCGGCCATCGTGATGGGACTTTCGGTAACCATTATCACCGCATTCTCGAATGTGGTCATCTCATTAATTCGCAAGACAATTCCGAACCGTATCCGTATTATCGTACAGTTGGTGGTCGTTGCCGCGTTAGTGACTATCGTAAGCGAACTGCTGAAGGCTTTTGCCTACGACGTAAGTGTCCAGCTTTCAGTATATGTAGGTCTGATTATCACCAACTGTATCCTGATGGGACGTCTGGAAGCGTTTGCGATGGCAAACGGCCCGTGGGAATCTTGTCTTGACGGTCTGGGCAACGGACTGGGCTATGCCAAGATTCTGGTCATCGTGGCTTTCATCCGTGAGCTTCTGGGCTCAGGTACGTTGCTGGGTTTCAATGTCCTGAACCATGCAGCTATCCAGGAGTTCGGCTATGTGAACAACGGCTTGATGCTGATGCCGCCGATGGCGTTGATTATCGTGGCTTGCCTGATATGGTACCAGCGTGCGAAGCATCCTGAATTACAAGATAAGGAATAACAAGTAAAGGAAAGACATTATGGAACATTTTTTCAGTTTATTGGTTCGCTCCATCTTTGTGGACAATATGATATTCGCGTTCTTCCTGGGTATGTGTTCATACCTGGCGGTATCGAAGAATGTGAAAACAGCTGTCGGTCTGGGCATTGCTGTAACTTTCGTGCTGGTGGTGACTTTGCCGGTCAACTATTTGCTCCAGACGAAGGTACTGGCTGCCGACGGTATTTTGGGCATTGACCTCAGCTTCTTGAGCTTCATCCTCTTCATTGCTGTTATCGCGGCCATTACACAGTTGGTGGAAATGATAGTGGAGCGTTTCAGCCCTTCGCTGTATGCTTCGCTGGGTATCTTCCTGCCGTTGATTGCCGTGAACTGCGCCATCATGGGTGCCTCTCTGTTCATGCAGCAGCGCATCAACCTGACTCCTTCCGACCCGAAGTTCATCGGTGGCATCGGTGATGCTGTTTCTTACGCACTGGGTTCAGGTATCGGCTGGATGCTGGCCATCGTCGGCCTGGCTGCCATCCGTGAGAAAATGGCTTACTCTGACGTGCCTGCTCCGCTGAAAGGCTTGGGCATCACCTTCATCACTGTAGGTCTGATGGCAATGGCATTTATGTGTTTCTCTGGTTTGAACATCT
>ENA-OURU01000105-OURU01000105.1-human-gut-metagenome-genome-assembly--contig:-NODE-105-length-118812-cov-6.904637_pt1 | contig 118812 bp, 93 predicted proteins | sample MGYA00242137_ERZ509064 | MGnify/ENA primary metagenome ERZ509064 (study PRJEB26280, sample SAMEA2338777) | human gut metagenome | biome: human gut; feature: human-associated habitat; material: faeces...
AAAACACTTGTATACGCTTGTGAAGACAGGTTCTAATATCCATTGACTACACATTCAAAAATCTGAAACTGCCGTTCCGCAAAACTTTACGGAACGGCAGTTTCTAGGATGATGGCAGTTGTTGTTTTCCGATTGGATTACTTTGCGTTTCTGCACGCTGCGGCAGCCTGTACCATGTGTTTCAGACTGGGGCGTGTTTCTGCCTCGCCTCTGGTCTTCAGACCGCAGTCCGGATTGACCCAGAGCTTTTCCTTGGGGATGCGCTTCAGCATCTTTTCGATTGCCGTCTGAATCTCCTCCACAGAGGGAACACGGGGCGAGTGGATGTCATAGACACCGGGGCCAACTTCCGTGCGGAAATGGTTTTCCTGCAAAACATCCAGAATCGTCAGATCGGAACGGCTTGCCTCAAAGGTGATGACATCGGCATCCATGTCGTCGATCTCACGGATGATATCTGCAAATTCACTGTAGCACATATGGGTGTGAATCTGCGTTTCCGGCTTGACACCGCTGTGTACCAGACGGAACGCCGGAATTGCCCAGCTCAAATAATCCAGCTGCCAGTCCGACTTCCGCAGCGGCAGCTTTTCCCGCAGAGCAGCTTCGTCTACCTGAATCATGCGGATTCCGTTTTTCTCCAGATCCAGCACTTCCTCCCGAATCGCCAGTGCGATCTGGTAAGCACACGCCTGAAGGGAGATGTCCTCTCTCGGGAACGACCAGTTCAAAATCGTCACAGGGCCAGTCAGCATGCCCTTCATAGGCTTTTTCGTCAGGCTCTGCGCATATACCGACCAATCCACAGTCATGGGTTTGGCACGGCTGATGTCGCCCCATACCACCGGCGGTTTTACACAGCGTGTGCCGTAGGACTGCACCCATGCCTTTTCAGTAAACAGATAGCCGTCCAGACACTCGCCGAAATATTCCACCATGTCGTTTCGCTCGAATTCTCCGTGTACCAGCACGTCTAGTCCGATCTCCTCCTGCGCCTTGACGCACTCTGCGATCTTCCGGCGATTAAACTGTACATACTCTGCCTCGGTGATCTCACCTTTTCGGAATGCCGCACGGTTGGCACGAACCTCCGCAGTCTGCGGGAAAGAACCGATGGTCGTTGTCGGCAGAAACGGCAACTGGAATTCGGCATGCTGAATCTTTTCCCGTTCTGCAAATGCCGGCAGACGCACAAAATCTGATGCGGTCAGAGCAGCCACTTTTTCCTGTACCGCTGCATTGCTGCAATTTCTGGATTCGGCAAAGAGTGCGGCGTTTTTCTGATATGCTGCGGTTTCTGCGGGATCCGCAGCATCCAGAATCCGGGACAGCTCCGAGAGTTCGGTCAGCTTTTCCTCAGCAAAGGCAAAGTGCTTCCGGTATTCCTCCGCCAGCTTCTTCTCATGGCGCAGCGTGTACGGCACGTGGAGCAGAGAACACGAGGTGTTCAAAACGATTTCTCCGCAGAACGGCTTCAGCTGTTCCACCAGTTTTCTGGTCTTGTCGTAGCGGTTGCGCCAGATGTTCTTGCCATTGACAACGCCGGCAAACAGCACCTTTTCCTTGGGGAATCCATTTGCCTGTACCAGAGACAGCGACTGTTTTCCTTCGAGGAAATCCAAACCGATTCCGTCAAATGCCAGTTTGCATACGGTGGAATAGCAGTCCCGAACATCTCCGAAGTAGGTTTGCAGCAATACCCGAACACTGCCCTTTGCTGCCAAAATCTTCTGGTAGAGCCGGCGGAACAGGTCGATTTCCGCTGCGGTCAAATCCATAACCAGACACGGTTCATCAAATTCTACCCACTCTGCACCAAGTTCGTTCCACTTTTCCAGATAGGTGCAGTATGCAGCAGCAGCCTCATCGGCAAAATCCTCTGCTGTCTTTTCGCCGGTGTACTTTGCCAGCCTCAAAAACGTAAACGGTCCGATGAGCACCGGTTTTCCGGAAATGCCCTGCTGCTTTGCCTCCTGCCACTCGGAAAACGGCTTGGTTCCGGTGAGAAAAATCTGTGTGTCGTCTGCAATTTCCGGCACCATGTAGTGATAGTTCGTGTTGAACCACTTCTTCATGGCAAATGCCTTGACATCGCCCTGTGTTCCCTGATAGCCGCGTGCCATGGCGAAATAGGTGTCCAGTTCCGAGAGATGCAGGTCACGATAGCGCTTCGGCACTGCACCGAAAAGCACTGCGGTATCCAGCATATTGTCATAGAAAGAGAAATCGTTTACCGGAATCAGTCCGATTCCGGCTTCTTTCTGCAAGTTCCAGTGGGCAGCACGTAGCTGCTGTGCGGTCTGCTCCAGTTCCTGTGCTGTGATCTCATTTCTGAAATACTTCTCGCTGGCAAACTTCAGTTCCCGAAGGCTGCCAACTCTGGGAAATCCAATGATCGTTGTTTTCATAATTCGCTCCATTTCTGCGGTTTCCATGTGGTTTTTATTGTTTCCATTATACCAGCGATTCGGTGACATGTAAAATATCTATTTTTTACAGTTTGCTATTACTTTTTGGAATATCCGATTGATTTTTTTGCCGTAAAGCCAAAAAGAGCAGGTATAACTGCCTGCTCCATGTTTGGAATTTAGATTATGATACCCGTTTACGATGCATGGAAAATTGCACGGATATAGTTGTACATGTGCGGACGAATGGTTTTTCCGCCATGATCTCCGCCTGTCACGGTGTGCCAGATGTGCATAGTTCCGTTCTGCGTCATTGTGTCGTGGTAATCCTTTGGCGACGACCAGACGATTTGGTCATCCGAGCCGGCACTGACGAAGAGCAGATACGGAGAAACACCGTCAAACTTGAGCTGATCCGCCGGAATCAGGTCGGTGGCCAGTCCGGGTGCCGGACACATAGCCCCCACGTAGCCGAACAAATCCGGTCTGGAGAAGCCGATGTTCAGAGATTCCCGACCGCCCATGGAAAAACCGGTGATGGCTGTGTTCTTCCGTCCGGTCAGAACGGAATAGTTCTGCTGGATATAGGGCATCAGCTCCTTGGTCAGCACATTCATTTCCTTAGCCTCTCCGGCAGCAATATCATTTCCAATGATCTGGCGCAAACGCAGCGAGGCATCTCCTGCATCCAGCAAGGCATCCTCATTGCCCCAGTAGCCATGCAGAGCACATACAGCACCGGATACTTCTTGGCGGTGGTGTATCCTGCCGGAAGCAGCACGTTGACGTTTTTCTTTCTGCCGCAGATCTTGGAGTCATAGATTCTTTTCAAAAGTGCCGTATGCCACACCTGCCTGCTCGGCGATTGCATTGTCCGGTGCAAATTTCACCACCTGCTTCTGCGCATTCTGCATATAGGCTTCTCCTGTCACTGTGGTTTACGATGTGGAAAACTTCTTGATTTTTCCAAACAGAACAGCATCGGAATACTCCCGAATGATACCAGTGGTATAGGCGGAATAGGTGCACGCCAATTCCTTGCAAGTATTGTACTGAAGGGAGAGATATCCGCCGGCAAGGGTGCCGTCCTTGAACGGGTTGTAGGTCACCCATGTGTTTTCATTTCGTCCGGCGTAACAGTTTCCCCAGTACTCCGATGGAAACAGCTTGTTCAGCTCCTGCTGTTTTGCAGCGATGGTGTTCCACCGGCTGGGAATCTCAGACTGCTTGATCTGCACCGGAATGGACTTTGCCAGATCGTCTGCCAGCGCATAGACTGTGGGAACGGTCGGGTACCGTCCGTTACTCTTATAGAGATTGTGGTTATCCTTGATGTTGCCATCGTTCTCCATGCGGTACAGCCCTTCGAACAGTGTGAGATAGGTGCTGTATTTGTCATCGTTGCTGCCGGAATTTACATCCTGAATCACTACGACCTTGGTTCGCTCCACTGCTTCGGAACGGCTGGGGATGCGAATGGTTCCATCCTGCACCTTGCGGAAAATGTCAGAACCTGTCTTCACAAGAAATATATGTGGATTTTCGAGCACAATTTTGTTGCAGACAAGGCAAAAATACGCAGGCGGGCTGTCGCCCGGCAAGTATTTTTCACGCAGTATGCAGCAAAATTTGCCGAAAAGACACGTGTATCCGCTTGTGAAGACTGGTTCTCAATGACTGTGTTCTGGTACTGGTCATACATCGCCCACTCCCGTACGTGGTAGCCGTCGCTGTCATTGTAGCCCCAGGTTTCCTTGAAATCATCCGCCCAGATCAGTTCCGGTTCATCGATGACGGTGGCGCCATTCAGTGCCATACGCTCTGTGTGGATCGGCATGCTGGTTCCAAGCCGGTACTGATCTTTGGTGGCAGTGCCTGTGCCGCTCCATGTGGAATCTGTCCAGCCGGTTTCATCGTACCGCACGCCGAAGTTGCCGCAGTAACCGGAGATGAATGCGCCGTAGACCTCGCTTTCCACATCCTCAATGTAGCTCACCTGCGTATATTTTTCTTCCAGAATAAAGTTATCCCGATATTTCCTGCATGCTTCCTCCCACTCCGGCACCTGTTTCAGCATGGCAATGGGATTGATGCCGGCACTCCACTGGTTGGCGCACCAGCTAACATCCAGATACCCGCCGTAACGGTTACACAATTCAAGCAACGCTGCAAAGTGCTGATAGCGCTGCTTGCAGGTAATGGGGAAATCCGCACTCTCGAAGCCTCAGAACTGTTCGCAGTAGTTGTAGCCGATGAAGTTGGGATAATCTCGGAAGAACTCGGCAAATATCGTGTCCTCATAATCGGTGGAGGCGTTATAGTCCGGAAAATGCGACTGTCCGCCGCTGGAAGGCTGGATCATCGTCCAAACGCCCTTATCCGCACAGGTGCGCAGCCACGATTTTGCACACGCATAGCCGTCCTGCACCATCAGCCATTTGTGATTGGTGCTGTCCAAGTTGATGGAGAGGGAGATGTTGAATACCACATAGGGCAAGCACATCCTCCGGAATCAAATCGATGATTTTTGCCGGATCGGCGTAATTCCACGAATCAATGTGTACAATCCACATAGGTTGTGTGTTGGACACCGGCCGCCGGAAATTCCCTGCTGCCTGTGCCGTAATCGGCTCTGCGCTCAGAAGGCTCTTCTAGTTTTCCGATGCTTTGGGCACTGCACCGGAAAATGGCACTGCCAGCAGCAGAACGGTCAAAACTCCGGAAAGTGCCGCCGAGATCCATCGCCGAACAAAATGATGTTTCATAAAAAAGTACCTCCACTCTTCATGTTTCATCGTGTGTTCTTCTAAAAGTAATAAACTTTTTCGAATATATTATATCATATCTGCACAAATTCGAAAACCGATTTTCTGCACATTTGGTGGATATTTTGTATATATTTTCATTGACTTCTCAGCGCAGATTCGGTATAATGGAGGAAAAGGAGGTGCTGTGATATGAAACGACCCTTGTTCGGCGTCATTGCTGCACAAATCGCCGATACCGAACAAAAACAGCTGCTGCAAGGTATTCTCACACAAGCACAGACGATCTCGGCAAATGTCGCCGTGTCCTCCAACATTTACAATCCAAAAGGACCGTGCACGGTGTCGTATTTCAGCCCGCTCTTTTTTGCCAAGCGCACCATGGGATATGTGGTGCTCTCCTACAACGGTGTATTTACCTATGAGCCAATCTTCCGCAACTGGGCGAAAACCGTTTCCAATGGTCTGGAATTTCTGCGCATGAAAACGGACATCCAGTATTACATCGCCTGTCAGAACATCTCTGACACCTACGACTCCGTCACCGGACTCTACCACAAGACAGGCTTCCGCAGTCAGCTCAAACAAGTGCTGTCCGCCAGCCGGAACAGCACGCTGATGTTTGGCATCCTGAGAGCTCGTATTCATAGGCATCTATCTACGTCTTTTCGGCAAATTTTGTTGCATACTGCGTTAAAAATTCTTGCCATACGAAAGTATGCCTGCAAATTTTTGCCTTGTCTGCAAAAAAAATTGCTCGAAAATCCGCATATATTTCCTATGAATACAAGCTCTGAAATTCGACACATTTCAAAACGGTTTCTCCTCCAGACAGCAGGAAAGGACCGTGCACGATGCTGTAGCAGTTGCGAAGCTTCTTCAAAAGCTGTTTCCAGCGGCGATCTGCGGGTATTTTCAAAACGGAAAATACGGCATTCTGCAAGTCGGCACAGCAGCGCAGGATGCTGACGCCATGTGGGAACGGCTGTCTGTTTTTCTGTCCAACCAGTTGGGATTTCCAAAGTGCTGCGAAACGAATGCATGGTTCTATGCGGACTGCGTCAGGACCTGTGCCGGCTTCTCACTTTCGGCAGCGGAAAAGCAGCTGGCGGAGCAAATTCAGGCGCAGCATCAAAGGGCGCAGGAGCAGCTGCAAACGCCATATGGTGCAAAGCTGCTCGCCTGCCGCAGGACGCTATACCAGCATCCGGAACGAGCTGCATCCATGGAGAACACCGCAGCACAGCTGCACTTCAGTGTCGGCTATTTCCGCAATCTGTATCGCAGCTTTTTCGGTATCAGTTATGTACAGGACTGCATCGCTGCAAAGATGAACCGTGCAAAATATCTGCTTTTAAGCACTTCCCTGCATATCGAGGAAATTGCAGTACAGTGCGGATATCTGGACGCCAAGTATTTCATGCGGCTGTTTCAGAAAAGCATCGGATGCACACCAAGCCAATACCGAAAGAAATTTATCTGATGAGCTATTCTGTCTACAAATACTTGACAATCCAAGCGTAAAATTATATACTATAAATATATTCTTTTCAAAAAGGACTTGTGTGTATGAAAAAAATCATTGCTTGCGCAACTGCTGCCGGAATTACGGCAGCACTGCTTGTTCCGCCCACAGCTTCTGCGGATTCGGCGAAAACCGTGGAAGTGCCCAATCCGGTAATCAGCCGAAATGTTCCCGCCTATTCCAGTGTCAATCCAGCTACTGCCTGCGCCGGAAACGACGATTACTACTATTCTTTCTGGAACGGCGCTGCGCCGGAGGATTATCTCGCCTATGACCTCTCCGGTGTTCCTGAGGCACAGCGGCAGGTCATCGATGCCGTTTGGTACAATACCAGCGCATACGATACCATCGGCATGTACAGCAACCGCAACATGGAACCGTCGGATTATACCATTGAAGTAAATGCAGCGCAGGGCGGCGATTATCCGGAAGACGGATGGGAGATCGTAGAAACCGTCACAGGAAACACCCTCAGTTCCCGGCAGCATCTCGTGGATTTCGCCGGATACAACTGGATTCGCCTGCACATCACCGGCGTAGACGGAAAAACATCCGGAACGTGCATGGTGAACTTTGACATTCACGACGTTTCCAACGGTATCTGCGACAGCTGGCTGTTTCTGGGAGATTCCATCACTGCCGGCGGTATGAACAACTGTTATGGAACGGGATTCGCCACCTACCTCAACCGGCTGGATTCCCGCTACTTCCCCATTCAGGAAAACGGCGGTATCGGCGGAATTACCAGCACAGACGGAAGAAACAATATTGACCGCTGGCTGGAAACATTCCCCGGAAAGTACGTCTCCATTGCCTACGGAACCAATGACGCATGGGGCAACCAGACCGGTGCACAAACGTACTATGAGAATACGGTATACATGGTGCAGGCGGTTCTGGATGCCGGAAAAATTCCTGTGCTTCCGAAAATTCCCTTTGCCACGGAAGCAGGTGTGCAGAATTACGAACAGGACTATAACGCCATGATCGACCGCATCTATACCCAGTACCCGCAGGTTATTCCCGGGCCGGACTTTTACAGCATTCTTCAGGAGCATCCGGAGTATCTGAGCAGCGACGGCGTACATCCATGCAGCGAGGGATACGAGGAGATGCGGCGCATTTGGGCGGAAACCATGTACGCACGTGTCTACCGGAATACAGCACTGCCGGACGGCGATATCAACGGGGACGGCGTGGTTTCGCTGGCGGATGCGGTAACGCTTCAAAAGTGGCTGCTGGAGCTGGACGGCTCTGCCACACTGACCGGCGATCTGACGGGAGATGGCGTCATCAACGGCATGGATCTGGCACTGCTGCGGTACAAACTCCTGAACACAGCAAATGACACGGAGAAAGGATGAGAACCTCATGAATCGAAAAAAATGGATTGCACTTCCGACAGCTGCACTGCTGCTGTTCGGCGGGCTCGTCCCCGTTTCTGCGGCGGACGCAGAACTTCAATCGCTGCAAACAGCGCTGCTGGGGGCTTCGGAACTATCGCAGATGGATGATGTCGACGGCGATGGCATTGTGAACGGATTCGACCTGTGTCTGCTTCGAAGCATGCAGCAGACTACCGGCGAATTGACACAGCAGCACTATGCTGCCACCTCGGAATCTGTCAAGCTGACCGGCAGAACCATGCGCAGCAACGACACCACCTGGCTGGTGCAGAGCGGTTCTGCGGTATCCTTCACAGTGACCGGAACCTCTGCCGCTGTGACACTTGCCGGCGACAGCTCCATTCAAAACGAAGCCGACTATCGCCCGCGCTATGCGGTTTTGGTGGACGGAGAGATCGTTGCAGATGAGGTCATGAGTTCCGCAGAAAAGACGATGACCTTATTTGAGGGCGAAGTCATCCGCACGGCAAAAATTCAGATCATCCACCTCTCCGAGGCAATGAACGGTGCAGTTGGCGTGAAAGATATCTCTGCGGTTTCCGACCGCTCCGATGCGGTCATTCCGGAAAAGGAAAAGGCGCTCTCCATCGAGTTTATCGGCGACTCTATCACCTGCGCCTACGGCGTAGAGGGCAGCAACAGCTATGAGCCGTTCCGGACGACGACCGAAAACTTCATGAAATCCTACGCCTATCTGACCGCACAGAAGCTGGATGCCGATTACAGTGCTGTTTCCTACAGCGGATATGGTGTGCTGTCGGGTTACACCTCCGGCGACATCAACACTGACAGCTTGATTCCGGATTGCTACGGGCTGATCGGAAAACTGCCGGACTACGCAAAGCCATGGGATTTCGACACCCATTCCTATGATGTGGTGGTCGTAAACCTGGGCACAAACGACTCCAGCTACGTGTCCAAGGATGCGGAAGCACGCACGCCGGCATTCATCAGCGCCTATGTGGAATTTCTTAAAACCCTGCGTGAAAAGAACCCCAGTGCCTACCTCATCTGCACCCTTGGAACCATGGGCGGTGATCTCTATCCCAGCGTGGAGAATGCAGTAGAACAGTACCGCACAGAAACGGGAGATCAGCGCATTATGAGCTATGAATCAACGCTGCAAAATCAGGCGGACGGCATCGGTTCTGACTGGCACCCCTCGGCAGTCACCCAGCAGAAAAGCGCCTATGTTCTGGCGGACAAGATCTGTCAGGCGCTCGGCATGGAATCCGATCAGATCGGGCTGGACATGGCAGCGGATGCGGAATACCGCCTGAATATTGCTGCGGAAAAAGGCGGAAATGCCGCCTCTTATGTGGGATATGACAAATCTTTCTGGATCAACATGGTCACCGGCGGTGAAACACCAGATGCCATTGAAGCCGAAATTGCCGGCGTTCCGCTCAAAAACGGCGGAAGCTACCGGCTGGAATTCGACTGCACCTCGGGATATGACGGCATGCTGCCGGTACAGGTTTGCGGTGCGGATGGAAGCATCTATTTCAGCAGCAAGTTTGATGCGGTTTCCGAAAAGACGCACTTCTCCGCAGAGTTCACCGCAGAGCAGGACGATGCAGCGGCTTCTATTATCTTTCAGCTGGGCGGGAAAGATTCCTACAATGTCACACTCTCCAACATCTCTCTGGTGAAAATCTCGTAGAGATTTTCGATGACTGCAAATGAATCGAAAAACGAAGAGCTAGCATCCTATATAGAATGCTAGCTCTTGTTGTTTGTGATCGAACTGTGCTGCAATCAGGATTCCCAGATGCAGTCAAAATAAACTGTCGCCCGAAACAGCGTTTCGTTCCCTGCCAGCGGCACTCGTTTTTCTGTAAATTTCGCGCCCATTCCTTTGGAACTGACACAATCCCGATACCGCCGAATGGGCAGTTTCTCCCACATTTGCTTGCTTCCCTCATAGTAGACCGCTTCCAGCGCATCACAATGCAGAAATACGTCCTCCGGAATATCTCTCACAGTTTTTGGAATCCAGATGCACCGAAGAGCAGTACATCCGGAAAACGCATTTTCACGGAGAATTCGCAGGTATTTCGGCAAAATGATCTCCTGCACCGTGGCATTTCCGGAGGGGGTATGGCGAATCTTTATTGGTATTTGCAGATTTTTTATATTTTATATTTAGAATACAGAAATTTCATATTTAAGCTGGTATAATGCATTTGAAAACAAAAACAAATCATGATTCAAAGAATATCATGACAAAAAAGGAACATGGAGGAATTAAAATGAATGCATTTGGATGGTTTGAAGCAAAAATCCGCATTTACACAGACACGAAAGAGGCACTGGAACTTTTGCAGCTGCTGGAGAAGCGTTTTCAGGAGACGGAACAGAAATGGGCGGAAGAAAACTCAGAAGACGACTTGTTCGCTGGTTTCCGCAAGGACAAACAGCCCGACTACACGGAATACGAGATGGATTCCAACTATACCCAATTGGCTTTTCAGCTTGGAAATCAGCTGTACGAGGACCTGAAAAAGGTGGACACGCTCAACAACGGTTCCTTTGCCTTCGAAACTTCCAGCGACGATTATGGTTATAACTATGCAGTTTATGGTGCGGCAAAGTATCAGGAAATCAGTCTTGCAGAATTTGGCAAAGGCGAGTGGGTTACAGATCAAAACTTTTTCATTCATCTGACAATGAAGCTGAAAACCTGGATGGCGCTGTTCGATGAGAAAAAAGAGGAGGTACTTCCGGATCTGTCGTGGGCAGATGAAGACTTGTTTTATGACATATTTGACGAGAAATTCGCAAAGGCAATGGATGTGGGAAACATCAGCGTCATGGACGTTACTTATCTCAAGGATGGCAAGCCGTATTTTCTCCATCTGTCGGATGGGAAAGTGTATCCTGCCGGAGAAGAAACGTGCGTGCCGGATCAGGAGCATTTTTATTGCGAGGAGGACGAAATTCATCTGAAGCTCTCTGCCGCTTGCCGTCATTTGACAAACGAACGTGTTCTGCAGCTTCGGGAGAGCTTCTATGAAAATCTGGAGGCACTGAAACAGTATCAGGAGGATGTGAAGCTTCTGATGAGTTTTCATTATTTTGACCAGAAAAAAAGCGATGCGCTGTATCAAAACGAAATGATCGGCTCCCGGTACTCTGTACTTCGTTTTGATACAGGAATAAATCGATTCGATGTGCCGACGGTTTTGGTGCCGGTGATGGAACAGTAAGAGAAATCGATTAAAATTCCAACAATTCTATTTCGTTGATAACAAAAGCGCTCCCGTGGAACAGACAGCTGTTTCGCAGAAGCGCTTTCATGATATAGGAATCTGTTTATTTTTGTTTGCTTATGCAGCCTTAGAGTAACTCATATAGTTTTCGATTCCCTGATGATAGAAATACATCGCCTTGATAAGGTTGGTCACATTGCTTTCAAAGCTGCTATCCAGTACTGTCTTCGCATAGGTGAAGCAGCTATAGGACAATGTCACATAATCCTGCGCCGGCTGCGTCTTGGATGCCACTTTGAACTGGTACATCTTATCATAATTCTGCGGTGCAATTCCCTTGAGAGAAATAACATAGTAATTTCCAGATTTCTTGACCGGAACTGTTTTTCCGTCCACAGTAAAGGTATAGTCCTGAATATCTGCGCCATCTTTCAATGCAAACTGAATGTTGATCGATGCCTGCTCCGAAATAGAAAGACTTGCTCCCTTTACCTGAATGTTGTCGCTGTGTCCTTCTTTCACGGCTTTGTATTCGTCGCCAATGACAACATTTACATCATCCAAAGGCAGATTCAATTCCTGATTAATCGGTGCGTCTGCATGATATCCGGAATACATCTGAATGTATCCGCCGAGATTCAAAAGTGCCTGGATACTCTCTGTAACAGAACTATCGTAGTTCTCCTGGTGCTGTAGAATGTAATCGGTATACTGTTTTACACTATATTCCAAATAAGAACCTCTTGTCCCATCCGAGTAACAGATCTGCGCCTTGATGGTATCCGACAGTCGGTTCAGCGGAATTTTGCAGCGGAATACATAGGTACCATCGGCATTTTGCAGTGCAGATGCAAAGCGAACCGTCTGTGCTTTCCCGTCGGGGAATGTAAATTCAACATACGCATTCGTATCGTTTGCTGCATTTTCCGAAATTTCTGCGACGAACTTCAATGTCACCATATCTGCCACAGAAACACCAACCTTAGTAAAGGAATCCCGTCCGTTTTTCAGTTCTCCGCAGGTCTTGCATGTTCCATTACTGCCGAAGATGTGTTCAGCATCAGAATAGTAGACATGGGGATGTTCGCCTGCTCCGGCAGTAAACGGAACAAAAGGCTCTGTATAGTCACCATCGGAATACCATCCGCTGAAACCGCAGACATCTCCCAGCGCCGGAAGTTCTGTAACCTCTGTACCATACTTGAAATAAAGCGTTTCTGTACGTCCCTCCCAGTAATTCAAGGTCACAGTTTCATACACTTCTTCCGAAACAGAATTCGTGTAATCCAGCACCTCACGGTTGGAGAGAATCTTTGCCGAGTTTTCAAATGTGAGATTCGCATATGGTGTCACCACAAGTTGAACATTGTCCGAAAGATTCAGATCTTGATTCAGCGTAATTTCACCGAATATCGACAGTTCCACTTCCTCGCCGGATTCCCCGGCGTATCTTGCCGCATCGTAGACATTCTGGAAGATTTCACCGTTACTGAGCATTGCAGTGCAAACCTTAGCGATTTTCTTAGAGTTGATAAATTTTCCGCAAGTCTCGCAGTATTGTGCAGCAGTTCCGTAATTTGCGCTATCCGGCGGTGCAATTACCTGATAGTTTCCACCCTTGCACTCATGCTCCGGAACGGAAATCATCGGATACTCTGCTTGGTAGCCATCAGAATACTCGATATGAACCACGGCCTCTTCATTCGCAACCAGAGGTTTGATGTCAATCAGTGCATCGCTTGTCAGTGTATATACACCATCAGCATACGTATAGTCCCCGCTCAAAACCTTAAACTCATAGGTCGGTTCTGCCGCAGATGCAGCAGACATCATCTGAATTTTGGCCTTGGCACGGCGTACTGAGTTTGTAGTTTTCTCGCCATCATTGTAGGAAATGATATTTCCATTTTTGTCTGTGACATAAATCTTTGCGTTGATTTCTCCCTTTGGTTTACTGAAAATTTTGTACAGATCTCTGCCGATGGTAACTGTATCTGAAATCGGAAGCTGCTTGCCGTTGAAATCGATGTCATCAATTCCGGTAGCAGATATCACATCTTGAATATAATCCCAAATGTCATCCTTATCCAGTTTGACACCAGTGGTGTGTTCCAGATAGTCCAGATTATACTTTCTGTCATATGCTTCCTGTGTCATGGCACCATCTAAAATTTTTTGATAGTCAATCGCCATTTGCCGAACTAAATCTGCATAAAATTCCATTTTCTTAATGTAGCACTTTCCATTATAGTAAATTTTTTGTACGCCATCAGAACCATAGGAACCTACAGCTGCATCGATTACTGCACCACTAAAGCTAAAAGCGTGGTCATCGATAAAATCATCGGTAAAGCTCGAAGTTACCACTTCATATGGAATTTCTGTTGTAGAACCCTCCAATGTCGTGACCACAACATTGTTCAGCATGTGCACCACAGTAATTCCATCCACCGTACTCGCAGCAAGGCTTGCGCAGAACTGTGCCAACGGCATCTCGCTCAAACCAATGCTCAGCGCATCAAAGAACAGCTTACTCAGTTCCAAATTCTTCTGATAGGGCGATTTCCAAAGATCTGTAATTGAAAGTTCAATGACTGCCGATTCTCCAGGTTTCAACTCTTCCACGGAAATGCTGGTAGCACCGCCACTGCTTAGAATCCGTTTTCCAGATGTGTTTGTCACTATCCCGTGATCATTTACAGTCTTATAGTAATAGTACCCGTGCTCGACATTTTTCACCTTGTTTTCCAAATCGTAAATCGGCTTATCTGAAACATTAGTTAATGCGATCTTCATCTCATACTTATCCCCATAGCAGGAATAATTAGGCGCTTCGATTGTCATTTTCAATGCGCTTCCGGCATAAACATGGAGATTATTCTTGGAGTGGAAGTCATAAGAGAATGCATCTCCATCATTTTCGCCTATCACTCTTGCGCTCAGAGAATAATCGCCTGCCTCATCGCCTCTCAAATACCAGTGGATATCACTGACAGCGCCGGCAGCCAAATCGCCAATGAACTTAGTCTGTGAGCTATTGCACAGAGTCAGACCGCTGGGAACATTCAGTGTTGCAGTACAGTCTTTCAGCGACTCGCTGTCGCTATTGAAAAGTACCAATTGTACATCATAGAATTCCTTCAGCCATTTACTCTCGCCATAAATGATGATAAACATCTCCTGCGACTCGTATTCATAGTATCCGACACTTGCGCCGATTTCCGGAACGTACGTATTTCCGCCAGACGGAATCTCAACCGGCCCGCCGGAGCCTGATGGCGGAGATATCACAATTTTCTTCTTTTCTGGTGCAGACGGCGTTGACGGAACAGCCTCATACTTGGTGAAAATCATGGGGACGTCTTCGAAATCCATCTCGATAGAGTAATTGTAACAGTGATAATTGCCCGGATCAGAGAGATCGATTCCCGCTGCGATGATATCCGATTTTGACATCGGCGTAACAGTCATATCCCCTACGATATTCAGCTTACGATTTTCCTCTTTCTTGACAGTATCCTCTACGGTTTTATCGTAAGTAGATGTTACTCTTGCATACGGTTCAGTCGTTGCTGCTGCGGTAGTTGTGGTTGTTTTGGAGGTAGAAACTGTTGTTCCAACGCCAGCAGGCGCTGCTGTAGTCGTAGTAGTGACTGGCGCAGATGGATCCCGTTGTCCGCACACAGTACAAATGCTATCATTTCCGTAGGTGTGACCTTTGGCAGCATTTCCGCCATCAGTGCGCTCAAAGGTATCATCTGATACTGCATCACATTCCGCACACTTTTTGATCCAAAGTGCAGCGTGAGCGCAGTCTGCCGGCGAAATCATTTTGAACCATTCATACTGATGACCTTTTGCGGCATTCTCCCCATCGTTGCGCTCCAAAGTTCCTTCCAGTACAAGTCCGCAATCAACACATTTTTTCGTCCAAACCGCATTGTTCGTACAAGTTGCTTCGTGCACCATACAATCCCAGTCATAGTGATGTCCCTTGGCAGCATTGTCACCGTCCGTACGCTCAAAGGTTCCTCCTAATGCTTCTCCACAGTTGACGCACTTCTTTGTCCAGACAGCATTCTCTGTGCAGGTTGCTGCGCTTATCATGTCGCCCCAGTCGTATCTGTGTCCCTTGGCTTCATTGTCGCCGTCAGTACGTTCAAAGGTTCCTTCCAATGTTTCTCCACAGTTAACGCACTTCTTCGTCCAGACAGCATTCTCGGTACAGGTTGCTGCGCTTACCATATCGCCCCAGCGATATTTATGTCCTGTTGCAGCGTTATCACCATCTGTACGTTCAAAGGTTTCCGGCAATACATCACCGCAATTGACACAATACTTCTCCCAAACTGCGTTTTCCGTACAAGTTGCCGGCTTTATCATTCGCCTCCACTCGTACCGATGTCCTTTGGCAGCATTGTCCCCATCCGTACGTTCAAACGTTTCTTCCAGCTCTTCGCCGCATTTCACACATTTTTTTGCCCACACAGCATTTTCTGTGCAGGTGTTGGGAGAAACAACACGCCCCCAGTCATAGGTGTGTCCTGTCGCAAGATGACCTTCTTCCACACGTTCAAATGTTTCAGAAGTAACCTCACCGCAATTGACACACTTCCGATTCCAGAACTCATTTTCAGTACAGGTCGCCGGCGTTACCAGCTCGCCCCAGTCATATTCGTGTTCGATCTTGACGACCTTACCGTTCTGAGACTCATCATTGGTATAGCTGAGTTCTGGCATCGGATTGGCTTCACTGCAGGAGTGATTGATGGTATAACGATAGACCTTTGCATCACCATTCAGGACCGGGTAATCCTCTTCTCCGATATTCTGGTTCCATCCAAGCTGGTAGGCCACCATGCCAGAAGAGAGATCATCCGACAGAATATTCTGCATTCCAGAATCCGAATAAGCCGATTTCTCCGACAGATAATAGCAACACTGGAATGTCGATGCAGTACTGTTTCCATATATCATGTGTCCTGAGTCAGAAGCACCTGCACAAAGTACACTGCTCACGATTGAATCGCTAATTTCATACACTAGACCAGCTGCTTTGGTTCCAGTGACAGCTGCAAGGCTATAGACATTTTCCAGTCTTGTATTACCGGCTGCGTTTCCGGCAATAGAACCGGTGTTTCCGCTGCTGCTCTCAAATGTGGAATTGATCACACCGAGGTTCCGCACAGTGGCACCGCTCAATGTTCCAAAAATACCACCGCAATCTTCCTCTCCTTCAGAAGTGTATTGCATTCCGCTAATAGAAAAGCCCTGTCCATCGAAAGTTCCCGAATAGTTTCTGATTGGTTTCCAAGAAATTCGACCATCATCCGGAAAAACAAGATCATGCATCAGTTTGATATTTGCATTTCCTACAACACTTCCGTCATTCATGTGCTGAGACAACCACAAAAGCTGACCGGAATTCCGAACCTCATAAGTTTGGTTTGTGAAAATGGGTGCCTGATAAATGACACTGTTTTCATCAGCATGATCGATAGCAAGTTCACAGTCCGCACCGCCAAAACAATAGCCATTTGCATCATAGGCATGCTTGCGGAACAAGTGAATATCTCCTGCGGCAAAAACAGCACTTCTGAAAACAGTTTCTCCCGGCGCAAGATTGATGTTCTGCCAGGAATACGAGATACCGGAATCATAGCCCGTAGAATAAGCAGAACCGTTGTGTCCAGTATAAGCATTTTGTGTTCTGCTGCTATAAACGCCCCACCAACAGTCGCCATCATCAGACAGAGAGAGACTGAAGATGTTTCCAGAACCATCATGCATCTCAATATTTGGCACATTGGAAAACATGGTGTGATTTTCACTGGTAACTGGCGTCTGATCGGCGCTGTAGCCATAAATTGCTGCATGGTCATTGCCGCCGATCATAACATCTGCAGTGCTGGCAAGTCCGAACTCCGTCACCGGATTTTCACTTCTGTTCTGAATGACGTAGGTGATCTTCACAAAGGCATTTTCCTGCTCATTCTCCGAAATTTTTCCTTTGGAATCACTAAACGAGAAAATCGGTGTCACATAAATCTGATTACCAATACAATACTCTGCATTCTGCGCATCAAAAGCGGTAATGTTGCTTCTGATATCTGCAGAAATTTCGTCGATCTTATACTTATAGTACAAGTTATAGCCAGCATCTCCGTATGTTGTTCTGAGAGATCCGCCATTTCCCCGCAAATCAAAAAAATTGCTATTCCGATTCAACAGCAGATATGTCAAATTAGAAATGTGGTTGGTTTCGCTGGTCGTGCCATATTTCCAATTTGCATAATAAGTCATATTCTCCTGAAACTCGGTTACGATCTCTCCAGCAGTATTGGCCCAGCCGGCAAATACGAGGTTAGAGTTTACCGGCGGTTCCGGATTGGGAATGCAGGTCGGTTCGGCATCGTCAGACAAACTGCATATGCCATTGCTGACCACAAATGAACTATCGTTCATGATCCCGCCAGTAAGGTTGAACTTTGTCGTTGCAGAGGAAACCAAAAACGGATTTTCCTCCTGTTCGCCGATACCAGCTTCTTCTGCATGCGCTGCCATCGTCAGTGAGCCATACGCTGCAAACGGAATTGTCCCCGCTAAGATTGTCATCGCACTCAAACCAGCTAAAAAGCGTTTGACTCGTGAGTGCCCCCAAATTTTCCCTTTCATCTGTCTTCCTTTCCTGTAAAAATATGTTATTTCTTGTACCGGTTCTGTGCTGCGAAAATTTAAATTTCCAAAAAGATGAATATTCAAATACTTTCATAAAGCATCATAAGAATTGTATCGCAAAGATGCTTACGAAAAGACACAAAACCAGCCTGACGTAGGCTATTTTAACATACTTTTATTTTAAAAGTCAATACGCTTGTACAGATTTAACTATTTTTTAATACTTTTCGATGGAATCGAAAGAAAGAAATGACAAACATCATAACAAAAAAACAGATGCATTGTAAAACACAGTGCATCTGTCTTTGTCTGGTTTGTAATACAGCAAATTTTCAAACCCCCGCTATCCTACTTTTCTCGAAAAACATAAATAAGAACGGATATCATAATCCTTCATATTTCCTCAACAGGAAAACATTTCCGAAATCCACCCGCTGTAAGCTGAACAATCGTATCATAAAGCAAGACATGACGCTCATCAAATTGTTTGGAAAAGTGATAGTGTCCGGAAAACCAAAGGCGGAAATCCAAATTTTCGTCAAGTTCCTGAAAGAAATCGGTCAGCCGATTCTCTGTATAGCTTAACATTCCATGAAAAAGCTCCCACTGGATCTTTGTGGAAAGACTATGAGTAAGCACAATGTCCACCTTCCAGTTCACACACTCCAGCGCAGCTCTGGCACGTTGAACTTCTGCCTCTGTTGGAAGCTCTTCCTGCCACCAGGACACACCTTCTTTACGGCGTGCTTTGTCATGACTCTCTGCGCCGCCCATTGCAAAAATGCGGTATCCTTCGATTTGAAACACTTGCCCACGGCATAAATGAAAAATATGGGGCGTAATTTTCTGAATCAATCCGCCGTTCCACTTTTCTGTTGAGAAAGATTTCAGGCGGTCAAAATTTTCATGGTTTCCATCAATCCATAAGGTTGTTCAAGGTCTGTCCTCCAGCCATTTCAGCCAATTGCGTTCCTCCTCGCAATCTTCCCAAATCAATCCAAAGTCTCCGCAGATAATCATAAAATCCTCTCGTGACAACTGATTTTGCATTTGAAAATTCCTTTCGGAAAATTTTGAAATGTCAAGACTTCCATGCAGATCTCCAGTGATAAAAATCAAAATAATCTTCCTCCCAGTATTTTTCTATATTGTACCATGGAATAAGTAAAAATACAACTTTTCTATAATCAAACCAAAAATAGGGCAGCTACCCCGTAAAGCACGGCGCATCTGCCCTCGTTTTTTATAATCTCCGGAATCCTACAGATGTTACTGCATCTTGTAGGCGTCAATCATTTTCTTGACCATCTGTCCGCCGATAGAGCCGGCTTCCCGTGCAGTCAGATCGCCGTTATAGCCCTGCTTCAAAGTCACGCCAACTTCGCTTGCAGACTCCATCTTAAAACGTTCCATAGCTTCCTTGCCCTTCTGCGTAAATTCACCCTTCATGATGACATCTCCTTTTTCATTCTTTTGGTTTTTGACTTTTTGCAGCTGCGCCTAAATTTCAGCGGCTTTCGTGCTGCATTAATAGTATGACAAAAACGGAAGATTCTATGAGAGGTAGTTTTTTTCGTTTTTTGTGCATGGGACTGGAACTTCTGGAAAGAATGCGTTTTTTCGCTGGAATTTGCGCCTATTTCCTGCCGAAAAACTTGAATTTTTTCAGAACGCTTCGGGTTTCCTCGCTCGGCTCATGTCCAGCGTCCTTTTCTTCGTCAAAAAAGCGCTGAACGGCGTTCACCAGCATTTCCCGCATACACTGCACCAATTCCGGCGGAAATTCTGTACACGACACGACTTCTGCTACTCTTTTCCAGCTCTTGAATTTAATGCCGGAACGCTTTACTGCTCCATAAATCAGAAAAATGGGATATTGCGTACCGCCCAGCGACGCAATACGGCAGCAGATCAGCAGAGAGAAGCCTGCAAGTTCTTTCTCCGAGTGGAACGGCACCTGCAGCAGCAAATTCTCCACAAGTTTTGAAAACTCCAGAGAATATCCCCAAGCGCCGTTCTGGAGCAGCAAAATCGTCCATTCAAACTGATGCTGCAGAGGCGTCTGAGAAAGATTCTGATGAAAACGTTCTTCCCAGCTTGCCGTGAAACGGCTGCCATGCCGCTGCATCATCTCGATGGTTTGATACGCTCTCTGAAAAGCATCCGGCTGGCTCCAGATCATCTCCTGCAGGGCGTGGACAAATGCATCCCCCAGGTAGGAACTCTCCAGAATTGAAAATGCCTGCTCCTGATAGTTCGGATTCCACTGCATGTACAGTTTGGCCAGATGCTGTGAAAATACCGTTGCACAATCGCTGGCGCTCAGAAGATCCAACGCCATCTGCGGAGAAACTGTCGGCTGCGCAACGCCGAAAAGCCGTTCCAGCTGCCTTGAGAGGAACTGCTTGACCTTCGCCTTTCCATTCTCCGACTCTGACAGGAGCCTTGCCAAAATTTGAAATGCCTCTTGCTCCTCCGGACGACTCAGATCCAGCAGCTTCAGCAAGAGAATCAGCTTGTTTTCCGAGCATTTTTTCATGGAAGCAAAATACTCGCACCACTGCTTTGGCTTCTGGCAGAAATACATACGGATTATCGTCTCTGTGGAATAGCCCACCAGTTGGCAAACTGCCTCCAGCTGTATCAGATGCTGGAAATCATCCTCCGCATCTTTCAGCGCATCCGCAGCATAGCGCCAAATTTCATTCAGCAACTGTTCCCGAGAGAGCAGTCCGTTTTTCAGGCTGCTCCGCAAAACGACAATGGCATCCTGCAATTCCGCATCACTGAGCGAAGCACTGAACAGTTTGGACGGATACACGGCATGCAGCATCTTCTCCTGCACCTCTCTGGAATAGTACGGGAACAGCGCTGCACGCTCCGTGCCAACCGGATAAAATGCAGTGTACTCCGTGCCGTAATCCCGGTAGGTCGTGTTATGCATCAGGTATTGGTGATATTCCTGAAGCAGCTTCTCATCTCCCTGGCAAAATGCACGAATCACCGGCAGAAACGCATCGGTTTTTATTGTGGGAAGCAGCAGGCACTCCAAGTCAAACAGCACCACATCTTTCCGATTCTGGAATGCTCCGGCATCGTAATTGGTGGCATGACTTTCCGGCGCACCGTTGAATGTGGGGGAATATACGCCGCACAGTGCCATTTGCGTGGGAATCTGCGGGACAGATGTCTCTCCAAGTCCGTCATAGGTGTTAAACGAGATATTCTTGGCGATCTCCAAGGGAAACAGCAGCGTAACAGCTGCGATCCAGAAGATGATGTTTTCCTTTTTATCGCAGATCAGAATGGGACGATTTCCGCCGGAGCGCTCCTGCAGCAGCGCATAGAACAGGCTTGCCAGATATTCCGTGCGGTTGGGATCAGCCTGCAAAAATGCGTGTACCGACTCCCGTGTCACACGTTTTCCGGCGATCAGAGAAACCGGCGGCAATGCTGCTGCACGGCTGTCCCGATTGCCGTTGACGAAATACGAGCGTATCAGTTTGTTCTGGAAAAACGCATTGTCACCGTAAAAGCAGGGATAATCCAGAACCTCCCGCATGCTGCCTACCAGCGTATAGACCAGCTTGTTTCCGGCACGTCCCTCGCTGACGATTTCCCGTCCCAGATTCTTTCCAAAAACAAAGACAGCGGTCTCCTCGTGGGAAATCTCCAGCTTCTGATAGGAAAACCGCTGCGGATGGTATTGTGCAATGCTCTGCGCTTCCTGTACAATATCACGATCATAGTCTGTGATGGGATTCACTTTCCATACTTCGGAATTGGATGGAACGCAGTAGTTTCTCCCGTCCGCCATGGTCTGAAGTTCCGGCGCACGGTGAAAGTAGGCTGCCATGCCGTCCGAAAACGAGTAGAAGCCCCAGCCACGATTTCCGCTGTCATAGTCTTTAAAACAATACGTATAGATCGATTGCTCCACGATTCAATCACTCCTTTTACAGTGCATGCATATCCTTCATGATCCAGTAAAACGGATCCATAATATGGCGCGGATGGTGGATGGGCGGTGTTACAATGCCGCTTTTGACCTGCGGTGCAGCACCAAAGCAGGAGAAAGCGTAGTAATTCACGGTCTTGAAATAGCGTTCCGCTTTGTTGACCAGATTTTCCTCGTTGTGCTGCATCAGAAAATTTCGAATCAGATTGCTGTTCAGATTCCAGCGCTTCTTATCCAGCCGTCCCTTGGCATCCAAAACCGCCGTGGTATCTGCGCCCTCGCATCCGATAGAAAAGCCCGGCGGGCACAAATCGGCTTTTTCCGCATAGTCCCACTTGGCAACGCCGATAAACAGCGGAATCTTTTTTCCCTTTTTGCCCTGCTGCTGTTCCAGTGCACCGATGATATTTTCGATGGCGATCTCATTGCTCTGGGCGGTCGCCTCCTGCTGCGGAAAGTCGATGTCCTTTGCCCGAAGTTCCTCCGACATTCCGGGAAGGTTCAGCAAGTCCAAAAGCAAAATGATGTAATCCGCACAAAACAGATAGTTCAGGCTGGCAAGCCGTTCCATCTCCTGCGATTCCTCACCGGGACGATCTGTCAGCGACAGGATGATCTCCTCGCAGTCTTTTTTGGCAACAGACTGGAACCCCACCACGGAGGAAAAGTTATCCGCATGCTTCTGCGTGCTGTCCAGCACATCCGACTGTTGAATCCGATGCAGATTCTGTTCCCGCCACTCGATCAGTGCGTGGCTTTTGGCAGACACCAGCACACCGGTCTCGCTGGATTTGGACGCTACCACGTCAAGCAGATAGGTGCTCTTTCCGGAGCTTGAGAAGCCGGCGATGGCTACCACAGCAGTAGGTTCCGGCGGAATGATGTTGTTTTGATTCCGGCAGGCATCGTTGGAGCAGCAGATTCGCATGACACTGCCGCAGTTGCTGCACAGGGGAATCCCCCGATAATCCAGCGGAATATTCTTATCCGGCTGCGTGACCGCAGTTTCCGGATGCTGTCCAGCACACTTTGGGCAATAGAACGAATATGTCTCGATTTTATGATAGCAATAGGGACAGTAATCGTGGGGATAGCGATACATCTTACCCATCTCTCAGACCTCCCGAAAATAGAACAGACGGCGTTCTGCGAGATTTTCCGGCCGGATCACAAAGCCTGCTACCTTTCCGGTAGTGGTAAATTCATAGCGCACATCCTGAACAGGAGCACCCTTGCTGTCAATCTTCTGGGAGTCGAACGTTCCGGAGGCAACCATATTTCCGCCCCGATTGTAAGCGACAAAGCTCAGGCGGGGGATGCGTGGAATATGGCTGGCAACGTGGAACGTCACGGAATACTTGTGTCCAAACATGCCCTCTTTCTGACGGTGATAATTGATCTCATACAGCGCATTTCGAACCACCAAGGTTCCGGCAGCGTTTCCGCTCTTGATCCATCCGCAGAGGAACAGCACGGCAGACGACCCGCCGTTCTTTCGAATTTTGACTTTGAATGCGCCGCCAGAATAGGACACTTTCCCCAGCGGTGCGATTTCGTAGCCGGGCTCGCTGTCATTCATATCCTTGGGAAAGCGGTCAGTACGGCAGGCGAACTGGATAATTGTCCCATCCGGCAGTTCCGAACTTGGCCACTGGTTCCCGTCGAAGTCCAGATTGACTTCATCGACCCGCCGTCCCTCTTTTCGAATGACACGCAGCATCTCCTTTTCCACTGGCGTATACGAGAAATCGGGGACGATACGCTTTCCATATTTTCCGCTGCGATCCACCGCAAAGACACAGATCTGATAGGGCTGGTCATACTGGAGATTCCGTGCCTGAAAGGAAATGCTATTTCCGCTGACCGTTCCCATAAGTCTCATGCCGTCTTTCGGACTCTGGATTCTCGCTGTTCCCGCTTTGACGCAAGCGATATACTGGAACTGCGCTATCTGGCTTCGGTTGGTAAACTCAACGGTCAGACGCAGAGAGCGATCGGACTGCATCTTCTGGACGGACTTCACATCCGGCCAGTTGATTCCCGGAGTTACTGCCGGCAGATCACCCAGCTTCACCACATCGTCATCATCGTTCATCTCCCACAAACTAGCGTAGTACGTCTTTCCCATTTGCAGATTATCCGCCCGAAAGCCCTGAATGCCAACATCTTTGATCAGCTTCGCAGTCTGGCGATAATCCTTGGCATAGCCGTTGGTGTCCAGCGTTGCCCAGAGCTGCCGGCCGGTGAAGCCCTCCACAGAATATCGGAAAATCGCACTAGTTCCCTCAAATCTGGAAACGCTCTTTTTCGGCACCAAGGTGGCAGTGTGCACTTTCATATAGTGCAGCGCATCGTTGAGCAGATTTTCGTCGATCTGGTCGGCAAAATAGCGGTACGCTGCCGAACTAATACAGCGCACAGTGGACTTTCCGAACCAGCGTCCCATGACCTGAATCATCTTGAAATCCCGATAGCGCTCGTACTCTGCGAAAAAGTCCCCCGGAATCTTCTGGATCTCGTCCACGGACAGACGAATTCCCAGCACATCGTGATCCTTACAGCCTTGCAGCAGCTGAATCAGCTCCTGTTTGTTCGGAATTTTATTGCAGCCCAGATGGTATTTTAAAAAGTCGTAGATCGTGATATAGTGCAGCCGCTTTTTGGTTTTGACGTAGTCGCAGGATTCCAGATGAGTTTCAATGCTTTTGAATTCCATGTGGATCTTTAGAGCAGCTGCCAGACTGCGCAGATAGTCCTCCGTCTTTTCATAAAGGTAATCCCCCGGAATTGGCGGAACGATTTGCAGTGAGATGCCGTGTTTGCTGAGAATCTGCTTCAGGAATTTTTCCGTTGTCTCCCGCTTCTGCGCCGGTGTTCCCGTGGCGCCGATGACCGGATTCATAGGCGTTCCCAGCTGGAGGACAATGTTCTGGAACACATAGTTTCCCTTTTTCACATTGTCAACGATAAAGTCCCACTCCTCCTGCGTCACGCCGCCCTTTCCGCTCAGCAGCCGATGAACCTGACACACATCCTCTTCCAACAGTCGAAGCGCCTCGTGGTAATTATCGTTCAGCATACGCTCTGTGATCTCCGGCGTGACACCATCGGCGAGCTTCATGGCGATCTGCCGATATGCCGTCACCTTTACCGGTGCCGGAGGAGAACATTTTTCCATAGGAGAACGAGTTTCCACGTACAAATTTGCGTCTTCACTATACTTGATCATTTACACTTTTCCTTTCCCCGATACTTTTCTGAATCTTTATGCAGGACTGCTCCCGCATACTCAGTGGGAGGAATTCAGTACCTGTGCAATGTTGGTCATTGCATAGCCCAGATTGGACAGATTTCCAACGCCGGACAGATCGGTTCGGGTCGCCAGATTTTTGATAAACTTCTCGTTTGCATCGCCAAAACCCTGCGCAACGATTTCAAAACCGCTTGCCACATATTTCTTTTTGTCCGAAATAGCATCCCGTGCAGCATCCGATGTCCACTCACCGTCTGTGAGAACGATGGTATAGGCATATTTCAGTGTTTTACGGCTTGCCTCCGCTTTCAGCATCTGATATGCATGATCCATGGGGTTGGCGCTCGTGCCATAGCCCAAAGTATCGCCGACCTCCATCTTCCGCACCAGACTGCGGAACTGGTTTCGGTCATTGGTCAGGTCACAGATTTTCTTTTCCCGAGAGGCAAAGCCAACCATGCCGATGGAAACAGCGTCCGACGAGAACTTCTTGACAAAGTCATAGATGAAATCCTTCGCCTGATTCAAGACACTGCTCATACTGCCGGACAGATCAATGGCAATGACGATTGCGCCATGAGATGGCATCTGGATTTTCTCCGGCTCAAAGGTACGGTCGGCGCACTCCAGCACCTTCTGTACCCGCAGCTGCTTTCCGGACTGCTCTGCTGTGATGTTGACCGTTCCGTCCGGATTGTGGAAATAAGTCACCGAAAACGGCTGGTTCGGGATGATGCCCATCGCCTGATACTTGCCGATGATGGCGCTCTCCTCCGGCAGTGACTCGCTCTCCCACTGGGTCAGGTAAATGTCCTGTGTGTTGGAGTTCAGCTGGAAGTGTTTCGTCACCGTTGCATTTTTCACAGAGGTGTTCTTCGGAATCATGATCTCGTTGTAGAACACACGGATCCGTTCTTTCCCACGAGTTTCCTCCCGTGCCACGATCAGTCCCAGCGAATGGGAAATGACATCCTCAACCCGCTTATTTCCGGCGGAAATCTCAAATCCAACCTGACCGTCCAGCGAGAAGTTCTGAATGGACTGCGCAATGGAATCGGCTGTGATGGCTGCACCAAGGGCAACTGCCTCATCCGCATTAACACCACGCAGTGCCGGTTTTCCCTGCAGTTCCGTGATGTAGTCCTCGATCATGGTCATACGGGTAGAACCGCCCACAAGAATCACATCATCGATATCATTCCAGGACAGATGGTTTTCCGCAAACATGTCCCGAATCAGCTTGCCGGTGTGCTCCACCAGCGGACGGGTACGCTTCCGGAATTCGGCTTCGGTAAGCGTATACTTTCCCCGGTCCCCATTGTAGCGCACGTGAATATCCGCCTGACTCTTATTGGTGAGGTTGCGCTTCAGCGTTTCCGCATCCACCATCAGCGCATCCATCTGCTCCTTGTCATAGGAAAAGTCCTCGCCATACTCCTCGGCGAACTGCTCTGCTGCCCACTTGCAAATGGCGATGTCCCAGTCCTTGCCGCCCAGCTGATGATCGCCCATGGTGGCGATGATCTGAATGGCATCCTTGGTAATCTGCGCCACAGAAACGTCAAATGTGCCGCCGCCCAGATCGTAAACCAGAATCTTTTTGTTGTCCGATTTGTCCAGACCGTAGGCAATGGCTGCGGCAGTCGGCTCGTTGATCATGTGCAGCACGTGGATTCCGGCACGCTCTGCTGCCTTACGGGTGTTGGAACGCTCGTGGTCGGTGAAGTATGCCGGCACAGTGATAACTGCGCCGTCCACTTTCTGGTGCATCTTCTCCTCTACTCGCTTGACCAGTTCTTTCAGAAAAATCGAGGACAAATCAATGGCGGAGTACGACTGACCGTTTTCCAGATCGTAGTCCTTGGAATCGCTGCCGATGTTCCGCTTATAGAACGTGGCAACCTGCCCGTGATACTTCTGCTCTTGTTTTGCCTCCTGGCCAATGGTCAGCGTGCCGTCCTCCTCCAGATACACAGCCGAGGCTGTGGTCACGCTGTCCTGACTGGTCTGGATGATCTTTGCACTGCCGTTGTCCACATATGCCACAACAGAATACGTGGTACCGAGGTCAATTCCAATATTCAGTCCCATTTCGCATCCACCATCTTTCTAAGTATGACATAATACCGACAGACGCTCCATCGGTATCATGCTTGTCATTGATTCTATTTTGCCAGAGTTTGCCACATAAAACGCCGGCAAACTCTTATGCCTGAAATCCGTCTGAGATTACCTGTGCAATGTTAGACATGCTGGTGCTCAGATTTGACAGTTCGCCAACGCCGGACAGATCCTGTCTGGTTGCCAGCTTCTGGATGAATGTTTCGTTTGCCTCGCCGAAGCCCTGTGCAATGACCTCAAAGCCAGCCGAGATGAACTTCTGTTTTGCACGCAGTGCTGCATTGGAAGCATTGTCATCCCACTCGCCATCCGTCAGAATCACCGCATAGCCAAAGTCCAGCCCGTTCTGATTCTTGTACTGCGTCAGCATATTATAGATCAGATCCATCGGCTGTTCTGTGTTATTATTGCCCACTTCCGGCGATATCTGAATATCATCCACGGCATTTCGCAGCTGCCGTTCGTCGCTGCTGATTACGGAGAAGATCTTGTTTTTCTCCGCAAAGCCGATAACTCCAAACGAAACCGTAGACAGCGGCATCTGATCGATAAATCCATGGATGGCTTTCTTTGCCATGCCAATGGAAGTATACCACATCTTGGAGGCAAGAGTTCGAATTTCCCAGAAGAGCTTGTCCTGGTTCTCGACCATCTCGTCAAATTTCACGTAAAACTGTGCCTGTTCGATTTCCGCATCGGTCAGCGGTTTGTCAGCATCGATCTTGTTCGCCAAATCGGTGAGTCCATCCTCATCTGCAATGCTGCCCATACTGCCGGACAGATCAATAGCGATGACTACAGCACCCTTTGCCGGCATCTGTGCCTGCTCCGGCTCGAAGGTACGGTCGGCGCACTCCAGCACCTTCTGTACCCGCAGCTGCTTTCCGGACTGCTCTGCTGTGATGTTGACCGTTCCGTCCGGATTGTGGAAATAAGTCACCGAAAACGGCTGGTTCGGGATGATGCCCATCGCCTGATACTTGCCGATGATGGCGCTCTCCTCCGGCAGTGACTCGCTCTCCCACTGGGTCAGGTAAATGTCCTGTGTGTTGGAGTTCAGCTGGAAGTGTTTCGTCACCGTTGCATTTTTCACAGAGGTGTTCTTCGGAATCATGATCTCGTTGTAGAACACACGGATCCGTTCTTTCCCACGAGTTTCCTCCCGTGCCACGATCAGTCCCAGCGAATGGGAAATGACATCCTCAACCCGCTTATTTCCGGCGGAAATCTCAAATCCAACCTGACCGTCCAGCGAGAAGTTCTGAATGGACTGCGCAATGGAATCGGCTGTGATGGCTGCACCAAGGGCAACTGCCTCATCCGCATTAACACCACGCAGTGCCGGTTTTCCCTGCAGTTCCGTGATGTAGTCCTCGATCATGGTCATACGGGTAGAACCGCCCACAAGAATCACATCATCGATATCATTCCAGGACAGATGGTTTTCCGCAAACATGTCCCGAATCAGCTTGCCGGTGTGCTCCACCAGCGGACGGGTACGCTTCCGGAATTCGGCTTCGGTAAGCGTATACTTTCCCCGGTCCCCATTGTAGCGCACGTGAATATCCGCCTGACTCTTATTGGTGAGGTTGCGCTTCAGCGTTTCCGCATCCACCATCAGCGCATCCATCTGCTCCTTGTCATAGGAAAAGTCCTCGCCATACTCCTCGGCGAACTGCTCTGCTGCCCACTTGCAAATGGCGATGTCCCAGTCCTTGCCGCCCAGCTGATGATCGCCCATGGTGGCGATGATCTGAATGGCATCCTTGGTAATCTGCGCCACAGAAACGTCAAATGTGCCGCCGCCCAGATCGTAAACCAGAATCTTTTTGTTGTCCGATTTGTCCAGACCGTAGGCAATGGCTGCGGCAGTCGGCTCGTTGATCATGTGCAGCACGTGGATTCCGGCACGCTCTGCTGCCTTACGGGTGTTGGAACGCTCGTGGTCGGTGAAGTATGCCGGCACAGTGATAACTGCGCCGTCCACTTTCTGGTGCATCTTCTCCTCTACTCGCTTGACCAGTTCTTTCAGAAAAATCGAGGACAAATCAATGGCGGAGTACGACTGACCGTTTTCCAGATCGTAGTCCTTGGAATCGCTGCCGATGTTCCGCTTATAGAACGTGGCAACCTGCCCGTGATACTTCTGCTCTTGTTTTGCCTCCTGGCCAATGGTCAGCGTGCCGTCCTCCTCCAGATACACAGCCGAGGCTGTGGTCACGCTGTCCTGACTGGTCTGGATGATCTTTGCACTGCCGTTGTCCACATATGCCACAACAGAATACGTGGTACCAAGGTCAATTCCGATATTCAGTCCCATACTACACCTACCTGCTTAGTTTGCGCTCTTGGCTTCAGCAGTTGCTTCCAGTTCAACAGTCTTGCCGTTGGGGTCGGTAGCAGTCAGCTTCAACAGACCCTCTTCGTCGATTTCCAGATGCACATGCATCTTCGAACCAGCCGGCAGATTCGGAGTAATGTCACCGCTCTTCTCCTGCATCTCTTTCAGTCCGGCGGAAGTATCCTCCGGCGATACCAGTTGGTCTGGCAGACGGTGCTCATACAACGACAGGGAAACGTAGCCGGATTGCAGCGCCGTATCGGACAGCGGAATCTCCTGATCCTTGGAAACCGGCAACGTGTCGCCAGCTCTCAGGAATGTCAGAATCATGGGCTTTCCACCGACCAGCCCCTTAATACCGATGGAGCTGACAGAAACCTTCTTGATGTCGATGACTTCTTCTTCGGCAACAGTCTTGCCATCTGTCAGCGTAAACAATTCTTCCGTAGTCAGTGTGAATGTGTCGTTCGAAACATCCTCCGGCATAATCTCCTCAACGCTCTTTCCGGCTTCCTTTGCACGATCTTCGATTTCCTTTCTCCATGCGATCCACTTGCTCAGCAGTGTCTTACCGAAATAAGCAGCACCCTTGGAAACCGCCTTGTTCGGATCCATGGGGTTAGGCACTTCGATGTTCGGGAACTCCTCAGTCAGACGCTGCTGTACCTGCGGCATATAGCTGGAACCGCCGACCAGCAAAATCTTGGTAATGGTCTTTCCCTTGGCGCTGGCATCCTCTGCCACCTTTTTCGTCAACTCGATAGTCTTGTCCAGTAGCGGTCTGGTACGGTCCTCGAATTCCTGCCGTGTGACCTCGATTTTTGCCTTGCCGACTTCCAGACGCAGATTTGCCTGTGCGGACTCCTGTGCGGTAAGCTTGATCTTCAGATCTTCCGCAGCACGGCGAACTTCTGCCTCGTCCTCCGGACTCAGACCGCAGCAATCGCAGTCCTGTTCCTCCAGCTTTTCCTTGATGATCTTGACCATCTCGGTATCCCAGTCCTTACCGCCAAGCTGATAGTCACCCTCTACGGCGAAGCAGTCGTACTTGAAGCCGTCGATGTCCACTGCAACGATATCAAACGTACCGCCGCCGAGGTCGTATACCAGAACGGTTTCGTTCTTGTCGCCCTTATAGCCATAGTAAACCGCTGCTGCAGTCGGCTCTTCCAGCAGGGTAACTTCTGTGAAGCCTGCCAGCTGTGCAGCTTTCTTGGTAGCTTCCTTCTGCTCTACGCCAAAATACGCCGGAACAGTGATAACCACTGCCTTTACCGCAGAATCAGTGGCATCCTCGGCATAGCGTGCCAGATACTTTAAAACCTCCGCAGAGAGCTGGATCGGCGTTGTCTGATGTTCCCCGCTCTCACCGTAGAAAATCACACCATCGCCCTTCTCCATCTCACGCTTGAAGAAATCGAGCACACTGTGGGGATAGAACGTCTTGTTGTCCTTTGCCACCTGACCAACCACCGGATTTTCCGGATCGCTCAGATCGACAACAGACGGCGTGATATCGCTGCCCTCCTGATTGCTGCATGTCTGAATCATCATGTTATCGTCCAGATAGGAAATCACGCTATAGGTGGTTCCAAGGTCGATGCCGAAAATATATTTGGTCTGTTTTTCGTCTGCCATTTTCTTTTTCTCCTCTTATCGTTTTTTGTTCGCCAAACATCGGCGAGTGTTTTTTTCTATGGTATCAGAAGTCAACAGATTTTAAGATTCTGCCGGCTTGGGTGCCTTATACTGGTAGACATGCACACGTGCACGTTCCTCTACCTTGCCGTCAATGGAGTGCACCAATGCTTTTCTGGTCTTGGCAATGGTCTTGTCCAGTTCCGGACGGTCAGTTTCCACCGCCTTGACGGGCTGGTGAATGCGGGGATCGTAGGCATCGCCCACATTGACCTGCTCGATCTGCACGCCGTAGTGCTTGAACGTCCGTGACATCATGTCCACATAATCTCCCAGCATCTCTGCGGTCTTTTCGTCTGCGGTCAGAAGATCTTGCTGAATCTCCTCCTGAATGTCAAAGAACTCCACCAGAATCGGATTGACGATACGCCGATAGAAGTTATTCTTGTAATCATTCAGCTGGTTATTCAAATTGGTTTCCACTTCCTCGTGCATATCCGCCAGCTTCCGCAGCTTGGAAACACGTGCGAGCAAGTCGTTGAGAGTGGTATGGATAGACTGAACCTCCTGCAATACCGACGCATTTCCGGCGTCCAGCAGCTGCGACAGCTCCTCCGGAGAGACACCCACAGTGTTCTGCGGTTCTGCTGCCGGCAGCGGTTCCAGTACAGGCTCCGGAGTCGGTGCCGGTTCTGGAGCCGGTTCCGGCTGTGCCTCTTGTACCGGTTCAGGCTGCGGTTCCGGTGCGGCTTCCGGTGAAACAGGCGGTTCCGGTTCTGCGGGTGACACCGGTGTCGGTTCAGCGACCGGTGCAGACTCCGGTTCTTCTGTTGCCTGCGGAATCGGCGGGACATCCAGATTCGGAATCTCATCCAAATTCGGCGGTGTCACAGTGCCGATTGACGGCCAATCCGGATCTGAGGTATTGTCGCAACTGTTCAGAATACTTCCGTATTCCCGATCGAAGTTCTCATCTGTCATTTTTCTGCCTCCCAATCATGTGATTTATCATCGAAGCACACCTCACCGCTACGGTGAAACGTACAGCATATGCAAATTATTTCAGTTTTCCACGCACCTTCGGCAATGCGCCAGACAAAGGCCACACCTTAGAAAGCGCCGGCACAGCATCATAAAACATCGCCTGTGCGCCGGGGACTACATTGTAAATTTTTTCAGTCGTTCCGGTTCGGTAGAGAAAATAGTGCAGGTGTTCGATTTTCATTTCTAACCGCTGCACGGCGTCCTCGTTTCCGAAATCCATCAAAAACATACGGCATTTCTTTTCCATCTCCGCCGGATTATCTCCCAACGATGCGATCCACGCCTGCGCCTCCTCCATACGGTCGGCGCAAATACCCACCAGCACCGGATTTTTCCAGACGGCATGCGCCACATTCAACTCCTGCAAATCCAGCAGGAACGCATCGATCACGGCATCCCGTTCTCCCGCACCAGCTGCACCGTCCAGCAGCAGCATGGTTTCCTCACTGCTCCAGAGCTTCCGCTCCGTTCCCTTGACCGCAAAGTGCAGCCGAAATTCCGCACGCCGAACATCACGATTCTTCGTCCGAAATCCAAATATCAGCTCAGACGGGAGCGAAGTGCTCGCTGCAAGGTTCACACCGCTTCCGGTCAGATTGACGCTACCAAAGCCCTGCGCCAAGAAATTGCAGCAATAGTTCATTGCCAGCTGCTCTGTACCGCTATACCACGAGAGGTTTATGATGTTCCCCATGTTGATTTCGTTTCCGCAGACACCGCAGAGAAAACTCTGCCGGCTGCGATTTCCTGCGCCATAGGGAAACAAACGGGAAAAACGGGTTCTGGCGTTACCGCCATAGCTGATGGTCTTTCGCCCCAAACAGGTATGACTGGGGCACTTACACGCCAAAGTTCCCAATGGTGTCAGAAATCTGGGACGGCGTTTTCCGTTACAGCTGTTACATTTTGCCAGCAGTTCCTGCGGTCGGATATATCTGCCACATGTTTCACAGTAAAACGTCCTGCGGCGATGCGGAATCTGAATCAGCATCAGCACCAATGCCACCAGTACCGGCACTCGCGGAACCATCCACGATTTTCCAAGGGGAATCGCATCCAAAAAGCTGAAGATGCAAATCAGAACATCTGCCAGCATCAAAAGCAAAAGAATTTTTCCAATCATGCGTTACCCCCTGCTCCGCTGCATTGCTTTTGACAAAAACTGTATCACCTGCTGCGCGCCATTCCAAAAGCCCTCCGGACGGAGGAAAAGTTCCAGAAACGGCCGGCGCATCCAGATGCTCCAAACCGCAGCAATTCCCACCATCAGGACAATGCTGCAAACCGCCAGTCCCCGCAGCAGTGTCATCAGAAAAATAGAGAGTGCCGGTTTTCGCAAGTTGGAGTCGATGCGATAGAGAATGAACGCCAGATATGCTACATACAGCACCGCCCCGATCACAATTGCAATGGGATGACCGCTGCCTGCGCCCCATTGTATCAGTTCAGACGGTACGACCAGCATTACCAGAAAGAGCACAATGATGCCGAAAAACTCCACCCCGAAAAGCCCCCTTTTTCCGCCAAATGCCTGCATTTCTATCTGGTGCAGGCTTCTTAGACAGTATTGCACGTCACCTGCTGCAAAGCTGTTCCAAAATAATCGATTTTTCTACGGATTATGACTGTTTTTATTTTACCATATTCCATGAATCATGTCAAGGTTTTTTATACCTTTTTCCGGCAAAAGGGACAAAAGAAAGCACAGAATTTCGGCAAAAAAACTGCTGCGCCGATTTTCACAGCGCAGCAGAAAAAATGTCTTTTTCTATGGTATTGTCCTATTTCCAAAAAATCTGATCGTCTTTCCGCGGAATCGGCTGCGGCAGTGCGCCGTCTGCATAACCTAGAATGCAGAAGCCGATGCCACGGTACTGCGCCGGAATGTTCCATTCCTCCAATAGTGCCTTGCCGGATTCGCTGTCAAATGTCTCCCGTGCCCGATGAATCCAGCAGCTGCCGAGTCCCACCGCATAGGCGGCATTCAGCATTGCACCCATGGCAAGACTGCCGTCCTCCACCCATGTGTGCACAGTAGAGTCTGCCAGCACCAGAATTGCCACCGGTGCGCCATAGAATGGGTCTGCCTCCGGCGCACCCATGATCTCCGCATTCTGTTTGGAAAGACGGTGCAGCAGGTCGGGATTCTGAATGACCACAAACTTCGTGGACATCCGGTTCCGTCCGGTGGGCGCATATTGCCCTGCAGTCAGAACTGCCTGAATCTTTTCCGGCTCTACCTGCCGTGCGGTATCATATTTCCGCACACTTCTGCGAGTGCAGAGGGCGTGCAGGACTTCGTTTTCTTCGTACATATTCCTTACCTCCGATTCCATTTGGCGCAAAGTTCTCCCAGCTGATCCGCCATTTTTGCCAGCTCCTTGTTGGACATGCCACGGCTGCTCTGTACCAGTGCCGTCAGACGTTCCAGCGTCTGATTCAGGCGCTCATAGGTGGATTCGTTCCGCTTCGGCTTCTGCGCAATGGGCACCGGCGGTGCATCGTATGTGATCTTTCCGGCAGCAATGTCAAATTCCGCACCGCTATAGGGGGCATAGGCATCCAGCCCTTCGCCGTACCACAGCTTATCCCGAAAGGCATCTGCCGAATCCGATGCGCCGTGGATGACGAACACCTTCTGCACACCGTGAATGGCACGAATCCAATCCAGCAGGCCCCGCTGATCTGCGTGACCGCTCATACCCTCCAGCTGGACGATCTGCGCCTTGACCTGAACACTCTCGCCGAAGAGCGTCACCAGCTTTGCGCCCTCCACGATTTTTCTGCCCAGAGAGCCCTCCGCCTGATATCCCACAAACAGAATGGTATTCTCCGGCTTCCAGAGGTTGTGTTTCAGGTGGTGCTTGATTCGGCCAGCCTCACACATACCGCTGGCGGAGAGGATCACCTTGGGACGTTTGTCAGCGTTGATCGCCTTGGAAGCATCGCTGGTCACCGCCGGAATCAGTCCGGAAACCCCGATGGGATTTTCTCCACGGCGAACATAGGAGAGCGCCTCTTCATCGAAGCAGCTGTTCTGGTTGCGCAGAAAGACATCTGTTGCCTCAATGGCGAGAGGACTGTCCATATAGATTGGAAAATCGCCGAATTCCGGCAGGAGGTTCTGGTCTTTGATTTTCTTAAAGTAGTACAACATCTCCTGCGTTCTGCCCACTGCAAAGGACGGAATAATAACGCTGCCCTTGCGGGAGAATGTATCCCGCAATATCTGCACCAGTGCCGGCAAATAGCCCTTTGGCTTTTCGTGCAGGCGGTTGCCATAGGTGGATTCCATGATTACATAGTCCGCCTCCTCCGGCACCTGCGGATCACGGATCAACGGCTGGTTGTAGTTGCCGATGTCGCCGGAAAAAACCAGCTTTTTCGTAGTTTCGCCCTCGGTCAGCCACAGTTCGATGCTGGACGATCCCAACAGGTGTCCGGCATCCCGAAAACGCACTTTCACCCCATCGCAGAGCGAAAATCGCTGGTCATAAGGGTGCGGGACAAACAGCTTCAGCGTTTCCAGTGCCTCTTCTGTTGTATACAGCGGCACATAAGGATCACCGCCCTTTCGCATTGCCTTTCGATTGCGCCACTCCGCCTCGAATTCCTGAATGTGGGCGCTATCCCGCAGCATGATTTCGCAGAGAGAACAGGTCGCCGAAGTGGCGTGAATCTCGCCGGTAAATCCGCCGGCATACAGAAGCGGCAGCAACCCGGAATGGTCGATGTGGGCATGAGTCAGCAGCACGTAGTCGATTTGTGCCGGCGCACAGGGAATACGGATGTTCTCATAGGTGTCCCGTCCCTGCTCCATGCCAAAATCCACCAGAATCCGCTTTCCGGCAACCTCCAGATAGGTACAGCTTCCGGTGACCTCGTGGGTTGCACCAATAAACGTCATTTTCATTGTACTTCACTCCTTTCAGGATTCTCCAACACAAGCAACGATAGCGTATACCAACACCGCATGCAGACAAAACAAGAACGTCAACCCCTGCACGCCCAGCACACAAATTCGGCGCAATCGTCCGGCACACTTCGCCCAGTTCCGGCAGAGCATTCCCAGTGCAAGAGCACCAATGGGAATCAGCGGTACGACATAGCGGATATTCTGCGTGCAGGTGTGCGGATACACCAGACAGAAAATCAGATAGTTCAAAAACAGCCCCATACCCAGCAGCAGAAGTGCCAGACGCTGCCAGCGCTGTGCTTTGGTCGGCGTTCCCAGAAACCGCAGCACCGCCGCAGTTCCAGCCAGAGAGAGAAGCACCGACGACCAGAACAACACGATTGCCGGAACATGAATCTGCGGATAAAAGACATCCGTGACCAATTCGTCAAAGACTGCCGTTTTCCACAGTCCTATTGTGGGATTCCACTCAAAATAGTCTCCACCGTACCACACAAACTGCATACCCACGTGGCAAAACTGTTTCCAAGAGAAATCCAGCAGCCGCTTCCACGGGGCGATATTCCCCACGTACTGCTCCGAATCCAGTGAAAGCTCCGGCACATAGGCGATGGGCACGCCGAATTTTACGGCGTTACGCACCTCCCACCAGAGCGCAAGGGGCGCACAGAGCACCAGAAACAATGCCGCCTGCCCCACAAGCCGGCGATGTCCGCCCTTTTGCATCTGACAGAAGCGTGCCAGAAACAGCACTGCCAGCGGAACAGCCGCCATCCAGACGGAAAGCTTCGTCATCATCCCCAGCCCCATACACAGCGCTGCGGCAACCATTCGCCACAGGCACGGCTTCCGGTACCAGCTCAGCCCTGCTACCAGCGTTCCCAAAAAGAACAGGACAGAGAGCATATCATTGTTGACACTTCCCGCCAGCAAAAAGAACGTGGGATGCAGTGCCACAAGGGCAAGGGCAGTCAGGAACGCCTTGCCATGCAGGTGAAAATAGCGGAAGAGCCATGCCATGAGCAGCAGCGCAATCCAGCTGTCGCAGAGCGTCAGCATTTGCAGACTCTCGCAGGCGGCATCATGCGCCACACCGAGAAATTCCCACACATGCAGCCAAATCGCACAGCGAATGTGGTGCAGAGGCGGGTGGTAGTACTGCCACACCTCCCGCACATCGAAATCCGGCAGGTGTCCGTGCTGATAGAGATAGAGAATGTAACCGGCGTGTCCTTTGTTTCCCACAAAGTCGCCCACATCATGCTGCCGCTGAGTGACGCTGGTGCAGAGCACATAGCAAAACCGCATCCAGCCCCCCAGCAGCAAGAGCCATATCGTTCCCCCATTGCCGGCGGAGAAACGCTTTCCCGCCAGCAGCACCAGACCGCCGGCACCCAGCAGTCCCAAACCGCCCAGCGTCAGCACTGTTGTGGCAGAAAAACGCAGTGTCAGCAGCAGTCCGGCAATTCCCACCGGAAGCGCCATGCCATACCCCAGCAAATTCGCTCTCACGGAACGCCCACGCCATCCGGCAATCATCGCTGCAAGCCCGGCATACATCAGGGCAAGCAGCAGTCCCACCGCCCAAGGCGGTGTCTGTGTGCCGTCTCCAAAGGTCATAGGCGTCAGGCAGACGCACAGCACACAGCAGCAGACAATCCCCCGCCAGAGCCATCCCGATCTCCAGAAACGACGTTCCCCAACTCCCGTTTCTGCCGTAGTCAAGCCTCGTCTTTCTTGCTGTAGATCAGATACTTCCGTGCGAAGAAGTTCCACAGAAACGCCACGGCTGTGGATACTACCTTACTGATGATCTGGTACGCACTGGTCACATCCGCCATGGTGATTTCAAACAGCTTGGTAATGCCGATGGTCAGCAGCAGTCCCACCACGCCAATGGCAGCGAATGCCAGGAACTCCGCCAGACGGGATTTGATCTTCGAGCTGCGGAATACCCAGAACGTGCTGAGAAAATAGTTGGCGAGCAGACCTGCCACAAAGGACAGTCCGTTGGCGATTACGGCGTAGCTCTGGTGAAATGCGAAGTAGAACAGCAGCGAGGAGAGCCCCCAGTCCACAATTGTTGCCGCACCGCCCACAAAGCAGTAGCGGAAGAACTGGATCAAGGTGTTCTCCGTTGCGCCGGCGAACAGCCGTCCCAGCTGTCCCTTCCGGAAAATTTCCACGATTTCCTGAAAATTTCCGCCGTTCTTGGTGGATGTTTCTTCTGCAATAGCGCCGTCATGTTTCTTCATAGGTCTTTGTTTCCTTCCTTAGAGTCTGCCGGTTCGGCAGTGCTCTTCTTATCTTGGAATATGCGGAACAGCCGTTCTTTGGAATGGCATTTCCCGCCATGTCAGGTTTTTGATTGGGTTTACGCACTGGGACCCAACCGGTTGGTCAGATGTACCAGGAACCGCAGCAGCTCCATGCTGTCATTGGCATCGGTGACCTGATCGTACTTGCAGTCGGCACAGAGCTTCTGGAGATCCGAAAGTTCTACCGCACCTGCCACCGCCTTATTCAGCAGCACGGCATCTGCCAAGTCCACATCGCCATCCAGATTCACATCGCCATAGAGCACATCCGCCGGTGTTTCTGTGGTTTCCCCATTGCCGGAAGTTGCGGTCGTAGTTGCAGTTGTCGTCGTAGCAGTTGTCTGTGTGGTCTCCGCACTGGAATCTGTGGTCTCCTCCGTGGATACAGTTGAAGCGGAGGTTGTTGTGGTGGTTGTCATCTGTGCTGTTGTAGTGGTCGGCGTTGTGGTAGTTGTGGTTTCTTCTGTCTGCTCCGGCTTCTTTCCGTTCGGTTCAACACCACCTACCAGCACGCCGTCCGAGTAAACACAGATGTGGTCATTTCGCTCCTCCGAGCCGTCCTGATAGGTATCTGTTGCCTTGGCGATGCCCTCATAGCTCCAGTCGTTGGAAGGATCCCAGTTGTCGCCGTAGTACAGTCCGATGGCGAACTGATATTTCTTGTTGGAGTTGGCAATTTTATAGCCGTCCCACTTGACTTCTACATAATAGATATCCGGATCATAGGAAGCATCGTACTGATACGGGCCGGAGAGCACACCGTCTGCCGGCGCTGCCTCCGTGCTCGCCTGATCGTACAGTTCGCTGACGTTAAGGGTGCTGAGGTTGGACTTGTTTTCCATCTCGGCAATGCTAAAGAAGTAGCGCATAGACAGATCAGTCTTCGGCTTGACGGAATCGGTGCGCATGAGCGCAGTGATCTTGGTCACGCCCTCGCCGGTTTTTCTCAGGTCGTCTACCGCATAGGCATCCACCCAGAAGTCATTGCCGCCCTGATCGGCACCACCGGTTTTCGGCGGGAAATCCGGCGTTACATGCATGTCATCAGTGCCGTAATATGCGTACAGTCCGGCGCATGCGCCCACAAAAGCTGCGTTATAGTCGATGGTAACCTCATTATAAATATAATCGGCAGTGGTGTCCACGTGCTTATCCTGTCCGTCCGGTCCGCCGACCAGTGCGCCATAGAGCACATACCGATGCTTTCCGGTATCCTCGCACTTGGTCAGACCAGAGGCGGCACGGTGGTGGGGATACTGTGCAGATTTTTCGTTATAGCCCACGATATAGCAGCGATCCATGGGATTGTCGCCCATGAGGTACTCCATCTGTCCCTTTGCCCAGTCGCTGTAAGCGGAAGGCTTGTTATTGTTCTTATACTTATCATATACCAGTGTGACATACTGCATCGCCGTATTATACCGTGCAGAACCCCACTGGTTCAGGAATGCATAACCGCCGGGAGTGGTATAGGCAGTCATCCACTTGTCAATTGCCTTTTCAATCTGTAGCCAAAAGTCCGCATCCTCGTACTGCGTCTTTCCCTGCACGGTACGGTACATGTTCTGGAGATCCAGTTCCGGATGTGCCAGATCGATCTCGCCCAACAGCGTCAGCGCACCGCTCCACACATCGTTCCAGCAGTATGCCCAGCCGCTGGGAGCGTAGTAATCCACGTAGGGCATGGCATCAGTGAGGTAGCTTTTGTCTTCCGTTGCGATGTACAGCCATGCTGCTGCCCAGACATAGTCATCCTGCCACTTCTCCGAACGGTAATAGCCCTTGGGACCGTCGGCGTTGTCACTCAGCTGCTTTTCATGGTTCTGTGCAAAGGAGAAGAGCGCTTTCGCATAATCCAGCGATTTTGCTGCATAGTCCGGATCGGTGTCCTTGAAGTTCAGATAGTTCACCGCCAGAGAAGCTGCTGCTGATACCACATAGTCGGTCTGGGGCTTGTCGCCAGTGAGAAAGAATGCCGGGCGATCCATGTCGTCGATCTCCGGCGAATTCCAGTAGGCGTGGTCGATATCGCCATCCCCCACCTGATAGCAGTGTGCGATGACCTCACCGTTCTCATCCCGGAATGTGCAGCGCATGAGGTAGTCGTTGAAATAGCGGAGAATGGTTTCGATGTGGGAATCCTGTCCCAGTTTCACATAGGAATCCCGAAACTCATAGTAGCCCCATCCCAGTGTCGAGGCAGCGTAATTCTCCGGCATGCCAAACTTTACGTGGTCGCCGGCATCGTGAAAACCGCCCTCCACGTTGACGCAGCCGTCTCCGTCGGGATCGAGAATCGCCTTGTACTGGGTGATAAAACTCTCCGACAAATTGGTATGGGTGCTGTCCAGCGGCACTTCTGCATCGTAGGTATGGCAGTTGCCACGCCAGTCATAGCGGTTGTTTTCCAACACATCTGTACCGCACATGTTGGCATCGTAGAAATAGATCGAGTATTGCAGCGCACGGGCAAAATCCACGTCTGTTGCTTCTGCCGAAGCCGACTCCGGCGCAAATCCGCCCAGCATTCCGGCGAGCATCACGCCGCCGACCGCAGCTGCCGCAAAGCGCATGCTGCCCTTCTTTCCAATTTTTTTCATAGATAACCTTCCCTTCTAAAAATCACGCCGGTGGTCGATTTTCCGGCAATTCGATACATACAACCAGTTCTATTATAAAGCATCTCCTCGAAAAAGTCAACAGTTTTTCCACATGATTTTCCCCGTTTTTATACGGATACAACAAACAGCACACGAGATGCTGTAGCCGTCGCAACATTTGCAGCAGTTGCAGAACAAATACATATTATTTTTTCATTTTACCCCTTGACGAATCCGGGAAAACATGCTATACTAAAGGAGTTGACAAAAGCCGTTTTACGGTGCTGTCAAGAGGTCTGGGTGTGGCGCAGTTGGTAGCGTGCTACCTTGGGGTGGTAGAGGCCGCCCGTTCAAGTCGGGTCACTCAGACCAAGGAAAAACCACGCAGTTTTAGGAGAATTCCTGAGGCTGCGTGGTTTTGTTTTTTATAGAGATAGATTGTCAAGTCAAGTATAACACAATCATTTTATGCTCCTGTGCCTTGGGTATCAAGTTTTATTATACAGGATCAAATCTGATAAAAAGAAATTTCAGTGCAGATAAGCCGCTGAAAAAGCTGCTGACTGATATAACCGAGGTTCAATGTGCAGATGGAAAGCTCTATGTATCGCCGATACTCGACTGCTTCAACGGTGAGATCGTTGCTCTTGAAATGCGTGATAACATGAAGAAAGAACTCTGCATAGACACCGTAAAACAGCTGCGTGAGAAGTACGGCAGACTCGACGGAACTGTCCTTCACAGCGACCGTGGCTGCCAGTACACAAGCTATGCGTTTCGCAGAGAGCTTGTAATAAATGGGCTCATCCAGAACCTCAGCGGTACCGCCCATTGCTACGATAATGCCCGTATGGAGAGCTTTTTTGCTACACTGAAAAAAGAAAAGCTGTATCAGATCCCGACCTACAGAATGAAACATGAAAAAGTCAAAACTGTCATCTTCCGATACATCTTCGGCTACTACAATACACAAAGGATCAACAGTTTCAATGAAGGTAGTCTCCCACCTGTGGCACTAAGAACTTCAAAACAGCTCTCTCATCACGCCGCCTGACTCCTGCCTATCCAAGATTTTGGGTATTCTCCGACTGCACATTTCTTGACAATTCCAGTCTGATGAATCATACCCTCTGTATTCCAGTTTTGACAGACCGTCCAAAAGAATCGGTGCTGCTTCATTTTTTCCTGTAAACCCAACAATTTCGCACATGTTTTACTCCTTTTAATCTCTTCTGAAAATATCTCTGGTGTAGACCTTTTCTGCTACATCATCAAGACAGGGATCATATCTGTTTGCAATGATCGCATCAGACATTTCCTTAAATTTTGCAAGGTCGTTGACGACAACGCTTCCGAAGAATGTTTCGCCGTCCTTTAACGTCGGCTCATAGATGATAACAGCGGCTCCCTTTGCCTTCACTCGCTTCATAACCCCTTGAATCGAGGACTGGCGGAAATTATCGCTGTTTGACTTCATCGTCAGACGGTAAACACCGATCACGATCTGTTTTTCAGAATCAGCATTCCACTCGCTGTTTGAACTGTAATAACCTGCTTTTTCGAGAACTCTGTCAGCAATGAAATCTTTTCTTGTGCGGTTGGAATCAACTATTGCAGACATCATATTTTGCGGCACGTCAGCATAATTTGCAAGAAGCTGTTTTGTATCCTTCGGCAGACAATAACCGCCGTAACCAAATGAAGGGTTATTATAGTGTGTTCCGATTCTTAGATCAAGGCACACGCCATCAATGATCTGTTGTGTGTTCAATCCTTTCATCTCTGCATAGGTGTCAAGTTCGTTGAAATATGACACTCTGAGGGCGAGATATGTATTGGCAAAGAGTTTGACAGCCTCTGCCTCCGTGAAGCCCATAAACAGTGTATCGATATTTTCCTTGATTGCTCCCTGCTGAAGAAGTCCTGCAAACGTATGGGCAGCGTTTACCAGTCTTTCATCGTCCATATCTGTTCCCACGATGATTCTGGACGGATAGAGATTGTCATAGAGTGCCTTGGATTCTCTCAGGAACTCAGGGCTGAAAATGATATTTTTATTGCCTGTCTTTTCACGAATGCTCTTGGTATAGCCTACCGGAATTGTGGACTTGATAACCATAATGGCATTCGGATTATACTTCATAACAAGGTCAATGACTGCTTCCACAGCACTTGTATCAAAAAAATTCTTCTTGCTGTCGTAATTGGTCGGTGCTGCAATTACAACAAAATCTGCATCTTTATATGCTGATTCTGCATCCAGTGTTGCTGTCAGGTCAAGTTCCTTTTCAGCAAGGTATTTCTCGATATAATCGTCCTGAATCGGCGATTTTCTGTTGTTGATGAGGTCTACCTTTTCAGGGATAATGTCTACTGCGGTTACGGTGTTGTGCTGTGCGAGTAGTGTTGCGATGGATAAACCTACATATCCTGTTCCTGCGACTGCGATTTTCATAAAAATCCTCTCCCTTTATATCTGATAAAATTCTTTGTACCACTCAGCAAACTTTCGGAGTCCCTCTCGAAGACTTGTACTCGGTTTGAACCCAAAGTCTGCTTCCAATGCACTTGTATCGGCATATGTGACCGGTACATCGCCTGGCTGCATTGGCACAAGTTCTTTATGTGCATCAAAATCATAATCTTGCGGCAGAACTCCTGCACGAACCAATTCTTCGCTGAGTATCTGGACAAAATCAAGGAGATTTTCAGGGTTGTTGTTTCCGATGTTATAGATCTTATATGGTGGTATTGGTAATCCGTCTTCACCATTTTTCTTTTCAGGTGGACTCATCATAACACGCTTTACGCCTTCAACAATATCATCAACATATGTAAAATCACGTTTACAGTTACCATAGTTGAAAATCTTGATAGTTTCACCCTTTACAAGCTTATTGGTAAATCCAAAGTATGCCATATCAGGACGACCTGCCGGACCGTAAACTGTGAAAAAACGAAGTCCTGTTGACGGGATATTATACAGTTTAGAATAGGCATGAGCCAAAAGTTCATCGCTCTTTTTTGTTGCAGCATAAAGTGAAACAGGATTGTCCACCTTGTCATCTGTACTGAACGGAACTTTCTTGTTTCCGCCATATACACTTGACGAACTTGCATAAACCAGATGTTCCACAGGGTGATTTCTGCAGGCTTCAAGGATATTATAGAAACCGACAATGTTCGATTCAATATATGCATCAGGATTTGTGATGCTGTATCGAACACCTGCCTGTGCAGCAAGATTTACAACAATATCAGGCTTATATTCTGTAAATATCTTCTCGATCAATACCTTATCTGCAAGATTGCCCTTAATGAATGTATACTTGCAATCAGGCTTTGACTCTGCAAGTTTCTCGATTTCTTTAAGGCGATACTCCTTTATGGATACATCGTAATAGTCATTTACGCTGTCAAAACCGATTATATTTATTTTTTCGTTTGTTTTCAGAAGCTCCTTTACAAGGTTACTTCCGATGAAACCGGCTGAACCGGTGATTAGGATTGTTTTGTTTGTCAAGTTTATTTTTTGCATTGCGTTTCCTCCCCTTTTAAAATATCTTTTATGTAAACTTTATACTTTGCATTATCAAGACAGAAATCGTAGCGGTTGGTGATAATCGCCCAAAGCGCAGCACTGAATCCCTTTAAATCATCTATTGCAATGAAGATTGTTTGATTATTTCCGGTAAGACCTGGAAATTCAATGTTTCCATTATATTGTTATCATAATATTAGTTAGGTTTAATAACTAACCCTCCAATAGCTTTTAGTTCAGCAAGGTGAATACAGGCATCGATATCGTGCTTGTCTAAAACACCATTGAGCGCCTCTTTATCCCGAATATCAACTTTGTAGAATGGAATAGCGACTCCTGTTATCTTTTCTGCACATTCAATAGCGGTTTTAGATGAATTGCAGAGATTATCGACTAAACAGTGTTGTAACCATTAACTATTAATCCAATTAGTGTATGGGAGCCTATGTAGCCTGCTACGCCCGTTACAAGAATTTCCACCTGACTCTTCTCTTCTTACACTCTGTTATTCACATAATCCTCGGTTGCATTATCTCGATGCTTTATAACACACGGATTACCAAATACAATAGAATGACTAGGAATATCGCAATTAACATATGAATTTGGAGCAATCAAAACATCATCGCCAATCTTTATATTACCAACAATTGCTGCATTAATACCTATCCATACATTATTTCCAATTACAGGCGTTCCTTTTCTTTTTCCTCTATTTTCTTGACCAATCGTTACACCTTTATGAATATTAATATTATCGCCTAATATAGAACGCTCATTGATTGTAATATTGTATGCGTGACCAATATATAAGCCTTTTCCAACTTTTGTATTGCAACTCAGTTCAATTCCATGCTTTGCCCTATGAATCTTTAGTAAGAATTTATAAATAAGTTTATTTATCCCACTGCTTGTCTGTGCCTTTCTAAAAAAGTATAACAATTTTTTTATATAACGCTCAGGTTTACCCGCGTATCTTAATAGATCGGCTGTATAAAGTTTCCAAAATTTTCTCTTGCACATACCTTTGCACCTCCTTCTGCACTAGATATGACACTTTTCATATTATGATTAAGTTTTAACATTACTTATAATTCTCGTTATTTGTTTTCATTTTACAAATCTCCCCTTTATCCTCTTAAACATAGATGATACTCTTTCTCGATAAAAAACAATGTTTGCTAAAACTGCAATAACAAGCCAAATTGCAAATATTTCAAGAGCAAGTAAGAACCACGAAATATAAGAAACAGACAACATTGGTATCTTAAAAGTTACAAGACTTGCGATAAGTACTGTTATTACATCCACCCCACACTGTTTCAAAAAATTCTTAAATGGCCAACAAATGATATTTTTTGAGTCATATCTTGCCATCCATACTGTCTGATATGCCATAGCTACCAAAGTACCGATGGAAACACCGATAAGTCCCCATATTTTCACAGTCGCAATAGAAATAACAATATTCAAAATCATTGCTACAATGTAGTTACTCTGTGTTTGCTTATAATGTCCAGCAGCTAAAATTAAAATATTATAAGGAAGTCTAAGGCAGTGTCCTGCATTTGCCACCGTTATCAAAACCGCAAATAATGGCTGGATATAGTCAGCATCATTAATCCCATTCGTATACACCCTTACAAAATTAACAAGCAAAACTCCCGTGCAACCAAAAATTAATGTTGTACCAGTATGCAAGATCCACTCAACATATCCAAAAAAATTATTGAGCTTTTCTGTTTCCTTTTTTGCTAACATCTCTCCTATGAGCGACTGAAATCCATTCGTCATTGACAAAAGTGCATTTTTCACTCCAAGGATTACAATATTATAAACAGAATAAATCGAAACATTAGCAAGTGTTGAAAACAAAGTTAACACAATATTATCTGTTCCGCTAAGAACATAAGATGCAAAATGCTGAGCCATTCCGTTCCATTTTTGCTTGATTGGCTCTTCAGTATATGTAATTTTTCTGTTTATCGAATAATGTTTTTTTACGTAAAGCACAAGAAAAAACGGACGAATTAAAAATATGAGTGACGTTGTTAGTTTTACGATTTGAATAGAAGCGCCTAACTTGATTACAATATAGCAAGCTATCGTATTGAGAATCAGTGTAATAATCTGTGCTGTATACTGAATGTATCCACGCTGATCCGCATTTAATAGTAGGCTGTTTACTATACCAAAATAGTACTGTGCAAAAGAACTGATACATATTGCTGCGATCAATAATGCGGTATACATATGACCAAAACTTTTGTTTACAATCAGCGGATAAAATATCATCAGCAACACTACATAGACAAGCAGAATCTCAGCAAGCCTTCTAAAGAATTTATTTGCAGACACATATATCTTACTGATCATATCTGTATCTTTTTCAGTCAGTGGTTTATATAACGCCGATTGCACAACAGCACCAACGCCTAAATCCAATAGAGTTATCACTCCAAGAAACTGCGTGATGCTGTTTACAAGTCCATTGACATCTGAACCAAAGGACTCAAGTATCAGACGTGGCAATATAAATCCACATACTACAGTAACAAGTTGCAAGATCAGTGAAGTTATTGTATTTAGTGCTAATTTTTTACCTCTTCCAGCCATTATATTAAGTTATCCTCTCTTATCAGGAAGGTTTATCATATCTCCTAATTTGTAGTTCCATTCATCTGGTGAAAATACACCAAACCCAGCAGCGGGATAAAAAGTTAATTCTCCAAAGTACATTTTCCCATTTATTTCATAAAAATCGACTCTTATAAAGGGAATGCCTTTTGATAAAATTTCTGCCGATTTTTTCATTTTATCAAAAGAAACCGGAACCGGAACCGGATAATTACTAAATGGTTTTTTAGGCAAAGCCAACCCTGTGAAAGATTGGTGCTGCCAATCCATATCATAAAAATCAATGGTTTCATTAGAAGTTCTATCAGAAATTACTTGACAATACACAGGTTTACCATTAAAACAAAAAAACTTGTAGTCTCTCAGCTCAGATGTAGTAGAATCTTCCATATACTTTTCGGCAAGAATTCTTGGAACAACATTTTTATATGGCCATTCACGTCCAGTAAGATAATAATCTTGTGCCAAGCCTCTTCTAAGCTCAGCCTTGACTTTTTCAATATCCGATTTAGATTTATCTCTGCAAATATACATTCCCAAACCGGAATTATGGTTGCATTTCAATACAAATCTATCTGGTAAAGCATCAAAATCAATCTCATCAGGGCTATCCCATACGCCAATTGTTGGAATGATATACTCCTCTCCAATCTTATCTGCAACGTACTTCTTAACAGCATATTTATCTACCATTATTGTATATTCTGGTTTGCGATCATAGAGCTTCAACCATTGGAGTTTTTCGTTGAATGTTTTGGGAGTGTCTAGGTCAAGTTCACAACCAAGACACACTTTGAACTTACATCGAAGAAATTTCTCATCTTCCCACGAATCATATCTTCCTCTTCCGGCATTTACTAAAAATCTGTAATCAGTATGAACTATATATTTGAAAATTTTTTTTATAATTTCTAACATATCAAATTCTCAGCTTTCTCTAATATAATTATTTTATCGAATACTCTGAAAGAAAGTGTAATATGGTGTCACATATTTATTTCCATCAAATTCCAAATAAGTCAAGGCAAACAAAAATAATATAATTATTGTAGTAGCTTGGATTCTCCATCTGTTATCGATATTGACAATAATATTAGGTATTGCAAACATAATGTATATTGAAAAGTAAGGAACAATTCTCCCGAAAATAGCCATTGAATAGCCAATTGCTTGACAACAAACAGCGAGAATGAGTGCACAAATTGTCATTCTTTCTTGTGCATTATTCTTTTTCATATAAAAAACACTTACAAATAGAATGACATTCAACAATATAAGCATTATGTATGATCCACCTTGTTGATCATACTTTCCGCCAACAAAGCCAATATATTTGGGAAACAATTTTAATGCTATTCCAACAGCTGTTCTTCCAAATAGTAATAAAAATATCTCTATACCTAATAATAGCCAAGTAATACGTTCCCAGTTAATACCATATAAAATATAGAGCACTATTGCTATTATTGCAGTAGTGTGAAATAACATTGCTATACCTACCACAATAATATATTTCCACAATTTTCGTTCTACTATGTAATTCCAACCACAAAGCACTATGGATATAGCAATCATCTGTCTAAATATACCTAAACTATATGTAAACATACCAAGTGCAAAATAGCATAAGATGCTAACATACGGAATTAGCGAATATTTTTTTATGGTTTTAAAAAGAGGAATATATATTATGATAGCAATAATAAATAAGAACGAGGTGTTTCCTAAATTTGCCCAAGAGCACAATTTTGTTAAAGCAAAATATCCCCATTCAAAATCAAATGGCCAAACAAGTTTAGCTGTCAACACCTCTGATAGTGACAAACCACTATAATGGTTTAAGGCAGCTAAATATACCTCTGTATCAGCTCCAATCGTATATCCACGAATTCCTACCAGTATAATCAACTCTATACAACATAAACTCAAATACGCATTTTTATTAAAACAATTATCGTTGATGCCATTTTTCTCTTTAAATAAGGGGATTTGCAACCCAGCTAAAAGTAAATAACCTATATATACAGCCACCTGAATCTCCTTTTATTTACAATCAAAAATTTTATCCACAAATTCACTGGTGACACTTTGAATGTCATATTTATTTTTAATAAACAATTCCTTTGTATCAATTCTTTCTGAGGATACGACTTTTAATGCCTCCATTGCCCAATTATCTGCATTGCCTAAAGACATATACTCAACCAAACCAGTTATATTCGCCTCTTGAGTGATAGTATCTGAAATAATACACGGAAGTCCTGTGGCTTGAGCTTCAATAACCGTGTTAGGCATTCCCTCATAGAAAGATGGAAATACGAAAACATCCATTGCTGAAAGTATATACGGTATATCATTTCTAAATCCTGCGAAAATGATTTTATCACTAAGTCCAAGCTTATATGCTTTTTCTTTAATTTGATCCTGAAGATTTCCCTTTTCCACTAATAACAATTTCAAATTTTTGTCTTTTTCTATCATGCTTGCAAATATGTCAATCAAAAAAGCATGATTTTTTTGTTCATCAAATCTTCCTATATGACCTACAAGTTTTGTACCATCATCTATACCAAATTCACTACGTATGCGTACTCTTTCTTCAGGATAAAACTTAAAAATCTCAAGATCTACTCCATTATGAATAATATTTACTTTACCATCTTCATAAGTTTTATTGCCAAAGGTATGTTTGGCAGCGAGATCACTTGGAGCAATCTTAATATCAACATATTTATTAAACAATATTCTTCCCAAAAAGTGTACTATTTTCAATTTCAAACTATATCCATCACTTGCATTGCTTGACCTTGCACAACAAACATTTGCACCTGCCATCTTGGCAATTTTTAGATCCATAAATCCCATTGCATTTGATGTGATTCGCAGTACATTACCATAACCATTAATCTTTATTATTTCTGCAAGTTGCTTTTTAAAGTCCTTAAGATTCTCAGATTTCGAAGGAATTCTATATACCTTACCACCCATAGACAGTATCTCATCTTCATAAAAACACTTTTCTTTTTCATTGATACAAAAATCCATCTGATACTGTAATCTATCTATATTTCTATATACTTTCATCAAAAAAGTTTCAGCTCCGCCAACATTCATACCACTTAAAATACATAGCAATCTCTTCATATGATTCTTTCACCTTATCCTAAATCATCTAATAAAACTTTTAGTGTCTTTACCAATTCTACTCGAATAGTACAGAAAAAGCACAGTACCTCAAAGAGCAGAGATTATCTTCCCAAAATTTTTCGAGTCATAATCTGAATAGTTGATTCGGGGATATAATTATTTGCTTTGCATATACAGTTTTCTTTCATATCAAATAGCTTTTGAAAATTTTTTGATGCATAGAACAAAACATCTTCGAACTGCCCTTTATTATCAAAATCATATCCAACACCTGTTATATCATTATCAACCACATCATCAAAACTTTCCCATTTTGCAGAAATAACAGGTACTCCTGCCGCATAAGCATCAATAATCGTTCCTGGTATTCCTTCTGTATAAAAATGTGTCGGAAACAAAAGTGCAAAATAATTCTTCAAAACATCAACACTCTTATCAGCATCAACACAACCACAGTATTTTATATATTTAGGAAATTTTAGTTTTAGATTCTCAAACCATTCCGTTTGGTTAAAATCGATTTGACCATAAATATCAAGTGTATAAACAACTCGCCCAAATTGATCATTAACTTGCTTAACAGCACAGACAGCATCCTCTATGCCTTTTTCTTTCATAACCCTTGAAAAAGTACATAACTTATAGGGTTCTTTAGTTGGGTACACAAGCTCATTTTCAGATAATATATTTAATTTTTTACAATTAGGCATTACATATATATTTGTAAATCCATATTTATCGAGGGTTCTCTTCATTGTTTGTGTTTCTACATAAACACCATTAAATTCTTTTAAATACTTGACAAGCCACTTTTTATTAGACAAAAGCTGTGGAAGCCACCCTCCAATTACAACATAATGCAGTTTTCGGTGTTTAAATAATTTTCTTGCAATGGCTAAAAGCGGGGCATATACTCTAAGTCCGTTATGTGCAGGGAAAATAATAACATTTTCACAATTTTTAAGTCCTTTTAGCACATTAATAGGAGCTTTTAATAACACTTTAAATCCGCCATGGGTATCTATTTTTAAAACCTGTTCATTTCCCAGCTGATTCTGAAGCTCTTCTGTAATTATCTTTGTTTTTACAGTCTGTCCATTTAGAAGAACTTTACCTTCTCCAAAATGACCTATTACACAAACTTTTTTACCCATTCTTTATGTACCTTTTCTTTTTATAAAATCCAAAAACAAGATTTCTTCCAGTGTTAAATAAGCTCATAAATACATTCTGCTTTTCAGCATCTCTGTATAATCTATAATGCCATTTTATCAGTTCTGAATATCCATGATTGCTGATAGACCCTGATCTTTTGCGATATTTAGCCAACGTTTTATCGAGAAGATAACAGTTAGTCTTTTTACAAACTTTCAACCACATAGCGTAGTCATTATTTTTCTTGATGTCAGCAATTTGAATCAATCCAACAAATTCTTTATCGAACATAACGGTCAAACATCCAGGCCAGCAATAATTATACATTCCTTGCTTTGTAATATGTTTTGGACCTGTAATAAATCTTCCATTTGAAACAGATTCTTCATCTATCTCTTCATAATTTGTATAGGAAAAATGATAATCATTTTTCTCCATAAAGTCGATTTGTTTTTCGAGTTTTTCAGGCATCCACAAATCATCTGAATCAAGAAAAGCAATCCATTTTCCTTTTGCTTCTCTCAACGCTCTGTTTCTGCTAACCGCCGCACCTGAATTATGTGAATTCTTGAGGTACTCAATACGTTTATCCGAAAGATATTTTTTTAAAACTTCATCAGTACCATCTGTAGAGCAGTCATCAACAATAATAAGTTCCCAGTTTTTGTGAGTTTGTGCAAGAACAGACTCAATTGTTTTTGCTATATACTTTGCTGTGTTATATGATGGCATTATGATTGAAACTAAATCATTCATATTCTTCTACCTTGCCTTCCAAAATCCTACAAGGAACTCCAACAGCGGTCATACCATCCGGTACGTCACGATTAACTAATGTGCAAGCTCCAATTACAGCTCCTTCTCCAATACATACACCATTTTCAGAACCGTCGGCATTCTTGCTTATAATACTTGCCATCATACCAATGTAAGCTTTATTTTTAATTACTATTGGATAATGTCCTTGATTTCTTCCGTGACAAGCAAAATAAACGCCATATGAGATAATTACATCATCACCTATTGTTAAAATATCATAACACATATCATCTAAATAACTATGCATTCCAATAAATACATTTTTTCCAATTTTAAATCCACAAAGTCTATAAAGAAAAATTCGAATTCTATTAAATGGACAATTAGAAGCAATCGTATTTGTAACCCATTTTCTTATAGGTTTTCCTATTACTTTTAGAATCGAATAATCATAATAATATGGTACGGGTTTCTTGTTTTTCTTCTCATATAACCATTTAATAATCTCATCTTATATCCTCAAAAGTTCAACTGCTTCTCTTTGCTTTTGATCATATTCAGCCTTACTAACTTTACCTTCACTCAGTAAATAATCGCCTAAATCAGCAGCAGTAGCCATTCCTTCTTCGGATATGCCATCACGTTTAAAAACATTCACTACTGTTTTCAAAATGATTTTTACATCTCCAAAAAAGGTAATATTTTCAATGTACTTTAAATCATAAGAGAGCTTGTCTTCCCACTTGATAGCATTTCTGCCATTGACTTGTGCAAGACCTGTTAACCCCTGACGGACTGTATGGCGTTTTCTCTGTTCATCTGTCATAAACACCATATCCCGGACAAGCTGAGGACGTGGACCTACAATTGCCATATCCCCCACAAGAATATTCACAAGCTCCGGCAATTCATCAAGGCTAGTACTCCTCAAAATCCTGCCATACTTATTCAATCTGACATCATCTGGGAGCAAGTTGCCGTTTTTATCCTTACGATTATCCATTGTTCTAAACTTGATCAGCTTAAAGATCTTCTCATCTTTGCCAGGTCTTTGCTGTGTAAAGAACGGATTACCGCCCATAAAAACAGCGCCAAGGATAATCAGTATCAGCAGTAATGGTGAAAGCACGATCAACGCACAAAGGCTAAGCACAAAGTCCAGTATTCTCTTTATGTATTTTGCGTACATCAGTTAAAACAACTCCTGATTATCTCAATGATCTTATCCTGTTCCTCCGCTGTCATTTTGTTATCAGACGGCAAACACAGACCTCTTTCAAAAATATCTGCTCCGACATCTTCCAGATCACCTGCGATATACGCATTTGTCTGACCTCTGCCGTTACCCTTAACAGTAATAAACGGATTCATTCTGTAGATAGGCTGCATATGCATCGGCTTCCAGATTGGTCTGCCTTCTGCATTGTATTTTGCAAGCGTTTCAAGGATTTCTGTCGGGCAACTCTTTCCACTCTCGGAAATATAGAGTGCGTCTTGTTCGCCTCGCACTTGTTTGCACATAGCTTCTTTGTCAATGATCATACAGCTAAGCCAAAAGTTCGGCTCGCTATTTTTCTCATCATAAGGATTCATATGAACAGGAAGTCCTTTGAAACCCTCTTTGTATCTCATATAGATTGCCTTTTTCTGTGCGATATGTTCTTCCAGATACGGCATCTGTCCACGGACAACACCTGCAATGATGTTTGACATTCTGTAGTTGTATCCGATTTCTTCGTGCTGATACCACGGAGCAGCTTCACGGCTTTGTGTAGACCATTTTCTCACCTTATCCGCATCAGCTCTACAATCAGTCAAAAACATACCACCTGATGAACCTGTAATAATTTTATTTCCGTTGAAACTGATGATATTGCCACTTCCGAAAGTGCCTGTTTGCTTGCCCTTGTAAGTAGCACCGAATGATTCAGCAGCATCCTCTACAAGAACAGCACCATGCTTTTCACAAACAGCCATAATCTCATCAAGCTTTGCAGGAGTTCCATAGAGATGAACGAGAACCACAAGCTTTACATCTGGGTAAATCTCAAATGCCTTTTCAAGTGCAACAGGATCCATATTCCATGTATCACGTTCTGTATCAATGAAAACAGCCTCGCCGTCCTCATATGCAACAGGATTGACTGTTGCGTCAAATGTCATATCAGAACAAAACACCTTATGTCCCTGAAGCGTTCCGCAATTTGGCTTTGCCTGTCCATAGAGCTTTTCTCCTGCAAGTTTGATTGCAAGATGCAAAGCACCCGTACCGCTGGAAAGTGCAACTGCATATTTGCAGCCAATTTTTTCAGCAACAAGAATTTCTGTTTCATTGACATTTTCGCCAGCTGTGGTGATCCAGTTTTTCTCAAACGCATCATTTACCCACTTTTGTTCATCGCCATGCATTGTCGGCGATGACAGCCAGATTTTCTTTTCAAATGGTTTCATTTTTACACAACCTCCACTCCGAAAAACACATTCTTTCACCCCGTCGGCAGCAGCATCTTCCGATTAAACTCCTCTGGCGTTACGAAAGTTGGCACCATATCGTGCAGCGCCATCACTGCGAGTTCCTCATTGTTTTTCTCTGCTGCATTCCGAAGTTCATGAAGCTTTGCCAAAAACGGCTTTGCGTCAATGTCAATCTGCTTGCCGATAAAAATCAGCTTATTCGAAGTTTTCTGCAAGCCCTCTTCATCCATCAGCAGCTCCTCCCGAATCTTCTCTCCCGGACGAAGTCCGGTAAAGACGATGGGCACATCCTCATAGGGCTTTTTGCCATACATCCGAATCAAATTTTCTGCCAGCGTCAAGATCCGTACCGGCTTTCCCATATCCAGTACAAAAATTTCACCGCCATGGGCAATTGCCGCAGCTTCCATTACAAGGCTGACCGCCTCCGGAATGGTCATAAAATAGCGGATGATATCCCGGTGTGTCACAGTCACCGGTCTGCCGCTCTCAATCTGCCGCTTAAACAGCGGAATGACAGAGCCATTGGAACCAAGCACATTGCCAAAACGTGTGGTTACAAATTCCGTTTTTCCGTCGTGCGTCTGGGAAAGATACTGGATGATCATTTCGCAGCAACGCTTAGAGGCACCCATCACATTGGTGGGATTGACTGCTTTGTCTGTGGAGATCATCACAAATTTCTCCGCATCATAAAATTGCGCCAAAGTCGCTGTGTTAAAAGTTCCGATGATATTATTTTTAATTGCCTCCATCGGCGAATCCTCCATGAGCGGCACATGCTTATGCGCTGCCGCATGGAACACAATATCCGGCAAATACCTCTTGAAAATCTGATCCATGCGGTGATAATCCCGCACCGATGCAATCAGTGTCACCAGATTCAAGGTATCCTTATACTCCATCCGCAATTCCTGCTGGATGTCGTAGGCGTTATTTTCATAGATATCCACGATAATGATCTGCTTCGGTGCATACCGTGCGATCTGCCGCACCAGCTCAGAGCCGATGCTTCCGCCACCGCCAGTCACCATACAAATCTTTCCGCTGATGAAATTCTTGATGTCCTGATTGTCAAACCGAATGGGATCCCGCCCCAGCAGGTCTTCCACATTGATGTCATGAATCTGCTTCAGGAGTGTACTCTGATTGGTGTCGTTTTCAAAAATCAAATCGCTGAGGAACGGCATCACCTTAATGGGCAGATCCGTTTTAGAACATGCATCCAAAATCCGCTTCCGCTCGTCCTTCAGACAGGACGGAATGGAAAAAATGATCTGTTCGATCTTCATTTGCTTTGCATACTTTTGAATCTCGCTGGTATTTCCCACAACAGGAACACCGCGAAGTTTGGTGCCGATCTTGTTGGGATCGTCATCAATGATGCAAACCGGCTTGTAGGGCGCATCGTTTTGATTGGGAGAGGTATGCGCATGTTCGATCTCTCCCAGCAGGAGCCCGGTGGCTCTTCCACCGCCCACAATCATGGTTCGCTTGTTCTTTGCATCACTTCTGCCGCACTCAATCAGTTCTATAAATGTCTGCTTAAACAGCATACGAAACAGGCAAACTCCGAGAATGGTCATGATGCAATGTAAAATCGGATAGAGCATGGGGATGTGTCCACGGATGACATAGACAAAAATACAGGATGCTGCCATGCCAACGACGATACCATAAACGCAGGACAGATAGTCTTTCCAGCTGAAATAACGCCACATTTTGTTGTATGCCCCAAACATAAACAGGCTCATAATACAGCAAAAGACGCTGACCGTAATGGAAATAACCATGATGTGCTGCGAAACGCCGTGATTCCATAGAGAAAGAACAAAATTCGAAATCAGTGCCGCAACAATAACTATAAAGGCATCTGCAATTGCCAAAATAATTTTTCGGAATCTGAATTTTTGAACCAATTCTTTCATCAACAATCCTTCCTCTCAATTCTTCCAAAAAATTCCTATTTTCTTTGTTTTATCTGCGTATAGAGCCAATACCCCACTGCTGTTCCCAGCGTGTTATGAAAAACATCGTCCACCTCACAAAGTCCACGCCCTGTCAGATATTGTGTCAATTCAATGCACACGGAAAACAACGCTCCCACGCAGATCACCCGCCATGGTTTCCGAAACCATCGGAACAGATACGGCAGGAAACCGCCCAGCGGTAACAGCATCACCAGGTTGCCGCCGATTTGTCCCAGCCAGTACCCTGTGCGTGCACCAGAGAACAGTTCCCGCCATTCCCACAGCGGCACAAGCATACAGCGCCGTGTCTCGGAAGTCCGATCAATCAGCGTCAGCCAAAGAACCGCTGCCACATAGAGCACAAACAAGCCCCAGGCGACTCGCCGCATTTTCATTCCACAGTAACGCTTTTTGCCAGATTTCGCGGCTTGTCCACGTCATACCCCTTGGCAACGGAAACATAGTAGCCCATCAGCTGGAGGGGAACCACTGCAAGACTGCCGGCAAACAACTGGTGGATTTTCGGGATATACACCGTAAAATCTGCGGTATCCTCCATCTCATAATTGCCGTATGTGGTCAGTCCCATCAGGTGTGCCCCACGGCTCTTGACCTCCACCATGTTGCTCACAGTCTTTTCGTACAGGTTCTGCTGCGTCACCACACTGAATACAATGGTTCCGTCCTCAATCAGACTGATTGGCCCATGTTTCAATTCACCGGCAGCGTACGCCTCCGAGTGAATGTAGCTGATCTCTTTCATTTTCAGGCTACCTTCCATGCCAATGGCATAATCGATACCTCTTCCAATGAAGAAAGCATCTTTCACACCTACCAGCTTATTGGCAAACCACTGGATGCGCTCCTTGTCCTCCAAGATGCGCTCCACCTTTTCCGGAATGGTATCGATCTCCGCCAAAAGTGTCTGATACATCTCGTCGGCGATCTCATTCCGTGCCTTGGCAAACTGCAGTGCCAGCAGATATGACGCCACCAGCTGACAGCTATACGCTTTCGTTGTTGCCACGGAAATTTCCGGCCCAGCAAGAGTATAAAACACACTGTCCGCCTCTCTGGCGATGGAAGAGCCAACCACATTGACGATTCCCAACGTGCGAACGCCCTTTTCTTTTGCCAGACGCAATGCCTCCAGACTATCCGCCGTCTCTCCGGACTGGCTGATGATAATCACCAGACTCTCCGGCACCAGCGTCATCTTCCGATAGCGGAACTCCGACGCCAGTTCCACACGAACCGGCAAACTGGTCAGTTCCTCAATCACATACTGTGCTGCCATTCCCACATGATACGCCGAACCGCAAGCCACAATATACACCTGCTTCAAGTTTCGAATCAGGTCATCATCAATACCATCAAAGTGAATCTCGCCGTCCTTGACAACCGCATGAATGGTATCCCGAATCACCTTGGGCTGTTCGTGGATTTCCTTGAGCATAAAGTGCTCGTAACCGCCCTTTTCCGCTGCAGCTGCATCCCACTTGATCTCAGTTAATTCTTTCTGAATTTCTTCCTGTTCGATGTTATAAAACGTTGCTGTTCCCTTGGTCAGGTGTGCGATTTCCTGATTACCGATGTAATAGACATTCCGTGTGTACTTCAAAATTGCCGGAACATCAGATGCCACATAGGTTTCGCCGTCCGCCACGCCGATAATCATCGGACTGTCTTTTCTGGCAGCGAAAATCTCGCCGGGATAATCCTGAAACATCAGTTCCAGCGCATAAGAACCTCGAATGCGCAGCATTGCCCGCACCATGGCATCCACCGGACCCTCCTGATATTTCTTATAGTAATAGTCCACCAGCTTTACCGCTACTTCCGTGTCTGTCTGCGAATGAAACGTATAGCCAACCTTGGTCAGCTTTTCTTTCAGCTGCTGGAAATTCTCGATAATTCCATTATGTACGCCGATGACATTTTTATCATCACTGGAATGGGGATGTGCATTCTGTGCGGAAGGCTCTCCGTGAGTCGCCCAGCGAGTGTGCCCGATACCGCAGTTGCCCCGGACAGCATTGCCATTGTCCGTCATCTCCTGAAGCATCTTGAGCTTGCCCTTTTCCTTGAGGATTTCCGTCTCTCCGTCCCCGTCCCGCACAGCAATACCGGCGGAGTCATAGCCCCGATATTCCAGTTTTGACAAACCGTCCAACAAAATCGGCGCAGCTGGATGATTTCCTGTAAATCCTACAATTCCACACATATTCTCGTTTCCCTTCTTTCCAATTATTGCATATGGCATTCCAACAGACGGTTGGATTTCTCAATAATCTCCGGTCTCACTTTCTTTTGCAGAATCTCAAAGTTCGGTTTTCGATCTGTTAGATTATGACAATCAGATCCGAACAAAAAAGGAAGTTCACGCTTGATGACCTCCTTGGCGATTCGCTTTTGAGAAAAGCTTTGAAATGCTTCTATATTGATTTGCAAAACTGCATCGAGCTGCAACAAATGTGCTGTCTGTTCCCTGTTGTACCAGTTCAGATACCGATGGACATGGGCAATCACAGGTGTCAGGCGGTATGTTATGGCGATATTGTCGATTTCCTCTTCCATCCACTCCTGATACGGGGCATAAGGCAGTTCCAGCAAAATCAAGTCTGTACCCTGAATCGCCAGCTTTTCAATATCCGGCGTATCACTTAGACCTTTTTCGATTGCCACTTCTGCGCCCAGGAAGATATTCTGCACCGCTGGGTTTGCCGCTTTCAGCTTTGCAAACTGCCGCTGCCGTTTTTCCAGATATGCTGCGACACTCTTCTCCCGATGCCGGTAAAAATGCGGCGTTGCAATGCTGCGTTCCACGCCCTGCTGCCGCAGCTGCTCCAGCATCGAATATGACATCTCTATGCTGTCGCTTCCGTCGTCCATTTCCGGAAGAATATAGCTGTGGCAATCTGTCATCATGCTTGCTTCTCTCCCTCGATATGCTTCGCATCTGCTTCCGCTTCCGCCGCAGCGGTTTCCGTAGATTCCGTTTCCGACGGTTCGGTGCGGTACTGATAGTCGTATTTATATTTGTACTTATACTTGTAATTGGAATAATATCCGGCACTGTGCTTGTGCACCACTTCGTTCAGCACAAAGCCCAGAACATTGCAGTTTGCCAGTTCCAACTGCTTCACTGCGTCCTCTGCCTCCGCATAGGTCGTAGTTCCATAGTGCACTACCATGACCACGCCAGCGATCGAATTAGCCATGCCAGCCACATCCGATACCACGTTGACCGGTGCGCAGTCAATGAGGATTATGTCATACTTTTCTTTCAGCTTATCCAACAGCTCTGCCATCTGCTTCGAAGCCAGCAGTTCCGACGGGTTCGGCGGAATTGTGCCGGCGGTCAACAGATCCAGCGTACCAGTGACATTCTGATGCAGTGCCTCATCCAGCAAGCTGGCGTCGGTGATGACATTAGAAAGCCCGAGCTTATTGGAAACCTGAAAATTCTTATGCTGTACCGGTTTGCGCATGTCAGCGTCAATCAGCAGCACTGTCTTATCAGTTTCCGAAATTGCCGTTGCCAGATTGGCAACAGTTACGGATTTTCCCTCGTTCGGACTGGCACTCGTCACAGCAACGATTTTATTCTCGCTGGTGGACACCAAGAAATTCAAGGAGGAGCGGAGCGCTTTATATGTTTCCAGAATGCTGAACGGCAAATCGGAGTTGTGATAGATCAGCTTCCGCTTTCTGTCTGCCGAAGTGCCACGGTCTTTCTTTTCCTTACTTTTCAGCAGACTGCATTCTTTCTCAACGCTCTATCGTTCAAATTTTGACTAATGTATATTCAAAAAAAAAAAAATCGCACCTCAGAATTTCTGAAATACGATTTCTCTATGATTCTGAAAACGGTACACCGTCATGCAGCGTTCTCCAACAAATTCCATCCTCGGTCATCTGAATCTCACGGTTACATATGGAGAGCACCTGACCACGATGCGTCACAATAATCACTGTCTTGTCTGTCATCTCCTTGAGATTTTCCAGCAATTTCCGCTCTGTTGGCACATCCAGAGAACTGGTAGACTCATCCAGCAGCAGAATCGGGCTGTCCGCATAGATAGCTCTGGCAACTGCAAGCCGCTGCATTTGCCCCTCCGAAAGCCCTGTGCCGTTTTCTCCAAGCAGCGTATCCATGCCGTGTTCCAGCTTGTCCACAAACTCATCGGCACAGGCGATTTGTAGCGCTCTGCGAAACTTCTCCTCTTGAAATGCGCCGCCGGATGTAAATGTGACGACCTCCCGAATGGTGCCGCTCATCAGCTGATTTCCCTGCGGCACATAGGCAAACAGCCTGTGCCAACGGGCATCCATGGGATGCTGTGTTCCGTCTGTGTCCTGTAAGAAAAGCCTGCCGCTGTCCGGATGATAGAGACACATCAAAAGCTTGAGCAGCGTAGACTTTCCGCATCCGCTGTGCCCCGTCACCGCCACATAGTCGCCCTTCTGAATGGCAAGGCTCACATCTTTCAGCACCACAGGCATGTTTTTCTTTTCCAGATTCGAAAGCTCCTGCGATACCGGATAGTAGGTGTAATTCACATGTTCCAGCACAATGCTGCAAAACGACTGCTCATAGAATTGCTGCACATACGCCAGGGAGTACGGCGGTTCGGTTGACTCATCCGCAAACTGCTCCACCTCCATCAGACGCTCCGCACTGGAGAGCATGGCAAAAAACTGCGGAAAATAGCCGGTAATGTTGGCGAACGGCTGCTGAATCTGTGCGATCAGCTGGGTGATGCCCACCAGCGTGCCATAGGACATAGTATCTGTCAGGATTCCATAGCTGCAGTAGCACGCCCCTAACACGTACATGCCATTCATCGCCGCCCCAAATCCAATGTTGCAGAAGTTGGAGAAACGATTTTTCCGAAGCCGTGCTGCCCTGTGCGCCTGCATTTTTTCCGCTGCCGCCTCTTCCGCCTGCGACTCTGCCGCAAAGGATCGGAGCATCATCATACAGCCCAAATGCTCCTGTAAAAAGATGCGCAGTTTTCCGTCCTTTTCCTGTGTATTCCGATGCAGGCGCTTGATGACACGCCGAAAGGCATAGGTGAAGAAAATCAGGATTGCACCGCATGGCACCAGCATAGCGGCAAACCGCACATCGTAAATCAGGATCATGGTCAGTGCACTGACCAGCTTCACGCACATTCCAGCCAGTCCCGGCAAAATCGCTACACAGCTGTTGGCGACCAGTGCGGTGTCATTGGTAAGACGGTTCAGCCACTCGCCGGAGTGCACAGCGTTGACGGACGCATAGTCCTTATATAACAGATAGTGGAACAGCCTGCTCTTAAACAGATTTTCCAGCGTCGCACGGGATAGTTCTTCCAGCCAGCGAATCAGCCCACGGATGGCAATCTGTCCGGCGACCAGCAGCAGAAGCAAACCGGCAAAGAGCAGAAAGCCGTTTCGGTCGTGACCCACCGCACGGTCTACCATCTGCTGCAACAGCAGCGCATACAAAACACCAGAACAGCCGTTGATGCCCTGCGCCAGAATCAGCAGGGCGACGCACCGCTTCTTTTTTCCTGTAACACGCCAGAGCCATTTGAATGTACTATTTTTCATGCTGTGGTTTCCTCATTCTCTTGAGTTTCCGGCGAAGGCGCAGGAGAAACGCCCGCACGGGAAAGCAGTCGCACCAGAGATGCACATAGAGCCGGTACTTCGGACACTCCACAGAGAACGGTTTTCCATCTCGTATCACACTGTGCAGAACACCGATGATCTGCCCGTCTGTGACGCCGTATTCCCGTGTCCATCGGTTGTCCCCGCAAAGCACATAGTCCTGCGGGCGCACCTTGAGAATGCGGTGCAGCACATATTGTCCGCTGCTGCGCCGATACAGCGGAACGTCATACCGGTGCAGTCTTCCCGCCGGTTTGGGCACGATCTCCAATAGATCCCGTCCCTGCCGAATCAGAGGCAGCATACTGTCCCCCACATTATAATAGATGAGCTTCCCGTTCTTCGCCAGTTCCTGTTCAAAAGTAGAGCGTTCAGGCATCGACAGCACCGTACTTCTTCAGTTCTTCCAGCACCTTCTCCACATCCTTGGCAATTACCTCCCGTGGCGCATCGTACTTTTCCGCCATCTTGTCCACAATCTCCTCCTCGGTGGTTTCCTGCGTCAGACAGTGCACCAGAAAACTTGCTGTGGGATTGCTGCGGAAAAATCCGGAAAATTCAGTGTTTCCTGTGGAAATCACGATGCTTTCTGTGCCGGTGTCGTGGACAATAAATCGATCGTTGAGTTTCATGATGTTCTCCTTTGCTTGTGTAAATTCGTTTAAACTTCAAGGCAATACCGCACAAAGAGCGTCTGGCGATTTTGCACGCCATCTGCTTGCAAATTTCCCGTCATATTTCACAAAAATGCTCGTGAATACAGCAAGTATTCACTCCGCTTTTTGTTTCATCTGACGAAAAATTTGACGACGCATCTGTCGCACAATCTTTGTGCGGTATTGCCTCAAATCTGAGTTTTTAGACAAACTCAATCACTTTTCCAAGAAAGCTTTCATCGCTTTCAATTGCAATACAATTTTTCGCATCGTAAATCGGCACAGGCGAATATTTTTTGCCATCAATTAAAAAAGACGGTATGCTTTTTTCAGCATTTCATCCAGCTTTAACACAACATAATTTTTTATGTGAAATTCATAGACAACTCTGCTCGTAGTTTTCTTCTCCGTGCATGCGATTCCTCTCTCAATTATACGGCAAAATGCAATTTTTGTCAACAGTCCTGTAAAACAAATCACGCAATCCCACGTCCGATTTCCGCCTTGACGAATTCCCTCTTTCCATGATATAATGGTCATAGAACATCCATTGCACAAGGGAGGCGATATCCATGACACAGCAGCAGGAAGTGCTCACTCTTTTCTATCTCTGCTACTGCAAGCTAAACCACATTTTCCCTGACCGGCAGCGGACAAAAGGACTGGACATCTCTCAGCTCTATCAAATATCCGTATACCACGACATCGGCGCAATTGTCTGCATGGCGCTGGAATCTGCCGGCATTCTCGACAATGCCGATCCGCAAACGGCGAAAGCATTTCGGAACATCAGGAACAAGAGTCTCCGCAAAGTGCTCTTGCTGGACAATGGCAGAGCTGAAATCTTCCGTTTTCTGGACGAAAACAAGATCTGGCACATGCCCCTGAAAGGTGTCATTCTGAAAGACTACTATCCGGAACTCGGCATGCGGCAAATGTCTGACAACGACATTCTATACGATGCCGCTTTCCGAAAAACAATGCAGCAATACATGCTCTCTCAGGGCTACACACTGGGCGCAAAAAAAGCCTATGAGGACGACTACTTCAAGCTGCCGGTGTACAACTATGAGATGCACCTCTCTCTCTTCGGGAACAATGATTCTGATTTCAGCCAATACTTCCAAAATATTGAGGAACGGCTGATCCGAAACGGCTATCTATGCTGCTTTACAAACGAGGACTTCTACCTCTACTTCATGGCGCACGCTGCCAAGCACTACCGTTCCGGCGGAACAGGGTTGCGGCATCTGCTGGACTGTTATGTTTTTTTGTCGAAAAAGCGGGACACCATGGACTGGAACTATCTGCACTGCGAGCTGGAAAAGCTCGGGCTGGTTGATTTTGAGCGGGACAGCCGTCTGCTGGCGGAAAAAGTCCTGACCGATCAGCCGGTGACGCTGACTGAACCGGAATCCAAGATGCTGGACTTTCTCACACGTTCCGGCACCTATGGCGCACTGGGAACCTACGCCCAAAACGAATTTCAGAAAACCATGCAGAAGGTCCAGCAGAACGACGCACATCCCAGCAAGCTGAAATATGTCTGGCACCGCCTGTTTCCCGACGATGACTTCTATCAGAACTACAGCATGTTCTGCTATCGGCACAAGTGGGCACGGCCGTTTTATACCGTTTACCGTCTGGCACGGCTTTGTCTGACCAAAAGCCGGCGAAAGAAAGTGCGCCTTGAAGCCAAACTTCTTCAGAAAAAATAAATATTGTTTCTGAAAGAATCAGAAAAAGCGTTTCCATTGGAGGAAACGCTTTTTTGATTGGCTAAGCAGAACGGAAAACCGGCGTCACTGCTGAAATTCCATGTCCTCCCCGCTGTGCTCCTTGTCATCCTGCCAGTATATTACACCATCCTGGAACGAAAAACTGCCGCTGCCATCGGTATAACAAACAGTTTCCTCCGGTTCAACTCCCTCTTCTGTAAATGTGTAGCGGGTCTTGGTTGCACCGCCGCTGCACACCATGGTCTGGGTTGCGTCCTCAAAGATTAGCGGATAAATCCATTCATCGTAAACAAAAGCGCTTTCTGCCCAAGAGATACGCCCCTGATATGTGCCGTCTCCCATTTCTGCAATTTGCAGTGTCGCACGGCCGCAGCCCCAGATGCCAAGGTAAGCTTCTGAAGCGAGGATTTCATCTATCCCCCGTCCGTCATCTGCAATCCCGCCAGTGCCGTCCAGACGAACGTAACGGGGATTGGCGCCATTTCCAACAAAAAGCTCCAGCTTGTATGCACTGCCGTCGTCCCGAAATCCCAGATAAAATGCGCCGTCATCGGTATACAGCAGATACCAGTAGCTCAGCATGCCGTCAATTTCTTCCGTCTCATATTGGATGTATCCCGTATTCTCCACATTTCCGGTGGCATAGTATGCCGTGAATGTTCCCGTTGGCTGAATCGAGAGATGCGCAGTATCCGGATCGCCGTCCAGATACCATTCGCCGGCAATGCTGCGAAATGGGTCGTCTTCCAACGCTGTCGCCGTTTCCGCAGAAGTCGAAGCACTCGTGGTTTCTGTCATCACAAGCGGCGCAGCAGTTGCCGTTTCTGTTTCAGCAGTTGCCATCTCTGTTTCGGCGGCAGTTATCTGTTCTGTTGTCGGATGCTCCGGCGTATTCCCCGCAGTTTCACCGCATCCAGCCAGCAAGGCAGTTGCAAAAAACAGCACGGACAGTGCTCTATTCCTTAGAATTTGTCTCATTTGCAAGTCCTCCATTTCCTGTTGTTTTCTTTTATCATACCAAATATTGTCCAGTTTGGCAAGTGGTTTTTCAAATTTTTATACTTTTTTGAGAGTGCATAAAATTCATATATGAACAAAAAGAAAATTCTTGAAAATTCCACTTGACTTAGAGTCAACTCAAAGTGCTATAATGAACCTGTCCAAACCGCTGAGAATCCACCGATTCTCAGCTTACATGAACCAAATTGACACACAATCAGGAGGAAACGACAATGTATTTGGAAAAAATCAATGCGCCAGAGGATGTCAAGCAGCTGAACACTGAGGAACTGCGGGCGCTCGCCGAGGAAATGCGGCAGGCACTGCTGTTCCGGCTGAGCCGCCACGGCGGACACTTCGGCCCGAACTTTGGCATGGTGGAAGCGACCATCGCACTGCACTATGTATTCGATTCGCCCAGGGACAAGATCGTCTATGACGTTTCGCACCAGAGCTATCCCCACAAGATGCTGACCGGCAGAAAGAATGCCTATCTGTCCGAGGAGCACTTTGATGACGTTTCCGGCTATACCAATCCGGAGGAAAGCGAACACGACTTCTTCAATGTCGGTCATACCTCGACTTCTGTCAGCCTTGCCAGCGGTCTGGCAAAAGCCCGTGATCTGAAGGGTGAGGACGGCAATGTCATCGCTGTCATCGGCGACGGCTCTCTCAGCGGCGGCGAGGCTCTTGAAGGGCTGGACTTTGCCGGTGAGATGCACTCCAACTTCATTGTTGTCATCAACGACAACGACATGTCCATTGCGGAAAACCATGGCGGTCTGTATCGGAATTTGAAGCTGCTGCGGGATACGGACGGCAAGGCAGAGTGCAATCTGTTCCGTGCCATGGGGCTGGATTATGTGTTCGTCAAGGATGGAAATGACATCGAGGCACTGATTGCCGCTTTCCGGCAGGTAAAGGACAGCAAGACGCCGGTTGCCGTGCACATCGTCACCCAAAAGGGAAAGGGCTATGCACTGGCAGAGCAGCACAAGGAAGAATGGCACTGGCATCTTCCGTTTGACATCGCCACCGGCAAGACAACCGTTCCCGCTGGCGGCGAAAAAGACTATGACACCGTTACCGCAGAATATCTCCTGAAAAAAATGCAGGAGGACGCAAGCGTCTGTGCCATCACCTCTGCCACTCCCACAGTATTCGGCTTCACCAAGGAGCTGCGGGAACGGGCCGGAAAACAGTTCATCGACGTGGGCATTGCAGAGGAACACGCTGCTGCGATGGCATCCGGCATTGCCAAAAACGGCGGAAAGCCGTTCTGGGGCGTGTACAGCTCTTTCCTCCAGAGAACCTATGATCAGATCTCGCAGGACATCTGCATCAACCAGAATGCTGTGACCATTGCGGTTTACACAGCATCCGTCTACGGTATGAATGATGTCACGCACCTTGGCATTTACGACATTCCTATGATCTCCAACATCCCGAATCTGGTATATCTGGCACCGGTCACAGCAGAGGACTATTTTGCAATGCTGGACTGGTCGCTGGAGCAGACTGAGCACCCCGTTGCCATTCGTGTGCCGATTCAGTATATCTCCGACGGAAAACCGGTGACCAAGAATTTCGGCGACCTGAACCGCTATGAGGTGACACAGAAGGGCAGCGAAATCGCCATTGTGGCGCTTGGCTCTTTCTACCCGCTGGGCGTTGCAGCAGCAGAGAAGATTGCCCGGAAAACCGGCATCACGCCCACCCTCATCAATCCGTACTATATCACCGGACTGGATACCGATTGTCTGGAGCAGCTGAAAAAGAACCACCGTGTGGTTCTCACGCTGGAGGACGGCGTTCTGGACGGCGGATTCGGCGAGAAGATCGCCAGATTCTACGGTGATTCCAAAGTACGCACCAAGTGCTTCGGTCTGAAGAAAGAATTTCTGGATCGCTATGAGGTTTCGGAGGTGCTCCGTGAAAACCACCTGACCGCTGAGCAGATCGCAGAAGACGCTGTTACGATGCTGGCAGAGTAAGAGCTCGTGTTCATAGGCGTCTATCTACGTCTTTTCGGCAAATTTTGTTGCATACTGCGTGAAAAATTCTTGCCATACGAAAGTATGCCTGCAAATTTTTGCCTTGTCTGCAAAAAAATTTGCTCGAAAATCCGCATATATTTCCTATGAACACAAGCTCTAACAATTTCGCACAAAGAATCAAAATGTCAAACGGCACGCCGGATTCTCTCTGGCGTGCCGTTTTTTTGTCCCGCTGCTTTTCCGCAGAAACGGGATAAATTGCAGTGTTAAACCGAACTCCACCGCCAAAAGTTTTTTCTGCGGGAACTCCCAAGTGCCTCTTACGAGGCAAAATCATAAATTTTTCAGAAGTCATTCACCGAAAACCCTGAACAGAAACCGTACATTCTAAAATAACGGATAACGGATCACAAAAACATCGAACATCTTCCAGGCATTCATAAAAAACAAGGCGGGATTTCTCGCAGACGGAAAACTTCTCAGAGTTCAATTTCCATCTCTACCGTATTGTTGATGTAGTCCAGCGCAGTCTGCGCTCTGGAAAGCTCCTCCATCACAGCGCTGTGGTCGGCACCTGCCTTGGCAATGTCATAGTTGGCATAGCGATAGTCGATGACGGACGAGCTGTTACGCAGGAAAGTATCCTCCCGTGCTTTCGGCAAAACGTCTTTCATGGCGGAGAGCTTTTCCATGCGCCGGGTCAGCTGGGGCAGATAGATCAGCATTTCGTCAATGGTCATGTTAAATTCCGGAATCACCGTGGACGCATTGAAACAGTTCAGAGCATGCTTCAAGTGACGAATCTTGGTCTCCACCTGACTCTGTGCCTCCTGCATTGCCGCATAGTCGTATTCCGGACGAACCGACTCCACATCCTCTCCCAGCGATGCGCAAAATGAACGGGTATTGTTCTCCCGTTTTTGAAGTGTCCGAAGTTCCTCATTCAGCTGGCGGAGTAATTTCGCCGCCTGAGCAGATGTCATCTTCATTGCAAGTGCCTCCTTTTTCCTGTTTTTCTTATTATACCAGATGACGTGTTCCAAATCAAGTCATTCTGAAAATTTTTTACTCGACCAGCAGTTTTTCCCGCAGCAAGCACAGATCAAAACCATTGAGCACCCCATCAGCATTCAGATCTCCCGCCTGCCAATTGGCAAGCTTCGTTTCCGATGTTCCCAGCAGCCACTTTTGCAGCAGCACAAGGTCCGCCAGATTTGCCTTGCCGTCTGCGTTGACATCACCGGATATCGCAGGCGGTTCCGTAGTAGTCGCTGCGGTTGCCTTTGTGGCAGCAGTCGTCTTGGCGGTGGTTGTGGTCGTCGTCGTGGCGGTAGTCGTCGTCACTTTCGTGGTTGTAGTGGTGGTTTCTGTCTTTGCCTGCCATCTCTGACAATCGTTGTTGGTCGGCTCCCACTGCTGCACATTGGCACCGTTTGCGGTTGCTGCACCGGCAACCTCCACATAACAGGAGTCACCGGAGGCATGGGTCAAAATGCTGTAAGAACCATCCAGATTCTTGGTAAAGCGGAACAGCTGGGCGCTGTCCTTATTAGACCACACAGCAATCGCCAGATTTCCGCCGTTTTTGCTGCCGTCCGCTTTCAGCGCATAGCCGCTGTCCTGCTGCGAGCGAATCCAATAGTAATTGCCGGAACCAAAGGCTCGAAGTGTCCACTTCTGGCAATCCAGTCCATTGGGAGCCCACTGCTGGACGTTGGTGTTATCTGCCATTTTTCCGTCTGCAATGTCCATCACCAGACCGGAACCAGCGTTTTCAAAGGTATAGATCACGCTGGTATCCATCGCACAGCCGGGATCTGCCACTGGTTCCAACGTCCAATTCTGACAGGTTGCCCCGTTGCACTCCCACTGCTGCACATTTGCACCGGAGGTTGTGGAGACATCCGCCACCTCTACCGCAGAATTTCCGCCGGAGATGCCGGTTCGAATGAGATAGCTGCCGTCCCCGTTTTTCGTCAGCATGAACTGCTGATTGGAACCGCCATTATAAGGATAGATGTCAAGATTCGTCCCGTTGGCAGTCTTTTTTCCGGCGACATCCAGCACATAGGTTCCGCCGTCGCCAACCGCCGAAGCAAGATAGTAGTATCCTTCTCCGGCACTACAAAGCTTCCAGATATCGTGGACGGAAGTGCCGTCTGTGCCCCACTGCTGGACATTGGCACCGCTCTGTGCAGCAGCGCCTGCCACCTGCAAGTACAGTCCGGAGTTGACGTTCCTGATGCGATACGTGGAGCCCTCTGCAAATGTCTCCGCCTGCGGTGCGCTTGGTGCTTCTGTATAGCCTGCGCTTGGCACACCGGCGGCAGCATACCGCAAATACATCATGTTATTCCGATTGTCCTGACAGCCGCTGTAGTTCTGACAATAGGTCTTTGCCTCGTCAGCGGTGCGGGAAACGGTATTGTAGTTGGAAGTTGGCCGCCATGTGCAGTCCTGTGCATAGCCCTCAATGGTCGTCCGCTTGCAGTTCACCGATTTGGAACCGGATTCCGCATAGGAACCGGGATAGGTCACAGTGTTCCAGTCGCAGATGACATTTCCGCCATCCTCATAGTAGCAGTTTTCTGCAAAGATTTTCGACGCTGTGTGTACCGTATACGCCATGCTGAACGTCTTGACATAGTTGTTCAGCGAATGGAAATAACCGTAGCGCATTAGTCCCGGTCCACGGGTCAGCGTCTTTTCAAAGCGGTTGCTGATGATGGACATCCGAGGATAATTGTTGTAAGTCTGATAGGAGTTCTCATCGTCCGCCGGATAGCCTAGAATCACGCCATACTCGTGAAGTCCGAACGAGCAGTCCGAAACGGTAGTATAATCGGCATCATAGCAGCACGCCAAAAATTTGTCCCAGTCCGGCAGACCGGTAGAAGCCGTATTATAATCGCTGTGTCCCACAAAGGTGCAGTGATCCACCCAGAGATTCTGACCGGAACCGAGATAGACGACAATGGAGTCGTTGCCGTTGGACTCTGCATCGTGCTGCAGCTCAAAATTTTTCAGAATCAGGTTGTTGCCCGTTCCGCTGTTGGAGGACGTACAGAACTGTACATTGTACATGGTGTGTGCCGCATAGCTTCCGATGATGGTCTTATTGCTGTGAACATAGATGCGTCCGTCCGGACAGTAGTTGCGTCCGGAGGAGTCCTTTTGCAGCGTGGTGACGCTGAGATTTGCTGTGACTACGATGGTGTAGGGCGTGTCTGAAGTGGCGTATTTTTTCAAGTCGGCAAAGGTGGAAACTTCCACGACCTCGCCGAACAGACCGCCAATGTCCCCCGCCTTGATGTTGCCGGTGTTGTCATCAAAGCAATATCCGGCAAAGCCCTGCAATCCGTCGGCATTGAGCAGCCAGAGCTGGCTGTCTGCGCCGGTGTATTTGGCAAGAGTCATGCCGGAAGCACCTGCGGTCAAAGCAAGAGCAGTGTCTGAATAGTTCACGATCTTGTAGTACAAATCATTGCCCAGATGATCCTGCGCCACAGGGATGACGTACCAATGCTGGGACTGCGCCGACTCACTGCCGTACAGAATCACGTCAGTTCCGGCAGATACACGATAATTCCGCGGGGTCAGCAGCCGTCCGGACTGCGCATTGACCAGCTTGAAAAAGGTACCGTTTCCGTCCTTTCCCACACGGTCAAACCGCCACGCTGCAGACAGGTCGCTGCCCTGTGCCTGCAGCGAAATCGCTGCGCCATCGGACGTTCCGGTTTCTGTCAAAACTTTGGCGTTGGTTTTATCGGCGAGCTGCATCAGCTGTGCGGGATAATCCGTGGAAACCGCCGATGCTGAGAGAACCGCCCCGTCCCATCGAAACAGCGGCAGCATCCAGGCTGTCAGCAAAACCAGCGACAGGAGCAGCGCCTGCCGCACACAAACCCAATGTTTCATTTCTCCATACCTCCTTGAAATTGGCGTGCATTTCGTCGCACGCCGTCAATGCAAACGAAACTATCAACGATATCATAGCACATTTTGTTGAAAGTGTCAATATTCAAAAAGAAAAACTTGCAAAAGTCCGCTCATCTTCTTCCGAAAAGCGCAATTTTGCAAAAAATCATGAGAAAATACTGCAACATACGGATTTGCTTTTGGCAATACCGCACAAAGATTGTGCGACAGATGCGTCGTCAAATTTTTCGTCAGATGAAACAAAAAGCGGAGTGAATACTTGCTGTATTCACGAGCATTTTTGTGAAATATGACGGGAAATTTGCAAGCAGATGGCGTGCAAAGTCGCCAGACGCTCTTTGTGCGGTATTGCCTTTTATCTTCTGCAAATCAAAGCGCCCCTGCTTCCGTGAAGTCGGAAACAGGGGTGCTTTGTGCTCATATGCTTAAACCTGCAAGTTCCTGCAGCAGATGTTCTGTTACCAGTTGTCCCGCTGGCTTCTGGCACTGATTCAGATAGAAGTGACCGCCGGAAAATTCCGTAGCGTCTACTCCCTCTGAAAATGCGCCCCACTGGGCAATCAGGCTGGCATCCTGAAACATGGGGTCCTGATTGCCATAGAGCACATGCACCTTGGTGTGCATTTTTTCATACGGCACACGAGGGCGATATTGCAAATGCATCGCCAGATCCTGCTGCATCAGCGGCAGGAAATAGCTGCGAAACATGGGATTTTCGGCAAACGCCGCATCGATCATGCCGTTATCCAGCAGGTAGCGTGTCATGTCCTCCGGCGTGAGCTGCATGTCCGGAAAGAAGTTTTCGCAGGAGGGTGCCGGCGCCGATGAGGCGAAAAACAGCACCGGCTTCACACCGTATTGTTTCTGCGCTGCGATTGCAGCTTCATACGCCACCAGCGAACCGGTACAGTGCCCGAAAAATGCCACCGGCTTCTGAAACAGCTGCGGATTTTCTGTCACAAATGCTTTTGCGCAAGCCTCCAGTGTATCGAAATTAGGAATGCCGGCGTTGCATTCCCTGCCGGGATAGAGCACCGGACAGAGGTTGATGCGGCTGTCAATTTCCGCTTTCAGCGGTGAGAAGTACGCTGCACTTCCGCCGGCATAGGAAAAACAGAGCAGATTGACCGCTGCATCCTCGGCATACCGGGCGTGTGCGATCCATATCATTTTCTTTGCCATGATTGCCTCCTGTTATTCCCGATTGCCCTTCAGGCTGACCACCATATCGATCTTGCTGACCTTTCTCCGCAGCAGCAGCAGTGAGAAGAAGTAGCTGATGAGAATGATGACACCGCAGATGAGGACGGACGAAGTCTTGACGGTGGGTTCCAGTACCACGTGCATTACAGAAACCATGGCAGAGGAAACACTGCCCAGCATGGAAACGCATGCCGGAACTGCCAGCAGGAAGCCCAGCACCACGAGAATGTGGTTGACGTTCAGCACAATGCCGTTGATCTCCCGATCCCGGTAGCCCAGCACCTTCAGCATGGAGATGCTGCTCTTGTTTTCCTCGATCAGCATGTTGACAATCAGGTAAACAGAGATGACACTCATCAGACAGCCCATGAACATCATGCCATTGATAAAGGAACTGAATGCCGTCATCGCATTTTCAAAGGTATCCAGCATGGATTCGTTATCGCTCAGATATGACAGGTCATCGCTGTCGATGTCGATCTTTTCGTTGGAATATACGATGTTGTAGTAGTCGCCGTCCAGACCCATGACATCTTTAGCGTTTTCATAAGAGGTGTAAATTACCTGCTGGGTGTTGTCCGCAACTACGCCATCGATCTTCACTTCAGTCTCTTCCAGTGTCACCGTATTGGCAATGGTGAGGGTATCACCCTTGTGCAGATCACGTTCCACGGAAACAGCATTGGAGATATAGTATCCGCCATTCGAAGAGAATGTGCCCTCTTTCATTGCAATGTCATCGAATGCGCTGTCTACCGGAACGCCTGTCAGCGTAATGGCTGCGTGATTGTCGGTGGTTTCGAAAGAGGCAGTGATGCCGTGGTATCCCTCGTACTTGTTCTCTGCGTCCATATGGTTCAGATAGTAGGTGTAATCATATACCGATGCGCTCTCTGCGCCCTGATCCACCAGCGCATCCACCATATCCCGCATGGCAAAGCCATCCAGACAGAGGAACGAACTGAGGAACAGACAGAACAGCACCAGCAGCGTCCGTCCCATATGGGAGAACAGCTCCCGAATCCGGAACTTCGAGCGGAAATTCATATTGCTGTTTTTCAGCATGCCCCGGTTCTTGGTCTTGCGGTCGTCCCGTTCGGTCAGCATAGAAACCACGCTTCTGCGGAGCATCCGCACGGTCTTCCAGTATGCCACCAGACCAAACAGCACTGCCGGCAAAAGCAGACAGAGAATTGCAACGACAGGTCGAATGTAGTAGTTGTAGTTGATGCGCTGGTAGTCGATGACAAAGTACATTGCCACGTCCTTGCCGCAGAGCAGCGCCAGAATCAGTCCCAGCACACTGCCCAGCACGCCGGGGATCATGGCGTAGATCATATAGTGCACGCCGATTTCCCGCTTGCGGTAGCCCAGCGCCGTCATTGTTCCCACATACTTCTGTTCCCGTTCCAGCATTCTGCCGATGACAATGGAAACCAGCAGCAGAATGACAATGACCAGAATCGGAATCAAAACAAAGGCTTCCGTAGTAATGGTCTTTCCCGCATTGGCAGGCTGTTGGATACGGCTGTTGGCGTTGGCTGCGGTGTAGACATAGGCGCTGTAATCGTGGTAGATGGTATCCCGAAAATCATCGGAGAGGGATTCCTTCTCATATTCCACAGAATAGTAGGTAGTTTCCTCCCACGTGTGTTCCTCCCGCAGCTTGTCGTATGCCTCCGGTGTCACCTGTACCATGGCGAAGTTTTCCTTGTCCACCCACGGATCGCTCTCGCTCTTTTTGGAATAGAGGTAATCCGGACGAACGGCAAGTCCGCTGATGCGGAAATCCTCGCCGTCGATACGGTAGATGTCGCCGATTTCCAGTTCATTGGCATTGGCGAAATCACGGTCCAGCAGGATGTCGTTATCCGTCTTGACATCCTCGCCCTCCAGCAGGCTGTACTGGTTGACCTTTTCCATGGGATGAAAGAACCGGAACGTCTTATCGCCATCCTCCGCATCCATATAGGCATCCTGTTCCACCTGTGTCTGATATTTCTCTTCCAGACTTGCAATGTCATCCTCCGACAGCGGAAGTGCCGTCAGAAACTGCGCATCCTCCACGTGGCAGGTATCCATCAGACTGCTGACATCCTCTGTAATCATGATGGCATCGGTAAATCCCACCGCCGACAGGAAAACAGTAAACATCGTCAGCAAACCAATGGAGATGTAAAAGGAGAGATTCTTTCGAAAATCCCTTTTAAATGTATGTTGATATGATTTCAAAGCCGTGCACCTCTCTTTCCAACGCCATTACAGTTCCAGCTCGGAAACAGGAATCTTGTGCGGATTTTTCTCCTGCTTCGTCACTTTTCCGTCCCTGACGTGGATGATCACATCTGCAAAGCCCTGGATCGTCTCATTGTGCGTAATGATCAGAACCGTAGAGTGGTACATCTGGTTGACCTTTTCCACAAAGGAGAGCACTTCCCGTGCCGACTTGGAATCCAGTGCACCCGTCAGCTCATCGCAAAGCAGCAGCGCCGGATTCTTGGCGATGGCTCTTGCAATTGCCACACGCTGCTGCTGACCGCCGGAGAGCTCGCTGGGATAGCGGTTGGCAAACGGCGTGATGTCCAGCCGATCCATCAGTTCTTTCTTGTCGATTGCCGGATTGACTGCAATGTCAATGGTGGTTTCAATGTTTTCCCGTGCTGTGAGGCTGGGAATCAGATTGTAGAACTGAAAGACAAAGCCGATCTTCTCCCGCCGGTACTCCACCAGCTGTTTTTTCCGATAGCCGCTGATCTCCACGCCGTCCACGATAATCGTACCGCTGTCCAGCGTGTCGATTCCGCCCAGCATATTCATAAGCGTACTTTTTCCGGAGCCGGATGCGCCGAGAATAACGCCGATCTCCCCTTTTTCCATGGAGAAGCTTGCGCCGTCCAGTGCGTGGACTGCGGCATCTCCCTTTCCATACTGCTTGACTGCATTTTTCACTTCAATAAACACAATGATCTCTCCTATTTCTGCGTGTTACGGTTCTGCAATATCATACCTGCCATGGTTCCCTGCGCCGACACGGAGCAAAACAGCACCTGTTCCGTTCCGGCAGCAAGACGGGCATACGCCGCCTGCAGGGCACGAATCCCGCCCATTCCGCCATCCAGCGGAGGGATCTCCTCGTCTGCGCCAAGTTCCGGCGTATCGGAGATCGTCCAGGGGCGCTGAGAAAGTTCTGCATCCTGACAGAGCTGTTCCAAAAACTGCGCTGTCATCTGCTGCTTCTGCGCCATGTCATAGAGGAAGCCTGTTCGGACAGCGAGCAGCGTGGCTGCCGGTGCGTTTTTGCCAAGAAGCACTGCACCGCCCTGTGCGATATCGCCGTACATATCCCCTTCCGTCAGAAGCACCGTTTCCGCCATGCCGTCCGACAGTGCATCTGCTGCCAGAGCAAGTCCTTGTATGCCCACCAGCTTGTCGCCGATGACGGACATCTGAAAGCCTTTGATGTGGCAGGTGATTCCCGTCTGACACGCCGGCTCACAGAGAATGGAGTGAATGGCTTTCTGCGGACGCATACCACGGATGCCCCGTTCGCAGAGCTTTCCGCCGTTAAACCGGTAGATATCCGCCGGTCCCTGTGCATAGGCACCAATGATGCCGATTTTCTCCGCCGATTCCGGCGGATTCTGTGCCAGCACTTCTTGCGCTGCTGCTTGTATGGCTATTGCAGTTGTACTCTCTTTCGCCTTTTCCCGATAGGGTGCAGACGCTTCTGCAATTCTACCGATTCCAATGTTCATGCCGGTGCCTCCCCTCTCCACTTTTTCAGCAGGACACAGCTGTTGCTTCCGCCAAAGGCATATGCGCTGTTCAGCACAACCTCCGGTTCCAGCTTCTCCGGCTGTGTCACCAGCCGGAACGTGCAGTGCTCATCCAGATTCTGCACATTGCAGTTGGGCGGAACTACACCGGTATCCAGCGTTATGGCGCACGCTGCAAGCTCCAATGCTGCTGCAGCACCCAAAGCGTGCCCCAGTGTTCCCTTGATGGAGGAGGCGGAAATTCTGCTGGCATCTTCGCCAAAAAATTCCGAAACTGCTTTCATTTCGCAGGCGTCGTTGGTCACAGTTCCAGTGCCGTGCAGGCAGATGTAATCGATGGCATCTCTGGCAATGTGCGCATCGTTCGCGGCACGCTCCATTGCTGCAAGAATCCCCGTTGCCTCCGGATCCATCGCTGCCATGTGGTAGGCATCGCTGCTCTGTCCCTGCCCGATGATCTCGCCGTAGATGTGTGCTTTTCGTGCCAGCGCTGTTTCCAGCTCCTCCAGCACCAGAACTGCGGCACCTTCGCTGAGGATAATGCCGTTTCGATCCCGATCGAACGGGCGAAGCTTTTCCTTTGCCAGCGCCCGAAGAATGGAGAACGTTCCCTCGGAGATCATGGAATACAGATCCACACCGCCGGTAATCACCCGCTTTAATCTGCCGGAGCGGATCATCTGAAAGGCATGCGCTGCTGCAATGTTTCCCGATGCGCAGGCATCTGTGTGCAGCAGCACATCCCCGGAATAGTGCAGCCGTCGGGCAATGGCAGCTGCAATCTCTCCATGGGGCATTGCTGCCATCGCCTCCTCCATGGACAAGTCCGGATGTTCCTTCAGAAGCTGTTCCAGACAGTGCAGCTCCCCGTGAGTCGTTCCAAGGGAAACACCGCACGCCAGCGGAGAAACATCTGCCGAAGTCTCCGGCAATCCGGCATCCTCCGCTGCTTCCACAGCTGTGGCAAGGGTCAGACGGCAGCAAGGCGCATAATCCTTTTCCTGCGGTGTCAGATATCTCGCTTCATATGCTGCCAGTTCCGCTGCATCCAGCAGTCCGTACTGTCCCTGAAACTCCTCTCCATATATCCCGCCTTGCAGCGGTGTCATATGGCTCTCTCCCTTCCAGACATTCCGGAAAAAAGCATCCCTGCCAAATCCGCTGACGGAGGCAACGCCGATTCCCGTAATTACAACACGATGTTTCATGGCTTAAAGTGCCTCCAGATAATCCACGATCTGTTCCACACAGGTCAGGCTGCGGATGTCTGTCTTGGGAATCCGCACATCCAGCTGATCTTCGATCTCTGCCACGCAGTCCAGCATTTGCAGCGAATTCATCGCCAGATCTTGTACGAAATGATCCCGATCCCCGATCTGATTTGGCTCGATCTCAAGCGCGTCTGCGGCAATCTCCCGAATCTGTTCCTTGTTTACGATCATAATAATACACTCCTCTTTTCATCTTTCTGACGGTTTCCAATAATGTTTCCAGATACTGCTCGGATTCCAGCACAAAGAAATGCCCGCCCTCGAACACAGTTTCCTCAAATGCCCCGTTGGTCACCATGCTCCAATGAGACATCTGCTCCGGCGATGTCTCCACATCCTGCATGGCGCAGTGGGCACAGATGGGGGCATGAATGCAGCCCTTGTCATAGCAATAATTCTCGAACAGCGCATAGTCGCTGAGAATGATGGGGGCGAAGTAGTCCATGAAGCCCTGATCTTCCAGAATCCGGTCATCCATGCCGCCCAGCCGGCGCATCTCCTCCAGCAGTGCCTCTCTTCCCATGCAGCTGCGGAAGGAACTGCAGTCCCGATCAAAGGGTGCACCCCGTCCGGCGACTACCAGACCCTGTACCGGCACGTGCCATTTTTCCAGACACTTGACCGTTTCAAAGGCAATCAGCGAGCCAAGGCTGTGGCCGTAGAGATAGACCTTTTTACCAAGGCATGCTACTGCAATTTTACCGGCAAGCTCCTCGGCAATCTCGCAGAGTCCGCTGGAGAATTTCTCCCCCATCCGGCAGCCGTGGCCGGCGTACTCCACCGGTACCACGGCGATATCGTTCTTCACACCGCACCAGCTGCGCAGCTGTCCGGCGTTTCCGCCGGCGTGATGAAAACAGAACAGCAATGTGTCTGCCTCCGGCGGAATGCCAAACGGAAAGCACTTGTCTTTCACTTTCACGATTCAGATGCCTCCTCTTGTACCAGTGCAGCCATACCGGAAGCCGTTGGGTCGGTAAACAGCTCGGTGATCTCAATCTCTCTTCCGGCAAGGTCAGACAGCATGGTACGAACCTTGACAATGTCCAGAGAGTCACCGCCGAAATCGAAGAAATCTTCGTCGGCCTCCGGAATCTCCTGCGTATCCAAAACGCTCTGCCAGATTGCTGCGATCTGCTGTTCTGCTGCACTCAGCACCGTTTCTGCCGTGCCGCTGTGCTGCTTCAGTGTTTCCACGCCCTGTGCCACCAGCGCCTTGCGGTCGATCTTGCTGTTGGCAGTGAGCGGAAGCGAATCCACCTGGAACAGGACGGACGGCATCATATAGCCGGGCAGCCGTTCCCTGGCGGATTCCAGCAGCGCTTCGGTCATATCATCGCCGGCGGGATTTTCTGCAACCACCGCTGCTGCCAGATGTGTTCTGCCGTTGTGTGCAATGGTAAAGGCGCACGCCTCACGCAGCAGACCGCTGTGCAGTAGTGCCGCTTCGATCTCGCCTAGTTCGATGCGGTGTCCACGGATTTTCACCTGGAAGTCCTCCCGTCCGAAGAATTCCATCGTGCCGTCCTCCCAGTACATGCCGAGATCTCCGGTATCATAGAGCCGCTGTCCGGTGCGCTGGTCTGTGAGGAACCGCTCTGCGGTCAGAACCGGATCGTGCAGATAGCCCATGGCAACGCCGGTTCCCGTGATGTACAGTTTTCCGATGACGTTCGGCGGACAATCCTGCATGTTCTCGTTGAGAATGCGGAATCCCTGTCCGGACAGCGGATAGCCGTAGGGTATGCTGCGCCAGGACGGTTCGACTTTCGTCACCGGATAATAGTTGGACCAGATGGATGCCTCGGTCGCACCGCCCAAGCTGTAAGCAGCGGTATTCGGAAGTGCTGCCAAAAGTTTTTCCGGCAGCGCCAGCGGAATCCAGTCGCCGCTCATCATGACCACCCGTAGCGATGCCGCATCTGTTTTCAGTGCCACATTCTCCGCAAAGAGCTGCATGAATGCCGGAACGCTGTTCCAAACGGTGACATGCTGTGCACGCACCAGCTCCGCCAGACGTTTCGGGTCTTTTCGGTCTGCCTCACTGGGCACGACCACTGTACCGCCGCAGCTGAGCATGCCAAAAATGTCATAGACCGAGAGGTCAAAGTTCAGTGCAGAAACGGCAATGGTACGGTCGGTGCTGCCGATGCCAAACCGCTGGCTGACATCCAAAATCGTATTGACAGCGCCACGGTGAGAGATCATTACGCCCTTTGGTGTACCGGTACTGCCGGAGGTAAAGATGATATAGGCGAGGTCATCCGGCTGGCACACCGGTGTATATACCGGAAGTTCTGCTGCCGGCGCCTGTGCCTCCACGAAGATCGGACGCACGGAAAGTCCTGCGGCACGGTCTGCCAGTTCCTGCTCTGTGAGCAAAAGATCTGTCTCCGCCTTTTGCAGGATCTCCGTGATACGCATATCCGGATTGCCCACATCCAGCGGCAGATAAGCAGCCCCTGCCATGAGAATTCCCAGAACGGCTGTCACCTGCCGCCACGATTTTTTCAGCAGCACAGCAGCAATTTTCTGACCGGACTGCTGCACGGCACGGCTCAGCTGATATGCCTCGTAAAACAGCTGTCCATAGGTGATCTCCCGTTCTGCATCAGCCACAGCAATTGCATGGGGATTGCGCTTTACCTGCTCCACGAAGAGCCGTTCCAAGGTCATTCCGCCGTCCACCGGCGGAATGGCGGAAAGCTTCTCCCGCTGAGGCAGTGTGGGAATCATGGCGTTGCGGTAGAGCACCTCAGTCATATTCACATTCCACACTTCCGAGGACTCTGCCAGATGCAGCAGCAGGCTGCGGTAAAACTCCGCCATCTCCCGCACGGTCTGTTCCCGGAACAATTCCTGAACTGCTTCAAAGCTGACATAGAGTCCACCGTTCAATTCGGTCACCTGACAATCCAGCCATACCTGCGGGGTTTCCGTGGAAATGCGTGCGACGTTTCCGAACATGCGCTCTGTCTTTCCGGCAGTCATGCCCACTGTTACAGTGAACACGACCGGGAAGATCACGCCCTCCTGCTGGTTGGCACGGGCATAGTCCCGCTGCACCTCTACACCGCCGTAATAGGGGTGGGACATATGCGATGCCAGATCGGTCTGGATTCTCTGCGCTGCCTGCGCAAAGCTCTCGCCGCCCCTGACCTCCATGGACATCATGGAGAGCAGCGTGAAGTCGCCCACCAGTTCCTGAATCTCCGGATGCGAAAACAGACGGTTATACTGTGTCAGATTGACAGTGAATGCCGGACGGCGGCTCCAGAGCGCCAGCATCTGTGCGTATGCTGTCAGCAGAACGGAGGAGAGCGTCAGTCCGTTGTTCCGGCAATTTTCCTGAAGCTTCTGCCATACTGCCGGTTCCAGCGCTTTCTGGATGTGCAGGATGCTCTGAGTTTCCAGCGTGTCGGGAGAGGTCTCCGTGAACAGTTCCGGTGCCGGATGCATCTTGGCGATCTGCTCCTGCCAATACGTTTTATCCTCAGCGTACCGCTTGGTCTCTTGCAGCGCATACAGTGCCTGCACATAATCCCGGAACGAGAGATGCCGTTTTTCCACGGATTTCTGCGGATCTTCGTAAAATGCGTTCCACTCACGGAACAGCAGCTGCACACTGAAGCCATCGAAAATCAGATTGTCCAGATCGAGGAACAGTCTGGTCTGTGTTCCGCTAGTCACCGCAGCCACACGGAACAGCGGCCACCGATCCGGCTGGAATCGCTCGTGCTCCATCTCCTGCCGCAGAGCTGTGCAGGCATCCTCAAATGCTGCGCCGTCTGTCTGCTGCACAGCAAAAGTATAGTACGGAACTTCCGACAAAATCACCTGCATGCCATCGCCACGCACCACGGCACGCATCATTCCCTGCTGGGCAATCACATAATTGAACGCCTGCTCTGCACGGGAAATGTCCAGATTCTCGCACTGCACCTCGCAGAATGCATGGGTGGTAACACCGCTCATTTTCAGCATACCCTGTGCACCTATCCAGTAGGAACGCTGTACGGCAGTCAGCGGGAACGGCTCGTTTTCCAGTTCCGGCTCCGGCTGAATTTGCGGCAGTTCCTCCTGGTGCGCCGCCTGTTTCTCTGCCAGCATCTGGCAGAACGCCTGCAATACCGGCGCATTGAACAGTTCTGCGATTTCCACCGAGATACCCAGCTTCTGTTGAATCTGACTGGTTACACGAAGTCCGGTCATGGAGTCGCCGCCGAGATAGAAGAAGTTGTCGCTGCGTCCAACAGCTTCCTCGGAGAGTTCCTGCTGCCAGATCTCCGCCACCGCCTGTTCCAGTTCGGTCTGCGGTGCCTCGTAGCCCGATTCCTCCAATGCGGGAACCGGAAGTGCCTTTCGGTCTACCTTTCCGTTGGGTATCAGCGGGAAAGCATCCAGCTGCACCAGGAAGGACGGCACCATGTATTCCGGCACACGCTCCGCAATGGAGTGAAACAACGCTTCCTCGGAATAGGGCACGCCTTCCTTCGGCACAACATAGGCAGTGAGAAAGCTTGCACCACTTTCACTTCTTGTGATGACTGCCAGCGCCTTTTCCACTGCCTCGGTTTTCAGCAGAGCGGACTCGATTTCTCCCAGCTCAATGCGGAAGCCGTGCAGCTTGACCTGCTGGTCGATTCTTCCGCAGAAGATGACATATCCCGCCTCGGCAAATTTCCCGTAGTCCCCGGTGCGGTACAGCCGACCGAACTGCGGATGCTGGAAATAGTGCGCCTCGGTTTCCTTGGGACTGGCGCAGTACTCCTTGGCAACGCCTCTTCCGCCAATGCAAATCTCTCCCTGCACGCCAACCGGACAAATTTCTCCGGCTGCATTCAGCACATAGATAGTCTGGTTCGCCAGCGGATAGCCATAGGGAATGCTGTTCCATGCGGGCTGTACCTCATTAATGGGATAATAGATCGACCAGATGGATGCCTCCGTTGCACCGCCCAGGCTGCAAACCTTTGCCGTCGGAAAACAATTCTGAATCTTCCGGGGCAGTTCCAGCGGAATCCAGTCACCGCTGAGCAGCACATTCCGCAGCGGTGAACCGGCAAACGATTCGCCGGAATCCGCCAGCAGCTCCATGATTGCCGGAACGGTATTCCAGAAGCTCACCGGATAGCGGTGCATTAGACCAGCAATGGTGTCAATGTCTACCCGTTCGCAGAGCACCAGATGGGCGCCGGTGGAAAATGCGCCGAAAATGTCGTAGACGGAGAGATCAAACCAAAAGGCGGAAATGCCGATGATGCAGTCCTCCTCGGTCACGCCAAAGCGGCTGTTGATGTCCTGAATGGTGTTGCACACGGCATCTTGCGTGATAACAACGCCCTTGGGAACGCCGGTACTGCCGGAGGTGAAGATGATATATGCCACGTCTTCCGGATTTCCCAGAAGCGGCATTGCACCATCGGGATTTTCTGCAGTCAGCGTCTGCACCATGTCCGCAGTCAGAATTGCCGCAGCATCGCAGCTCTCCCGAATGGCATCAATCCGCTTTTGCGGATAGGCAAGATCAAAGGGCACGTAGGCGTTTCCGGAACGAAGAATGCCTAGCATGAGGAGAATGGTTTCTCCGCAGCGCTTTCCGTCCACCATAATGCATCTGCCGCTCCCGTACTTCCGGCGGAGCGTTCCGGCAATGGCGCCGGCTGTGTCCCACAATTCCCGATATGTGTAACGCTTTTCTCCCGCCGTCAGCGCAATGCGGTTGGGAGTGCGCTCCACCTGCGCAGCAATCAGATTTTGCAGTGTCGTCACAGGAATCTCTGTTTCCGTGGCATTATACGCCTCCACTTCCTGCACCGGAATTCCGGCGGATGCCGGACGATTCTCCCAAGTGCCCTCGATGGTATCCAGAAAATACAGGAACATATTCTGCACAAACGACTCCGGCAGCACACCGGTCAGGTAATCCCAGCGCACCTCCAGTTCGCCGCAATGCTCGGAAATCTGGCAGTCCACTGCCAGCTGCGGTGTCCGGCTGATGCGGTACACCATTTCGCCCAGAAAATCCCAGTAGCTCTCGTCGCCGGCAGTCAGACGGCTGGTAAAGGCAAAGGGAAATGCTGCCTTGCCTCCCAGCTGTTCCCGCCGTGCGATCTCTTTCATGACATCCAGGCCGTCAAAAGCAGTGTGTTTGAGATACGTCCGGATCTTCTTTTGCAGCTTACGGCAAACCTCTGTCCACGGCTGTGTGCCGCCGCTCTCCAGATCTACCAGCAGCAGCTTCGTGAAATCTCCGATAACATCGGAAAAGACATGCTGCATGGGGCTTCGTTCCGAAACGGTCATGCTGACAGAGAGGGCATCGGTTCCGCTGAATCGGCACAGACACTTGCCATAGCAGTAGAGCAAATAAACCGAGGGCAGAATCCGGTTCTCGTAGAGCACATCCTGCAGCTTCTGGTAAAATTCTGCCGAATACCGTTTTACCTTGGTGTCAAAACGTCCGCCGCTGTGTTCGCCGGCCTCCAGCGCAATAGCAGGTGCCAGCGGCATCTCCGGAATCTGCCTCTCCCAGAAGGCACGATCCTGCTCCAGCTTCCGGCTGCGTTCTTCTGCCAGAAGTTCCACATACTGCCGATAATCATGGAGCAGCGGTTCCGGTGTCAATTCTGGATTCTCGTAGCAGTCGTGCAGCTCCTTGACGAGAATCTCAATGCTGAACCGGTCTACCAGCATCATGTCGAACGAGAATACCACCCGGCTCCGGTTCTGCGGAAGCTGGTAGAATGAGATGCGGAACATGGGCCACTGTCCCACAGGAAAGATCTCGTGGGACTGCTCCTCCCGCAGTTTCCGGAAAAACGCCTCGATTTCCTCTTCCGAACTATGGGAGAGATCAATCATTGGCATGTGATAAACAGGAATCTCTGTCAGCTCCGCCTGTGTGCCGTCCGGAAAAATTACGGTGCGGAGCATGGGCTGATGCACGATTACCTTTTGAATCGCCTGTGCCAGCCGTTCCCTGTCGCATGTGCCCTCGCACTCAAAGTAAAATCCTGTGGCATTGCCGCCCAGATCAGCGGTGGGATCCCGTCCCATCAGATACGCCAGAGCTACCCCAGTCAATGAAAATGATGTTTGATGTTCCATAGTACCCCCCTGTTTACACATTCATTCCGCCGTCTACCCGCAGAATCTGTCCTGTAATATAGGACGCTGCCGGAGAAGCGAGAAAATAGACCGCCTCTGCCACCTCTGCCGGTGTGCCGAACCGCTTCATTGCGGAGGACTGGGCAGAGCGTGCTTTGATTTCTTCGCTGAGCAGATTCGTCATACCGCCATCGATCATTCCCGGCGCCACAGCATTGACACGAATTCCGTAGGCAGCCAGTTCCGCTGCTGCCGTCATGGTCAGAGCATTGATTGCGCCCTTGGATGCCGCATAGGCAGAAGAGCCGATACAGCCTTTCAGTCCGGCAACGGAGGACGTGTTGACAATGCTGCCGCTGCGCTGCTTTTTCATCACCGCACCAGCCTCCTGCATCAAAAAGAATGTGCCGTCTTGATTGGCGGAAATGACAGCACGGTATTCCTCCTCCCGCTCCCGAATCAGCAGAGCGTAGTCAATGATGCCGGCATTGTTGACCAGAACATCCAGACTGCCCATCGCAGCCACTGCTTGTTTCACAGCCTCTTTGCACTGCGCCTTATCAGAAACGTCAAACAGCCATGTGGTCACATTCACACTGTATTTGTCTGACATCTGTTGTGCGCAGGCTTTCAGCGACTCCAATTTTTTCGGCGACCGGCAGCAAAGGCAGAGCTGGCAGCCGTTTCTGGCAAATACCTCAGCAATGGCTGCGCCGATCTCACCGGAAGCCCCTGTTATCATAACACTTTGTGGTTTCAATCCAATCCCCCGTTCTCTTCTCCCGTATAACTGCGCAGCGGCAGATTCTCCATCAGGTGTTCATCTTCCAAGAACCGCCGTGTGATGTCAATGATACGTGCAACCTCATCCCGCTGATAAAGCGTCAGATCGCATTGCACGTCAAATTCGATGGTATCCCTGGTATTGTTGATGTCCAGCATCAGACAGTCATCGTACTTCCGTTTCACATAAGGGATTACCGGTGTAATACCGCCGCCTTCCCCCATGTTTCCGGTATTGGCATAGGAAACCATGAACTGTGCTGTGATCTGTGTTTCAATGGGAATGTACGCTGCGTACTTCATGTTCTCATAAATCTTATTGGTCACACGGCGAATGAAGTCCAGTGCGCCCTCCTCCGGATCAAATGTGATTCGATTGGGCGATGCCACCACCAACGGTCCAATGGTATCCTTATACTTAGGGTCGGTGCGCTCCACAAAGGGAAATCCAACAACCGTGTCCTTTCTCTGGAACACGGTATCCAGTCCCAGATGATACGCTGCCATCATCAGTCCAAACGGAGAAACTTTCATCTTTCTCGCAGTTTTCTCCAGCTTCGCCTTGGGCAGGGAGATGTGGAAGAGCAGCTGGGAATCTGCATTCAGTTTTTTCTCCGGCGGTGTGACAGCCTGCCGTTCATAACCGGCGATCTCTTTTCCCCAGTAACCATGATAATACTCGCCCTTGGTGCGTTTTAGTTCGTCCATGTCCTGATAGTATTGCAGCAGATTGTTCTTCTGTCCCACAGAGCGCTGAAATACTCCGGGTGTCATATAGTTGGTAATCAGCTCCTGAATGGTCAGGAACAGCGATGCGCTGTCAAAAATAACATGATGGGCATTCACATAGATGATGTGGTCTTTCACCCCGATGCGGAAGCAGCGAAACCGCACGCCCAGTTCATGCAGCAGGTCAATGGGGTTCTGTGCGTCTGCGTCGATTTTCGCCTTGGCATCGGCAAAGCGTGCCTCTTCGGTATCACCCTCGGTTTCTATGATTTCCAGGTGATAGGTGTACTCGTTCAAAATGGAATACTCATAGCCCGTTTCGGTCTGATAGAACATCATCCGAAATGCATCGTTGCAATCGTACAGGCGCTGGATCGCCTTTTCCAGCTTTTCCGGATTCAGCTTTCCCTGAAACCGAATTCCCAGTGCAATGTTCATGTTGTTTCCCGTCTTGTAATGCAGATCCATCATGATTGCGGACAAATCCTCCAATGGGAATCGGCTCACGCCATTTTCGTTCTGATAAAACTTCTGCTCCATCCTCACACCGTTCCTTTCTGTGTTTCCATGCGTGCTGCAAGCTCTCTCACCGTTTCACAGTCGTAGAAATCGGCGAGTTTCAGTGTCAATCCCTGCTCCTCCAGATCATCGATCACCATCATCATCGACATGGAGTTAATACCGGCATCAAACAGGGAGTCATCCTCTGTCAGGGTGTCGTCATCCAGTCCGCTGCGGCAAGCCTCCAGGAGTACCTGCACCAGATCCTGCGGTTCTGCCGTTTTCTCCGCTGGAGCCGGAACTTCTTCCGCTGCTGCATCCGCAGCCGGCTGTCCGGATTCCAAATACTCTGCCAGCTTTGCTGCACTGTCATATTGGTAGAACTCCGCCAGTTCCAGCGTGATTCCCGCATCCTTGAGATCGTCAATCAGTGTCAGAATCGTCATGGAATTTGCGCCGGCATCGAAAATAGAATCCTCTGCCTGAAGGGTGTCATCCTCCAGTCCGCTCCGAAAAATCTGAAGCAGATGTTCTTCCATGGACTGAGGGGCTTCCAATTCTTCCGGTGCTGCCGGAATTGCCGGAGTTTCTGCCAGCTTCTCGGTTTCAACAGCAACAGGCGCTGCCGGTGCAGATTCTGCGATTTCTTCTGTTTCTTTTGTCTTATGCCAGAACAGCTTCTTTGTCATGTTGTCGCACGGCAGGGAAACCCGATGGAACGAAACGCCGGCGAAATACCGCTTCCAATCCACTTCTGCGCCGCTGCAATAGCACGAAGCGAGGAGCTGTGCCACGCTCTTTCCATCTGCTGCGATCTGTACTTCTGCCTGCTCCGGCTTCACCAGAACAACCCCGCAATTTGCAAGGCGTGCTGTCATCGCCTCTGCGTTCTCTCCGCAGAGCGCAACGCCGCCATGTTTCGGGCAGCGATGTACCGCACAGCTGCACAGCTTTTGCAGGCACTCTTCTTTGGTGCGGAATGTCACGGCACCACGGCAGGCGAAATCGTCCCGCCCAAGATTCAGGGTTGCCACACAGTCCATGAAATCTTCACGGGTATCCCGCAGTGTTTTATAAATTTCCTGCAAATACAGTTCCAGCGCAGATTCTTCCTTTGCACTGATTTTCAGCACATACTCCTGCGATGTATTCCAATTGGATTTCGTTTTCTGCGGCAGCTGATTCTCCACCACCACATGCACATTGGTGCCGTTAAATGCAAACGCACTGATTCCGGCAATGCGCTTTTCCTCCGGTGTATAGAATACCGGTTCTTTCACAAACTCCACGCCATCTGCTGAGATCGCCGGATTCAGCGTCTGCAATCCGGCAATGGGATAGCACACGTGATGTTCAAAACCGGTGAGCACCTTGACCAGCGCAGCAAACCCAGCTATATTTCCCAGATGTCCCACATTGGATTTCAGCGCAGAAACATACAGCGGATGCTCCCGATGATTTCCCGTCATGCAGCGCTGAATACTCTCTGCTTCAATAGGATCACCAACGATCGTTCCTGTGCCGTGGGCTTCAATTTCCGTGATGTCATCCGAAGTCAAGTCCGCAGCTTTCCAGGCACGCCGAACGACCTCTGCCTCCGCTTCGGCGCTGGGCGCTGTGGGATTGCCGGAGCGTGCGCCGTTGCCGTTCATAGCAGAGGAAAGAATGCAGCCGTAAATATGATCGCCGTCCCGCACGGCATCCTCGTAGCGCTTCAGCAGCAGAAAACCTGCGCCGTCGCCGGAGATCATGCCGTCTGCGCACCGGTCAAAAGCGTGACAGCAACTGGTGTTCGACACGATGCCGGAGGCACGCACCTCTTCCACAGTGCCACGGTCGATCTGTGCCAGCTCTGCACCGCCCACCAGCATCCAGTCTGCCTCATGGAGCCGAAGCTTCCAAACCGCCTCGTGCACGCTTGCCAAAGTGGACGCACATGCACTGGACAGCGTGAGATTTGGTCCACGCAGATCCAGATAATAGGCAATATTTCCGGCAGTCATCGCCGGAAGATTTCCGGTAAAAGTAAAGCCGTCCCGCTGCGTCTCTCCCAGCTGATAGTTGGAATCGCTCTGCGAAACAATGACACCACAAACGCTTCCCCGAAATGCCGAGAGCGCATAGCCGGCATCCAGAATTGCCTTGGCTGCATGTGTCAGCGAAAGACGTGCTTCCGGACACATGGCACGAGCCTCACGGTTGGAGATCTCGAAAAAGCTGTTGTCAAACAGCGCCAGATCCTCCACAGCTGCCAGCTGCAGCGCATCCGGTACTGCTTCGCTTGCAAGCTGCTTTCTGGCATCGCTCACGTCCCGCACAGAAACTTTTTTTCGCACCAAATTCCAGTGCAGCTGTTCCCGCGTTTCCGCCTCCGGAAGCTGGAAGCTCATCCCGATCACTGCAATTTTTTCCTTCATGTTCTATCATCCTTCCTCATCCGATTTCAATGCGCAAACGGCATCGCATCCTTTTCGTCAATCTCTCGGATATAAAAATATTCGCTTTTATTCAACTCTCCCCGCAGCCGTTCCAAGTAGTCCTCCCGCAAAAGCGCATCTGCCGGATGCACACCGGGTTCCGACGGATTTTCCAGAACCGAAATGGCAGTTTCCGCCATGGCATAGCCGCAGAGCCGGCTGGAATCCGTGAGAAAGAGTCCGCTTCGAATCCACTTCTTTCTGCCGTTTTGCACCCCCTGCAGTTCCATTCCAAGCACAGAGTACACACCGGTTTTCGAAATCTGCGGTGCATATTTTTGCATGGTTTTGCGGATATTTTCCTCTGCGTGCGTGCGGTCTATCTTCATACACCGATACGCCTGAAACAGCATTTGCAAAAACTGCATGTTCTCATAAGCGTTGTACCAGCACATCCGTTTCCACCCCACACGCTCCCGCATTTCCAGCAGCGAACGGGTGAGATATGGTTTCAGCAGCACCGGATGTGGAAAATCCGGAAGCTGATGAAATTCTTTGAAATTTCCGTGCAGCGGACAGATCTTTTCCGCATAGCAGGCATCGGCATACCCCGAAGCAGTCCCATTCATGACAATGTCCACAAATGCTGACTCCGAACAAAGTTCTGTCCCGCCCTGATACAAAATGATCTGTTCCGGAATGTCCAGTTCTGTTCGTGCAATCTGCGCCGCAAGATACTCTGCAATTCCCGGCACATAACCGCTTCCGACAACATACGTTCCCTCTGGGGGAAGTTCTTTCTCCTGCAACAAGAAATCCGCACCGTCAATGTAAATCGCACCAGATGCGCCGGCAGCCCGTGCGACCTTTGCGCCATAGCATGAAAACGGTGCCGTACAGTTGACAACCACTGAACACGCCTGACAGAATGCCAGCAGCTGCACCGGATTTTCCATGTCCATCCGGCAAAACTGAAATTCCGTCCGTGTGAGAAACGGACAATTCCCGCTGCGCTGTCCTCCGAGAACGGCATAGCCGTTCCGCAGCAGCTTCTCCGTCACATTTTTCCCCACAGTTCCGGAACATCCCAACACACCGATCGGTTTCCCCATTTTTTCTACCTCCTTGTCATCTCTTCCAGCACTTGCTCCTCCGTCCAATCCTGCCAGGTCATTGCCTGTTTTGTGTGCCGACTGCAAACCGTCACCATTGTCCCCCGATGCTCCGCAGAACGCCAACCGTATTCCGCTGGCTGTGTGCATGTGTCGAAGCTGTCAAACGACGTGTGCAGCCCGGTTCCCAGCCGTTTAACATATGCCTCTTTCGCCGTCCAAATCGTCAAAAAGCATTTTGCCGGATTCCGGCTGTTTTGCAGCAGCAGATTTTCCGCCGGCGTAAAGTGGCGCTCCGCCAGATTCTCCCAGCCGGAAATATTTCGCTCCAGTTCCTCTGCATCCACACCAATCGGCGCAGCATCGCAGACTAGTACCACCGTTTTTCGGGTGTGGGAGAGCGAGAAGTTCAGAGGTCGTGCTGTCTGCACCGCTGGCTTCCCATAAGTTCCCCGTGTGAATTGCAGCGCATGCTGCGAAATCCCAAGTTCGGACGAAACGACCAGCCGTGTCAGAAGTCCGGCAAACAGTGCAGCTTTCCGATCTGCTGCCGCCCGCAGGCGCTGGATTCGTGTCTGCCGTTCCGGAGAGATCAGCGGGAGAAACAGTTCCATTTCCGCCGCATTCCAATCGTCGGAGAGTCGGAGAAAGTGCACATTCTGTGCCATTTACCTGCACCTCGCTTTTACTTTCAACATTTTTGCTATATCTGTCGATTATCAAACGCATGCTTTCGGTTAGGTTGTGCTAACCTTCAAGCAATGAGGAAGTCCCTCCACTTGGCGGGACTTTTTAAAGTTAGCATTATCTAACTTTTATTTTATCACAAAAGAAAATCCGTGTCAATTTGAATCAAAACTAATTTTGCACAAAGTTTATGCATCACCACAATTGTATTTTTGTTGAAAACGTAAGAATTTGTAGATTCTAGCAGGATCAATTCCAAAAGCAGGAATCCTAGACAAAAACAAAAAATCACCTCACAGCATGCTCAAAAGCATCCGTGAGGTGATTAAAAACCGCTTTTTGTTGTTTCACAAGCACAAAAAAATGTGGTTATTTCGTGCGCAGATCCACATTCCGCACAGCGTCCCGCACTTTCAGCACGAACGCCGGCGAAACGGAAAGTTCGTCAATGCCCATTCGCAGGAATGTTTCCGTCAGCGCAGTATCCGCCGCCAGTTCGCCGCAGATGCCGATCCACGCGCCGTTGGCGTGGGCGTTCTTGGCACTCATCTCGATGAGCCGCAGAATCGCCTCGTGGTGGGTGTCGATAAACGGTTCAATGTCCGGATTCTGCCGGTCACAGGCAAGAGTGTACTGAGTCAGATCGTTGGTACCCACGCTGAAAAAGTCCACCATCGGTGCCAGACGGTCGCTGATGATGGCAGCAGCCGGCGTTTCGATCATGATGCCCAGTTCCATGGTATCGGAATAGGTCACGCTCTGCTCCCGCAGTTCCGCCTTAACCTCTTCGCAGATAGCAAGGATTTTTTCCAGTTCGGACACGCTGGTAATCATGGGGAACATAACGCCCAGGTTGCCGTAGATGGATGCCCGGTACAGTGCCCGGAGCTGCGTCTTGAAGATCTCCGGTCTGGTCAGGCAAATGCGAATCGCACGGAAGCCCATTGCCGGATTTTCCTCTTTTTTCAGGTGAAAATAGTCCACCTGCTTGTCTGCGCCGATGTCCAGCGTGCGGATAATGACCTTTTTCCCTGCCATACTCTCCAGCACACGCTTATACGCCAGAAACTGCTGTTCTTCGCTGGGATAATCATTGTTTTCCAGATACAGGAATTCGCTCCGGAACAGTCCGATACCGCCGGCATCGTTGAGCAGCACCGCACCGATGTTGTCCACACTGCCGATGTTGGCATAGATGTTGACCTTGGTGCCGTCTTTGGTAACATTTTCCTTACCTTTCAGTTCCAGCAGCAGTCGCTTTTTCTCCTCGTCTGCCTTCTGCTTTTCCAGCAGACGCTGGCGGGTTGTCTCGTCCGGTTCCACAAAAATCTCACCGGTAAAGCCGTCTACGATTGCCTCTGTGCCGTCCTGCACCTCTTTCAGGAAATCGCTGCCCACACCAATAACCGCCGGAATGTTCATGTTCCGGGCAAGAATCGCTGTGTGAGAGTTGGACGAGCCGTGTGCTGTCACAAACGCCAGCACCTTGTCCTTGTCCAGAGAAACGGTTTCACTGGGGGCGAGATCGTCGGCGCAGATAATCACTTTTTCCGAGGATGTGTTTTGTGCAGCAGCCGTTCCCGTCAGATTGGCAATGATACGGTCGGAGATGTCCCGCACGTCAGCCGCACGAGCCTGCATATAGGCATCGTCCATGGCGGAGAACATCTCGGCGAAGTTGTCCGCCGTCACGGATACCGCATACTCGGCATTGACTTTCTGGGTGTCGATGATGTTCTGAATGCTCTCGTTGTAATCCTCATCCTCCAGCATCATCATGTGAATCTCAAAGATCTGGGCGTTGGTTTCGCCCACCTCTTTCAGTGCCTTTTCATAGATTGCCTGAAGCTGCTCTGACGCTGCGGTTTTGGCAGCCTCTACTCTGGCTTTTTCCGCCTCGGTATCCGCCACAGAGGTGCGCTGAATCACTGTATCCTGCTTCTTGAAAATTGAAATCTTGCCCACGGCAATTGCGCCGTATACGCCTTTTCCTGTATATTCTCTCATCCGTTCCTCGCTTTTCTCTCGTCATTCTGCGGACTTTCCGCAAAACTTTTCCCGATAGTTTTCCATTGCCTTTTCCATAATGCCAATCGCCTCAATAGGCCCGCCGATGGCTTTGACTTCCGTATGCTTGCCACGTTCCAGCTGCTTGTACACCGAGAAGAAATGCATCAGTTCATCGAAGATATGCTTGGGCAGCTCATTGACATCGGTGTAGCTCATATAGGTGGGATCACCGTAGGGAATGGCGATGATCTTCTCGTCACCCATACCGCCGTCTTCCATGGTCATAACACCGATGGGATAGCTGCGCACCAGTGTCATGGGCAGGATCGGCTCAGAACAGAGCAGCAGCACGTCCAGCGGATCGTGGTCGTCTGCGTAGGTTCTGGGAATAAAACCATAATTCATGGGGTAATGTGTCGCTGTGAACAGCACTCTGTCCAGCGAAAGCATACCGGTTTTCTTGTCCAGTTCGTACTTCATATTACTGCCCATGGAGATTTCCACAACAGCCATAAAATCTGTGGGATAGATGCGTTCTTCGTCAATGTCATGCCAAATATTCATAGTTTGTTCCTCCTATATGAATTTTCGCCAGAGAACTCAGAGGTTCTGCTGGAAGAATGTTTGCAGTTCTGCGAAAGCTGTTTCCTCATCTGTGCCGTCAATGGAAACCGTCACGGTGTCGCCGTGCTTTACACCCATACCCATGACTGCCATCAGCTTGGTCAGATTCACGGACTTGCCGTCCTTTTCCAGTGTGATGGCGCTCTGGAATTCCTTTGCCTTTTTCGCCAGCAGTCCTGCCGGTCTTGCGTGGATGCCTACTTCGTCCTGAATGGTGTAAGTGAATGTTTTCATGGATAACTCCTCCTAAAAAATATGATATTTTTGCACAAACATGTGCTTATTTGGTGATTTGAATTGCTGCATCGCCAGCCGAAACGCTGCCCTGTGCCACTGGTGTCACAGCGGTATACTCGTCTGCGTTGCAGACCAGCAGCGGTGTGGTCAGCTTGTATCCTGCGGCAGTGATCGCATCCATATCAAAGCTTACCAGCAAGTCGCCCTTCTTGACCTGCTGTCCGTCTGTGACATGGGCTTCGAAATACTTGCCCTCCAGCTTCACGGTGTCAATGCCAATGTGCATCAGCACCTCTGCGCCGTCAGCAGAAACCATGTTTACAGCATGCTTGGTGTCGAATACGGTTTCGATAGTGCCATCACAGGGAGCGTACAGCTTGCCCTCAGCGGGACGAATCGCAACGCCCTCTCCCAGAATCTTCTGGGAGAACACCTCGTCCTCCACCTCTTCCAGCGGGATAGCCGTACCATTCATGTGTGCAGCCAGCGTCATGATTTCCGCAGATGCGTCTGCCTTTGCCGATGCAGCAGGTTTCTGCTCCGGTTTGATTTCCTCTGCCGGCGCTTCTGCTTCGGATGCTGCAAACAGACTGTCCAGATTCTCTGCCTCCGGTGTTTCCAAAAACATTTCCAGATTGGACTTGATGACGGAAACCTTGGGACCATAGATAACCTGCACGCCGTTGCCCTTATGAATGACACCGGATGCACCGCTTGCTTTCAGCATACCGTCATCCACCAGCGACGAATCCAGAACTGTCACACGCAGACGAGTGGCACAGCAGTCCAAATCAGAGAGATTCTGCTTTCCGCCCAGACCTTTCAGCACCATAGCGCTTACCATGTCCACTGCCTTTCCGCCGGATTTCTTCTCCGCCTTGGCAGCATTTACATCGCTTCTGCGGTAGAGCTTTGGCTCTATGTCATCCGGCTCTCTGCCCGGTGTCTTGAGGTTCAGCTTCGTAATCATGAAGTAGAAGACAAAATAGTAGACAACAGCATAGATCAGACCAACAACCACGATCCAGATCCAGTGAGTCTTGGCATTTCCCTGCAGAATGCCGAACAGCGTCAGGTCAATGGCACCGCCGGAGAATGTCATGCCCACGCCCACATTCAAAATGTGCATCAGCATATAGGACAGACCAGCCAGCACGCAGTGCACCGCATACATCAGCGGAGCGACAAACAGGAAGGTGAATTCCAGCGGTTCAGTAATACCGGTAATCATGGAAGTCAGGGCTGCGGACAGCAGCAGGCTTCCCACAACCTTTTTCTTTTCCGGACGGGCTGCACGATACATGGCGAAAGCAGCTGCCGGCAGACCGAAGATCATGAACGGGAATTTACCGGACATAAAGCGAGTTGCAGAAACAGAAAATTCAGTGGTGGACTTGGATGCCAGTTCTGCAAAGAAGATGTTCTGTGCACCGGAAACCATATGTCCGTCGATCATCATGGAACCGCCCAGTTCTGTCTGCCAGAACGGCATATAGAATACGTGGTGCAGACCGAACGGAATCAGAGCACGTTCCAGAACGCCGTAGATCCATGTGCCGGCGTAACCGGAGTGGAGCACCAGTGTTCCCAGATTGGAGATTCCCAGCTGGACAATAGGCCACAGGTAAAACATGATGATGCCGACGATCAAATAGACTACAGTGGAAATAATGGGCACAAACCGTGTTCCGCCAAAGAACGAGAGCACCTGCGGCAGTTCGATCTTATAGAACCGGTTGTGCAGGGCCGCAACGCCCAGTCCCACCAGAATACCGCCGAACACGCCCATCTGCAATGTGGGAATGCCAAGCACAGAAGTGGTGGAGTTGGCAGCCATTGCTTCCACGCCGCCCTTTGCGGAGATCAGGGCACTGATGGCAGTGTTCATGACCAGATAGGCGATCGCACCGGAAAGTGCAGCGACTTCCTTTTCCTTTTTTGCCATACCAATGGCAACACCCATGGCGAACAGCAGCGCCAAATTGTCAAAGACAGCGCTTCCTGCCTTGCTCATGATGTCCAGAATGGTGTAGAGCAATCCGCCCTCATAGATGACGTTTCCCAGATGGTAGGTTTCAATGGTCGTGGCATTGGTAAAGGAACTTCCCAAACCCAGCAGAAGTCCTGCCACCGGCAGCAGCGCTATGGGCAGCATGAACGAGCGTCCCACTCGCTGCAATACGCCAAAAATCTTGTCTTTCATCACAATATCCTCCTAAGTGATTTTCATTACTGTTCTATCAAAACGCTGAAATAAATTGCTTAGGTACCGATTGCAATGTGTTTTTCAGGCGTTTTTACCGAAATTCGCCGATCTTTTTCAGGTGAATCGTCAGCGTCAGCATCTCGTCCTCAGAAATGGTCTTAGAAAAATTTTTCAGGATGTAATCCTGCATGCACTTGGCGCACCGATAGTGCTTCTGAAATTTCCGGCGCACAAAATCGAGAATCTCCTCATCCCGGCTCAGCACGTTTGGCAGCTCCTGCGAATGAAACAGGCGCTTTGCCAGATACTTCAAATGCACCAGAAACCGCTCATAGGCAACCGTGGTCTTGTCCAGCTTGCCCCGATAAAAAGTATCTGCAATTTCTGCGCAGGCATTCACCAGCTTTGTCAAATCCGGAATCTGTCCCATATTGGTGTGGAGCCGTGCATTGATGATGTGCATGGCGATAAAGCCTGCCTCATCCTCATGAAGTGCAACGTCCAGCTTCCGCCGTATCTCCTCCACACAATACCGTCCCAACGCAAGCTCCTCCGGAAAGTAGTCGTGGATGGAATCCATCAGCGGATTGGCAAATGCAATGCCCTGCTTCTGCCGCTCAATGGCGAAACTGATGTGATCCGATAAACTGATCATCAGCGATTCATTCAATATCTCGGAAATCTGGCTGGAAATATAGTCCACCAGCTCCGAAGTCAGCTGGATGTGTTCGTACGGAATCTCCGACAGACACTCCACCATGCGCTTACGCAGGGCGGAATCTGTAATCATGTAGATTTTCTGAATCTGTGCCGGATCGATAGCCTCTCCACGCTTTTTCCCGAACCCGATTCCCTTGCCGGAAACGATTTGTTCTTTTCCTTTTTCATCCACAGTACAAACAGTATTGTTGTTGATAATTTTCACAATTTTCATAAAGCACCTCAAAAATTGTATAAAAAAAGCCAACCCCTATACCGCTCTTCTTCTGTTTCCAGCCTGCGTGTATAAAAGTTGGTGATGCCCAATCGGATTTTTTCAAATCGAAAGGTAACATTCCAATATCTCTGCAAATATCAAATTTACTATATTTAGTTTACCATGTAGAAGGATATTTGTCAATATGCAACAAGCAATTTGCCGAAGAAATCTCTTTTTTTCACAAAGCGAAGCGTCCTGCTTTGTGCGAAATTCACAAAGCAGGACGCTTTTTCAAAAATTTTCATGCTTTTGAAAGAAACAACTCCGACATATTTGCATGTTCCAGCGTCAGCAGCTTGATCTTACGAGACAGACCGCCGGCGTAACCGGTCAGACTGCCGTCTGTTCCCACAACTCTGTGACACGGAATCAGAATGGAAATGGCATTGTGTCCCACAGCACCGCCCACCGCCTGCGCCAATCTGCCGGCACGGTGCGGGTCACCGGAGAGCTGCGCTGCGATCTCCCCGTATGTCATAGTGTTTCCATACGGAATTGTCAGGAGAATCTCCCAGACACGTTTCCGAAACGGCGTGGTTTTCATGGAGAGCGGCGGCAGAACCGGCGGATTCTGTCCGCTGAAATAGCAGTCCAGCCACGCCGATGTCTGCTGGAATATGGGCAGCGATTTCGGCTGGTGCTCGGCAGAGAGCGTTGATGCAAAGTATTTTTGTCCCCGAAACCAAAGCCCTGTCAGTGCCGTACTATCACTGGCAAGCACAATTTCTCCCAGGGGCGAAGTATAGGAAAATGTGTACTCCATCTCACTCCTCTGCCAGCCGATTCCGCATGATGCACAGATCATAGCCGTTGAGGCTGCCGTCCTTCTGCAAGTCCCCTGCGTTCCAGTTCGTCAGAGTGCCGTCACCAAGCAGCCACTTTTGCAGCATCACCAGATCGGAGAGATCAAACACGCCGTCTGCATTGACATCGCCCTCTACAGTCTGGTCGTTTTTGCTCATGATCGCTGCGGTCAGGAAAATCATCGCCGAGTTGCCATAAATCGTATTCTCGTTTGTCGTCCACTCAGCATCGCTGTCCATGTAGCATTTTCCGTTGAACTTGGAGAGACTCCGGTTGTTGCTGGGGTTGGTGCCCTCTGTGAAATAGCCGTTCGGACAGCGATACGGTTCCAGCTTGGCATCCTTGGAATAGATGGCGCTGAAAATGTTGGACACGCTGTTTTCGCCGTAGCCGGAGACATAGCTAAAGGAAATGGGATTGACACCCAGCAGATAGTCAAAGGCGTTCTGCATGGAATCCTGCACCTGCTGAGGTACAGCATCTTCCCCATCTGTAATGATGCTTCCAAGCAAAAGGCTCATGGTGCTCAGGGCAACATTGCGGTTTGATCCCCACCAGTAGCCCCAATTGGGGTAGGCAAGTCCCCAGTTGTTGTACTGGAACATCTTGGTGCGCCATGTCTGGAACTGGGCAAAGACAGCGGTCATCGCACTGTCCGGCGCATCATTTCCATAGAGATAGTTGAAGTAGCCGAGGAACGATCTTCCGGCATGGTTATAGCCGACGGAGTTGGGCGAGAAACAGTTGGTGTTGCTGGTGTTCTCGCAATTTGCCACAAGATACTGCTCATAGCCCGCAGCATCTCCGCCGGACGCTTTCACTGCCCGATACAGCGAACCGGCTGCCCAGAACATCTCCCGATCCAGTTCTTCCTGTTTAAAGGTATAAGTGCGATTGGCTGCGCCGATGGACATGTTCTTGGGATTGGCGCTGTCTGTCACCCAATTCCACGCCCGAATTGCGGTATCCAGACACTCCTGCGCAAAGTCAGCATACGCCGGAATCTCCCGATAGACGAGGTAGGCGTGCGCCATCACAGCAGCAGCCGATGCTGTTGCCTGATGGGAACGGAGGTCGATTTCATCGGACGGCGACTGGTAATCGGAGGTGCTGTACTTGGTATCCTCCAGATAGATCACGCCGTCCTTATAATTGGCAGCGACATAGAAAGAACCGTCCTTGTCGCTGTGCTCCAGCTTCAGGAGCATGTCCAGCTCCCACTTTGCCTCGCTGAGGATTCCGGGGGCATCCACATATCGTGCATTGCCGGGGTCTGTTTCCGGAATGTTCAGCTGCATCTCCGAAAAGACCTCCGGATAAAACTCATAGGCGAGCAGAAGATCCTCCACTGCGGACGCTGCCGTGGACGTATATTTTCCGTAGTCGCCGGCATCATACCATCCGCCGGAAATATCGAAAGTCTCCGCATTGGAGTTATCCCGATCCGACCACTTCTTGACAGTGATGTCACCGGGATGCAGATTCTCTCTGGCAAAGTCGCCGGCGTATTTCTCCTCCAGATCAATCCCCTGTCTTTGATAATAATAGTACTTGGACAGATCAGAAAGCAAATTGGCGTAAGCATTGCGCTGGATGGTGAAGTGTACAGAATCAATGGTATCCGTGTCCAGATTTTCCTCTACATCCCGTGGCGAACGCACAGCGGCATTCAGTCCGGCATCGGGAATATGGATGTAGTAGGTACCCGGCGTGGTCAGCTCGTCAAATTGGATGACATGCACCGATTCTCCGGAGAGCACGTCCTCCTGCTGTGCCGGCGAGAGCGTGCCGGACAAAGCGATTTCGCCAGTGCCTGCATTGATGATCTCGTAAGTCTTTCCGTCCAGCGAACCAAACTTGCTGAAATAGCTGACTCTGGCCGTTTTGACGGCATCCGCCTCATATCCCGCCTGATTGACCTTGATAAAGGGATACTGCCGCTCGTCATCGGTGGAACTGATGGTCACGTTCTGAAACGAGAGCGTTGTGCCGGAGGGAACTCCGCCAACGTAAATATACCAGAGGTCTTCCAAACTGAATCCGGCATCGTCATTGGCATCCACCAGTTCCTTGATCGGCAGGGAATAGGATTTCCATCCCGTTCCGGCGGTGAAGCTGGGTGCAGAATCCAAGTCGTTCCAGCAGATGCGCACGACATCGTTATGCCGCTTGGACACCAGTCCCACACGAAATGAACACTCCCCTGTTCCATTGCTGCGCACCTCAAAATTCAGCGAACCGTTGGCGTAATAATCCCGAATGCTCACCGCCGACCAGCTGGTATTTGGGGTCAGATTTGCTCCGCCCCAGCTCAGCGTCGTCCAGGAGTTCGTACCGCCGTTGTCCACTAAGATGGTCTGCAATTGCAGCCCCGGCGTTTCCTGTGCGTTGGCGGCTGCGACACCGAGCGCGGCGACATTGCACAGAAGCACCGCACTCATTGCCGCCGCAAGCAGGCGTTTTCCAAAAAGTTTTTTCATGATTGCCTCCCCTGTTTTTTCGAAAATCAAGTGTATTTATTATAGCATAACCGGCGGAAAGAATCAAGGCACATGAAGCGGATCACGAAACACGAAAAATCATAATTGTAACTTTTTTTAGAACGGACAGGCGTTTGTCCGGCTCTATTGCTATAATAGAATCAAGATCCGATTTTGAACGACAAAAATCAAAATGACATTGGATTTGCAACGATATCTATTCTCCATTCAAATATAGGATTCTATTCATTCAACGTATGTCGAATTATGCTTGACAATCTGTTTTTTGTGTGGTATACTAAATTTGAAATGGTAAATAGTATTAACCACCTGAGATGTTGCTTAGAGTCTGTGCTGTATAGCGCAACATGCAGAACAGATTTCTATATAAAAAACATTAAAACGCAAAGGAGAAGAATGCAAATGGAAATTGGAACGATGTGCATTATTGGTGGCGCCGCTATCGCTGCGGGAATCATCATTTATGCATGCACCAAGAAAAGCAATTCGAGCAGCAGTACGCTCACCGAAGTGTTCACTGGTGCAACGGACGAGCAGCTGGTGGTTGACCACCTCGGCGGAAAGGATCTCACCTCTTGGTTTCGGGAAAAGAATCCCACGCAGAGCTACATGAATGTGATTCTCTATCCCAACGAAAAAAACATTGCGCAGTTTCACTTGCCGAAAAACATCATCAATAACGCCGGCAATTTGATTGTACAGGCAGTATTCAACGAAAAAACAGATCAGGTCGTGATTTGCCGCTCTGTATTGTTCGAAAGCATCGATGACAAGCTGTCCAATACATTGGCGCAGCACGACGGTATCGTTATCGTAGAATAACAGAAGGAGCGTGAGACAATGTTTTTACCGTTCTTACCATTGATCAGTGGAATTGTTGGTTTCGCTGCTGGTTACGCTATCGCAGCGGCCGTTGAGTATCTGAACGGTCCAAAAATCAAAGCGCTCCAGGCGAAGAAAAAACTTGGAAAGGCGATCAAATGCGTTGCCAAAAAAGTCGGCCGTGTCACTTTTAAAGATCTGGATAGTGGCGAGTGTAGTGATGTGGAATGCGAAAAAGTTGGAGATGATGTTCAAGTCGGGAAAAAATACTATTATAACTAAGGCGATACTGCACAAGGATCGTGCAACAGATTTTATCCGTATCAAACGCATTGCACCGCTGTCCATTCTTCGGACGGTGTGATGATCGCAAAACAAAAATTTGGAGGTCTTAATTATGTTTCTTTTTGGTTTAGGTGCAGCCCTTGCAAGTGCGCTGCTTGTTGTGGCAGTTGCCGGACTGGCTTATCTGGCATACCGGTTAACTGTAAAAGTTTTAAGAAGCTATCGGAAGAAAAAGCAAACTAAACTCCTCATGGCAAACATGGGCGCTCTCATCAAGGAAGTTCCGAACAGGGAAAAGCGCACCCTATCTTTCGATGATCTGGAAGAAATGGAAGATGAGACAATCGTTGCAGAGTATGACGAAGACAGCGGCGAGGTTATACAGGCAAACTTTGTCGGCGACAAAGGCATGGATAACAACATCGAAAACGCACTCAATCGCAATCATGGTGTAATGTTTATCGAAGATTAAGTAAGGAGGAAAAATCAAAATGTATGATTACAGAACATCAAACGGCGCTGCCAACAACGGAGGAACAAACCGGAGGCATGGCCTTGTAGATGCATTCAATGGCCTAGCTTCATTAGTTTCCGGCGCATATCAGATTTTTGCGCCAGTACTGACGGATATTATGGATCGCGCAAGAAGCGCATCGGAAAATATCACGCAAAGCCTGAACGGAATTCTCGAAATCTATCGGATCGACCGCACCGTTGACGTTGCCTATCTGAAAGGTTACCGAAAAAAAAACGGTTCTCAAATTATCATCGCCCAGGTAAGAGCACTTCTGGCAAATGCACCGATTTCTCCGAACGATAACATGCATTTGCTGGACGAGGAATATGTCATTGCCGAGTACGATGAAGCCCATGAAAGAATCGTTCAGTCTGACTTTATCTGCCGTGAGAAGATCGCCAGCAACATCATGGAAAACCTGAATGCAAACGGCGGCATCCTTTTCATTGTAGACAAAACAAAATAAAGGAAACAGCGATGAAAATTTACTTTTATTATGATGCAAAAAAGCTAAACGAATCTGCCATCGTTCAGCGTGAAATCATTGCGATTGCACAGGCAAATCTTCAAAACAAGGTAGATTCTGTCGAAGTGAAAAAATGCAACAACCTGAAACTGGGAAAAAGTGAGCTGGCTTATTACTGCGTCATAGACGGCAAGCTTGAGGGCGATGCGTTAAGCAAAAAACGAGCTTTCGAAACAGCACTCAGCAAAGCGTTTTCGCAGAAAACAGGATGCGTCCTCCCGTACAGCGTGAAAGTACAGACTGATTTCAACCCGCAAAGCATGATGGCAGCAGCAAGCAAGCGTACCTCTGCAGCCGGCGGAACAGGCTCTGAGGATGAGACAGAATTCGACTACGAAAAGCGTGCAGAGATGTACAAGCCTGTGGAACCGTCCTACACATTCGATCGTGTGATTCTTCCGCCCATTGTGCTGGAAAAAATTGAGGAATCCCTCGCCATCGTAGAATGCGAAAACAAAGTGTTTCAAGAGTGGGGACTTTCTGTCGTTCAGCCGAATCCGTCTTCCGCACTGAGTTTTTACGGTCCTTCCGGAACCGGTAAAACCATGGCGGCAGAGGCAATTGCGCACAAGCTGGGAAAGAAGATTCTCAAAGTCAGCTACGCCGACATTGAGAGTAAATTCCACGGCGAGGGTCCGAAGATGGTCAAAGCGATTTTCCTTGCTGCCCAGAAAGAACAGGCGGTTCTGTTTATTGATGAGGCAGATTCTCTCCTTTCCAAACGTCTGACAAATGTCACACAAGGTTCTGAACAGGCGATCAACTCCATGAGAAGCCAGCTGCTCATCTGTCTGGAAGAATTCAAGGGCATTGTCATTTTTGCCACAAATCTGGTGGTGAACTATGACCAGGCTTTTCTCACAAGACTCATCAGCGTTGAATTCATTAAACCGGACAAAGATTGCCGGAAGAAGATCTGGGATGTGCATATCACCGGAAATGGTATCAAAATCCCCCTCGCAAGTGATGTCAATACTGAAGAACTGGCAGAAAAATATGAGTTCTGCGGAAGAGAAATCCGCAAGGCAGTCATCAACGCATGCGTTTCTGTGGCAATGCGGAATTGCGCTATCGTACAGCAAAACGATTTTATCAAGGCGTGCGAAAAGATAAAATACGAAGAAGAACGCCTTGCCAATGCAGAAGATCACACACAATCCGGCAGAGCTGTTTCTCCGTCGCAAAAGAATATCATTCAGGAAGCAATCAAGGCAAAACTGAATCAGGAGCATTCCGAAGGAAACGGAACCGATTCGTCTGAACCTGCGGAAAAAGAAACTGTTCCTGTATAAGAACCTGTCTTCACAAGCGTATACACGTGTCTTTTCGGCAAATTTTGCTGCATCCTGCGTGAAAAATACTTGCCGGGCGACAGCCCGCCTGCGTATTTTTGCCTTGTCTGCAACAAAATTATGCTCGAAAATCCACATATATTTCTTGTGAAGACAGGTTCTAAAAATTGCTTCACCCCCAAAAATCTCCATTTATCTCCATACCACACAAAAAGCCGTACTCTGTCATCAGAGTACGGCTTTTTGATATGGAAAAACAAATTGAGAATGGCATGATATCAATAGAACGTTATTTAACGTTCACTGGGAAGTGCTTCTGCGTGAATCTGCTGACACTTTTTTCTGACAGCACAATCTGCGTAAGTCCAGATGCGTCAGCAGACTCCAAGAACGTGAGCGGAACAATCCCACGTTGTGATTTCTCGTGAATTATTTTGCAATCCAGCAGTCCATTTCTGCCTGACTGCTAAACACAAAGTACAAATCCTGATTGCCGGTGAGTCCCTGCACCGCAGCCGAAACCTCGGACAGCTTACCGCCTGCCGGAATTTCTGCGTATCCCACGGCCTTTCCCGTAGGAGAGCCAGTGCAGATCTTCACTGCACAGCCGGACTTTGAAGATGCTGTCAGAACGATCTGCGATGCACCCTTGGAAAAATCAACACCGCTAACCTTGATCCAGTCGCCCTTGTCAATTTCCGTGACAACTGTATCACCCAGTCCACGAACATTGATTCCAGCCTGGTTGGACATCATCTCTGCCGGATTCTTGACATATGGATTCACAGACTTCTGCTGTGCAATTCCTTTCATTGTACCGGTAACCGTATTGATTTTCGTACCGGTCATTGTGATTTGATCCACCTGCGGACTACGATAGTTGCCCTCAATTCCCATTGCCTTTTCTACGCTGCGGTTGTGATAGAACAAGTACAGCTGTCCATTTACCGCACAGATGGAATGATGATTGTTGCCGTACAGTCCGAAAAACTTCCCCTGATTCGGGAACAGTTCTCCGCCGTAAGTATACGGACCGAGGGGGTTGCTGGCAGTCATATACTCAATGGCACCGCTGGTCATTCCGTAGGAATTTCCGGAAGTATTCCAGTTGGAGCAGTAGGTGTAATAGTAGGTATCGCCAATTCTATTGATGCCGGAATCCTCAAACAGATATGGTGCTTCAATAGTCACCGGTGTTCCGACAAGACTGATCATATCTTCGCCCAGTTTTACCACACGGGAAGTCCCCGGCATGGCATCCTTTCCGTCCGGTATGCCGCCGCCGAAGCAGAGATAACCGGTTCCGTCATCGTCTACCATAACTGCCGGATCAAACAGCCATGTAATATCACTGCAATTGGGTGTTGCTCTGGTAATCAGTGCCTTTCCCAGCGGATCGCTCCATGGACCAGTGGGGCTGTCTGCGGTCAGCACGCTGACACCATTTCCGCCATTGCAGAAATAGAGGAAAAACTTTTCCTTGCCATTGATGGTCTTGTGTGCTGCACAGGGTGCCCAGGAACAAGTCGCCCATTTGGCGATTCCCTCTGTACCTGCCACCGGAATTGCACCATGATCGGTCCAGTTTACCATGTCGTCGGAGGAAATGCAGTTGATCTTGTTGACCTGTGCATAAGTGTTTTCGGTGACATTTCCATTGCTGTCATACTCAATGACATCGTTGGTGGTGTAGACATACACTCTGCCGTTATACTCCATGACACCAGGGTCAGCTCCGAATCGCTGGGTAAACAGCGGGTTATTTTCCCCTTCTGCTTTATAGCTGGCAGTTGGCGTAATTCCGGCAAACAGCTTTTCCATTGCTGCTGTATCCACAGTTTTTTCTGCGATCGGAAATGCTGTGATTTTTCCCAGCAGATAATCCTGAATCAGCTGGAGATCTGTACCGTTTACGCTGCCGCTCTGGTCTACGTCTGCTGCCAGACTTGCTGCATTGCTGGAGAATGCACCGGAAACGCCCTGCCGTGCCAGTGCCAGATCCATGCCGTTAATGACACCGTCTGCATTGACATCGCCCAGATGGAACGGCTTGGATTCTCCTGCACCGATGATGGACGTTCCGCCCACAGCACCGATCGCCTCGTCCAGATAGAAGTTATTGGTACTTTCTGCGGTTTCCACATACAGCACCATATTCGTGGCATCTTCCGGAATCTGATAGTTTTTGTTGGCAAGCTGTACCCACTCACCCTTGACGGCAGTTCCCTCTGCCACAGTGGCGTACTGTGCCTCGCCGTTGGCATCGGTATATGCCAGTTTCAGGAAAAACTGGTCGGTTGCATCGCCGTCAAAATATTCCACGTTAACGCTAAAGCTGTATTCTTTTCCCGGCACAAACGCCTTGGGATTCAGTGTTCTTCCGGCACCATTCCACGCAGCTGTCCGGTTCTGCACCAACAATGCTTCGCTGCCCACATAGGCGGTTCTGCCGCTGGTGAGAACATCTGCACTGCCTCTGCCTTCCCAGCTGTCTGTATCGCCCTCAAATGTGCTTTGGAAATACCAGCCGTATTCATTCGGTTCAATGGGTTTGTCATTGCCGCCGGGATTGCTGCCGTCGCCCCACTCCGACTGGGGAATCATAGAGGTCAGTGTGGTATATGCCAGCTTCGGCTGATGATTGGTATCGTACAGCAGCGGGGTGTTCTCCGTTTTGATCCATGTGTTGGCATCGTTCGGTCCCCAGATGCACACGGCGGTCACTCTGCCGTCTGAGCTGGGATTTTTGTTCCAGTCCATGGCAGCCTGAAAGATTGCCTTATACTTATCCGCCTGCTGCTGGAGGGTATACTTACCATTTTCCATAGTGATGTCCAATTCTGTGATCTGCACATTGCAGCCAATGGACAGGAACTTTTTCATTGCCGTGGTGTATGCCGACACGCCGGAGAATCCGTCATAATCTGCGTTGATGTGGGACTGCATGCCAATGCCGTCCAGCAAGCCTTTTTCATAGAGGGACTTGCACATACTATAAATAGCATCCCGCTTGTGATCCCAATACTCATTGTAATCGTTATAGTAGAGAGCACAGCTTTCCGGCGCATATTTCCGTGCATAGGTAAAGGCTTTTTCCACAAAGGCATTACTGCCGTAGATCTGTACCCACGGTGATTGTCCGTTGATGTTCTCGCCCGGCTCTCTGGTGCCGCCGTTGTTGGCGGTACGGTTGCTGTCGTCGCTGATGCACTCATTCGCCACATCGTAGGCATAGAGATTCAGATCCGGATACTGGGTCTTGATTGCCGCAAACATATTTTTGATGTAGCTTTCCATACGCTGATCCATGACTGCCGAGGAAACCCAGTTTCCGCTGGCATTGAAGTTTTCCTTGAAAAACCACAGCGGTGTCTGGCTATGCCACACCAGTGTGTGTCCACGCATGGCAATATTATTGTTGACGCAGAAGTCCATGATGCTGGCAGCATTGTTCAGAGAAACGCCGATATTCGTTTCGCTGCACTGGGACTGCACCAGTGTTGCATCCGGCTTGGTTTCGTTCTCGCACTCGATGCTGTTATAATCCTTCAGCACGCTGGCAGTAATGGTGGAGTTCTTTACAGTACTGCCGTTGAGAATATTGCCCACCCGAAAATAATCGGCGAACTCGTCTTTCAGTCCCTTTTCCGCAGCCGTCGCAGAAACCTCGCTGCTGTCCGACTTTCCTGTTACGGTGACATCATCAAACACAAAATCGTTGGTGCTGTCTGTGGTAATGGTCAGCCGGAATTCGCCGCTGTTTTCCGGTGCACGATACGAAGCAGAAAGTTCTGTCCATTTGCCGGCTCTGGTCTGTTTTGCTGTCAGTTCGGTTTCCGTTTCCTGTGCAGTGTCCAGATCTGCACAGGAAAGAGACAGGTGAAAACGCTCCGCAGTTTCACTGTACACCCACACGCTGTATGTGTAGGTTTCTCCGCCGGAAAGATAGAAGCCTTTTTCCGCACTGGCACCGTCAGACGTGCTGGTTCGTCCGGTAACAGACATACCACGGGACGTGTTGCGACCGATGCCGTCTTCTGCTGTCAAAGCTACAGCATCAGCGTTGCCGTACCAGCCGCCGTAATTGACTTCAAAGTCGTTGCTGACCAGCTCTGCCGCAGAAACTGTTCCTGAAATTGCAGGAAAGCAGAACAGTACACTGGCACAGCATACTGCCGCAGTCAGTCCCGCCAGCCATTTTTGCTTGTTCATACAAAAATTCCTCCTTCTGTTGCTGTAATTTTCGATTCAAACTACATTCATTATAACAGAAGGAAGATTTCTTGTATTGCAGAATTGTCATGTAATTTATATATTTGTAAAGTGAATTTTATCCCTGCGATTTTCGAAATTCTGTGGGTGTCATACCGTAAGCTTCTTTGAAAACCCGTGTAAAATGGCTCTGGGACGAGAAACCCAGCAGACTGCTGATCTGGGAGAGATTTTGCTCTGTTTTCAACAGCAGTGTTTCTGCCTCCTGCATTTTTTGCTGCTGGATAAAATCAGACAGCGTCCTGCCGGTTTGTTTTTTGAATTCCGTAGTCAGTCCGCCGCGGCTTTTACCGCAATATGCTGCAATGTCTGCGGTGCGGATCGGTTCTGCCATATGGCTGCGGATGTACTGCAACACATTTCGCACCAATCGGGACTGGCTGCCGCTGCACTGTTTCAGCTTTCGCACCTGATCGGCATAGTCCAGGATCATGTGATACTGCAAGTTCTTGATGCGTTCCATGTCCGGCAGGGATTCGCATTTGGAAATGTAGTGTTCCTCCGTTTCTAAAACTTCTTCGGCAGGCAGACCAGCCTGGATCGCTGCGCGGGAAACAATGGTTTCCAGCCGAATGAAAAAATTCCTGTGATGCCGCAGCAGCTGCGGTGCAAGCTGTCCGGAACGAACTGCCGGAATTTTTGTTGCACCATCGATCAAGCCGTCTACATCCCCCTGCTGCACCTTCCGAATGATGTCCTGTTCGATCGACAGAGAACGCATGTACCCTTCTGGATTTCTGTTTTCCGGACCGGACAGGATCTCATTTTCTTTCATTTCTGCTGTAATGGTTTTCTGTTCCTTTTGCTGGATCCGCAGATCAGAAATGTCGTACATGGTTCGGTTGACTGTGAAATTGTACAGGATCATTGCCTGCAAAAGGGTGTCCAGGTGCATCCCCGAAAGCGTTTTCATCTCAACTGCAAACGCTGGAATCTGTTCCGGCTGCAAATGCAGCGAACAGCCCAGTTTTTTCAATTCGTGTTCCGAAATTGCCAATTCGCTGACTGGCCCTGCAATAAAACAGTACGACTGATGCCGGACATAGCCATAGTAAAACATATCGTGATAGGCAAAATAGCCCAGTGGTGCAGTTCCCTGTAAAAGTGCATCAATGCAGAGGGTTACAGGATCTGCTGCCAGCTGCACCGGAGAATAGGTGTAGATCTCCTTCTGCTGTTGGTAAAGGCGTACCGGCAGTCCAAACATATTGGAAAACTGCCGGCTGAAATAGCAAAGCTGCGGTTTGGTCAAAACGTGCTGCACAGAAGATTGCTCGGACATGGCAAGGGTCTCTCCTCTCTCTGTAAAATTCTCACCGGCAAAGTTTTAGCCAATGCAATCATAATTGATAACAATATTATACTACATTTTATAAAATATGTCAATATACTGAAAATTTGTCGCAAAAGGAAAACCCGGGGTTCTGCATGAGAATCCCGGGTTTTTATAGGAAATCAGATGAAACAATAAAGTCAAATCAATGTCAGACGATGCACGGAACACATCCGCAAGCTGTGTCGTCAGACATTGCCGGAAGATGTCACTGTATGCCGGAGCAGACAAAGGTCGAAACCATTCAGCACACCGTCTGTATACAGATCCCCTGCCTGCCAGCCAGCAAGCTTTGTTTCCGGAATGCCAAGCAGCCACTTTTGCAAAAGCACAACATCTGCCAGATTTACCTTGCCATCTGCATTGATGTCGCCGGTATTTACAGGCGGTTTTTCTGTTATCACTGTCGTGGTTGCCGTTGTCGTCGCCGAAGCAGAAGTTGCGGTGGTCGCCTTTGTGGTCGTTGTCGTTGCCTTTGTAGTCGTTGCCTTTGTGGTGGTAGTAGTGGTCGTTGTGGTAGTTACCACAGGCGGTCCTTCAATCGCAGTTCCTTTCACAGCACCGATTGCCTCATCGATATAGAAATTATCTGTATCGCCTTCCGTTTCCACATAAATTTTAAAATTCTTTCCGCCATCTGGAAGTTTGAAACTGGGATTTGCGAGCTGCACATAGTTTCCCTTTGCTGCGGAAGCAGACGCAATTCTGGCATACTTTGTTTCTCCGGCAGCATCTGTGTACTGTAGAGAAAGTGCAGCATTTTTGGAACTTTCTCCGTCCATGTAATTCAAGCATACGCTGAAACTATATTCTTTTCCAGCCTGAAATGCTTTTGCCGGCAGTGCCCTTTCTGCTCCGTTCCACGCACTGGCACGATTCTGTACCAAGAGTGCATTGGTTCCCTGATACGGTATTCTTCCGCTCAGTGTAACATCTGCTGTACCGTGTCCCTGCCAGTCGCAGTTGTCCGACTCAAAAGTATCGTGAAAATAATAGCCGTTCTCATCCGGTTCTACCGGCTGGTCTTCCAATGTCACAACAAACGTAGAAACACTTTCCGCAGGGAGCTGTGCCCAGAAGCTGCTGCTGTCATGCTCTATATTTTCTGTTTTTGCCAGATTTTCAGAGGCGGAAGTACGATAACGGTCAACCTCCGTAATTTGTGCATCAGCATCTACAGCGAACTGCTGCGAACAGCTTTCTGTTCCCTTGTTAATGGCAACAATGGTTACCTGATTGTCATCACCCTTATATGCAGACACATAGACATTGTCTGCCGGCTGTTCCGTAGCATCGATCCGCACATCGCCGGGACGAACATATTTGGAGTATTGTGCCATGCAGTACCCACGCTTGCTGATCTTTCCGTCTTCCGTCATCAAACCATAATTCCGGCGGATATACCACCAGGTATAGGCACTCATATTGCCCACAACCATGGCATTATGAATATTTTCCGAAACCTGCAGTGCCTCCGGATAACGATTTGCCGAATCCTTGTCGCTGTTGGGAACATAAACTTCTGTCATCCAGATTTCTTTTCCGCTGTTTTCCAGATCCGGAAAATCCATCCACGAACGCTGGGTGCCGTAAAAGTGCGTACCGAACACATCGCAGTTTGCCATTGCCTTGCTGTTATTCAAGATCTTCCGGTAAAATTTCTTGCCGCCGTCCGGCACCCATGAGGCGTTTTCCGGTGCATACTGAAAAGATTCCGGTGACATCAGGCGGGTGCTTATGATCTGATCGCCATAGTTGGCAATGAAGTCTGTTGTTTCATCGGTAGACCAATATGTCCACTCGGACGCATAATCCGGTTCATTCTGTACAGAGATAGCGTACAAATCAACATTATTATTTTTCATGTAAGTGCCAAAATCATTCAGATGTTTTGCATAGGCAGCATAATTGGATTTTGGCAGATGCAGCTTGCCGTTACTTCCGCCGGATTCTGTCAGATTTGCCGGCGGCTCCCACGGTGATGCAAAAACAGTGACACCCATTTGCGTTGCAAACTGTGCAGTAGGGAGTGCCCTGCTCCACTGGCTGCTGTCCGGATTCACAAACACCCGAAGTACCGTCAGCCCCAGTTCATTCTCTCCGTTTCCAAATGCCGTCTGCCGCTGTGCCTGCGTCAGATCTCCTGCCCATTCCGGATGGTTGATTCCGCCGAATCCCCGAATCGTCTGATGTTCTGTGTCTGTATCAATGACACAAACGTCAGCGGCGGAAACCGTTTTCGTCGGAAAAATGGATGCTGTTGTTACAGACAGCAGTGCTGCCGTAAAACCAGCTGCGACTTTTCTCCAATTCATATACATTCCCTCCTATGAAATGTGCTGTTTTGCTTGTTGTGTCTATTATAGCAATTTCGCATTGCGGTGTATATCATTTTTGTCATGTACTTTTGTATCATTGTCACATTTTTTATCGATTCTGATGGCTGAAAATTCATCAGAATCGATAAATTTTAGATAATTGCATTTTTTTCCAAAAAAGCACATCACTTTTCTCATTTCTAAAAAAACCGATTTCAAAAGCAAGAACCACCCCATAATCCCATAAAAAACAGGAGAGCCATAAGCCCTCCTGTCATTCTTTCTATAAACTCAAAGGACCTGCTTACAACAGAATCTCCCGCCGCATCAGGCACAAATCCAACGCATCAATTCTGCCGTCAGCATAAAAATTTCCATTTTCCCACTGATCTAATTTGGCATCCGGCACAGCCAAAAGCCATTTTTGCAATGCGACAACATCCGACAAGTTCCATACGCCATCGCCATTCACATCACCTCGAACAGGTTCCGGATCCAGTGCAACCAGCGACAGATGTTCTACATTCACCGTTCCGCTGCCCTTGAATTCCAGAACAATGGCACAGTTGAAATCGGTTATGCCGGCGGTAAATTCCTTTTCAAAAAACTGTATCGTTCCGTTTGCCGACGTCGAACCGTTCAGATATGATGTGTAGCTGTCGTGATTGGCTTGAATGCGATAGTTGATGCTTGCAGTAGACGGTGCGGTATAATCAAGGGAAAGCCGGTACGTTTGACCCTTTTGGAGCATGATTCCTGTGGAAAGAGCCTGTCCGCCCACCATCCGGAGCTTGTGAAATTGTCAATAACACTTGACACATTAACCGCAAGGATTTTGAAGCGAAGCGTGCGACGGCAACCGCTGCGTAGAATCTTTGCCGCTTTACAGCAGGAGGAAGCCCACCAATGGACGAGCAGATCCTGCGGTTGCTCCAGTAACTCATGAAATACCGCCAGACCATGAATTTCAGTTCTTCTATTTTGTAATGTTCTGTCTTTCTGCCCCGATGATAAAACAATTCCTCTTTCATCCTTGCCCAAATGCTTTCGCATCTTGCATTATCGTGGCATCTTCCTCCCGCACGGTTCATACTCTGCACAATGCCGTATTTTTGAATGACTGCCCGATATGCAGCACTGGTATACTGGCTGCCACGGTCGGAATGCACAATGGCTCCGCAGATTTCCGGGAACCGCAAATTCGCATGTTTTAGCGTTTCACAGCACAGTTCGGCACGCATATGATCTGCCATCGCCAGACCCACTGGCAACAAGTCATAGCAGTCAAAAATCGCTGAAACATACAGTTTTCCGTCTTTTGCCGGAATTTCTGTAATGTCTGTCACGCATTTTTGCAGCGGTGCATCTGCTGTGAAATCACGTTTCAGAAGATCGTCAGATTTGCGTGCTTCCCGGTCGGCTTTGGTGATTCCGTTAGGCTTTCGCTTCGGTTTATGGATCAGGCACATCTGCTCCATGATCTTGCGAACTGTTCCCTCACTGGGAATGGTGACCTTCCCAAGCTCGCCGATTTCTTTTTGATATTGAAGTGCCTGAAACATACGGATTCTTCCGTAATTTGCGTTTTCTTCGTCTACAGCATGGATCTTCAACATTGCATCTGCCAGCAGCTGATACTTCCATAGCTTCTTTTTGCGTTTCAGATAGTCGTAGAATGCTTGTCTGCTGACCTCCAGAGCTTTGCAGTAAAAGCGGATTTTTCCGGCGTTTTTGCCGTCATCGGTTCGGCATGCAATATATTTCAACCGCTGCTCTTTCCGGACTTCCGACGGCATGCAGCGAAAAAAGCCGCTGCATCCTCCAGAAATTCATTCATTTCACTCAGACGACGATTTTCTTTTTCCAACGCCTTGATCCGCTTTTTCAACTGCTGATTCTCTTTGGCAATGCTCAATGCTTCTTCCGGGCTGCGTTCGCCGCAGCCGATGTCCAGCTTTGCTGTTTTTACTTTTTGTATCCAGCCGTACAGCGTGTTGACAGGGATTTGCAGCTCCTCTGCTGCTGCTTTTGCTGATCCAAGGTTTTTGGCTAACTTGACCGCCTGCACTTTGTATTCCTCGTCGTATCCTCCGTTTTTCCTTTTTTCTATTTTATTCCCTTGTGGCTTGTGTGTCAAGTTTTATTATACAGGATCAAATTTCAATTTTACATTTCAATCAGGTGTCACGGTTTCCATTGAAAAGTGAACCACTTCAAAAATCCTCTTTTGCAAAATATAAAAGCAGAGGAGAATTTTTAGATTTTATAACGGTGTTGTTGTCTTGATTTCTTCTCAAATTTATGGTATACTAAGAAAAAACGGAGGTGCTACATCATGGGAATCTATCTGAACCCTGGAAACGATTTGTTTTACTCTACGGTTACTTATTCTGAAATTTATGTGGACAAGACGATGCTGATTTCTTTCACCAATAAATGCTTGTTTGGAGAAAACAAGGAGATCTGCGTCAGCCGTCCCAGAAGATTCGGGAAGTCGATGGCAGAGAATATGCTGACGGCTTATTACAGCAAGGGCTGCGATTCGAGAGAATTATTTTCCAAGTTTCAGATTGCACAGACACCGGATTTTGAAAAGCACCTGAATCGGTATAATGTGATTCACATCGATATCCAGCAGTTTGTTAGCAAATATCTTGTGATAAAAGACATGGTGGCACGCTTAACGAAGGAATTGTTGTTTGATGTGAAAATGGAAATGCCGGATGTTACGTTGTTTGATGAAACAGACTTGGTAAGAACATTAAAAGATATTTTTTCGCAAAAACGGGAAAAGTTTATCTTCATCATTGATGAGTGGGATTCCATTTTCCGGGTGCATCGGGACAATGCTGCGGCTCAGAAGGAATATCTGGACTTTTTACGGGATCTGCTGAAAGGACAGCCTTATGTGGCACTTGCTTATATGACTGGGATTCTGCCCATCAAGAAATATGGGGAACATTCCGCATTGAATATGTTCAAAGAATACTCTATGACCAATCAAAAACGATTGGCAGAATTCACCGGCTTCACAGAACAAGAAGTTCGACAGCTCTGTGAGCATTATCATATGTCTTTTGAAAAAACCAAGCAATGGTATGATGGATACAATATAAACGGCATCTCAATTTACAATCCAAAGTCTGTAGCAGAGGCGATGAGTGAACAGATCTTCGACAGCTATTGGACGCAAACGGAAACCTATGAGGCTCTGAAAATGTATATCGTCCGCAATGAGAATGGCCTGCGGGATAAGATTATTCGGATGATTGCCGGAGAGCATATTTCCATCAATACGAAAACATTCCAGAATGATATGTGTACCTTTGAAACCGCAGATGATATTCTGACTTTGCTGGTGCATTTGGGTTATCTGACTTACGACTTCGATACAAAAACCGCCTGGATTCCCAACAAGGAAGTGCGGCAGGAATTTCTCAATTCCATCCAGGGGCAGGAGTTCCAGACGGTCAACAATGCCATCCATCGTTCTGACAAACTGCTGCAATTATTGACACTGGCACAGAATGCGGAAAAGGTGGCGAAAATGCTTCAGGAAGTTCACAGCGACAACTGTTCTGTGATTCAGTACAACGATGAAAATTCTCTGGCTTGTGTACTGAGTCTGGCATACTATTCCTCACAAGACAGCTATGCGATTTATCGGGAATTGCAGGGCGGAGAAGGCTTTGCGGATCTGGTATTTGTACCGAGAACCGGGAATCATAACCCGGCAATGATCGTGGAACTGAAATGGAATCAAACCACTGGTATTGCACTGGAACAGATCAAAGGCCGGAACTATATTCGCTGTTTGAAGGACTATCATGGAAAAGTTTTATTTGTTGGCGTGAACTATGATAAGAAGAGTAAAAAACACACTTGTCAGTTTGAGATGGTAAAGGTTTGAGAGGAATGCAAATGGCACATTAAAAGCTAGGTTTTCTTATATGGAAATATATCTACTGCAAAATGTGTGTCAGTGGATTAGATCAGGCATTTGGGGATGATTTTTGGAAAACGAAAAAAATTGACAACCAATCCGGCAACTCAACAATTTTAAGGGTTCGTGAACAGCGGAATAGATATTAAGATTAGAGGACCGTCTATGTTTAATTCAGGATTAGAAATAGGGCAAATTATAAAAAATGAAGATATTGTTAGAATATTTAAATGCGGAAACAATGCGGAAACATGGGAGGTATGCGCCGTTCAAGAACAACGAATACACTTGTTATCGTATCAGATTATACAAAAGGTCTTTATCACGATAAGTGGATCGGTGGGATTTTACATTATATGGGCATGGGCAAATCAGGTGATCAGGATATTCATTGGGCGCAGAATGCCACATTGGCTGAATCTGATTATAATGGAGTGGATGTCCATCTGTTTGAGGTCATTGATGCTGGAGAATATATCTACTGCGGAAGAATAGAACTCGTGAGCAAGCCATACACAGATGTGCAGCCCGGTGAAGATGGTAATGATCGAAAAGTATGGATGTTCCCAATAAGGCCTGTATCAGATAATGATGTAAAGAAACCACAAATGTTCGTGTTTAAGGATATGGATGACTACAAAAATCGTGGCAAGAATGTTGATGCTGAGTATACAAAAATGATGGTTACTGCCAAGAAAAAAGAAGCGAAGAAGCCTGCACTTGTTGTACCGATTGTTCCGAAACCAGAACCCAAACCGCAGATAGAAATACCAGCCGATATCGTCGGAAGGCAGGTGAAACATAAAGCATTTGGCCTCGGCAAGATTACGGCAATTGAAGGTATTTCGATAGCTGTTCAGTTTGATAAGGTTGGATTAAAGCAGATGGGATATGAATTCTGTATGGAAAAGAAGTTGTTGGAATTTATATAAGAAAAATATAAAGGTAATTAGATCTGATAGATGATTTTTTGGGTTCTGGTATGCGTTTGTTTTTACAAATTACTCGGAACTGGAGGCGGCGATGTAGATGGTGTTTATGAGTATGCCATCGCTCCGCAACTTCACGAGTTTGCAGCATCTGTTTTGGAGGATATTTGTCGAGAGCATGTTCGTGAAATGCAAAAAGCCAATGCTCTAGCCAGTGCTCTGCCATTTCGATACTCTCAAATGGGACGTTGGTGGAGAAAAACGACAGTCAGATGAAAAGATGATAAAAGAGAAGTACAGGAAACAGAAATTGATATTCTTGCTGTTTCCAAACACGCAACGCTTTTATTGAAGGTATAGATGAGGTTGATGTATCGTTAGATTTTTGTGATGCTCAAAAGCATGCGGAATTTAGAGGGCAACCAAAAGCATATGGATGGGCAATCGATACATTAGCTCTGTGTGAAAAATATAAGAAGCCTACAACAATCGTTTTTCTTGGAAGTGAGAAAAATGTTTCTCGTGAGAATATTGATGGACTCTTTAGTATTGCCAAGGAATACGGTGCCATACTTCGTATGAACATGTATAGGCCGACAGAAGGGGTAAATGATCTTTCAAAACAGTTTATTATCTCGTACGAGACATTTGTTGATGCGTTAAATTATATTGCTAAGCAACATCACATTATTTCAATGAATGATGCACTATTTTCTTCCTTCTTAACGAATGAAACTGTTGCTGATCCATCAGGAGATCGTAGTATTAGAATACTTGCAGATGGAAGCATTACTCCTAGCACATATCTCATTGATGAGAATTATATTGTAGCAAATATCACAGAGCCTAATGTTCTTGATAAAATTGAAAAGAGTAACATGTTGACAAATTTGATTGTAAAAACCATACCGAGTGAATGTAAGGGATGCGCTTACGAAAATTCATGTGCTGGTGGAGTTTATGATAGAAGATACTTATGGTATGGAACACTAGAAAAAAAAGATCCATATTGTCCTGGAGTATTTCATGCGAGAAATAATCAGCCAATAGAAATAACAGCTTCAGATTTTGTATCTGTTCATGATGGATATTTGCCAACCATTTTCTTTAGACCGAAGGGGGATTAATATGAATAAGTATGATAATGAATTTTGGGAAATGATGGATAAACTGTTTGAAAAATATGATATCGAAATAGATAGACCGAAAGGAAGCGCACATCCAAAATATTCAGATTATATTTATCCATTGGATTATGGTTTCTTAAAAGGAACAGTCTCTTCCGATGGTGCAGGAATTGATGTATGGGTTGGAAGTAGCAATGTGAAACGCGCTAATGCCATAATTAGTTCTGTTGATTTTATTAAAGGTGATTCTGAAATCAAAATTTTATATGCATGTACAAGTGATGAAATCGAATTAATTTATAATGATCATAACAGAAGCGACGGAATGAAAGGTATTATGACAGTGCGATAGAAATGCAAGAAGGTGTCAACTGATGATATCATACTCTGCTTAGTTTCCGATAAATGAACGATTAGATTGGAATCAGGGAAGTATGCAAAGTTTGAAAAATAATCTTCACCTCCAGGTGCTCTCCATTGCGGAATCTTGAAAGACGATAATGTACAATTGTTATTTTTACAGGCAAAATAGCCTAAATGCGATGAATTTTCGTGTCCAACTTTTTGTCCGCAGACTCGTTCTTTCCTTCAAATGGGCGCAGTTATCTTATATTAGTCGTAACTAAAATTATTGACAAAAATA